>Ga0307372_10009721_pt1 | contig 13186 bp, 9 predicted proteins | sample OX1MG_FD_202533 | JGI IMG/M metagenome (GOLD analysis project Ga0307372, IMG submission 202533) | Soil microbial communities from Risofladan, Vaasa, Finland - OX-1 | ecosystem: Environmental > Terrestrial > Soil > Coastal area > Acid sulfate soil | place: Finland: Risofladan, Vaasa | collected...
TCAATCGACCCCATGGTCGTCGAGCGCGGTCCCGGGGCGCGTACGCGAGGAGTCACGGCAGTGAGCCGACGCCGCAAGCCCACGTCCACCTCGCCGTTCGGGGTGGGCCGGCGCGAGAACCATGACGCCAGCGGGTTCTACGACCGCTTCGCGGCGCCCGTCCTGTCGGGCGACGACACCGTCAACCCGTCGACGGTCAAGGACAAGATCCTCACGGGCGACGCGCGCCGGATGGACGAGGTCGAGGACTCGTCGGTGGCCCTGGTCGTCACCTCACCGCCGTACTTCGCGGGCAAGGAGTACGAGGAGGCGCTCGGCGAGGGCCACATCCCCGCCAGCTACCTCGACTACCTGGCGATGCTGTCGGACGTCTTCGCCGAGTGCGTGCGCACCCTCGAGCCGGGCGGGCGCATCGCGGTCAACGTCGCCAATCTGGGGCGCAAGCCCTACCGGTCGCTGTCCGCCGACGTCATCGGCATCCTCCAGGACCGCCTGGGGTTGCTGCTGCGGGGTGAGGTCATCTGGCACAAGGCCCGGGGGGCGAGCGGCTCCTGCGCCTGGGGGTCGTTCCGCAGCCCGGCCAACCCCGTGCTGCGCGACGTCACCGAGCGCGTCGTCATCGCCAGCAAGGGCCGGTTCGACCGGGCACTGGCCCGCCCCGAGCGGGCGCGCCGCGGGCTGCCCTCGGGCATCTCGGTCACCAAGGACGAGTTCATCGAGGCCACCACCGACGTCTGGGAGCTGCCCAGCGAGAGCGCCACGCGCGTCGGGCATCCCGCGCCGTTCCCCGTCGAGCTCCCACTGCGGCTGATCGAGCTGTACACCTACCAGGGTGACCTCGTCCTCGACCCGTTCATGGGGTCAGGCACCACGGCCGCGGCGGCGGTGCGCAGCGGGCGCCACTACGTCGGCTACGACACCGAGTCCGAGTACGTCCGCATCGCCGAGCAGCGGGTGAGCGAGGAGCGGGACCGGCTCATCGGGCGCGAGGCCCGCGTCGACGGCGCCGCCGGCCTGCTGGAAGGGGCGCGCGCCGACGGCGCGTCGGCGCGCGAGCTGGCCGCCGAGCTGCTGGCAGCGTGCGGGTTCGCCGACGTGGTCGAGAGCAAGCGGCTGGTGGCCGGCGTCGACGTCACCTTCTCGGCCCGTGACCGGACGGGCCGGCGGTGGCTCTTCGACGTGTCGGGCGCCTTCACCACCACCCGGACGGGGCTCCGACGGGCCGACACCCTGTGGAGGGCCCTGGGCAAGGCGGCCGTCCTCCACGCCGAGCTGCCCGAGGTCCCCGTCGTCCTGCTCACGACGGCGGTACCCGTTCCGGGCAGCGCCGGCGAGCGCGCCTGGCGCTCCCTGGCCGCGGCCACGGCACCGGGCACCCTGGCCGCGGTCCACGACGTGATCGAGCTCGAGTCCCCCGACGACCAGGCGCGCCTGCGGCGCTACGCGTCCGAAGGCATCGCGCTCGCCGACGGCGCGCCCCCGCCACCGCGGGGTGCCGCGGGCTCCAAGCGCCGACGCGCCGCTCCCCGTGCCCGATGACCGCACCACGGTCACCGAGCTCGCCACCGCCCTCGGCATGCTCGGCCGTGCCGACCTCCCCCGTACCCTGGCCGGCCGTCCCGGCGAGCTCGCCGTCCCCGACGCCACCTGGCAGCAGCTGCAGGCCCTGCACGCCTCGGGTCGGTTCGAGGCCGAGTTCGCCACCGCCTACGCCAACGGCAGGGCCTTCCTGGAGGCCGACGACGCGCTGCGGGGCAGGCGCCCCCGGCTGATCGAGTGGACCGGGGGCCGGCGACCCTCCGGTGACGAGGTGGCGCCCGTGGACCTGCGGATCGACCACGTCTACCTCGTCAGCTGCAAGTACCTGTCGCGCAACATCGCCAACCCCTCCCCGGCGCGGCTCTTCGAAGGCCTGCTCGCCACCACCGGCGACTGGGAGCAGACCGACTGGTACGAGGTGGTGGCGCCCGAGGAGCTGCACGCCCTCTACCTCGCCTGCCGCGCCGCCACCGGGCTGACCGACCTCCCCGACGAGCCCGGTGCCCTCGGCACCGAGGACCGGCAGCGCCTGCGCCGCGCCCTGCCGGGCCGGTCGTATCCACCCGGCGCGCGCCACGCATACCGCGCCCTGTGCGCCCGCGTGAGCGCGGTGTCCGCCCAGTGCTGGCTCGACAACGTCGCCAGACGCCACGCCGCGCAGCGCATGGTGTGGCGCCTGCTGCGCATCGGCAACGCCGCCTACTTCATGCTGGGGGCCGACCCCCGCCGGTCGCTGCGCCTGCGCGTGGCGAGCTCGTGGGACTGGCGCCGGACCTACCGGCTGACCGGGCTCGATATCCGCGCCGCGGCGTCGGGCCAGCCCCAGGTGGACTGGGTGGCGCGTTACGTCGAGCGGGCCACGGCACGACCGCGTGAGGTGCACGGGCACGTCGAGGTGCGCTGGAGCCACGGCCGCTTCGCCCAGCCCCCGGAGGCCAAGGTCTACCTGGACACGCCGTCGGACGAGCTGCCCGGCTACTTCCCGCTCGAGCCCGGCACCAGCCAGCCCGAGCTGTGGGACTGAGCCCGAGCTGTGGGACTGAGGCGGGGGCGCCGAGCGGTCAGGCGTCGACCTCGCGCCGCCCCTCGAGGGCCCGCCCCAGGGTGAGCTCGTCGGCGTACTCGAGGTCGCCGCCGACGGGCAGGCCGCTGGCGATGCGCGTCACGGTCAGGCCGAGGGGCTTCAGCAGCCGGGCCAGGTACATGGCGGTGGCCTCGCCCTCGAGGTTGGGGTTGGTGCACAGGATGACCTCGGTGACGGCCTCGTCGTCGAGGCGGCCGAGCAGCTCGCGCACGCGCAGCTGGTCGGGCCCGATCCCCTCGATCGGGTTCAGGGCACCGTGCAGCACGTGGTAGCGGCCGCGGAACTCCTGGGTCTTCTCCACCGCCACGATGTCCCGGGGGTCCTCGACCACGCACAGCACGGACCCGTCGCGCCGGGGGTCCGCGCAGATCGAGCAGATGTCACCCTCGGCGACGTTGAAGCACCGGGGGCACAGCGTGATGCGCTCCTTCATGGCCACGATGGCCTCGGCGAGGCGCATGGCGTCCTCCGGGGCCACCTTCAGCAGATGGAAGGCGATGCGCTGGGCGGACTTCGGGCCGATGCCGGGGAGCCGCCCGAGCTCGTCCACCAGACCTTGCAGCGGGCCGGTGTACACCTCTAGACCTCGGCCGCGCCCGGGAAAGCCTGCTTCAGCCGCTCCTGGGGCGTGAGGCCGACCCCGGCCGGCTCGGTCTCGGCCGCCAGGACCTCGGGATCGAGCAGGTCGGGCTCGTCGTCCCCGCCCTCACCCCCGTCGGCGGCCTCGCCGGCCGGCGCGGTGGCCTGCGGGACGGTCGTGCCGGCCGGAGGAACGTTGCCAGCCGGCGCGGTGGTGGCGGCCCCGGAGGGGCGGCGGCGCGGAGCACGGGGTGCGCTCCCGGCGGTCGCCGGCCCGTCCGAGGCGTCCGTGGGCGGGTCCACGGCGGCGGGGGTGACGTCGGCCGTAGCGGTGCCGTCGGCCTCGTCGTCCACCACCAGCCGGATCGGCACGGCCGTGCCGAAGTGGGTGCCCAGGGCCACCTCCACGTCGAGGCGGACCTCCTCGCAGTACGACCGGTGCGTCTCGTTGGGCAGCGCGAACACGGCCGAGCCCCCGGCCACGTCGAGGAACCTCCCGACCCGGAAGCGCGCCCGCGCCCGGCTGGGCAGCGACGCCAGCAGCCCGTCGCCCCACACCTGGACCAGCTCGTCGCGTGACGGCAGTGTCGACGGCCCGCCCGGCTCGGCCCCCGCCGCGGCCGCAGCCGACGGCGACGGCGGCCGGGGCGACGCCGTACCGGCGGGCGGCGGATCGCTCGGTGGCCCCGCCGGCGCGGCGGCCTCGGCGCGGCGCGCCCGACCCGGACCGGACTGGCGCCTGATCGCCCCGAGCGTGCGGCGGGCGAGCTCGGGGCCGCCGACGGCTCCGCCCCCGTCCGCGCCCGCCGCTCCCGAGGGACCCTCGGCGTCGTCGGCGGCAGCCGCAGCCGCAGCCGCAGCCGCAGCCGCAGCCGGCCCACGATCCCGGACCGGCGCCGGTGCCGGCGCCGATGGCCCGCCCGCCCCGGCGCGCGCCGGAGGCCCCGCTCCGGCCGGCGGCGTGGGTGCGTCCACGGTCCGGGCCGGATAGGACGCGGCGGTCCCGCCGGCGCCCCCGTCCGCCAGGGCCCGCTCGAGGCGCTCGATGCGCTCGAGGAGCGCGCTGGTCGAGTCGTCGGCCTGGGGGTGGGTCAGCTTGATGAGGGCGACCTCCAGGTGCACCCGGGCGTCGGGGACGTCGCGCATGTCGACCTGGGCCCGGCCCAGCTCCTCCAGACACCGGACCAGCGCCGGCAGCCCCATGCGCCGGGCCACCTCCTCGACCTGGGCCCGCTCGGCACCGGACAGGCTCACCAGGTCGCCCGCCACCGTGGCCAGGAAACCCTGGCGGAGGTACTCGGCGAGATCGGCGGCCAGGCGCTGCGCGTCGCGGCCGGCCTCGCACGCCAGCGCCACCGCCACCAGGGAGCGGGCGGGATCGTGCTCGGCCAGGGCTTCGGCCAGCTCGGCGAGCACGGCGATGTCGTCGTCGACCGTGCCCCCCGCCGCCACCTGGTCGAGCGCCGACAGGGCATCGCGCGCCGAGCCCCGTCCCCGGCGCACGGCGGAGTCGAGGGCCTCGTCGGGGAGGGCCAGGCCCGTGGCGTCGCGCACCTGGCGGAGCAGGCCCGACAGCGTCGCGGCGCCGAGGAGCCGGAACTCGTAGTGCTGGGTCCGGCTCCGGATAGTGGGGAGCACCTTCTGGGCGTCCGTGGTGGCCAGTACGAAGACCACGTGGCCGGGAGGCTCCTCGAGCGTCTTCAGCAGGGCGTTGGACGCGGCCGTCGAGAGCATGTGGACCTCGTCGACGATGTACACCTTCCAGCGCCCGGGTGTTCCCAGCGCGGCGTGGGACACCAGGTCGCGCATGGCGTCCACGCCGTTGTTGGAGGCGGCGTCGAGCTCGTGCACGTCGAGCGACGCCCCCCGGGTGATCTCGATGCACGAGTCGCAGCGCCCGCAGGGCTCGCCGTCCTCGGGGGCCGCGCAGTTGAGGGCCTTGGCCAGGATCCGCGCCGTCGAGGTCTTCCCCGTCCCGCGCGGGCCGCTGAACAGATAGGCGTGGCCCACCCGGCCCTCGCGCACCGCGTTGCGCAGCGCCAGGCTGACGTGCTCCTGCCCCAGCACCTCCTCGAAGCGCTGGGGCCGGAAACGGCGGTAGAGGGACTGGTAGGGGGCGGGGTCGGTGTCGCCGGCGTCGGCCACGGCCGCAGCCTACCGGTGGGGCAGGACACTGCCGGACGCCAGGTCAGACGCACGGCGGCCGGGAACCGCCGGCCCGCGGAGCCCGGTGATCGGTGCGACGGCCAGGTTTGCTACGGCACACGACCGGACCCGCTGAGAGCTGCTGCCTTCCGGCCCTGACTCGATTCACGGGCGACCGTTGCGCAGGACCCGGCCGCCGCACGGAGCACCGGAGAACGCGTCGGAGACGCTAGCCTCCCTCCGGCTGCGCACCCGCAGTGTCGGGAGGAGTGCGAGAGCGGCCGAATCGGCACGATTGGAAATCGTGTGTGGGGAAACTCACCGTGGGTTCAAATCCCACCTCCTCCGCGCATGTGATGTCCCGGGACATCGCGGACAGACGAACCGATGCAGGCTAGGCCACCGGCCCTTTCGGGTGAGGGGCTGGTAGTCCCGCTCCGGGTCGAGGGTGAGGTGGCGGAGCAGTTCGCCCTCCTCGCTCAGCACCCGGATGTCGAGGTCGGCGACCAGGACCACGGCCCGCCTCCCCTTGTGGGCCCGACCGACCCCGACGTGGTGGAGCCTGGTCCCGTGGCGCAGGGTGAACACCCCGGTCTTGTCGATCCTGTCGTGTCGGACCCGGGTATGGGGAGCCATCGGGTACCTGTCGGAGTCCGGTGACGCCTTCTCGAGCGCATCGAACGCCCGGCTGGGCGGCACCATGCCCCGGGCCGAGTGGGGCCGGGTCTCGTTGCACTGCGATCGGCACCGGTGGCCACGCGGCGGTGCCCGCTGACCTTCTGAACCCCAGATGGAGGCCTCGAGGGCGCGAAGCACCGCGAACACGCGCTTGGCCAGGTCGTCTTCCTGAGCCGTGGTGGGCGCGCTCACGGAGCGGACCTGGCCGACCGGCCGGTCGCCCTGGCGCGCCGACCAGCTCGTACCGCGAACTCGTCCAGGGCCGCCAGCACCTCAGGAGTACGCCACCTCTGGTTGCGCTTCTTGTCGGTGAACTCGATCAAGACTCCGGCCTCGACGAGCGGTTGCAGAGCACGGTTCACATTCCTGCCCGCCATTCCCAGTTCCTTGGCGATGACCTGAGCGTTCACGACCGGATGCCCAAGGAGCAGGTCGGCGATCTTCCAGGTAGTTGCATCCCGTCGCGCCTTGATGCGCTCAACCCATCCCGAGCGGATCGCATGGAGGTCATCGACCAGCTGACGGCCATTGCCGACCGCTGCGAGCGCTGCTCGGGCCAACTGCTCGATGATGGTGACCGGGTCGCCTTCGCGGTACTCGGTCAAGGAGGCGAAGTACGCGTCCGTGTCGGTCAATAGCCCGGCGGAGATCGGTACGGTGACGTTTCGGGTCAGTGCCTTGTTCCGCAAGTGGGCGTGGAGCAACGCGCGGCCCGTGCGCCCGTTGCCGTCGGTGAACGGGTGAATCGTCTCGAACTGTGCGTGGGCGATGGCGGCATGGGCGAGTACGGGGACGTCGTCTCGGTCGATGAAGGCCAACAGATCGTCGATGGCTGCCGGGACGCGGCTGTGGTGCGGGGGGACGAAGATCGCTCCGTGTGGCCCTAGGTCGCCGCCTCCGATCCACACCTGCTCACTTCGCCACGTACCCGCGTCCTGCCGGGGAACGTGGGCGAGCAGCGTCTCGTGCATGGCCAGAATGGCGTCGGCGTCGATGCGATTGGCCAGTTCGATCGCAGCACTCATGGCCCGCGTGTTGGCCACGATCAGAGAGGCGTTGCCCCTGCAGTCGGGGTGGAGCTCCGCTTCGGCGATGGCTCGGGCCGACGCGGTGAGGTTCTCGATCTTGGAGGATGCAGCGGACTCCGACCGCAGCAGTACGGCGCTGAACGGGCCGATCTCGTGCCAGAGTTCGCCATCCAAACGGGCGATCTCGGCAGAGGCGTCGTCCACCAGGGAGGCGACCTCGGTCGGAAGAGGCACGTTGAGGCCTGCGATCTCCGGGACGACCGCCGCCTGGTAGGGGCCCTGGTGGCGGCGGCGCGCAGTTCGGGATGCCGGGACGGTTGCAGAGACCTCCCAAGGCAGCGTTTCGTACCCGAGTGCTGGCCAGGGCGCCGGAGCGCTGTCTGTCACTGGAAACCTCCATAAGTCTCATTTATCCTGTTTCTGAGACGACCGTGGTCAGTTGGTCTCAGCTGGCACTCACTCGCAGACCATCGAGCGATCAGGGAGCACCCAGCTCAGGGCGTAGGTCGGGTCGCCCGGAGCTGCGACTAAAAGGCCGTAAGGCTCACTTAGCTCGTATCTGAGACTACCATGACCGGGTCGTCTCTCAGATCGCACTCACCCACGCCCACTCGAACACTCCGGGAACACCCAGCTCAGAGGCACAGGTTGAACCGAGCCAACTCCGTGAGCTCCGGCTCCTGCCCCAGGTTCGGCCCAGTAGCGTCCCGGGGGCCCGCCTACCCATGCCGGGGAGACCGGCGGTGAGGCGGGTGCATCCGGTGCCCGCCTCCCGTCTGCCCTACCGTTTCGCCGTGGCCGACGCCGACGCCGACGCACCCGAGGAGTTCACCGTCCTCGACGACGTCACGGCCATGCGGGGCGCGCTGGCCGAGGCGGCGGAGGCGGCCGGTCACGACGACGTGCCCGTGGGCGCGATGGCGGTCGTCGACGGTCGTCGGATCGCCGCCCGTCACAACGAGCGGGAGCTCCGCCACGACCCCACGGCGCACGCCGAGATCCTGGCGCTGCGCGACGCGGCGGCGGCCCTCGGCACCTGGCGGCTCGACGAAGTGACGTTGGTGGTGACGCTCGAGCCCTGCGCCATGTGCGCCGGCGCCCTGGTGGCGGCGCGGGTGGGCCGCCTCGTGTTCGGAGCGCCGGACCCCAAGGCCGGCGCGTGCGGGTCGCTCTACCAGCTGTGCGCCGACCCGCGCCTCAACCACGAAGTCCCCGTCACCGGCGGTGTCCTCGCGCAGGAGTGCGGCTCGTTGCTGACGGCGTTCTTCGCCGGGAGGCGCTGACGGCCCCTGCCCCTCGCCGGGCAACCACGAGGGGCGGCTACTGTTCCGGGCGCTGGGAGGAGTGCGAGAGCGGACGAATCGGACGGTCTCGAAAACCGTTGTGGTCGCAAGGCCACCGTGGGTTCGAATCCCACCTCCTCCGCCAGCCAGCCAGCCAACCACGCGCTCCGGGCACCGGCAGCCGTCGCTGCTGCCGGGCCCGGTGGACGCGTCTACCGGCCCGGGCCGCCGGGCGTGCTCCCCGGTCCGGGCCATGGGATCCCGCCGTAGGTGTCGGACCGAGACCGACCGCCCCCGACCTCGACCGCCGTGGCGGTGGTCTCGGAGCCGTGCCCGGGCCCGGGCCGGCCGGGCCGCGAGCCGCCGAACGTCGCCGGTGGGGGCGCGGTCGACCCGTCGCCCGGGGGAACGGTGTCGATGCCCGCCGCTGTCGAGGAGCCCGCGCTGGCCGGGCAGGTGGAGGGCGTCGTCTTCCAGAGGTGCGCGCTGTCGGAGTCGGGAGCCGGGGTGGTGAAGCGGTGCACGAACAGGGCGTCGAGCGACACGCCGTCGACGTCGACGGTCCCGAACGCCGCCACGTGGTCCCCGGCGGCGAGCGAGCCCAGTGACGTGCCCGACGGCCCGTAGGCGGTGGCGCCACTCACGTCGACGGACCGCCAGAAGCCCTGGTGGTCGGCGATCACGACCGACGACGACGCCACGGAGACGACGGTGCCGTCGAGCTGGTTCAAGAAGATGACCACGCGCTTGGCCGTCCTCGCGGTGGGGTCGCCGGTGAGCAGGACGGCGACGTGCTCACCGGAGACGACTCCTATGGGCGGCGTCGTGGCACCCGTCTCGACGTACGTCGTCGGCGGTGTGGCGCTGACGGCGAGCGCGGTGCCGCCGGCGACGTCCACGGTGAAGCCACCGGCCGTGGGCGGCGGGGTGGTCGCGACCACGCCCACCACCAACGCGCCGCGCTCGGCATGGCGCGCCGACGCCGCGGCAGACTCCGGCGCGGTAGCGGGACGGACGTGGACGCTGAGCGCGTCGAGCGACACGTTGTCGGCATCGACGGGCCCGGAGGCGTCGACTCCCTGTCCCACCACCAGGGTCGACAGCGCGGTGCCGACCGGCGTGAACGCGGTGGCGCCCGAGACGTCGACCGTGCGGTCGAAGCCCTGTCCGTCGGTGACCACGACGGAGCCCGCGCCGATCGACGCGACGGCGCCGGACACGTGTGCCACCAGGATCGTGACGGACTCCGCCGTCAGCGACGACGCGCCCGGGTCGACGGTGACGACGACCCGGTCCCCCGCCCCCACCCCCGTGGGGGTGTTGTCGGTCCCGAGCTCGTCGAACGTCGTCGACGACGTCAGCGCGAGGCCGAGCGGCGTCGAGCATCCCACCGCATCGAGGGTGAACCCGGTGGACGTGGGGGCCGGGTCGGCGGCCACGACGCCCTTCAGGACGTGTCCGAACGCGAACCCTCTCGGCGGGCTCGGGTGCGCCCCGCGCCCGTGGTCCTGTCCCCGGCCGTGGCCCTGGGCGGCGGCCACCCCCGTCGAGCCGGCCACCATCACCGCCACCAGGGCGGCCGCGGCCGCCCCCCCGACGACGGTCCTCTGCCACCCCGACGACACCCACCTGCCCGCCACGTTCCTGCCTTCCCGTGCCTGCGCTCCATCGGTCCCGACGGGGTCCGAAGCGCACGTCACCCTTCTTCTTTCGGCACGAACCCCCTCGACCCGACCTCTGGCACAGAAGAGTTGTGAGAGCGGTGGGTCGCGGGCGGCCGCCACCGCCGTACGACGGGGCCGCCGGGCGCTCGCCCGGCTGCCCGGGAGCGGGTAGACCATGGACGTGGCTCGGGGTGAGACGACCGATACCGACACCCGGCTGCGGCCCGAGCCGGTCCTCACGAAGTCCCCGTCCCGGACCGACACGACCCTGACCGCCAGCCTCCCCGAGCGCTTGAGCTACCGGGTCAAGCGGGTCCTGCTGGGCCCACCCCTGGTGACCGACCAGCTCCACCGCCAGCGCCTGGGCAAACCCACGGCGCTGGCGGTGCTGTCCTCCGACGTCATGTCCTCCTCCGCCTATGCGAGCGAGGAGATCCTGCGGATCCTGGTGCCGATCGGCGGGCTGGCGGCGTTCTCGTTGGTGACGCCCATCACGGCCGCCATCCTGGCCGTCCTCGCCGTGGTCACGATCTGCTACCGCGACGTCGTCCGGTCCTACCCCAAAGCGGGGGGCTCGTACGTCGTGAGCCGCGACAACTTCGGCCCGAACGTGGCGCAGGTGGCCGGGGCCGCCTTGCTCATCAGTTACACCATCACCGTGGCGGTCTCGGTGGCCGCCGGCGCGGACGCCATCATCTCGGCCGCCCCGGCGATGAAACGCGCGGCCGTGCCCTTGTCCATCTTCTTCGTGGTCCTCCTCGCCTTCGGCAACCTTCGGGGGATCCGCGAGGCGGGACGCGTCTTCGCCATCCCCACGTACTTCTTCATCGCCAACATGGCAGCCCTCATCGTGATCGGCCTGGTGCACGCCGCCGCGGGCGGCCTCGGCCACGCACCCCGGACGCACGAGACGATGCCGCTCGGGCACACCGGCGGGGGGCTGCTCCTGGGCGTGTCGGTCTTCTACATCCTCCGGGCGTTCGCCAACGGCAGCTCGGCGATGACCGGCACCGAGGCCATCTCCAACGGGGTCAGCATCTTCCGCGACCCCCAGGCCCGCAACGCCCGCACGACGCTCGTCCTCATGAGCACCATCCTCGGCGTGATGTTCCTGGGGGTGTCGTTGCTCGCCGCCTTCACCCACGCCGTGCCGTTCTCCTCGGGCACCCCGACCGTGGTCGCCGAGGTCGGGAAGCTCGTCTACGGCACGAGTGCCCTGGGGCACGCGCTCTTCTACACCTTGCAGGCGGCGACGGCGTTGATCCTGATCCTCGCGGCCAACACCAGCTTCACCGGCTTCCCCTTCCTGGTGAGCTTCGTGGCCGAGGACTCGTTCCTGCCCCGCATGTTGACGGTCCGGGGGCATCGCCTGGTCTTCTCCAACGGCATCATCCTCCTGGCGGTGGCGTCGATCGCCCTCCTGCTCGCCACGGGGGCGAAGGTGGCGGCGCTGATCCCCATGTACGCCATCGGGGTGTTCACGGGCTTCACGATGGCCGGCGCGGGCATGGTCAAGCACCACCTGACCCACCGCGAGCAGCACTGGCGCAAGAGCGTGGCGGTCAATGCCGTCGCCGCGGTCGTGTGCCTGGTCGTCGTGGTGGTCTTCGCCGTGGCCGAGTTCAGCCAGGGCGCCTGGGTCGTCGTCGTCGTCATGCCGCTCCTCGTCTACGCCCTGGTGCGGACGAACCGGCAATACCGCGTGGAGGACGTCGTCCTCGAAGAGGGAGCCGCCGTCCAGGCCTGCGAAGCCCGTATCCTGCGTCGCCACGTCGTCGTCGTCCTGATCGACCGGATCGACCTGGCCGCCGCCCGGGCCATCCAGTACGCCCGCACCCTGATGCCCGACGACCTGCGGGCCGTGCACTTCAACATCGACAATCGCCGGGCCGAGCTGCTCATCGAGCGGTGGCAGCAGGTGGGCCTGACCCGGCTGCCCCTCGACGTCGTCGACTGCCCGGACCGCCGGCTGGGCCGGGCCGCGCTCGAGTTGGCGGCCGAGCTCGCCGACGGCGAGACCGAGGTCAGCATCCTGCTGCCGCGCCGGTCCTACGGCAAGGCGTGGCGCCGCATCCTCCACGACCAGACGGCCGACCGCATCGTGGACATCGTCAGCCAGCTGTCCCATGTGAACGCGACGATCGTCCCGTTCCTCGTCGCTCCCGGCATCGACGACCGCCGTTCGCATGACGCGCTCTCACGCGTCGACCGTCCGCCGCAACCCGCAGGCCAGCGCCGATCCGACGGCCTGCGGCCGGCGTCGGCACCCCGCCCCGGGACGACCCCGGTGTCCGACCTGCAGTGGCGACACCAGGCGCGCATCGCCGGACGGGTGAAGACGCTGCGCGTCCAGCCGTGGTCGGGCGTGCCCACCTTGGAGTGTGTCGTCGTCGACGGCAGCGGCGAGGCCATCACCCTGGTCTTCCTGGGGCGGCGGTCCATCCCCGGAATTCGCAGCGGCGTCGAGCTCACGGCGGAGGCGCGGGTGGGCAAGCACGAGGGCAAGCTCGCCATGATCAACCCGCTCTACGAGTTGCTCTCCACCTCCGAGCCATCGCCCGCCCACTGACGAGTGATGGCTCCCGGGCACCGGCACTCCACCCTGGTCTGGTCGTTGGCGATCGCCGCCCCCCTCGCGATGAGCGCCGCCCTGATCCCCGCGCGGGGCCATCTGTCCGCGGCCAACGCGGCGTTGATCCTCGTGGTCGTGACCGTGGCCGTCGCCTCGGCGGGCCTGCGGGGGCCGGCGGCCGCGGCCGCCCTGGTCTCGGCGGCGTCGTTCGACTTCTTCCTCACCCGACCGTACGAGTCGTTCCGCATCAGCAGCCAGACCGACATCACCACCGAAGTGCTGTTCGTGGCCGTCGGGCTGCTCGTGGGCGAGATGGCGGCCCGGGGACGCGAGCACCGGGAGGCGGCCGCCGAGGGACGCCACGAGCTGGCTCGCATCCACGACATGGGCGAGCGGATCGCGGGCGGTGAGGAGCCGGATTTCGTCCTCATGGCGGTGGCGGCCGAGCTGCGCGAGCTGCTGTCGCTGCAGGACTGCCGCTTCGTCTGGGACCCCCCGTCGGGGAAGGGGGCCTGGATCGACCCGGACGGCACGGTGCGGCTCAATCCCGTCCGGTGGCCGACCAGGTTGATGGGACTGCCCACCAGGCAGGTCGAGCTCCCTGTCCGGGGGAA
>Ga0307372_10009723_pt1 | contig 13184 bp, 15 predicted proteins | sample OX1MG_FD_202533 | JGI IMG/M metagenome (GOLD analysis project Ga0307372, IMG submission 202533) | Soil microbial communities from Risofladan, Vaasa, Finland - OX-1 | ecosystem: Environmental > Terrestrial > Soil > Coastal area > Acid sulfate soil | place: Finland: Risofladan, Vaasa | collected...
TACACGGTGGCGGCCCGCAGATCGGCGCGCTGCTGGCCCGGCTGGGCAAGGAATCCAAATTCATCGACGGCCAGCGCGTGACCGACGCCGACACCATGGACGTGGTGCAGATGGTGCTGGGCGGGCTGGTCAACAAACAGATCGTCGACCTCATCAACCAACAGGGCGGCAAGGCCGTGGGCCTGTCCGGCAAGGACGGCGCGCTGATCCACGCGCGCAAACTGCAGCTCACCAAAGGCACCAAGCAGGCGCCGGAGATCGTCGATCTGGGTCACGTCGGCGAAGTCGAGCGCATCGATCCGCAGTTGATCGGCGTCCTCGACGACGACGACTTCATCCCGGTCATCGCCCCCATCGGCGTCGGGGCCGACGGCGCCAGCTACAACATCAACGCCGACCTGGTCGCCGGCAAGCTGGCCAGCGTGCTGCAGGCCGAGAAACTGATGCTGCTGACCAACGTCCGCGGCGTGCTCGACAAACAGGGCAACATCCTCACCGGCCTCACCAGTGCCCAGGTCGAAAGCCTGATTGCCGACGGCACCATTTCCGGCGGCATGCTGCCCAAGATCGCCTGCGCGCTGGACGCGGTGAAGGACGGCGCGCGCTCCTCGGTCATCATCGACGGCCGTATCGAACACGCGGTGCTGCTGGAATTATTCACCGACGAAGGGATCGGCACGTTGATTCGACGCGGTTAACTGAGGTGTAACTCATGCAATACAAGCAGAACGAGATTGTCTACCTCTCGCATGGCAAACAGAAATTCCACGTTCAAACGTGCTACTCAGTGCTCTCATTGCTCGATTTGATGCAACGCGAACAGTATGACGATCTTGACATCGTCATCTACACCGACCAGCCGCAACAGATACCACAACATCCGCGAGTACATCCGATCAAGCTCGACGACGCCATGTTGCATGACTGGCGCGGTCCATTGGACTACGTCCACCGGATCAAGCTCGAAACCCTACGTCGCGCTACCAGTGAAATCGGGCCACCTTTCATCTACGTGGACGGCGATACCCGCTGGCTCAATATTCCACATGAACCATTCGCAGCGCTAGCAACAGCAGACAGCAAAATAATGACCCACCTCTGTACATGCATCTCTGCGAAGGTGAAATTACAGAAAAATTCTTCTCGGCTTACTTTCGCCTGCTGACCCGGTCCGCTGCTCAATTCACACGCTTCGACATCGGCCAAACCCGACCATGGCTAATGTGGAACGCTGGCGTCATCGGGGTCCCGACAGGTGCTAATGACTTTTCCGCGATGTATTGGTGCTAAATGACACAATCTTGCCGTCCGTTCGATTTCGTAACTGTGTCGAGCAACTCGCTCTCTCACTGATTGCAACGAGCCGGCACAGGGTTCTGCCACTGGAGAGCTGTGTGCATCATTACTGGCCGATCAGCAATGAGGCAGCAGTATTGATACACCAGCATTTCGGCTTGTCGAGTGAAGAGATGAGCTTGAATCAGCAGTTGCACCTCTATCACACCTTTGAATGGGATGAGGCGGCCATGCGCGAGATTAAAAACTCTCCGGCTCAACGGCGCGCGAACTGGCGCGCCAAAGTCAAGAACTCCTTCTACAAACGGGGAATAGACCTCAAGGCGCTTTGGCTACGCCAGTCGCTCAAACGTGATGACAAAGATGGTTAGCGACGGTGTCGAAGACAGCGTTATCCTGGACGGCGTTTGTCGCTATACTATTTCGAGAAGATTTAAGCCCACCGAGGGCATTCCATGAAAACTTTGAGTTTCACATACTGGCGCGACGAAAATTTCTACATCGGATTTCTCAATCAGTACCCTGATTACCAGACGCAGGGAATGACCAAAAGCGAGTTGATCGACAATCTCAAAGACCTCCTTGCCGACATCGATTCTGAAGAAGTCCCTTATATCCGTAAAGTCGAAGAACTATCCGTCGCGTAGATGAAGAGACGCGAACTGATCCACACGCTGAAAAAATGGGTTGCGTACTGGTGCGTCACGGCAGTCACCACGATTGGTACACGCATCCTGGCACCAAACAATCCCAGCCCGTCCCCAGGCATAACGAGATCAATGAACTGCTGGCGAAGTCCATTTATCCGTAAGCTAAGCGCGTGAACAATGCGTGGGAGATGACAGTTACGCGCGATGATACGGATGGTTCGTTGTAACCGTCCACGCTCGATACACCTGCTCCGCGACGACGACCCGCACCAGCGCGTGCGGCAAAGTCAGTTTGGACAGCGACCAGCGCGCCTCGGCGCGCTCCAGTACGGCATCGGCATGGCCCTCCGGCCCACCGACGGCTAGCGCTACACCACGGCCATCCCGCATCCAGATGGTTAATGACTCGGCCCACTGCAATGTCGACAGCATCTTGCCGGCTTCGTCGAGCGCGATCAGCCGGGCGTCACCGACGACTTTCAGGATTCGTTCGCCCTCGGTGGTCTTGAGCCTGGAAATATCGGCGTTGTTGCCGCGCGCCGCCAGCGGAATTTCGATCAGTTCGAGCTTCAGTTCGCGCGGCAGGCGCCGCGTGTAATCCTCGTAACCGGCGCTGACCCAGGCCGGCATGCGGGTGCCGACGGCAATCAGCCGCAGGTGCATCAGCCAGCCGAGTGATTGTGTGCGTGATTCGGCGCCGGTTCTGTCTCGGCGACGCTGAGATCCCACAGTTTCTCAAGCTGGTAGAAGGCGCGCGTCTGCGCCTGCATGACGTGGACGATGACGCCGTTGAGATCCACCAGCACCCATTCGCCTTCGTTCAAGCCCTCCACGCCGCGCGCCCGATACCCCGCCGCACGGGCCTTGTCGACCACCGCCTGCGCCAGCGATTTGACGTGGCGGTTGGAGCTGCCGGTACAGATCAGCATGGTGTCGGTGATGGGGGTGAGGTCGCGTACGTCCAACACCGTGATGTCGAGGCCCTTGAGGTCTTCAAGCGCGGCGACGGCGAGTCGGGAGAGGTCATCAGTCATCGGCAGGGGCTTCGTCATGAGTTAGAAGGTGGATATCCTCGGGAGTGAGATCGCGGATCACGGCTTCGGGCACAAGACCGCGGATGGAACGCCCGGCGGCCAGCAGCCGGCGAATGCGGGTGGAAGAGATGGCCAGCGGCGGGATGCTGGTGGACAGCCACAAACCGGCAGGCCGTGCCAGCAGCTCGACCGGCGATTCGGCGCGGCGGCCGCGCAGAAACGCCGCCAGTTCGGGTGTCGGCGCGGACGGCTCAAACGGACGCTCGGCGAACACCAGATGCGCCAGCTCGGCAATCTCGCGCCAGCGGTGCCAGCCGTGGAAACCGTTGGCGGCATCGTCGCCCAGCAGTAAAACCAGCGGGGTGGCTTTGCCCACCTTCACGCGCAATTCCGCTAACGTGTCGTAAGTGTAGGAGGCTCCACCACGACGGACCTCGCAATCATCGACCTGCAGACGGGGCACGCCGTTGATCGCCAGTTGTGCCCAGCGGAGTCGCCGTTGGGCTGAGACTTCGGGAGCATCGCGGTGTGGCGGTGTTCCGCAAGGCACAATCTTCACCTGTGCCAGATCGAGCCGTTCACACAACTCCAGCGCCAGCCGCAGGTGACCGTGATGAATCGGGGCGAAGGTCCCCCCGAACACACCGATAGCGGCGCTCAGCGCACCCGCCCCCGGTGCTCAGCGAATGTTGCCGTCGCCAAGCACCACCCATTTGAGTGAAGTCAATCCTTCCAGTCCGACCGGCCCGCGGGCGTGGAATTTGTCGGTGCTGATGCCGATCTCCGCACCCAACCCGTATTCGTAACCGTCGGCAAAGCGGGTTGATGCGTTGACCATCACCGAAGATGAGTCGACCTCGCGCAAGAAGCGCCGCGAATGCGAGTAGTTTTCGGTAACGATGGCATCGGTGTGCTGCGAGCCGTGCCGGTTGATGTGCTCGATGGCCTGATCCAGATCATCTACGATCCTGATCGCCAGAATCGGCGCCAGATATTCGGTATCCCAGTCTTCGACATCGGCCACGCGCGCTTCAGGCAGGATCTGGCGAGTGCGCGTACAGCCGCGCAGTTCGACACCGTGGCTCGAATAGATGCGCCCCAGCTCGGGCAGCACGCGCTCCGCGATATCCGCGTGCACCAGCAGCGTCTCCATGGTGTTGCAGGTGCCGTAGCGCTGGGTCTTGGCGTTGACGGCGACGGCGACGGCCTTGTCGATGTCGGCCCCGGCGTCGATATACACGTGGCAGTTGCCGTCGAGATGCTTGATCACCGGCACACGCGCGTGCTCGGAGACGAACTCTACCAGGCCCTTGCCCCCACGTGGGATCACCACATCAACGTAGCGCGGCATGGTCAGCAGTTCACCGACCGCGGCACGGTCAGTGGTCTCGACCACCTGAACGGCATCGGTCGGCAGGCCGGCGTCGCGCAGCGCGCGGTGGATACAGCGAGCGATAGCCTGATTACTTCGGATCGCTTCAGAACCGCCGCGCAGGACGCAGGCGTTACCGGATTTCAGACACAGCACAGCGGCGTCGGCGGTCACGTTCGGCCGCGATTCGTAGATGATGCCGATCACGCCGAGCGGCACGCGCATGTGACCAACTTCGATGCCCGACGGCCGCGGCTTGAGGTCGGTGATTTCACCCACCGGGTCGGCCAACGCGGCAACCTGGCGTACACCGTCAGCCATGGCGGCGATGCGACCCTCATTGAGTTGCAGACGATCCAGCAACGCCGGCTCCAGACCTGCATCGCGGGCGGCCGTAATGTCTTCAGCATTGGCGGCGAGTAGCGTGTTGCGTTCGTCGACAAGGATCTGCGCCAGCGCGAACAGCGCCGCGTTTTTCTGGCCGGTGGAGGCCCGCGCCAACTGCAGCGAAGCCACACGTGCGCGCTGACCGACCTGCTGCATATAGGCAGCGACCGTCGACGATGCCGCATGCGCGGATGCTTTGGTCGCCGGTTTGGTTAGCGTTGTCGCGTTCATCCAAGCTCCATTATTGCGCAGTTTTCAGGCTACGGCATCCTGTGTGCCGAGTCTGTCGAATCCATTACACCGAGGTTCTGCGTGGATGCGCACCACTGACCTTCAACGCCAGCGCCATCAAGGCTTCCCAAGCTGCGGCCTCTTGGCCGGTCTTGAGCATCACATCGATGCCGGACAGACGCTGCAGCCAACCCAACACCTGCCGAAGTCTGACGCGGGTCAGGATGCGGCCGAACGCCGGCTCGCGCATCTTGAACACTCTGGCCGCGGCCATCGCTGCACGTGCATCGCCGCTACGCGCATACAACGCTGCCGCCTGCGCCAGCTTGCGCAGGTCCATCGCCAGTACCGCGACCAGCGCGGGCAGTGCCTCGCCCTCCTGCCGCAGCCGAGACAGGCCACGTACGGCACCGAGACCGTCGCCCGCCATCAACTTGTCGATCCAATCGAACACACCGTAGTGCGCAGCATCGGCGACGCTGGCGGTCACTGCCGCCAGATCCAGCGCGCCGGACGGATGCAGCAGCGCCAATTTGATGACTTCCTGCGCGGCGGCCAGCAGATTGCCTTCCGTGCGCTGCGCCAGCAGAGCGGCCGCATCGGCATCCGCTCGCAGGCCTGCGGACTGCAGACGCTGGTTGAGCCAACGCGGAAATTCTGCTGCGCGTAACGGCCAAGCGTAACAGCCCGCGCCCGCCCGCTCCAGCGCCGCGTACCAGCCGCCGTTGCGAGCGCGCGTCTCCAGCTTGCCGGCGATCACCAGCAGCAGGACATCGGCCGGCGGCGTCTCTGCTAGCTGTTTGAGCGCCTTGCCGCCGGCATCACCCGGCGCCGCGTTGAGACGTAGCTCGATCATGCGGCGCTCGGCAAACAGCGAGCCGGTGGCACAGAGCTCAAGCAGATGATTCCAATCGAAATCCCGTTCTGCATCAAGCGTCTCGCGCTCGTCATACCCTTGTGCCCGGGCGGCGGCGCGGATCGCATCCTGCGCTTCCTGGATCAGCAGCGGTTCCTCACCAGCCAGCACATAGCAGGGCGCCAGCCCGCGCTTGAGCTGCGCTTCGATCTGACCCGGATTCAGACGCATGCCGGTTCCAGCAAAAAATTCGCCAGCGCGTCGGCGGCAACCTGCGGCGCCTCGAAGTGCAGCATGTGGCCGACGGCGGGCACGGTGAGCACGCGATGCGTGCGGAAGCAATCGTGGCGGCGTTGCCGCGCTGCGTCGGGAATCGACTCTCGGAATTCAGAATCGCCAGCGTAGAGAATCAGCGTCGACGCAATCACCTGACGCCACACGGCCTCCGACTCGGCGGCGCGGTACAAGCTCGGGCCGTTGAATCGATGCTTAGGATCGGCCAGCAGATGGACGCGACCCTGCACATCTTCACGCGCCCAACAGCGCGCGACAAAGTCCGACTGCGCGGTGTCGAGCCGTGGATGCTGACGGCGGATACGCTGCGCCAGCGCCGCGAACGATTCATACGGCCGATGCGTAGGCGGCGCGCGTTGCTGATCGAGCCAGCGCGTAATGCGCGCCGGCGCTCGCTCGGGCGGCATGTCGGGCACGCCCAGCGCGTCCAACAATGCAAGCTTGTGTACGCGCTGTGGTCGCAGACCGGCATACAAACTGACGACCTGCGCGCCCATGCTGTGCCCGGCCAGGAGCACCGGCGCATCCGTCGCATAGTGTTCGACGACAGCGTCCAGATCGGCAACGTAATCCGGGAACCAGTAGCCGCCCGCTGCCCACTCGCTGTAACCGAAACCGCGTCCGTCGGGCGCGATCACTTGCAGTTGGCCGCCGGCTCGTTCCAGCAAATGTTCAATCACCGGCGCGAAGCTGGCCGAAGCGTCGAGCCAGCCGTGCAACAAAAACAGGAGGGGCGCATCGATCTGCCCAAAACGACGCAGATGCAGGCGCAGTCCGCGCACGCGCAGATATTCCGAGACGCCCGTTGCGGGAACCGCCCTGCTCACGCGGCGAAACGGCCCTTGAGGCTGGCTTCCATCAACGACAGCCGATCGTTGCCCCAGAACATCTGCTCGCCGATGAAGAAGGTGGGCGCGCCGAACGCACCGCGATGAATCGCTTCTTCGGTATTGGCGCGCAACAGGTCCTTGACCGGCGATTCGGTCGCCTGCGCCAGCAGCGCGGCGCCATCCAGATCCAGCGTGGTACAAACCTTTTCGATTTCGGCCGACTGACTGATGTCGCGCCCCTCGCCCCAGTAGGCTGTCATCGCGGCCTTGGCATACGCCTCACCGCGACCCACACCGACGGCGGCACAGGCGACACGTTGTGGCAGCAGGCTGTTGATCGGGAAGACTTTTGGAAACGTGAAAGCTACACCGTAATAGCGCGCCCACAACTGCACGTCCTTGAACAGATATTTACCCTTGGCCGGCAAGCTGGCCGGCGTGTGGTTGCCAGTGGCCTGAAACACCTTGCCGAGCAGAAACGGCTTCCATTCCAACCGTGCGCCAGCGCGCTCAGCCAACGCATCGATCTGGGTCGAGGCCAGGTAAATGTAGGGACTGCCGACATCCCAAAAAAATTCGATGGTTGGAGTACTCAAGAAGGATCGCTCCTGATACGTTCCTGCTGATCGAGTCTGACACGCGGCGGAAGACCCGCACAAGCGCTCATCGACGCCAAGAGGTAGCCTCATCGAAGCACATCCACCGTGTGCACGCGTGAAGCTCGTTGTGCGGGATTCGCATCTAACCTACCATCTGTATCAGACTGAGCAAAGGTCGGCCTCGATCCACCACTCTGCCACACGAATTACACCGTCTTTCCCACACCATGTCTCGTCTTTCCCGCACCATGTCTCGCGCCGTCAACGCAATGGAATTCAAGGGCCGCATGCTGTCAGTTACCCGGCTGCGGCTGCTGGCGGCCGATGCCACTGCGCTGAAGGCGCAGATCGCCGCTTTTGTCGCAACCATGCCGCAGGCGGTCAAAGGCATGCCGGTGGTGATCGACAGCGACATCGAAGCCGACCTTGCCGAGCTATTGACGACGCTGCGCGAGATCGGCATGCAACCGCTGGGCGTATCGGAAGGACCGCTCGCCGAGGCCGCCCGCACACTGGGGCTGGCGGTGCTGTCGCGCGACTCGGGCAAGAGCATCGAACACCCCGCAGCAATGCCGGCAACACCGAAGAAGAGGTCGCAACCGGCAGCGCCTGTTGCGACACCCGTAAGCGCGCCGCGCAACACCCGTATCGTCTCCGAACCGGTGCGCTCAGGCCAACAGATCTACGCCGATGGTGCCGACCTGATCGTGCTCAACCGCGTCAGCGTCGGTGCCGAGGTCATCGCCGACGGCTGCATCCACGTCTACGGTCAACTGTCTGGCCGCGCCATCGCTGGTGCTCGCGGCGACGAAGCCGCACGGATTTTTTGCCGCAAACTCGAAGCCGAGTTGGTGGCCATCGCCGGCATCTATGCCGTCTCCGAACAGATCAAGGACGGCCCGCGCGGCGTACCCGCGCAAGCCTATCTCGACCACGGACGGCTGATGATCGAGCCGCACAAGGTATGACGGCAGGGAATCGGGAATGGAGAATGGGGAATCGCAGGCAGATGTGCCACCCTGTTTTGACGGTTCGCGCTTGCGGGTTCTCATTTGCGTTTTGGACAAGGAATCACATTGGCTAAGATCATAGTAGTGACATCGGGCAAAGGCGGGGTCGGCAAGACCACCACCAGCGCCTCCTTCGCCACCGGCTTGGCCGCACGCGGCCACAAAACCGCGGTCATCGACTTCGACGTCGGCCTGCGCAACCTGGATCTGATTCTAGGCGTCGAACGGCGCGTGGTATTCGACTTTGTAAACGTCATCCACGGCGAGGCCTCGCTCAAGCAGGCGCTGATCCGCGACAAGGTCAACGAGAACCTCTACATCCTCGCCGCCAGTCAAACCCGCGACAAGGACGCGCTGACCCAGGACGGGGTGCAGCGCGTGCTCGACAAAATGGCCAAGGATTTCGAGTACATCATCTGCGACTCTCCCGCCGGTATCGAGCGCGGTGCGTTTCTGGCCATGTATTTCGCTGACGAAGCACTGATAGTGACCAACCCGGAAGTGTCGTCGGTCCGCGACTCGGATCGCGTGCTGGGTATTCTCTCCAGCAAGGCGCGACTCGCCGAACAGGGCGGGAGCAAGGTCAAGGAGCACCTGGTGCTGACGCGCTACAACCCGACGCGCGTCAACAAAGGCGAGATGCTCAGCGTCGAAGACGTCCAGGAAATCCTGGCGATCCCGTTGTTGGGCGTAATCCCGGAATCACCTACGGTGCTGACCAGCTCCAACGCCGGCGTACCGGTAATCCGCGACATGAACTCCGACGCCGGACAGGCCTACGACGATCTGGTGCTGCGCTTTCTCGGCGAAGAAAAACCGATGCGTTTCCTTACCGAACAGAGGAAAGGTCTGTTCAGCAAACTGTTCGGAGGCCAGTAAATGGATTGGCTGAAGATTTTCCGCGGCGAAAAAAAGCCCGACGAAAAAAAAACCGGCGGAAAAAAGAAGACCGCGCAGGTCGCCAAGGAACGGCTGATGATTGCGGTTGCACACCAGCGCCAGGGCAATGGCCGTGGGATGAGTTTTCTGCCACAGATGCGTGAAGAATTGCTCGACGTGGTGCGCAAATACATCCAGGTGCCGGACGATTCACTGCAGTTCACCGTGCAGCGCGAAGATGGGCTGGAAGTGCTAGAGTTGAATATCACTCTGCCCGAAGACGTTAAGGGTTGAACTCCAGCAGCCGCAACGCTGCACGCATGCTGTAAAGACTTTGGGACAATGTCCTTGCCACGCCTGAATCTCGCTACTACCGCGCTACTGATCATCGCAGTGCTCGTCGGCACCATGATCGCGCTGGGCCTCAGTGGGCATTTACCGACCTGGCTGATTGGCTTGGCGATGGTGCTTTAAGCACTGTCGTCGCGCTTCAGCCGGCGCCTGAGCCGCAGGCCATCACTGCCATCTTCGTAATAGCCGGACAGGCGCTGCTGCTCCGCATAACCCAAACGTAGATAAAGCGCGTGGGCGGCGGTATTGTCCGTACGGACTTCCAGCACCATCTCGCGCTTGCCGGCGCGGCGTGCGGAGGCCTCAGCGCGACCAATCAACGCCGCCGCCAAACCGCGTCCGCGCGCAGAAGGTGCAACCACCACCGAATAAATGCGTGCAATACCGGTATTGCGCCGCATCAACATGACCAGAACGGCCATCACCCGCGATCCCGGCGTCGCCGTCATCGTCACCACCCACACGCGCGCACTGGGGGCACGCAGCAGACGCCGCAGCGTGCGTGGCGACATGCGATCACTGGGGAACAAGGCCTCCAGTTCGAGGATACCGGCTGCGTCGGTGACGCAGGCAGGACGCAACTTGGCCTTGACTAAAGATGGCGGTGTCGTCGCGGGTGATGTCGTCCCCGCCGGGACTTTGTGGCGAGGCTGACAACGCAGCGACACTGCCGGCGTGGCGGAAGTGGCTACTCGCCGCGCCAACGCTGACCACAATGCCGGATCCCAGCTACGCCGCGCCTGCCCGGACGGCGACGGCAACACAAACACGCACGTGCTGCCGATGGTCCAATCCTGCTCGCCAAAGGACACGGACCGGCCGTGGTAAGCCTGCGCGGCGTTCTTGCTGGTAAACGCCAGCCAGGCTGGCGCGAAAGCCACAATCCGACGCCGCAGCGCAGCCGCATCGAAAGCCCCCGACGGCAATTCGTGATCGTTACCAATATGATGCTTGGCGAGATCGGTCAGGCCGATGCCAAATTCGAGCAGACGGCGAAATTCAGACGGCGGCAACCGCTGCGGAGTCAAACCCACCTCGTGCAAGGTGCGCCAGAAGGCGTTGCCCGGATTGGCATAATACGCACCCGCGGCGGCTGACACCCGTCCGGCGGCGGTGCCACAGAACACCAGGCGCAGACCTGGTACCAGCACATCCGGCAGGACCGGAGCGGTGCGGGAAATCGCAGATGCGGTGTGCGCGGGCATGCCACAATCATCGCACGGCGCCGCACACCGAAGACATTCGGCTACGCTAAACACTGATCACCGCCCATCAGCGTACCCAATGTCGAATCGATTCCACAGCATCGCCATCTTGGTCGTCGCCACCTGTCTGGGCTGCTCTGCCGCCATGGCCCAGGAAGCGGCACCGCCGGCAGCCGGGAGTGTTACTGGCGCGGCACGGCAGCCGCTGTGGGAGTTGGGCATCGCCGCTGGGTTCGGCACCACCGCCGACTACCCGGGTTCAGGCCGCTATCATCTGCGTGCGATCCCGTTCCCCTACTTCATTTATCGCGGCAACTTCTTCCGCTCCGATCAGAACGGAACTCGCGTGCGGGCCGCCTACACGCGCAATCTTGAAATCGACATCAGCGGCGGCGCGTCCTTCGCCACCCATTCCAGCGGCTCAGGCCCACGCACCGGCATGCCCGACCTCGATTATCTTCTGGAACTCGGGCCCAAGCTGAAATATATCTTCGCACGCCCCGCGCCCGGTGTGGCTTGGTTCACCGAAATCCCCCTGCGCGCCGTCATCTCCATCGGGTCGGGGTTCGGTTACCGTGGGCTGGTGTTCGCGCCGAATATCGGTGTTCGCACCGTCTACCTGCTGGGTAGCCCCTGGGCCGCCTACGCCGACATCGGCCCCGAATTCGCCAGCGGTCGTTTTCAGGATTATTTTTATCAGGTCGCAGCGCGTTATGCCCGTCCGGGCCGCCCGGCCTACAACGCCCACGGCGGTTACTTCGGCAGTCGACTGGAGGCGGGCCTTAGCCGACCGATAGGCAAGCACTTTCGCATATTCTTCTACAGTCGTCTGGAAGACTACAACGGCGCCAAGAACACCAACAGCCCTTTGTTCCAGACCCGCTTGGGTTACGCCGGTTTCATCGGCTTCAGTTGGTCGTTCCTGCACTCGGACGCGACCGTGCCGATCAACGAATAGCTTTCAGTGATTGCCCGACTCGTGTATGCGCGTCTGCAGATCCAGCCGGCGTGCAAAGAATTCGATGATGCGGCGGTAGAGTTGATCCTTTAGCACCAGGTCCTCGACGCCGACGTCGATATTGGGATTGTCGTTAACCTCGATCACCTTAACGACTCTGCCGATCTGCTTGAGATCGACGCCGTAAAGGCCGTGACCGACGGCGCGTGCAGCCTGAACCGCGACGTCGAGCACGGGCTTGGGCACTTCACTTACGTCGAGGGTCTGGTGATCGCCTTCACGTTTGCCGCCGTTGCCGTCGCGTTTCACCACTTGCCAGTGTGCGGGCGCCATGAAGTAACGGCAGGCGTAGAGCGGTTCGCCATCGAGCACGCCGACGCGCCAGTCGTACTCGGTCGGCTCGTAGGCTTGGGCCACGATCAGATCGGAGCGCTCGAGGAATTCGCGCGTCTCGCGTTTCAGCTCGGCCTCGGTCTCGACCTTGATGACGCCTTTCGAGAACTGTGAATCGGGCTGCTTGAGCACCAGAGGAAAACCAAGCTGGCGCGCGGCCTCGGCCACATTGCCACGATGCAGCAACAGCGTTTTCGGTTGTGGAATCCGGTTGTGCGTCATCAGTTGCGCCAGAAACACCTTGTTGGCACACCGCAGGATGTCTTCAGGATGATCGACCACGATCATCCCCTCGCGCGCAGCGCGGCGCGCAAAGCGATAGGTGTGATGATTGACGGCGGTAGTCTCGCGGATGAACAAAGCGTCATATTCGGCCACGTGGCCATAATCGCTCTTGTCGAGAAAATCGACCGAGAACCCGAGGTCCTCGGCGGCGCGCTCAAACCGCTTCAGCGCGCGCGGGTTGGACGGTGGCTCCTGCTCGTCTTCATTGACCAGGATCGCCAGATCATAGCGGGTGGAGTCGCGTTTGCGGCGTGGTGCGCGGCGTCGCGTGAAGTATTCGCCTGCCGACTGGTACAGAAATTCATGGTGCGCGACCGGTACCGCACCCAAGGCGACCGGCCCCAACGCATCGACGTGCCATTGGTTTCCACGCCAGGAAAACCGTGCTTGCAGCAGCGGTGCCGGAAACAGGTTGAACAGCGCCCGTGCCAGCCGCTGGTAACGTTTGACCGGACTGTCGCCAAAGTAGACATTGAGGACATAGCGGGCAGACTCGATCCTGCTCAGACTGGATTTGATCAGTTCTTCGATCTCATCGCCCACCACCCCCGGCG
>Ga0307372_10009724_pt1 | contig 13184 bp, 10 predicted proteins | sample OX1MG_FD_202533 | JGI IMG/M metagenome (GOLD analysis project Ga0307372, IMG submission 202533) | Soil microbial communities from Risofladan, Vaasa, Finland - OX-1 | ecosystem: Environmental > Terrestrial > Soil > Coastal area > Acid sulfate soil | place: Finland: Risofladan, Vaasa | collected...
GGGTGACTCCAGTGCCCGCTCTTCCACGGACTCGCTCCCTGCCGATCGGTCGTGACCACCGGATGCCGTCGGTTGCCGCCTCGATCAGAAAAGACTCGTCCACGGCAGTCTGGCAGTTGTGCTTTGCGCGGTCTGCGGGGCGGGGCGACGTCGGCGCGTGGCTCAGCGGTTGTGGTTGACGACCTCGACGTTGTGCCCGTCGGGGTCCAGGACGAACGCACCGTAGTAGCCCGGGTGGTAGATGCGGCGCTCGCCGGGGCCGCCATGGTCTTCGTAGCCCGCGGCGAGCGCGACGGCGTGGAACGCCCGCACGGTCCCATCGTCGTGCGCAGGGAACGCGAGGTGGACGTGCTCTGTGAGGGGCCGCCCGTCGTCGATCAGCGAGAAGCTGAAGTTCTCTCCGACCATCTCGACATGGTCCGGCTTGTCCACGCCGATCCGCAGCCCGGCGTACGGGGCGATTGTCATGTAGAAGCGCCGGGATGCCGCAGGATCGCGGACGCGGATCCAGAGATGATCGACGCAGCCATCCGGCACCGGGTGCTCGCGCTCGGTGTGAACCGCCTCCACGCTGTTGCCGGCGGGGTCGAGCAAGAAGCCGCCGTAGTAGTCCGGGCGGTAGAGCGTGCGCTGGCCGGGCGCGCCGTCGCCGCGGTAGCCCGCGTCGATCTCCGCCTGCCAGAAGGCGTCAACCGCCCCTCGGGAAGGCGCGCGAAAACCGACGTGCAGCCCACGGGTCACGGGGTGCTCGCGGTCCGTCGATCCGATCCACCAATCGCTCCACCCAATCATCTCGGGGTCCGCGTAACTCGGTTCGGCGCCCAGCACGGAGAGGACGGTGCAGTAGAAGCGATCGGCCGCGACGAAATCCGTGAAATAGATCCCGATGTGGTCGAACACCCCCGCCGAGGATACCGTTGCGAGCCTGCTCAACTCGGGCAGCTGAAGCCGAGCAAGCGGGAGCTGCGCGTGGCTTCCGCTTTCGGGCCCTTCCAGAGCCTGCAGGATAAGCGGGCTGCTGGGCGAACCCTCGCGCCCCGCAGCGGCAGGAAAGTTCGAGGGCTCGACTCCCTCTCGCCGCTGAGCCATGGTCCGCCACGACTGGGGACCGCGCTTTTCGTCCGAGCGGTTCGCTTGCATGGGGCACGTGCACGAAACGTCGCCACAGGTCTTCCTCGTAGCCCGGCCGTCGGTCAACCTCGACGGCATGCGCGCGTACCTGAACGCGGTCGGCGGCAGCTCGTGGCTGGACATGCGCGAGGAGGCGCGGGACTCGCTCAACGATGGCGAGCTGCTCGCGGAGTTCGGCGGCCGGATGTGTTACCGCAGCTGGGAGCCTGGGCTGAATCCGAACGTCACACGGATCCGGACCGACCAGGAGGAGTACTTCGGGAACGTGCTGAGGAGCGCGCACGGGAGCGTGCTGGAGCACGCTAACTACAGCTTCGCGTTTCGCAACACCTCAAGAGTTTTCACCCACGAACTTGTTAGGCATCGTGCCGGATCGGCGTTCAGCCAGGAGAGCCTGCGCTACGTAAGGCTCACAGACATCGGCTTCCGGGTGCCCCCAGCGCTCGAGCCGCTGCGCGACCAGGTCATCAGCATCGTGGAGCAGCTGGAGGAGTTCCAGTTGAGCGCCGCCGAACAGCTCGACCTGGACAAGGGTGAGATGCCGTTCGCCGTCAAGAAGGAGATCACCTCCGCGCTGCGCCGACTGGCGCCGATCGGTCTGAGCACCGACATTCTCTGGACCGCTAACGCGCGCACGCTCCGGCACGTGATCGAGATGCGGACCGCCCACGGCGCCGAGGAGGAGCTGCGCCTGGTCTTCAACGCGGTCGCGGAGACGATGAAGGTGGAGGCGCCCAACCTGTTCCAGGACTTCAGCCGCAGCGAGGACGGCTCCTGGGTGCCGGAGTGGCGCAAGGTCTAGGACGCGCGCCCGCGCGCTGGAATACAGCGCCAGCGCCTTCTAGCCTCCAAACCGGCGCCAGCCCCCTCTAGCCCCCAAACCAAAGCGCCTCCAGCCGGATTGGGGATTTCGCGTTGTACAGACGCCCAGAACTCCCCAATCCTCCGGGTCTGGTGGAGATTGGGGGTTAAGCGGGGGCGGTTAGAAGATGCCGGTGATCGCGGCGCCGGCGTGTGAGGCCAGATCGAACAGCGGCCCCGGGATCACGCCGAAGATCACCGTCAGTGCGCCGAACAACGCTGCGAGCGCGACGACCTCCGGGTAGGGCAGCTTGTCCGCCTCAGGTGAGCCGCCGGCGACCGGCGCGAGGCCTCCGGGGCCGGCGGGCGCACCAGGCCCGGGCGCACCAGGCCCGGGCGTACCAGGCCCGGGCGTACCCGGTGCCGTCGCAACAGGCCCGGTCGCAGCGCTGGCGGGCGACATCCAGACCGCCGCCACGACCCGCAGGTAGTACGCGAGCGAGATCATCGCGCCCACGACCAGGACGATCGCTAGCCACGAGTAGCCACCGTCGACCAGCGCGTGGATCAGCTGGAACTTGCCGATGAAGCCGATCGTGCCGGGGATGCCGGCCAGGCCGAGCATCGCGAGCGTGATGCCCCATCCGAGCAGCGGCGAACGCTGGCCCAGCCCCGCAAGGCCGCTGATCTGATCGTCACCGGTAGCGGCCTCCTGGCTCTGCACGACGGCGAACGCGGCGACGTTCATGAGCAGGTATGCGATCAGGTATAGAACCGTCGCCGAAATGCCCAGCTGGGTGGCGACGACGACACCGGCGAGCATGTATCCCGCCTGCGCGACACCCGAGTAACCGAGCAGCCGCTTAAGCGACGTCTGACCGAGCGCGCCGACGTTGCCGATCAGGATCGTCGCCGTCGCAAGCGCCGCCAGCAGCGGCGCCCACGTGGTCTGCTCAGACACCACGGCCACGTCGAAGAAGCGCAGGAACACGGCGAGCGCGGCGGCTTTGGTGGCGGTCGCCATGAACGATGTGATCGGTGTCGGCGCTCCCTCGTATACGTCAGGTGTCCACTGGTGGAACGGGGCAACCGACGCCTTGAAGGCAAACCCGACAACGACCAGCGCGATGCCGCTCAGCAGCAGTGGATCGCCGATCAGGTTCGAGCTCTGAGCGCCGGACAGCACACGCGCGATGCCGTTGAAGCCTGTCTGCCCGGTGGCCCCGTAGATCATCGCCAGGCCGTAGACGAGCGTTGCCGATCCGACCGAGCCGATGATCAGGTACTTGAGGCCCGACTCGAGCGAGCCCTCACGCCGGTACTCGGCAGCACACAGGATGTAGAGCGGGATCGACAGCAGTTCGATGCCGAGGAACAGCGTGATGATGTCCTGAGCGGAGGCGAGCACCGCCATGCCCATGACGCTGAACAGGAGCAGGCTGTGGAACTCCCCCTGACCGGCCTCGCGCGGGGCCTCGGCGCGCCAGGCGAGGATCACGGCGGCCGCGGCAGAGACGGCGCAGACGAGGTCGATCACGAAGCCGAGGTCGTCCATCCGCAGCGCTCCAGCGACGATCGTCTCGCTGTGCGGGAATCGCCAGATCTCGGTGCCGATCGCGCCGGCCAATGTCACCAGCGAGAGCGCAGGGACCACACGCTCGCGTATGACGGCACTGCGCGCCAACCCCACCAGCAGCACGACGAGCGCGCCAACGGCGAGCACCACCAACGGTGACATCTCCGCCCAGTCGATATGGGGGCCCTTGATGTGGGCGGCCGCGATCGCGAGCGTGCTCATCGGTGGGCCACCGTTCGGGTCGGGGTGGCGGTCGCGGTCGCGGTCGTGGTCGCGGTCGCGGTCGCGGTCGAGGCGTTGGCATAGGCGGTCTCGCTCAGCGGCGGGGACTTCCAGCGGGTCGACGCGGTGGTCGCGCCTGGAAGCGCGTACGGCGCGGTGCTCCCCAGGGCGGCGGCAGGATAGATCGCGACCTTCAGCGACGCCTCGGACTTGTTGAGACCGAACTGCGGGTAGAAGGCGAGCACCAGGATGATCGCCACCAGCGGCACGATCGCGACCGCCTCCGCAAGCCCGATCTCTCTTGAGCGCACGCCGCGGCCGACGCGGTTGTGCATGGCCCCGATGAACAGGCGCAGCGCGTAGAAGGCCGCCCCGATCACGGCGATCGAGGCGATCACCGCGATCACGATGTGCGACTCGAAGGCGCCGAGCAGGATCATGAACTCGCCGATGAAGTTCGATGAGCCCGGCATCGCGAGGTTCGCGAACGTGATGATCAGGAAGAAGGTCGCAAGCAGCGGCGCCTTGAACGCGACGCCGCTCATGTCGTCGAGCTTCTCGCTGCCGCCGCAGCGGGCCGCTACGGCGGCCACCACGAAGAACGACGCGGCGGTGACGACGCCGTGGTTGAGCATCTGCAACAGCGCACCCTGCCCGCCGTCGGGCTTCAGCGAGAAGATCCCAAGCAGGATGAAGCCCATCTGCGCGACGCTCGAGTAGGCGATCACGAGGCGCGCATCGCCGGTTGTGAACGCCATGGCCGTGGCCCACATGATCGAGACCAGGGCGATGATCAGCATCAGCAGCTGGAAGTGGTGTGAGGCGTTCGGGAACAGCGGCAGCACGATCTGCAGGAAGCCGTAGCTCGCGACCTTGGCGACCACACCGGAGAACACGGCGACGGCCGGGATCGGCATCGACTTGTACGCGTCGGCCAGCCAGCCGTGGAATGGCGCGATCGGCATCTTCACGAGGAACGCGAGCGCGAACGCGAGAAAGATCCAGTCTTCGTCCTTGCGCGGGAGCGGCAGATGCGCAAGTGCGCTGAACGTGAAGTTGATCGCGGTCCCGTGGTCGCCTGAGGCGATCACGCCGGTGGCGATCGCCGCGGCCAGCATCAGGAACGACCCGACCATCGTGTAGATGACCATCTTGATCGTCGCGCGCACCCGGTCGCCCGTGCCCCAGGACCCGACCAGGAAGTAGAACGGGATCAGCATCAGGTCGAAGAAGGCGACGAAGAGGATCAGATCCTGGGCGAGGAACGCACCCAGCACCGCGCTCTCGGCCAGGCCGAACCAGAAGTAGTAGAGCCTCGGGCGATCCACGTCGCGCAGCGCCGACCATGCGAGCGAGACCGTGAACAACACGGTCGTGAGCAGCATCAGCGTCACGTTGAGCCCGTTGATCCCGATCTTGTAGTGGATCCCGAGCGCGCTGATCCAGACCCTGTCGGTCACGAACTGCAGACCCGCCGCACTCGAGTTGAAGCGTGCGACGTAACTGATCGCGATCGCCACCGGGACCAGGCTGACGAGCGCCGAACCGCGCCCGACCAGGCGCCCGGGGAGCTGCGTGGCGATCAGCGCCAGGGCCAGCGGCGACCAGATGAGGATCGAGAGGGTCACGGTCGGATCAGGTGGACGAGATCAGGAAGTAGAGGACGACGATCGAGAGACCGAGCATCAGGGCGGCGGCGTAGTAGCGCAGGAAGCCGGTCTGGGCGCGGCGGACGGCGGCCGAGCCGGAGCGCACCGCGCCGGTGACGCCGCCGGTCACGCCGCCGGAGATGACGATCCGTTCGAGCACCGACTCGACGAAGCGCCCGAACGCGAGCACGGGCCGCACGACGACCAGGTCGATCGCCTCGTCGAAGTACCACTTGTTCACGAGGAACTTGTGCAGCCACGGGGCCGCGGCCTGGAACCTTGCGGCTGTGCCGGGCCGCGCGACATAGATCAGGTACGCGACCGTGATGCCGACGGCGCCGATCACGGCGCCGATGATCAGCCCGACCCAGGCGGTCCCCGTCGACGGCTCGTGGCTCGCGGCCGCCAGCGGCGCGCCGGCCAGGCTCGGCGCCAGGAAGTTGGTGATCACGTGGTCCACGCCGGGGATCTGGAGGGCGCCGCCGACGACCGCAAGCGCCGCGAGCAGGCCCATCGCGATGGTCATCGCCGGCTCGTCCTCGGCGGTGGCGTGCTCCGAGCCCGGGAAGCCGACTGCGGTGTCCTCCACCTCGCCGGTGAGCGGATTGCGCGGCACCTCGGCGTGGGCAGGGTGGCCGTGCGCATATTCAACGGCCTCCTTCGAGGGCTCCCCGTAGAACGCCCGGAAGATCATCCGGAACGTGTAGAGGCCGGTCAGCAGCGCGCCGACGTAACCGAGGACGCCGATGACCTCGTAGATGCCACCGCGGTTGTTGACATAGGCGAGGATGTCGTCCTTCGAGAACCAGCCGGAGAAGGGTGGGACGCCGGATAGTGCGAGGCCGCCGATCAGGAAGCAGGCGAACGTGAACGGCATCGCCTTGCGGAACCCGTGCATGCGGTCCAGCGACTGATTGCCGGCCATCGCGCCGATGATCGAGCCGGCCGCCATGAACAGCAGCGCCTTGAAGAAGGCGTGGGTCATCAGGTGGAAGAGCGCGCCGGTGTAGGCGCCCGCCGACGCGCCCATGATCATGTAGCCGATCTGGGACATCGTCGAGTACGCGATCACGCGTTTGAGGTCGGTGACCACGAGCGCGATCGATCCTGCGATCAGCAACGTCAGGCAGCCGACGATCGCGCCGACCTCAGCGGCGCTCGGTGCGAGCTGGAAAAGCGGGTGCAGGCGCACGATCAGGTAGACGCCGGCGGTCACCATCGTTGCGGCGTGGATCAGCGACGAGACCGGCGTCGGGCCCTCCATCGCGTCGGGAAGCCAGGTGTGCAGCGGCACCTGGGCCGACTTGGCGAATGCGCCGACGAGGAACAGGAGGCAACCGGCGACGAGGTCGGTCGAGTCGGTGTGGAAGACGTGGGGTGCGTCCTTGAAGGTGCCCAGGAACGAGACCGTGTGCGTGTGGCGGAAGATGAAGAAGGTGCCGAGCACCAGCCCGACATCGCCGACCACGTTGATCACGAACGCCTTGATGCCGGCGCTGGTCGCCGTGGTGCGCCGGTACCAGAAGGAGATCAGCATGTACGAGGCCGCGCCGACGAACGCCCACCCGACGATCAGCATCACGAAGTTGCCGCCGAGCACAAGGATCAGCATCGAGAGCACGAAGAAGTTGAGGTACGCGAAGTACCTCGAGTAGCCCGCGTCGGAGCGCATGTAGGCGGTCGAGTACAGGTGGATCAACGTCGACACGCCGGTGACGACAAGGATCATGAACACGGACACCGGGTCGACGAGGATCTGCAGCTTGGCGTCCACGCCAGCGCTGGACGCGTAGTTCCAGAGGCTCGAGACGACTTCGCGGTGCCCGCCGCTGCGCCCGAGCAGCGACAGCAGCGACCCGACAGCGCAGACAAATGAGAGCGCAATCGCGCCGGTTCCGATCACGCCGGCGATCCTGCTGTAGCGCCGGAAGCCGAGACCGATCACGATCGTGCCCAGCAGCGGGAACAGCAGGACGAGCCAGCCCCACGTAGTCGGGCTCATCCGTTCAACTCGTGCATTCCGTCGACATCGATGGGGAGGTTGCGGCGGCTGATCGCGACCACAAGACCGAGCCCGACCGTCACCTCGCAGGCGGCCACGACCAACACGATCAGCGCGAAGATCTGGCCTGCCTCACCGCCGTGCATCCGCGCGAACGTGACCAGCGCGAGGTTGGCGCCGTTCAGCATCAGCTCGAGGCACAGCAGTACCACCAGCGGGTTGCGCCGCACGAGCACACCACCTGCACCGATGCAGAAGATCAGAGCCGAGACGGCCAGGTACCAGCCGAGGGTCACTTCTCCTCACCCTCCCGCTCGGCGGTCAGCTCCATCGCGCCGCCATGGGCCTGCTCGAGCTGCTCGAGCACCTTGCGCACGCCCACGCCCTCCGCGATCGTGCCTGTGTAGGCCGGGCGCGGCGTCGACAGAAGCCGGGCGAGCTCGAAGTCGTCGTCCCCCAGCCCGCGGCGGCGGCGGGCCAGCACCACCGCGCCGATGGCGGCGACCAGCAGCAGCAGCGACGCGACCTCGAACGGCAGCAGGTAGTCGGTCAGGAACAGCTTGCCGATGTGCTCTGGGGTGCCGAAGCCGAGCTTGTAGTGCGCGCCCTGACCGTTGATCCCCTTCAGCGCGGTGCCGAGCATCGCGATGAACAACTCGATCGCGACGGCGATCGCGAACAGTGGACCCAGGATCCGCAGCGTGCTGCCGGCGGCCACCTCGTCGCCACCGCCGACGTAGGCGACGACGAACACATACAGCACCATCACCGCGCCGGCGTAGACGACGACTTGGGCGGCCGCCACGAACTCCGCGCGCAGCAGTAGGAACAACGCCGCCAGCGCGACCAGGTGGCAGACGAGCGCAAGCACCGCATAGAGCGGGTTACGCAGCGTGACGACGCCGATCGCGCCGATGATCGCGCTGATCGAGGCGATGAAGAAAAGAACCTCAGACACGAAGTCCCCGCGTCGAGCTCCGCATCCCGCACTTCAAGCTCCGCATTCCCGCTACTCCCCCTCGCGCCGCAGCGGCGTGCGCTCGAGCGGCTCCGCCAACAGCATCTCCTTGGTGAAGATCAGGTCGGAGCGGGTGTAGTCGGACATCTCGTAGTCGTGGCCCATCGTGATCGCGTCGAACGGACAGGCGATCTCGCAGTAGCCACAGAAGATGCAGCGGCTCAGGTTGATCTCGTAGACCGCGGCGTAACGCTCGCCCGCGGAGACACGGGTCTCGGGCGTGTTCTCGGCGGCGACCACGCGGATGCAGTCGGCGGGGCAGGCGGCGGCGCACAGCGAGCAGCCGACGCACTTCTCGAGGCCTGAATCCTCGAATCGATGCAGTTTGTGGCGGCCGCGGAAGCGCGGGTAGACCGGAGTCTTCTCCTCCGGATACTGGATCGTCAGCGGGCCCTCGACGACCCGCGCGAGCGTCGTCTTCATGCCGCGGAGGGTCTCACCGAAGCTTCGGTACGTGCTCGCGGCCGCACTGCGCTGCGGGTGGCGCATCACTTCGATTACGTCTGAGCCGGGGTCGTATGGCATGGGGTCTCTCTCGCGGTTCTAGGCGACGATGATCGCCGTGACGAGCAGGTTGAGGGTGGCCAGCGGCAGCAGGACCTTCCAGCCGAACGACATCAGCTGGTCGTAGCGCAGGCGAGGCAGCGTCGCGCGGATCCAGATGAACAGCGTCATGAAGATCATCATCTTCGCGAGCACCACGAACGGGTCGACCCAGCCGGGCGGATGGATCCCGAACGGCAGCAGCCAGCCGCCCAGGAACAGCGTGGCGGCCATCGCCGAGACGACCAGCATGTTCACGTACTCAGCGAACAGGAAAGCGACGAAACCGGTTCCGCCGTACTCGGTGAAGTAGCCGCCGACGAGCTCGGCGTCGGCTTCAACCAGGTCGAACGGCGCACGGTTGGTCTCCGCGAACGATGCAACCACGAAGATCAGGAATCCGCAGAGCTGCGGGATGAAGTACCACATCCCCCGCTGCGCGTTCACGATCCCGGTCAGCGACAGCGTCTGCGCCGTGATCAGTACTCCGACCAGCGCCAACCCCTGCGAAACCTCGTAGGAGATCAGCTGCGCGGCGGCGCGCATCGCTCCGAGGAACGAGTACTTGGAGCCTGAGGCCCAGCCGCCGAGCAGGATCCCGTAGAACGAGATGCCGCCGAGCGCGAATACGTACAGCGGCCCGACGGAGACGTCGATTCCGTAGAGACCGACGGGCTGGCCGAAGATGTGCTGGACGTTGCCCCACGGGATCAGCGCGAGCCCGCCGACAGCGGTCAGGATCGAGATCGCCGGCGCGACATGGAACAGGAAGCCAACCGATGTCGTCGGCCGGAACGCCTCCTTGCGCGCGAACTTGACGATCTCCGCCATCGGCTGCAGCAGACCGTACGGGCCAACGCGGTTCGGCCCGTAGCGGTGCTGAAAGCGGCCGAGCAGCTTGCGCTCATACACCGTGAGCATCGGCAGCACCCCGAAGACGACGCCGAAGATCACGATCGCCTTGACGATCTGGACCCACCACGCCTCGAAGAAGTTGACGTCGGCGAGTCCGATCACGCTTTGACGACCTCGACATAGGCTTCAGTCAGCACATTGCCCGAGTCCCTGGCGATGCCGGCCGCGACGAACGCGGTGCCCGGCGGGACGCCTGTGCGGATCGCCGCACGACCCGCCAGACGCGTTCCGTTCTGCCCCACCTGCACGGCGGCGCCCTGCTCGATCCCAAGTCGCCCTGCGTCCTGCGGCGACAGCTCGACGACCTGCTCGGCGAGCGTGAACTGCAGCGCAGGCGAGATCTCGACTTCGGGCGAGGCCCAGATCGAGCGGTAGGTGCCGACCCGGAGATGGCCATTGGTCTCCGCCGGTGGGTGGGCGGGACCAAATCCCACCGGCGTCGCTACAGGCACCTCCCCGGCAGGCATCGCCGCAGCCGCCTCGGTCTCGGGCCAGCGCAGCCCGCGCCCGCCGATCTCCTCGAGCGTCAGTCCCGTGTAGAACGGGACGGCCTCGACCAGCTGCTTGAACGCCATGCCGGCGGTCAGCACGCCGAGGTCGGTGCCCGCGCTCCTGGCGACGTCCGCCAGCACCTGCCAGCCGGCGCGTACGTCGCCCGGATGCTTGATCGCGGTCCGCAGGCGTTGAAGCCGGCCGTCCGGATGTACGATCGTGCCCTCCTTCTCGGCGCTCGACTCGGCCGGGAAGACGACGTCGGCGTGTGCGGCGAGGCCCTCGGTCAGGACCAGAGCGTGGGCGACGACGACGCTCGCGCTGGCAAGTGCCCGCTCCCACGCCGCGCGGTCGGGAAGATCGCGCACCGGGTCGACCTGGAAGAGGTAGAGCGCTGTGACATCGCCGGCCACTGCAGCCGCGGCGATCTCCGCCGCGTTGCGGCCGGTCTCGACCTCCGCGTAGCCGGGGCCGGCGTTGGGTAGCGCGCCCGCCTCGCGGATACCGCGGGCGTTGGCGCCGGCGGGAACCTCGAGCAGCCCGGCGCCGTCGCGACCGGCGAGGCCGAGCGTGTCGGCGATGCGAAGCAATGTCGCTAGCGCGTCGGCAGGCAACGACTCACCCCACAGGATCACAACGTCCTCGCCGCCTTCACGCAGCAGCTTGGCGAGCTCGTGGATGTCACCGGAGCCGGGTGCCGTGAACGCCCACTCGAGCGCCGACAGGAACTCGGCCTCGGCCCCCGGGGCGTAGCGGACCGACAGTTCAGCGTTGGGGTCGAGCGTGCTCGGCCGGGCGGTGGCGATCGCAAGCTTGACGCCGTTGCGGCGCACGCCCTTTCGGATGCGCAGGTCGAGGATCGGCGAGCCGTCGAGCGGCTCGGTGCCGAGCACCAGCACGGTGTGCGCGAACTCGATGTCGGGGACCGTGGCCTGCAGCGCCGGCGCGGCGAGCGCGCGGGCGACGGGAAGATCGACAGTGGCCTGGTGGGGGTCGGTGGCGGGAATAAATCGCGAGTCGATGTCCCGTGAGTCGAGGCCCTCGCGCAACATGCGGCCGAGCAGGAACGCCTCCTCGTTGCTCGCCTGGCCGCCGACGAGCGCGGCAACGCGGCCGCGGTGGCCGGCGATCGCGCCCGCCGCGTTCAGCGCCTCGTCCCACGAGGCGGGCTCGAATTGCCCCCCGGCGTTGCGCACCAGCGGCGTCGTGATGCGCTCGTCGACGTGGATCGCTTGGTAGGCGAAGCGGCCCTTGTCACAGAGCCAGCCATCATCCACGCCCCGGTTCTCACGCGAGAGCACGCGCATGACCTTGTCGTCGCGGACCGTGAACTCGACGTTGCACTGCGACGGGCAGAGCGTGCAGATGCCGCCGGCGCCCTCGATGTCCCAGGGCCGGGCGCGGAAGCGGTAGGGCTGCGACGTCAGCGCGCCCACCGGGCAGAGCTCGATGATGTTGCCGCTGAACGGCGCGACGTAGGGATGGCCGTCATGCGTGCCGACGAACGTGTGGGCGCCGCGCTCGGTGAAGATCAGCTGCCAGTCCTCCGCGATCTCCTGGCTGAAGCGCACGCAGCGGTAACAGAGGATGCAGCGCTCGCGGTCGATCGCGATCAGCGGCGAGAGTGCCAGCGGCTTGACGAAGTGGCGCTTGGGCTCGATCACGCGGCTGCGGCCCTTGCCCCAGCCGAAGGTGTAGTCCTGGAGCGGACACTCGCCGCCCTTGTCGCAGACCGGGCAGTCGAGCGGGTGGTTCACGAGCAGGAACTCGATCACCGCGTTCTGCGCTTCGACGACCCTGTCGACCTTGGTGTTGACTACCATGCCGTCGCGCACGGCGGTCGAGCAGGAGGTCTGCAGCTTCGGGATGCCCTCGATCTCGACCAGGCACATGCGGCAGGCGCCGACCGGCTCGCCAAGCTTCGGCTCGTAACAGAAGAACGGGATCTCGACGTCGCCCTGCTGAGCGGCGTCGACCAGCATCGTGCCCTCGACGGCCTCGACCTCGCGGCCGTCGATGGTCAGCTTGATGATCTTCTGCTCAGGTCTTGGCATGGGTACTCGGGGTCTGGGCGGCGGGTCGGCTGGGTGTGGCAGGCGGGATTATCAGTGGGCGCCGATCGCAACCAGGTCTTCGGTCGGTCCCACCGGCAACGCGTTGGCGCGTACGCGTGCCGCTTCGATCTCGGCCTCGAGCTCGCCACGGAACTTGGCGACGATCGAGCCAACCGGCATCGCCATCGCGTCGCCGAGCACGCACAGGCAGTTGCCGATGATCTGAGTCTGCGCCGAGGCGACGATGTCAAGGTCCATCGGCGTCGCCTCGCCCGACTCGATCCGCTCGAGCATCTTCTTGGTCCAGTTGGTGCCCTCGCGGCACGGCACGCACTTGCCGCACGACTCGTGCGCGTAGAACTTGACCACCTTCTGCATGACCTCGAAGGCCGAGTGGCTGTCGTCGACGACGATGATCGCACCGGAACCGAGCATCGAACCGGCCTTCGCCATCGAATCGAAGTCGTAGGGAGTGTCGAGGTCCTCCTCGAGCAACACCGGTGAGCTCGAGCCGCCGGGGAACCACATCTTGACCGTGCGCCCCGGCTTCGGTCCGCCGCAAAGCCCGTAGATGATCTCGCGGCTGGGGATGCCGAGGTCGATCTCATAGTTACCGGGGCGCTGCACGTCGCCCGAGACCGAGACCAGCTTGGTGCCGGTTGAGCCCTCGGTGCCGAGCTTGGCGTACTCGGCGCCGCCCATGTTGATGATCGCCGGCACTGTGCCGAGCGTCTCGACGTTGTTGACCAGCGTCGGGCCGTCGTAGAGACCCTCGATCGCC
>Ga0307372_10009725_pt1 | contig 13181 bp, 9 predicted proteins | sample OX1MG_FD_202533 | JGI IMG/M metagenome (GOLD analysis project Ga0307372, IMG submission 202533) | Soil microbial communities from Risofladan, Vaasa, Finland - OX-1 | ecosystem: Environmental > Terrestrial > Soil > Coastal area > Acid sulfate soil | place: Finland: Risofladan, Vaasa | collected...
CCCGGTTCGCGGCGGCCTGGTCGGACCTCAACATCGCCAACGACGACTTCATCCGCACCACCGAACCCCGCCACCACCAGGCCGTTCAGCGCTTTCTGGGACGGATCAACGACAACGGGTACATCGTCAAGGACACCTACAGCGGCCTGTACTGCGTGTCGTGCGAGCAGTACTACGCCGAGGACGAGCTGATCGACGGGACGCGCTGTCCGATCCATCGCACGCCGGCGGAACACCTCGAGGAGGAGAACTACTTCTTCCGGCTCAGCGCCTTCGAACAGCAGCTGATCGAGTGGTACGAGGCCAATCCGACCGCGGTTGTCCCGGAGTCCAAGCGGAACGAGGCGCTCAGTTTCATCAAGGGCGGGCTCCGCGACATCTCCATCACCCGCACGTCCATCGACTGGGGGGTCCGGGTCCCCTGGGACGAGGCCCATGTCTTCTACGTCTGGTACGACGCGCTGATCAACTACCTGACGGCGATCGGCTACGGCCAGGACGACGTGCGTTTCGAACAGTGGTGGCCGGTCGTCCACCATCTGATCGGCAAGGAGATCATCCGCTTCCACTGCGTCTGGTGGCCGGCCATGTGCATGGCGGCGGGGATTGACCCGCCGGCCCACGTGCAGGTGCACGGCTGGCTGCTGCTGGGCGGCGAGAAGATGTCCAACTCCAGCGTCAACCAGATCTCCCCGGCCGAGCTGATCGAGGAGTACGGCGTCGACCCGGTGCGCTACCACCTCCTTCGCGACGTCCCTCTGGGCAGCGACGGCGAGTTCTCGGCCGAGGGCATCACCAGCCGTTACAACACCGATCTGGCCAACAACCTGGGCAATCTGCTGTCGCGGGTGACCACCGTGGTCGGCTCCAAGTGCGGTGGGGCAGGGCCCGCCCCCCGGTCCGACAGTCGACTGGCCTCTGTGGCCGGCGTGGTGCTGGCCGAGGTCACCGAAGCGTGGAACGCCGGCCAGCCCAATCTGGCCCTCGAGGCGACCTGGCGGCTCATCCGCGAGACCAACGCGGAGCTGGAGACGGCCGAACCGTGGAAGGCCGAGCCCGGGCCCGAGGTCGATGCCGTTCTGGGCAGCGCGCTGGAGGTCCTCCGGATCGTCTCCATTCTGATCGTCCCGGCCATGCCGGCCACCGCCGATGCGATCTGGCGACGGATCGGCCTCGAGGGCTTGCCGGCCGATCAACGGGTGCCTGAAGCGGTTGGCTGGGGTCGGTACCCGGCCGGCCGGCCGGTCGAGAAGGGCTCGCCACTCTTCCCGCGTCGCAAGGTTTGATCGAGCTCCGGTGCACGACGCGGTCATCGAGTGGTTCGACTCCCACTGCCACCTGCAGCGGGAATTCGGAGGGTCGGATCCGGTGGACGGGCCCGAGCCGACCGGTGTGACGGGATCGGCGGGTCGTGGGGGCGGGCGCGGAGCGCCGGGCCCCCATGCCACCCGGTTGGCGGCCACCGTTGCGCGGGCCTCCGAGGCCGGGGTGACCAGAATGGTGTGCATCGGAACCGGAGCGGAATCGTCAGCGGAGGCAGTGGCCCTGGTCCGCGAGATGCGCCAGCCGGGATCGTCGGCGGCCGCCGAAGGGGTCGAGCTCTGGGCGACCATCGGGCTCCACCCCCACGATGCGATCGACGGGGTTGGGTCGCTGGACGACCTGTTGGGAACGGAGGTGGGGCCCGGCCCCGGTGCCGATGGGGGGGAGCGTCCCACCGGAGCCCGGAAGGACCGCGTGGTGGTCGGGATCGGCGAATGTGGCCTCGACTACCACTACGACCATTCGCCGCGGCCCCGGCAGCGGGAGGCATTCGCCCTGCAGATCGAGCTGGCGCACCGCCACGGGCTGGCCCTGGTCGTCCACACCCGGGAGGCGTGGGAGGACACCTTCGACCTGCTGGTGGCGGGCGGGGTGCCCGAGCGCACCGTCATCCACTGCTTCACCGGAGGCTGTGAGGAGGCCCGACGGTGCCTCGACCTCGGCGCCTCCCTGTCGTTCAGCGGCGTGGTCACCTTCAAGAACGCCTCCGACGTCCGCGAGGCGGCGGCCCTGTGTCCCATGGACCGCCTGCTGGTGGAGACCGACTCGCCCTTCCTGACCCCGGTGCCCCATCGCGGTTCCCCCAATGAACCGTCGCGGGTGCCGCTGGTCGGGGCGGCAATTGCCCAGGTCAAAGGGGTCGAGACCTCGCTCGTGGCCGAGGGTTCCACGGCCAACGCCCGAGCCTTGTTCGCCTGCTGAGGTAGGCCCTGCGTCTCGTGCCTCCGGGCACGACCTGGCCGTGGTGAGGCCCTCGTCGGAACGCCGCGTTTGATTGTTGGCAGCCGACCTGTCTAGCCTCTGCCTCGCGGCCGCTTGTTTTCAGCGGTCGTTTTGTATTGCGTTCTCAGTGCGCTTGTCGGACGCATTGTCAGGGTCGGCTTGGAGGAGTCGGCCCGATCCGTCCCCCCGGGGGTGGATTCGTACCGGAAGGGCGTTCGCCCCGAAGGTACGGCCATAGCCGTCCCATAAGGAGAGTGGAGTCCTGAGGACCAATATGCAACGACGGAGCCGACCCGTTGCCGCGGTGCTTCTCTGTGGAGCGTTGTTGTTCGTGCCCCTCGTGTTGATCCAAAACGACTCGAATGCTTCGGCATCGGCCACCGGACCGAGCGGGCATCACCTTGCGTCGTCCGTGTCCCATCGTCCGGGGCCGCCGTGGAAGTTGACCGCGGCGACCACGTCAGAGGACCGGGCCGCGACGGCCCCGTCCACCACCACGACGGCCCCGTCCACCACCACGACGGTGGCGACGACCCCGGTGGCGGCTCATGTGGTGGCCCACGCCGTGCCACCCACCACGACCACCACGGCACCACCCACCACCGCGCCGACCACCACGGCACCGCTGGTGGTGACATCGACCGGCAGCTCGACGCACTACGGACAGGTCACCTACTACGCGCATCCGGCCGGAACCTGTGCCAGCCCCTTCCTGCCCTTCGGGACGGTGGTGCAGGTCACCAATCCGGCCAACGGGGCGACAGCGACCTGCCTGGTCAACGACCGCGAGGCGGATACGGCGAGATCGATCGACCTGGCGACGGACACCTTCGCTGAGCTGGCCCCTCTCTCACAGGGCGTCATCGATGCCCAACTCACCTGGTGAGAGGAGCATCGCGGTGGACAGGCCGGCCTGCAGTTCGGCGGACCGACCGACTGGGGATCCGGCGGAAGGTGACACACTGACCAGGTGACCCACGGGCGAGCGGAGATCCACGAGTTGTTGCTGGCCAACGACCTCCGACCTCGCCGGGCTCTCGGTCAGAACTTCGTGGCCGACGGCAACACGGTCCGCCGCATCGTCCGACTGGCCGGAATCACCGAGGGACGGCACGTCGTCGAGATCGGGGCCGGTCTCGGATCGTTGACGCTGGCTCTGGTCGAAGCGGGCGCCTCGGTCACCGCAGTGGAGATCGACCGGGATGTGGTGCCGGTCCTTCGGGCCCAGGTCGAACCTCTCGGCGTCCGGGTGGTCGAAGCCGATGCGCTGCAGCTCGACTGGGCCGACCTGCTGGGACCGCCACCCACCGGCGATGGAGCCCCGGATGGCGATCCATGGTCGCTGGTGGCCAATCTCCCCTACAACGTGGCGGTGCCGTTGGTCATCCGGGTACTGGAGGAAGCACCCCTCGTGACGTCGTTGCTGGTGATGGTCCAACGCGAGGTCGGGGAGCGGCTAGCTGCGGTCGCCGGAGACGATGCGTACGGCGCGGTGTCGGTGAAGGTGGCCTACTGGGCCAGGGCCACCGTGGTCGGCCGGGTGCCGGCATCGGTCTTCATTCCGCGGCCGCGGGTGGAGTCGGTGCTGGTCCGGCTCGACCGACATCGCGCGCCGACGGGGGTGGAACGCCCGGAGTCATCCCTGGTGAGCGGCGGAATCCCTCTGACGGGCGGGCCCGGGTCCGCCACCTACGATCGCCTCTTCACCGTGGTGCGGGGTGGCTTCGCCCATCGCCGCAAGATGCTGCGACGCTCGCTCGAGGGTCTGGTCCGTCCGGAGGCGTTCGACGCCACCGGCATCCGAGCGACGGCCCGGGCCGAGGAGCTCACCCTGTCCGAGTGGGAGCGATTGGCATCGTGGGAGGGTGAGGGCCTGCCCCACCCGGCCTATGGGAGCGGCCGGTGACCGACGCCCCCCCGACCGCCTCGGACAGTGCACCGGGCCCGGGCCGGACCGAGCTGTCGGCACGGGCCAAGCTCACGCTCTCGCTGCGGGTCACCGGCGTGCGCTCGGACGGCTACCACCTGCTCGAATCGGAGATGGTCACGCTCGACGTGGCAGACACACTGGTCATCGGTGCTGGCGATGAGCTGACCGTCTCGATGGCGTATGCGGGCGGAGGGGGGCCCTGGCGCACGGAGGCCATCGACGTCGGTCCATCCAATCTGGTGTCGCGGGCCCTGGCGTCGGTCGGGCGGACCGCCCGTGTGGAGCTGGTGAAGAGGATTCCCCCCGGTTCCGGACTCGGGGGAGGCTCGGCTGACGCCGCCGCCGTGCTCCGATGGTCGGGCAGCACCGGCGTCGGGCTGGCTGCATCGCTGGGAGCCGATGTTCCGTTCTGTGTGCGGGGTGGCCGGGCCCTGGTCCGCGGTGTCGGCGAGGATCTGACCCGGCTGCCGTTCGAGGAGCGGACCTTCATCCTCTTCCTGTTGCCGTTCGGCGTCGACACCGGCGCTGTCTACCGCGCCTGGGATCGGATGCTGGCGCGTGGTGAGATCAGTCCGAGCGAACCGTCGTCGGAGTGCGGCAGTGACAACGACATCAACGATCTCGAGGCTCCGGCGTTGGCCGTGGAGCCTCGCCTCGGTCGATGGCAGGCCCACATTGCCGACATGACCGGACGCCGGCCCCGGTTGGCGGGCAGCGGCTCCACCTGGTTCGTCGAGGGTACTCCCGAGGAGCTGGGCGTGACCGGTCAGCGCACGCTTTCGCTGGGAGATGAGCGGGCCCTGCTCGTTCCGACCACGACCACACCGGCGCTACTCTGAGTGAAGGCTGGCGAGCCTGGCTCGACCGATCGGGTCGAAGCCGGACCCTTGAAGCCAGATCTACTTCCCTGCCGCCCGACGCTGCCAGCGGGTGGCTTTCAGCATCTTCTTGTGCTTCTTCTTGCGCATGCGCTTGCGGCGCTTCTTGATCAAAGATCCCATGTCGACGGGCACCCTAGCCGACCAGGAGGTTTTGCGCCATGTCCGATGACAGGCAGGCGCCGGGCCCACCGATTGATGACAGGTGGCAATACCGGGTATACTCATGAAATGGCAAAGGTCATGGTGTCGCTCCCTGACGATCTCCTTCGGGCGGTGGACGTGGAGGCTGGCCGGCGGGGAACCACGCGGAGCGGGTACTTGCGCGATCTAGCCGAAGCGCAACTGCGGCGACGGAGCACGTTCCGTGCCGAGCGTATGGCGGAGATTGACAGCACTGACGGCCCTCCTACTGGACACGGGGGGTGCGTAGCCGAGTTGGTCAAGGCAACCCGGCCGGAACCTTGAACCTCTGGATGCTCGACGCCAGTGTTCTTCTCGCCAGCGAAGACCTCGACGACGAGCACCACGCAGACGCTCGCCGGCTGCTCGGAGCTGGCGACCCGTTGGCCACGCTTGATCTCGCCTACTACGAAGTAACGAATGTGGCAGTGCACTCATGGCATGACCTCTCGGCTGCCCGTCGGTTGGGCAGACGCGTTTCCGCGGTAGCCGATGACGGTGGCCTCATCCACGCTGACATAATGCTGATGGTCAGCGCGGCGACAGTCGCAGCATGGCATCTCGGTCTACGACGCCGCCTACGTGGCTGGAGCACTCGATTCGAGTGGTCGATTGGTGAGCTGTGATGTGCGCGACCTGGTGTCGAAGGGGCTCGCTGTCCTCCCTGGCAACGCCGTCGTCGACCAGAGTGACGCCGATGAGGAGCAGACTGGTCCGGGTAGGACGTAGTCACCCACTACTTGGATTCGAGTCTGGTTCGTGTGCTCGGTACGTGCGCCTCGATCTTGTCGACCTCGGCTCATAGAACGCTGATCGCCCCTACTGATTGGTCTTGACGGCGGCCCGCAACTGCATCGACGACTTGATCGAGGTGCCGAGGGTCACGGTGGTGGAGGAGGTGACCGTGGCCGGAAGTCTGTGACCTGGCCCTGCGGACCGGATGCCCGAACGTTGCATCGTGAAGTTGTCGTCGCGGTCGGGGCCCACCTTGAGGGTGTGTCAAGCGGTGTTGCGCAGCACTCATTGCGCAACAGCTATTCCCAGTCGTGATTCGTGCCTGCGGAGGCTTTGTCGTCGCCGAAGAGCGCCATGGTGTTCACGACGAGTTCTGCCGCCTGATCGGCCTCACGATCCAGCTCTGATGTGGAAGTCCGCGACTCACCTCGGGCCGCCAAGTCGAAGCTTTTACCCAGAGCTCCGAAGACGGTGAACAGGTTGCCAAAGTGCTCTCCGAGCATCCGATTCGGGCATGGGTGCATCAGGAGCCACTCCCGGCCCTCCTTCGCGCTGACCGTCAGCTGACTGGAGGTTGCCGAAATGGAATCGCATCTCTGGTGGGCCGCCTCGAGAGAGGCATCGGCCGCAGCCATCAGCGCTTCGATCATCGGTGCTGCTTCTACGAACCAGCGTTGGATTGCGGTAGCACCGGAGGCGCTGTGAACTCCCACATCGAATTCGACGTTCAACATGGTCTCCGCATCGGAAATGTCTGCTCGATGCAGGCCGATGGCACCGGGCGACCGAGGAGGAACCCTTGCACCACGTCGCACCCCAGCGCCTGCACCGTGGCGAGCTCTCGCTCCGTCTCCACTCCTTCCGCCACGACCTCGAGGCCGAGGTCGTGCGCCAGGCGGACCACCGCCTCCATGATCCGGGTGTCCCCATGCTCGGCCACGTCCTGCACGAAGCCGCGGTCCACTTTGAGTTGGTCGACAGGGAAGCGCCGAAGGTAGGCGAGGGACGAATAGCCGGTGCCGAAGTCATCGATGGACAAGCGGACTCCGAGTACTTTGAGCTGTCCGAGCACCGCTTCGTAGTCGGCGTGCTCTTCTAGCAAGATGCTCTCGGTGATCTCCAGCACCAGCAGCCCGGGCCGCATTCCCGTGGCGGCGAGCACCTTTGCAACGAAGAACGGAAAGTCGGCGTCAGCCAGTTGACGGCCGGAGACGTTGACCGCCATCTGCAGGTCCGCCCCCAGGATCTCGCCCCATGCCACCGCTTGGCGGCACGCCTCTTCCAGCACCCAGGCGCCGATGGCGACCATGAGGCCCGACTCCTCGGCAACGGGAATGAACTCGAGCGGAGGGATCATGCCACGGTCGGGGTGCTCCCAGCGCAACAGGGCCTCGAATCCGACCACCGTGCTGAACTTCGAACAGCACACCGGCTGGTAGGCGAGCTGGAGTTCGCGGCGCTCCAGAGCGCGGTGTAGCCCACTCGCCATGGCAAACCGGATAGGGCTCGGGCCCTTGTCGATCTCGACCACCGCAACCCGGTTGCGACCAGCTCGCTTGACCGCATACATGGTCGTATCTGCCCGGGCCAGGACCTCCTCGGACGCACAGTCGGGCCCGGCGACAACAGCCACGCCAATGCTGGCGGTCATGTACAGCTGTTCGCCGCCGATCTCGATCGGCTCACTCGAAGCGTGATGCAACCGCTCGGCCAAGGCCCCGGCCTCGGCGAGGGGTTCAGCGAGATCCTCGAACAAGGCCACGAACTCATCGCCACCGAATCGGGCGATCGTATCCCCAGGTCGAACGTGGGAGGCGAACCGTGCGGCCATCGCCGTGAGCAACTCGTCTCCGCAGGCATGCCCAAGCACGTCATTCACCGTCTTGAAGTTATCGAGATCGATGAATGCCACCGCCAGGCCACCGGGGTGCCGTTCCAGACGGCTGATGGCCTTGTCCAATTGGGCGAGCAGCACCGCTCGGTTGGCAAGTCCGGTCAGCGGGTCGCAGAGTGCCAGTCGGGAGAGCCGGTCGTGGAGCTCCTGAAGCTCTGCATCGTAGCGTTTCGCCATCGCCACCATGCTCGAGTTGCAGCTGGCTGAAACCATATCCGTGGCGGCCCACAACGTCGCCGCGCTGGTCTTCAATCGGTCGGCTTCTTCGACCAGCACGCGGGATGTGGCGTCCTTCCACCATAGGTTGAGCTTCGTCAGGAGGGTGACGGAGAGCGAGCTGGAAGGAAACTCCGAGCCACGAAGACGGTCGGCTGACGGCTCGCCGCGGCCTTGTCCCGGTATGACCGTCTCCTGGGCGGCAGCAGCGTGTCCGAGTGACGCGATCCGGTCGCCCGTTTGGAGCCAGTTGGCAATCGCGGAGACAGCCACTGACGTGATGTCCCACATCGGGTTGCCATCGACCGCGTCACGACTGACCCCGACTGACTGCTCGAAGTACTTCTGCTGGCAGATGCCTTGGATATCGACACTTCTGGCTTCGAGCGCGTCTCCCAACGCCTCTCGTTCAGCCTGCTCTTCGACACTCAGTGGACCCTCGGCAGTCGCCCCTGGACCGTCGGTTGCCGTAGCACCCCGCGCATTCATAGCAGAGAGCATCGACATCCTTTGGCCGAACTTGAGGGCCGCAGTCCCCGCGATCTCAAGGGGGCGCTACGGGGGTAGACAAATCGCGCTAGGGGGCTTGCGCAACATTGGGTGTCAAGGCGGACGGTTGGCGTGCCGATGCCTTGCTATCCATATTTGACGATGCATCATCGAAAGGGGCAATCATGACTACAGGAGATCACGCTCACAAGAGCCGTTTCACGAAGCGGATGGCGCTGTCCGGAGCAGTCGCTCTGGCGGGACTGGCTACTATCGGCGGAGTGTTCGCCAGTTTCACCGACACTGCCGCGGGTGGTCCCGAGGCTATCGCCACTGGCCAGGTCCACGTGGTGCTGGCCACGCCGACCGGTGACCACGGCTCGCTGACCGTCGGCCCGATCAACAACCTGGCCGAAGGCGACACCGTGGCCCGAGTCGTGCAACTGACCAACAACACCTCGGTCGGAGCATCCGGAACCACCGGCCTGGCTGCGGTCAACGGCCTGGTGCTCCAGAGCTCGTCGGCGGGGACCAATGCCGGGTCGGACGTCGTCACGGACACCACCAACGGGCTGCACGTGAACGTGCAGTCCTGTGCCACCGCACCGACGGAATCGGGAGGGGTCACCGGACCGTGGACCTACGCCTGCACGGGTGGATTCACCACCGTGGTGAACAATGTCCCCCTCAAGACCCTGGACACGGCGGCCCAGGACATCACGTCGTCGGCTCCGAATCAGGGGGCGTCCACGTACTACGTGGTGACCGTCACCCTTCCGACCACCTATGCCGACGCCTACAGCTTCAACGCTGGTGCATGTTCGACGGGTGGGACCGCCGGTGTGACCGAGCAGCTGCAGAACTGCTCGCTGAGCGTTACGTACAACTTCACCGCAACCCAACGAGCCGGCGCCAGCCAGTAAGCGCTCTCGGGTTACGTGAGTGGCTAGAGGTGCGGGGAGTACTACTCCCCGCACCTCTCCATTCCGGCCCGGCGATCGGGTTCGGCCATGACCACCATTCAATTTCGGACAGATGGGCCAACCAATGTGCCCACGCCGCCGGCCATGTCACGCATCGAGCGACGGAAGCATGCTCGGCTGACACGCCGAAGCCGTCGGTGGATACGGTTGGCCAACCTCGTGCTGATCGCCGTGTGCACACTCACCGCGACCGCTGCCGTCGGGAACTTCGCCGGGTGGTGGCGTACCGACACCGTGCTCAGCGGCTCGATGCGTCCAGGGGTCCAACCAGGCGACGTGGAGGTCCTCCGGCCCGAGCCCACGGCTTCCCTCCATGTAGGGCAGATCGTCGCCTTCCATCCACCGCACGAACGCTTCACCGTCAGCCACCGAGTCATCGCCGTCCACCGGCGCCACGGACTGTGGATCACCACCAAGGGTGACGCCAACAACGTCGCCGATCCGTGGGGGAGCGTGCGTGTCCTGAGCTCGTCGGTGTGGGTGGTCTCCGGGGTTGTCCCGCACATCGGCTATCTCAGCGTCTGGGTGAGAACACCCATGCCTCACCTGCTGTTGGCCCTCACCATCGTCCTGTTGGTCTGCGCCCTCGCCCTCGAAGCAATCTGGCGCAGATGAGGCGGACCCATTCGAGACGCGGGACGAAAGGTCAACGGCGCCGCGGTCTTCATACGCGCCGGCGTTCGAGGTCTCCTCTGGCGACCAGGCCCTGGTTTCGAGTGGTGGCGGCGGTCTCCTGTGTGGCCCTGGCCACGACGGTGGCCACTGGAAGCACCTGGGCCCTGCTCGACGACAGTGCGTCGGGCGGACCCGAGCAGGTGATCAGCGCGGCGCTGAATCCTGCTCCGACGGCTCTGGCCACGGTGAACGGGGGATGTGCCGGCTCCCCTCAACAGACCAATGTCGCGATGAGCTGGACCGACGCCCAGTCGTCGATCGCCGGTGCCGGCGGCGGATCGCTGGTCAGCGGGTACACCGTCGCGCAAGCCTCCGCCGTCGGTGGACCGTATGTGTCCGCCGGCACCGCCTCCGGCAGCCCGGCGCCCACCACGCTCAGTGCCACGGCGACCGTGGCGAACACCCCGGTGGCCCTGGTCGTGGACACTGCACGGAGGGCCTATCCCGTGTCCGAGAGCTCGCTGTCGGCCGGAGCTCCCGTCACCCTCAATAAGGCGTCCAACCAGGCCAACGCCATCCAGATCTCCCCCGATGGCCTCAGTGCCGTCATCGCCGAGTACTCGTCCAGCCGGGTTCAGGTGCTCACCTGGTCCGGAAGCGCCTGGTCGGTGGCCAAGACGCTGGTCGTGACCAGACCAACGGCCGTAGCGGTCGACCCCGTACCCAACGGATCGGGACTGTATGTGGCCTACGTCGTCTCGGATCCGAGGGCCACCACCAACGGCGCGGTCTATCCAGTCACACTCCAGGGGGTCTCGAGCACGTTGGGAGCGCCGATCGGCGTCCAGCATCAGGCCAACCCGACGGCCATCGTCGTCACGCCCAGTGGTGGAACGGTCTACGTGGCCAACTACCACTCCGGCACGGTGACCGCCATCGCCACGACGACGTTGGCGCTGTCCGGAGCCACACCCCACCCGGTGGCCCTGGCTGCCACCTTCGACTCGACCCATGTCTATGTCGCCGACCGGCGCAACAGCGTCATCGACGACATCACGGTGGCCTCCAACACCGTGGGGGCCACCATCACCCTGGCTGCCGGTGGGCTCAACGACTCCGTGGTGACCACCGCCGGCAATCCGAATGTGCTCGCCATGCTGCCGAACGGGAAGTCGCTCTATGTCGCCGAGTTCGGCACGAGCGAGGTGCAGGTGGTCGATACGGCATTGGCCAGCCCACCGGACACCATCGCCGCCACCATCTCGACCGGCGGCGGGTCTGCCCCCATCGATCTGGCCGTTTCGCCCAACGGCTGCCTCGTCTATGGGGCCGACTGGCCGTCCGACGCCATCTTCTCGATCACGACCACCAGCAATGTGGAGTCGTCTGTCTTCGTCGCGGCGTGCCAGACCCAGGACCCGCAGGCCCTGCAGGTGAGCCCCGACAATCAGTACCTGTTCATTCCCGAGAACTATGGCTGCGGCGACCTCCAGGTTCTCAACACCGCCACCAACGTCGTCACCACCATCACCGGCATCGGAAGGGGCCCCACCATGGTGGCCGTCCCTCCCGCGCCCATCTGGTACGAGACGAGCGCCACCCACGGCCAGTGGAGCTCGAATCCCTCGGCCCCGACGATGTACCCAGCAGGTTGGAACCCGGGAGGCTGGCAGTGAAGCGCCAGGATGCGGTGGCGTTCAGTCCTCGTCGGGTGAGTCCGAGGGAGCGGGCACCTCGGGCAGGCTGAACCGGAAGACGGCCCCTCCACCCTCGGCACGGTAGACGTTGACGCTGCCACCTTCGTCCCTGGCCACCTGGGCCACGATGGCCAGTCCGAGGCCCGACCCCGGTCGTCCCCTGGCACTCGGCGCCCGGTAGAAGCGATCGAAGATGAGGTCGACATCGCTCTCGTCGACCCCGGGCCCGTGATCGCGCACGATGAGGGTTCCGTTGGAGCAGGCCACTTCGACCGCGCCGCCGTCGGGGCTCCATTTGAGCGCGTTGTCGAGGAGGTTGTTCACCGCCCGCTCCACCCGAGTGGAGGATCCCGACACCCAGGTGGGAGCCGCCTGTGCCTCATAGGTCACCCCTCGGCTTCTACCGTGGGTGGTGGCGGCGTCGACTGCCTCGAGGACGATCAGGTCGAGCCGGATCGGCTCGCTGGTGATGCGGGGCTGTTCGCCACGGGCCAGCTCGGCCAGGTCGCCGACCAGGGTGGTGAGCTCGTCCAACTGGGTGATGACGTCGCCGATCAACACGTCCCGTTCGGCAGGCTCCAACTCCTCGAGCCGGCGCGCCACCTCCATGTTCGTTCGGAGGCTGGTCAACGGCGTGCGCAACTCGTGAGAGGCGTCCAGCACCAGTTGGCGTTGGCTCTCCCGCGAGGTGTCGAGCGCGGCCAGCAGCCGATTGAACGCCCGTCGCAGACGGCCGAGCTCGTCGGGTCCGCCCGGATCCAGGCGCTCGGACATATCCGTGGTCTCGGCCAGCTCCTCGATGGTCCGGGTGAGGTTGTTGAGGGGACGCAGCACCGTGCGCCCCACGGCCAACCCCAGCAATACGGCGACAGTGATTCCGACCAGCACGATAAGCCAGAGTTCCAGGGCCAGATGGCGCAGCTCCTGGTTGACGCCGGTCAGTGGGGTGGTGATCTGAAGGGCGCCACCATTGGGAAGGGGGACGAATCCGTTGTTCCCTCGGTACTGGTAGCCCGGGGGAAGCGCAGTGACGATCTCGCGGACATCGGTGTTGGCCACCGTGGTCGTGAAGTAGAGATCCGATTTCGACCCCGAACTGGTAGCGACGGACTTGACGGCATCAGGAATGGCCAGGACCTGAGGGTCGTCCGGATTCACTGCGCCGTTCGACGTGACCACCTGAAAGCATGTTCCCGCCGTCGTGGGGCTACAAATATTGTTGATGGCCAGGGAAGGGATGAGCTGTCGTGCCTCGCCGCTCAGCGTGACGTCCACGGAGCCGACCAACGAGTTGTA
>Ga0307372_10009734_pt1 | contig 13171 bp, 13 predicted proteins | sample OX1MG_FD_202533 | JGI IMG/M metagenome (GOLD analysis project Ga0307372, IMG submission 202533) | Soil microbial communities from Risofladan, Vaasa, Finland - OX-1 | ecosystem: Environmental > Terrestrial > Soil > Coastal area > Acid sulfate soil | place: Finland: Risofladan, Vaasa | collected...
GGCGCCCACGGAGGATTTCCAGTTCATTCCGGTCGGGGCGCCGGAATGACCGCGGCGGCGATCCGCCGGGTCAGCGACACCCAGCAGCGGTAGACGCCAAGGCGCGGCGCGCGCGGCCCCGCAACCGACGACGCGGGCCGGCGAGTCGCCATTCTACCTTGAGTTAACACGACAAATCGGGAAATCCGCGCGCCGAATTTATCTGTTAGACGGGCGCCACTTATCGCGGGATAACCGGGCTGACGATCACGTGGCTGAACCGCTCGCGGCACGGTTATTTCGGCATTACCGCGGGCGCTATCCGAAGCTTTGGTCAGGGGCAGGGTGACGCGATTCGCAGCCAGGTTCGGTGGGCGGGGCTGGCGTAGCGCAGCGACCGTTCTGCTCGGGGCACTCGGCGCGATTGCGTGCGGGCGGTCGCAGGCGGCCGACCCGCAGCCCTACACCGTCGCGATGGCCGCCACCGGGGATTCCGCGCTCGACAAGGCGCTGGACGAGGCATCCCGGCTCCGCGCGCTGCGCGAGAAGGCGCCCGTGGCGCCATTCGCGCTGGTCAGCCGGGCACGCGACGATGTCGGCCGGTTCGAGACCGTGCTGCACAGCCTCGGCTATTACGACGCCAAAATCGCGATCACCATCGACGGCCACCCGCTCGACGACCCCGCCCTTGCCGAGACCCTCGCCAAGGTGCCGGAAGGCAAATCGGTAAAGGCCGCGGTCACGATCCGGCACGGGCCGCTCTACCACCTGCGCCGTATCGTCGTCGTCGGTGCGGTGCCGCCGAACGCGCGCGCCGCGCTGGGCCTCTCGCCGGGCCAGCCGGCGCGCGCTGCCGACGTGCTCGCCGGCGGCGCGCGCCTGCTCGCCGCGATGCAGGAAGACGGCTACGCCCTCGCCACGGTCGAGCCGCCCGACGCCGTCATGGACCCGCGCGACCACACGCTCGACGTGACCTTTAATGCCGCCGAGGGGCACCGCGCGGTGATCGGCGCGATCAGGCTCTCCGGGCTCTCGGCGGTGCATGAAAGTTTTGTGCGCAAGCGGCTGCTGATCCATCGGGGGCAGCTCTACCAGCCGAGCGCGATCGACCAGGCGCGACGGGATCTGGCGGCGCTCGGCGTGTTTTCCGGGGTCTCAGTGCGTGCCGGCAGTCATATCGCGCCGGATGGCACGATCCCGCTCATCTTCAATTTCCAGGAGCGGCCGCGGCATGCGGTCAGCATCACCGGCGCGTTTTCGACCGACCTCGGCGCTAGCCTGACCACGACCTGGTCCGACCGAAACCTGTTCGGCAACGCCGAGCAGCTCAACCTGTCGGCCGCCGGCACCGGGCTCGGCGGCTCGGCGACCAAGGGGCTCGGCTACAATTTCAGCGCCCAGTTCCTCAAGCCCGATTTTTTGCGGCGCGATCAGACGCTGGAACTAAACCTCGGCGCGCTGAAGCAGGACCTTGATGCCTATAATCAACGCGCGGTGACCGCCGGCGCTGTGCTGCACCGCAAGCTCTCGCCGTTGTGGCAGGTCAGCCTCGGCCTCTCGGGCGTAGCGGAGGTAATCGAGCAGCAGGGGATGACCCGCAGCTACACGCTGGTCTCGATCCCGTTCACCGCCAAATACGACAGCACGGGCCTGACCAACCCGCTCAGCGACCCGACCCACGGCATCCGCGCGGCGCTGACCGCGACGCCGACGCAATCGCTCGGCCGCAAATCGAGCACTTTCATGACCATTCAGGCCGCCGGCTCAACCTATCTCGATGTCGGCCGCTATTGGGATGCCCCGGCCGGCCGCAGCGTCCTCGCGCTGCGCGGACTGATCGGCAGCGTCACCGGCGCCGGGGTGTTCGCGCTGCCGCCCGACCAGCGCTTTTACGGCGGCGGCAGCGCGACGGTGCGTGGCTTCAGGTATCAGTCGATCGGGCCGCTGTTTCCTGACAATAGCCCGATCGGCGGCACCGCAATCGACGCCGCGACGGTCGAGTTTCGCCAGCGCCTGTTCGGCAATTTCGGCGCCGTCGCGTTTGTCGATGCCGGCCAGGTCAGCGCGAAGAGCATGCCGTTCGGCGGAACACTGCGCGTCGCGGCCGGCATCGGCGGGCGGTACTACACGCCGATCGGCCCGGTGCGGCTCGACATCGCGGTGCCGCTGAACCGGCCGCCGGGCGGCGACGCGTTCGAGATCTATATCGGGCTGGGGCAGGCCTTCTGATGCGGCGCTCCGGCAAGCTCGTCCTTGCCGCGGCGGGCCTTCTGGTGGGGCTGCCGCTGCTCGGGCTCGGCGCCGTGGTGGTCGGTGCCAACACCGCGCCTGGCCGCCACCTGATTGAGCGGCTGGTGCCGCGGCTGACCGACGGAAGGGTGACGATCGACGGGCTGTCGGGCCGTTTTCCCGATGCGCTGCGCGCTCGTCACATCGCGGTCAGCGACCCACACGGCACCTGGCTCGCGATCGACCAGGCGCGGCTCGACTGGTCGCCGTTGAGCCTGTTGCGCGGCGAGGTGCGGGTCGAGACGCTGGCCGCGTCGACGGTCGCGGTCTCGCGCCTGCCGGAAAGCTCGGGCTCGGGCACGAGTGGCGCATTCCTGCCGCCGCTACCGGTTGCGGTCGCGGATTTCCGTGTCGACCGGCTCGCCGTGGCGGCGGCGATTGCCGGCACGCCGGCGCAACTCCGCATCACCGGCACGCTCGCCCTGTCGCCGGATCAAACCGGCAGCATCGCGCTCGACGCCGAGCGGCTCGACGGCGCCGGAAGCTATCGGCTCAGCGGCACGCTGACCGCGGATGCGCTTGGCGCGCGGGTCACCGCTACGGAGCCGATGCATGGGTTGCTATCGGGAATCGCCGGCCTGCCGGAGCTGGGGTCACTCTCGCTCTCGGCCGCGCTCGACGGCCCGCTCGACGCCGAGCGGGCTCGGCTTTCGCTTTCGGCCGGGCCACTGCGCGTTCGCGGTGCTGGCACGCTCGACCTCAAGCGAAAGACGCTTGCCGTCGATCTGACCGCGGCGGCGCCGGCGATGCGCCCGCGCGCCGATCTGAGCTGGCAGTCGGCGCGGATCGAGGCACACGTTCATGGCTCCTTTGCTCGCCCCGAGGCCACTGGCCATCTCGATATCGAGGCGTTGCGCGCCGGCGGCTGGTCGCTCGCTGCGTTGACCGGCGAAATCCGCGGAGACAGCGGTTCGCTTGCGCTCGACGCCTCGCTCGCCGGGCTGCGCATCCCGGGCCCGCGTCCCGACCTCTTTGCCGGCGCGCCGCTGGCGCTGCAGGCAAATGCGACGCTCGATGCGCCGCGACGGCCGGTGATCTTCACCCTGTCGCACCCGCTGCTTTCGGCGTCGGGCGCAGTGGATACCGATGGCGCGCTGGATGGCTCGGTCACCGTGGCGCTTCCGGCGCTGGCGCCCTATGCCGCGGTCGCCGGGCTGAATGTCGAGGGTCGCGCGGCGCTGACCGCGCATTTCGCCCGGCGCGGCACGGCGCTGCACGTCGGCGTCACCGGTGCGGTGGGCGTCACCGGCGGGATGCCGGCGGCGACGGCGCTGCTCGGCGACAACGCGACGCTCGCCCTGAGCGGCGCGCTCGACCGCGGCCACGTGACGCTTGATGCGCTTCACCTTGATGGCCGTTCGGTGCAGGTCTCGGCCACCGGCAGCAACAAGGCCGGGGTGGTCGCCGTCGACTGGCAGGCGGCGCTGTCAGACCTTGCCGCGATTGGCCCGCGGGTCGCGGGCACCGTCTCGGCCCACGGCCATCTCACCGGGCTACCGGACGATCTCGCGTTGACCGCGGAAGCCGACGGCCTGGTCTCGGTTGCCGGGTCGGCGAAAGAGAAGCTGACCGTGTCGCTGCGCGCACAGGGCCTTCCGGCCGCGCCGTCGGGCACGATCACCGCGCAGGGGCGGCTCGCCGGGGCGCCGCTGCGCCTCGCCGCCGCGGTGAGCCGAAAGGCCGACGGTACGTTGGAATTGGCGCTCAACCGTCTGCAATGGAAGAGCGCCGACGGGCACGGCAAGCTGACGCTCGCGCCGGGCGCGGCGCTGCCGCTCGGGCAGATGCAGGTGCGCGTGACGCGGATCGGCGATCTTGCGCCGCTGATTGGCGTCACTGCCGGCGGCAGCGCCAGCGCGACGCTCGATACCGTGCTGGTCCGCGGCACGCCGCAAGTCCGCATCCGGGCCGAGGTGCAGCGCCTCGCGGTGGGCGGCGCGGGGGCCGACCGGGTGACCGTGGAGGCGCGGGTCGACGACCCGGCGGCTCACCCGAATCTTGCGCTGACAGCCGACGCCCAGGGTATCCGCCAGGCCGGTGTCACCGGCAGCGCCCGGCTGACCGCGAACGGTTCGCCGCAATCGCTGGCGCTCAGGCTCACCTCGCGGCTGCAGACCCCGCAGGGTCCGGCGGCGCTGTCGGCGGCGGCCACCCTGCGATTGCCGCAGCGCGAACTGCAGCTCGCCTCGCTGCAGGTCAACCACGCCGGAGAGACGACGCGGCTGCTGGCGCCGGCGCGCATTACCTTCGCCGGCGGCGTGGCAGTCGACAATCTGCGGCTCGGCGTCGGCGGCGCGGTGCTCTCGCTCGCCGGCCGGGTCACCCCGGCGCTGGCGCTGACCGTATCGGCCCGCAACCTCACGCCGACCCTCGCCAAGCCATGGCTTGGCGCGGCGCGCGGCAGCGGAGCCCTGTCGTTCGACGGCCGGCTGCGCGGCACGCTCGCGGCGCCCGAGGGCACGCTGCGCCTGACCGGTCGTGGCCTGCGCCTCACGACCGGTAGCTTTGGCGGCCTGCCGCCGGCGAATATCGACGCGACCGCGACGCTCGGGCAGGGGGTGGCGCGGCTCGACGCGCGGCTTGCGGCCGGCGCCAACATGCATTTGCGGCTGGCCGGAACGCTACCGCTCCGGCCAGCGGCGCCGGTAGACATCCGGCTCACCGGCGTCGCCGACCTGACGCTGCTCGATCCGCTGCTGACCCCCAACGGCTGGATCGCGCGCGGCCAGGTGACGCTCAATCTTGGCATTGCCGGCTCGCTCGCGGCGCCGCGAGCCACCGGTACGGTTCGCCTGGCGCGCGGCTCGATGCAGGGTTTCGTCGAGGGCGTCCATATCACCGACATGACCGGAACCATTGAGGCGGCCGGAGATTCGCTGCGCATCGCCAGTCTCAGCGGCCGCGCCGGGCCGGGGACCCTGTCGGTCGCCGGCACGATCGGGGTGTTTCAGCCGCTTGTGCCGGTGTCGCTGACCGTGACCGCCCGCAACGCGCGGCCCTTGGCGAGCGATTTGTTGAGCGCAACGATGAGCGCCGACGTGACGCTGCGCGGTCAGCTGTATGGCGCGCTTGCCGCCGCCGGCGAAATCCGCGTCGCCCGCGCCACCATCAACATTCCCGACCGGCTGCCGCAGGGCGTCGCGACACTGAATGTGCGCCGGCCCGGGGTCCGGCCGCCGCCGCCGCCCGCGCCGGGCCCGGCAGTAGCGCTCGCGCTCACGATCGCCGCGCCGCGGCAGGTCTTTGTGCGCGGACACGGGATCGACGCCGAGATGGGCGGCACGCTCAAGCTCGGCGGGACCACCGTCGCGCCGACGGTCGGCGGCGGCTTCGACCTGCGCCGCGGCGCCTACAGCCTGGCGGGGCAGACGCTCACCTTCACCTCGGGCAGGGTCACGTTCGACGGCAGCAACCTCGTCAACAAGCTCGATCCGACGATCCACTTCGTCGCCCAGAGCACCGCAAACAACCTGACCGCGACGCTGACCGTCACCGGCTATGCCGATGCCCCTAAAATCCAGCTGTCGAGCAGCCCTGAGTTGCCGCAGGATCAGATCCTCGGGCAGCTGCTGTTCGGGCAGAACCCGCAGCAGCTCAGTCCGTTTCAGCTCGCCGCCGTGGGCCAGGCGATCGCCGCGCTCGGCGGGGTCGGCATCGGCGACCCGCTGGCTGCAGTACGCACCGGCCTCGGCCTCGACCGCCTGTCGGTCAGCGGTGCGTCGAGCGGCGGGCTCGGAGCGACCTTGGAGGCGGGAAAATATGTCGCCAGCGGCGTCTATGTCGGCGCGCGGCAGGGCAGCTCGGGCGGCAGCCAGGTAAAGGTGCAGATCGACCTCACCAAGCATCTCAAGCTCGAAAGCACGCTCGGTACCGGCGGTACACCGGCCACCGGCATCACCCCGCAAAACGACCCCGGCAGCAGCATCGGGCTGACCTATCAGTTCGAATATTGACGCCGACGCGCGGCGCGCGGGTTGGGGCCGGCAAACTGTGCTTTGGCGTCGGCCCGCGCCGGGCTACGCTCGCGCCAAATTAGGTCGATAACGGAGAGGACGATGGCGAAGGCGTACTGGGTGGCGACCTACCGCTCGATTTCCAACCCCGACGCGCTGGCCGGCTATGCCAAGCTCGCCGGCCCGGCGATCCAGGCTGCCGGCGGCCGTTTCCTGGCTCGCGGCACTGCCGCTAAGGCATACGAAGCCGGGATTCTCCAGCGGGTGGTGATCGTCGAGTTCGACAGTGTCACGCAGGCGGAGGCGGCGCACGACAGCCCCGGCTACCAGGAGGCGCTCAGGGTGCTCGGCAAGGGCGCCGACCGTGATCTGCGCATCGTCGAGGGTGTGTAGCCAATCATTGGCCGCGAAGCGGCCTGTGAAATGACCACAAAGGCACAGAGACACTGAGGGATCAACCGCATGCCCGCCTCATTGCCTCCGTGTTTCTGGGGCAAAATTTATGGCGCTCCGCGCCTGCCTAATTAGGAGAACGACGATGCCCCGCCTAGGATTTGGCGCCTTTCTCGCGCCGCACCACCCGGTCGGCGAGCACCCGATGCTGCAGTTCCGCCGCGATCTCGACCTCGTCGAGCGGCTCGACCAGCTCGGCTACGACGAGTTCTGGTGCGGCGAGCATCATTCGAGCGGCTGGGAGATGATCGGCTCGCCCGAGATGTTCCTCGCCGCCGCCGGCGAGCGCTCGAAGCGCATCAAGCTCGGCACCGGCGTCGTCTCGCTGCCCTATCACCACCCGTTCAACGTCGCGCAGCGCATGGTGCAGCTCGACCACATGACCGGCGGCCGGGCGATCTTCGGCTCCGGCCCCGGCGCGCTCGCGTCCGACGCGCATACGCTCGGCATCGACCCGATGGTGCAGCGCGACCGCCAGGACGAGGCGATCGGCGTGATCCGCCGCCTGTTCAACGGCGAGCGCGTGACCGCGAAAAGCGACTGGTTCACGTTGCAGGATGGGCAGCTGCAATTGCTGCCGCTGCAGGAGGAGATGCCGTTCGCGGTCGCCTCGCAGATCAGCCCGTCGGGGATGACGCTGGCCGGCAAACACGGCTGCGGCGTCATTTCGATCGGCTCGCTCGCCGAAGAGGGGCTCAACGCGCTGCCGACGCAATGGGGCTTTGCCGAGGCCGCGGCGCAGAAGCACGGCACGACCGTGAGCCGCAAGGACTGGCGCGTGCTGTTGTCGTGGCATATCGCCGAGACCCGCGAGAAGGCGATCGCCGAGGCGCGCCACGGCCTGATGCGGCACCACAACGAATACATCGTCGGCACGCTGCAGCGGCCCGGTGCGACCGTGTTCACCGACCCGGACGAGGCGGTCGCGAAGACCGCGTTCGGCCCCGGCGCGGCGGCGACGATCGGCACGCCTGATGATCTCGTCGCGCGGATCAAGCAGGTGTTGGAGATGAGCGGCGGGTTCGGCACCGTGGTCGGCTTCGTGCACGATTGGGCCAACCCGGAAAACACCGTCCGCAGTTGGGACATGGTCGCGCGCTATGTGGTGCCCGAGATCAACGGGTATCTTGCCAAGCTGCGGGAATCGCGCGATTTCGTCGCAACAAATCGCGGCGTCTTCGACCGTGCCAAACAGGCGATCATGGCCAAGATCTCCGAAAACGAGGCGGCGCGTGCGGCGCTCGCGGTGACCAAGGGGTCGCGGCTCGGCGAGGCGGCCTCGGGGAGCAACGCGGTCGATCTCGATGAGGCGCGCCGGCAGGCCGCCGCGGAATAAAAGGGGGAAACCATGGGCAAGCTGGACGGAAAGGTCGCGCTGATAACCGGCTCGGGCCGCAATATCGGCCGCGCGACGGCATTGAAGCTGGCCGGGGAGGGCGCGCACGTCGTCGTCAACGCCCGCACCAACCAGGAAGAGGCCGATGCGGTCGTGCGCGAGGTCCGCGCGCTTGGGGTCAAATCAATTGCGGTGCTCGCCGACATGGCGAAAAAGCACGAGGTCGAGGCGCTGGCGGCAAAGGCGCTATCCGAATTCGGCCGCGTCGACATCCTGATCAACAACGCCGCGATCCGCCCGCACATGCCGTTTGTCGAGGTCAGCGACGCGGATTGGGAGATGGTGCGCGGCGTCGTGCTCGACGGCGCGTTCTATCTGACCCGGGCGCTGATCGGAAAGATGGCCGAAAACAAATACGGAAACGTGCTGTTCTTTGTCGGCGACGGCGCCTATTCGGGCCGCGGCAAGGGGCGCGCGCATCTATCGGCGGTCAAGATGGCGCTGATCGGCCTGGCGCGCGGGCTCGCCTCGGAATTCGCGCCGCATGTCCGGGTCAATGTCGTCTCACCGGGCAGCATCGACACACGGCGCGACAACCCCGAGTGGTACGGCAACCGGCCGCCCGATGCCTCGGGCATCCCGCTCGCCCGCCAGGGCACGGTCGACGAGATCGCCGCGACCTGCCTGTTTCTGGTCACCGATGCCGGCGGCTTCATCACCGGACAGACGATCCACGTCAACGGCGGCGCCGCGTATTACTGAGCCTCCCCCATACCCGGGTATTGGGCTGTACCGTCCGTGTAGGGTGGAAAATCCTTCGGTAGCATGCGCCACTGGCAACCGGTTTGGGCGATGTAGAAAATCGCGTTCACCACCGCGCCCAAGTCTGTCGTGCGCGGCCGGCCTCGGCCCTCGTGCGGCGGCGGCAGCAACGGCGCAATCACCGCCCATTCCTGGGTCGTCGTGTCGCTTGCATAGCGCAATCCGTCCCGCCGATACTTCGGTCGAGTGATTTCAGTCCACATCTTGTGCCTTAGTCGCTGTTCGCAACGACGACCGAATCACAAGACCTGAAATCACTCAACTCACTTTCGGGTCAACCTCTTGCAGAACTACCTGAGAACATAGCGGTTATGAAACATTCTGCTCAAACCCCAAACCGCTGAAATCCCTCTCCTTTCCGCGTGCGGAATCCGAGTGCAAAATCGCCGGCTGGATGGACCGCACGGGAAGTTTTGGAAGCACCGCGACGTTCTTGAAATATTCAACCCGCACACCAACTTTTGAAGTCCAGCTTGATGAAATCCTGAACCCACTTCGCCGCTCGCGGCGGCGGATACTATCGCGGAGCAATCTTGTTCAATCGATCACCACAGTACGACGATCGCGGCAATAGTCGCGAGCAGAGCACGAGCGCGCGCCAGGCGGCTGAGGCGCTCTTTGCGCCCAAACCCCAACGCGTCGAGCCATCCCTTCGGGAAACCACCCCGGCCGGTGAGGCGGTACGCAAACCGCGCGTGCTGGCGGCGAGCCGGGCGGCGCCGGTCCTGCGTGACGAACCGAAAGCGCCGACCAGCGCCAAGCCGCCGAGGAAGCCCGGCATCCCGGCCGCGCATGTCGCCCGCATCCGCGTCTGGTTGAAGTACGGCATGACGGCGGCCCAGGTGGCCGAGATTTATGGGGTTGCCGCCGGCGAGGTCGAGCGCGTTCTCCGCACCCCCTGACGGCAGTTCGGCCCCGGTTGTTTTAGGGTGTCATTTTGAAAATTATCTGGCGCAGGATTTTGAGGATTATCTGACGCATGCGACGCCGGGTCTGTGGCTCTTTGGCCGGGGTGTCCGTAAAACGCTCGATGAGCGGTCACCCCAAATGTCCGGCAATCCTGGGGCTGAGGCGCCAAACCGGACAGAATGATAGTCGGACGGGAAAGCGGATCGGCGTGCCCAGGTCGGCGGGCGTCTCAGCGATTTGTGCCACATAGCGTTCAAAGAACGCCGCCACTCAATGTTCAAAATGACGACCATGAAAGGGTGTCGATCAGGGGGCATCCGGGCACTTCCCCGGCATCGCACCGCCGCACCGTGTCAGCCAGGACACGCTCCATCGACCGGAGGTCGGCAATCTTTGCCCGAACATCGGTAAGATGATCCGCCGCAAGCTCACGCCCCTCGGCGCAGCTCGTGCGGTCGTTGTGTTGGGAGAGCGCCAGTAGAGCGCGCACTTCGTCGAGCGTAAAACCCAGTTCGCGAGAACGGCGAATGAAAACAAGCACGCGTGTCTCGGCCGGCCCATAGACCCGCCGCCCATTCGACGTGCGCGGCGGCGCCGGTAGCATCTTGATCCGCTCGTAATAGCGGATGGTCTCGATATTGACCCCGGTCCGCCGGGACAGTTCACCGATCGGCAGCGCGAAAGGTTGCTGAGGGGCGGCTGAGGACATCAAAATTTTCTCCTTGATCCTGTAGTAACTACAGGATTTAGCATGCTGACCATGAGCGAAAAAGCACAAAATCTGCTCGAACGTGCCCGGCCTGGAATCGAACCCTCGGCGGCAACGATGAGGGCGGCGCCCGATCCGCAGAACGACGCACGCCCTGCGAGCACGCCAAGGCTTCTTGCCGCGGGTGGAATTATGGCCGCGCTCGGTGCGGCTTCATGTTGTGTGATTCCTTTTGCCCTCTTCACGTTGGGCATCAGTGGTGCCTGGATCAGCAATCTGACCGCCCTTGAACCCTATCAGCCGATCTTCGCGGCGGTCGCCCTCGGGTTCATCGGCTATGGCGCTTATCTCGTCTATTGGAAGCCAGCCTGCGCCGACGGCTCTTACTGCGCCAAGCCGGCTTCGAATCGTATCGCGAAGATTGGTCTCTGGAGCGCGGGAGTCCTCGTCGTGATCGCGATCGGTTTCCCAAAACTCATCACGTTGTTCCTCTAACCGCGGGGAGACAAACCATGATTCGCCAATTCACCATAGCCACCACCCTCACGTTCATGCTGTTGCCGTTGTCGGCGCAAGCGGCGGAAAAGTCCGTCGTTTTGGACATTAAAAACGCGGACTGCGTGCTCTGTCCGCCGATCGTCAAGCAGTCATTGATGCGCGTTCCAGGCGTCAAGGCGGTCGAGATCAAACAGGCTACAAAAATGTCGCCCTTCATGGCGACTGTCACGTTTGACGATACGGTTGCCACCCTGCCGGCACTCATCGCCGCACCGACGGATGCCGGATATCCTGCCAAACTCGCGAATTGAACGGGCATGTCAGACCGCTCGCTGATCACCAGTACCGCCATCGGCGCTGCGCTCGTCGCGCTGTGCTGCGCAACCCCGTTGCTTGCGGTCATGCTCGGAGGCATCGGCCTTACCGCCTGGCTGACCAGTGCGGCGTATATTGCTATCCCGGTGCTGCTCGTCGGCGCCGCTCTGGTGGGCCTTCGGCTTTACCGCCGGCACGTCGCGGCCAATTGGTGCGACCAGAGCGCAAAAGAGGCAAAAGGGAGGGACTGCGCATGAGCGATGGTAAAGCATACGATCTTGCCGTCATCGGCAGCGGCACGGCCGCGCAGGTCGTCAGCGCGCGGGTGCGCGCGGCGGGATGGTCGGTTGCCGTGATCGATCACCTGCCGTTCGGCGGCACCTGTGCGCTGCGCGGCTGCGATCCGAAAAAGATACTGATCAGCGGTGCCGAGGCGATCGATATGGCCCGACGCATGCGCGGCCGGGGCGTGACCGGCGATCTCGGGATTAGCTGGCCCGATCTCATCGCCTTCAAGCGCAGCTTTACCGATCCCGTGCCGCAAAAGCAGGAACAGCGTTTAGCCGAGCGCGGCATTGATGCGATTCACGGTATGGCGCGCTTCACCGGACCGGGTGCGATCGAGGTTGGCGGGCAAGCCATTCAGGCCCGGCATGTGCTCATCGCGATCGGAGCGCGGCCGGTGCCGCTTACCTTTCCCGGTGCCGAGCATCTGATTACCAGCGATCAGTTCCTTGAGTTGGCGAAGCTTCCGGCGCGCATCGTCATGGTGGGCGGCGGCTACATCGCGGCCGAGTTCTCGCATATCGCCGCGCGCGCCGGCGCAAAAGTGACGGTGCTGCAACGGGCCGATCACATGCTGACGCAGTTTGAACCCGAGCTAGTCGGCTGGCTCATGGAGAAGTTCACGGAAATCGGCGTTGCGGTGCAAACCGGCACGGAGGTTGAGGCGATCGAGCGCGACGGCAGCGGCTTTACGGTGCGCGCGCGGGCAGGAAGCCAAGAGGTCGAGGTGCGCGCCGATCTCGTCCTGCATGCCGCCGGGCGCGCGCCCGATCTCGACGCGCTCAACCTCTCCTCGGCCGGTGTCGCCGTCGAAAAGGGGCGGCTTGTCCTCAACGAATTTTTGCAGAGCGTTTCCAACCCGGCCGTCTATGCGGCCGGTGACGCGGCCCAAAAAGGGCCGCCGCTAACGCCGGTATCGAGCCATGACGGCAAGGTAGTCGCGGGCAATCTGCTCGACGGCAACCGGCACCGGCCGGACTATCGGGGCGTGCCGAGCGTCGCCTTTACGTTGCCGCCGATCGCGGCAGTGGGCCTGGGCGAGGCGGAGGCCCGCGCGGCGGGCCTCAAGTTTCAGGTCAAAAGCCAGAAGGTGCCTGACTGGTACACGGCGCGCCGGGTTGCCGAGACGGTTTACGGGTTTAAGACCCTCGTCGAAGAGGGCAGCGGGCGCATTCTCGGTGCCCATCTCGTCGGCCCGCATGCCGACGAAGTGATCAACCTCTTTGCTCTCGCGGTGCGCCACGGGCTTACCGCCGATGATCTCATGCAGACGATCTTTGCCTATCCGACCGCCGCATCGGATATCGGCTCCATGCTTTAGTTTGGAGGAAAACATTCCTGTGATGACCCCGCACGATTGCTGCGCCTCAAATGCCGAGAAGCCGAACGGACCGTACGATCTCGCCGTCATCGGCGCCGGGTCGGCTGGCTTCTCGGCGGCCATCACCGCCGCCGACCAGGGGGCGCACGTCGCGCTGATCGGGCACGGGACGATCGGCGGCACCTGCGTCAATATCGGTTGCGTGACCTTCCCCCGGTTTGGTGGACACCGGGTTATGCGGATTTCGCCTCTGCTTGATCGGGGGTGATGTATCCGATGGCGGAGTGGATCCGCTGCGGCGC
>Ga0307372_10009736_pt1 | contig 13170 bp, 12 predicted proteins | sample OX1MG_FD_202533 | JGI IMG/M metagenome (GOLD analysis project Ga0307372, IMG submission 202533) | Soil microbial communities from Risofladan, Vaasa, Finland - OX-1 | ecosystem: Environmental > Terrestrial > Soil > Coastal area > Acid sulfate soil | place: Finland: Risofladan, Vaasa | collected...
AGAAAGATGATGTCGATGGATCCGCCCTCCTGGTTCCGGGGTCCGGACCGGCCGGGCGATTATGGCACGGCGTGTATGGCCCGGGGGAGTTCGGGTGCAGGTCGGCAAGCGGTGGCCCGGCGGCGGCGGTGGCCCGGCGGCGGGCGGCGGCCCGGCGCCGAGCGGCCAGCACCGGCGCCGAGCGGCCAGCACCGGCGCCGAGCGGTGGCCCGGCGGCGAGCGGTGCCGAATGTTCCCCAGGCGGGCATTCGTCGCGATCCCCATCCCGCGTCAGGCATGAAGGCCTTCGGCCAGAGTTCGGACCGTGCGTGCGTCGCCCGGCACAGCCCCTCACGCCGTGACCAATGCTCGCCTGACGGGCGGATGACACTGCTGAGGATCTCCCATCGGCGGACGGTGCTCCAACGGCTCGTGGGCGGTTGCCTACCCGAAACGGCGATCCCGGCTCGAGCGGCGACGGGGCCGGCGGTCAGCCATGTGGGGCGAGCGCGGCGTTCAGCGCCTCGAGCGCCGGGGCCGGGATCATCCCGGATACGTCGCCGCCGAACCGGGCGATCTCCTTGACCAGGCTCGAACTCACATATCCGTGCTCGAGGGAGGTCATGAAGAACACCGTGTCGACATCCGGCGCGAGGACCCGGTTGTTGTGGGCGAGCTGGATCTCCGCCTCGAAATCGGAGATCGCGCGAAGGCCCCGGACGATGAAGTGAGCGCCACGGGCTTGGCAGAAATCGACGGTGAGGCCCTCGAACGTCGCGACCTCGATCAGACCGGCAGCGGGGCGTTCGCCGGAGCCGCCGACAGCGCCACGGCTACCAGGCGCTCCGATGGCTTCGCCGGTCGCGCCGGCGCCAGAACCCACCGCGAGCGATGCACGAACGACATCGACCCGCGTCGCCGCGTCCAGCAGCGGCTCCTTGCGTGGATTCGCGAGCACCGCGACGACGACCTCGTCGAACGCGACCGCCGCCCGCCGCAGCACGTCGAGATGGCCGTTCGTCAGCGGGTCGAACGAGCCTGGATAGACCGCGATCCTCGGGCCGCTCATCCGACCTCCTCGCTCCGGCGATAGAACGTGAGCGCCGTCTCCCCGAACCGCCGCTCGCGGTCGGATGCTAGCAGCCCGAAACGATCGGCCGGGCGATCTCGCCAGAAATGCTTGGCGACGACGCGGGCGCCCGGCTTCAGCGGCGCGCCGCGCTGTCCGAGGGCGGCAAGGACGGCCGCGAGACCCTCCACGTCGGCATAGGGCGGGTCCACCACGACGATGTCGAACGACCCGGCGGTGGCTCCGACCGCACCGAGCCAGGCGAGGACGTCGGCGCGGACCACGACCGCGGCGGGACCATCGAGGCCGGTCGCGCGAAGGTTGGCTGTGATGGTTCGGACGGCGCGCTCGTCGCGTTCGACGAACGTGACGAGCGCCGCCCCACGGGAGAGAGCCTCGATTCCTGCCGCGCCGCTGCCGGCGAAGGCGTCGAGGACGATGGCGGCCGGAAGATCCGGTTCGAGGATCGCGAAGAGCGCCTGCTTCACCCGGTCAGCGAGCGGTCGGGTCCCCTCCCCCGGCGCAGCGAGGCGCCGGCCGCGGGCGATTCCGGCGATGACGCGGCCCGCGTCAGCCATCGGCCGACACGATCCAGGCCGCCGCGCATCCGCCCGCCAGCTCAGGCACCGCTTGCAGCCTCGGCCTGGGCCAGACGGGCGAGCCAGCCGGTCCGCATCTCGGCGACGAGGGCGGCGTTCGCGGCGCCGGCCAGTTCCCCGTCGTCGCCGACGAGCCGTTCGGCGATGGTGCGGGCGGCGAGTGCGAGTGCGCGATGATCGTCCCGCTGGAGCGACGCCACGCGCAGCCGCGGAAGTCCGCTCTGGGCGAAGCCGAGAACGTCTCCCTCCCGACGGAGGGCGAAATCCTGCTCGGCCAGGAGGAACCCGTCGCGGGTCGCGGCGAGGGCCGTCAGGCGCGCCCGGGCCAGCGGATCTGCGCTGTCTGACACGAGAACGCAGAACGACTCGACCGTGCCGCGTCCCACGCGGCCGCGAAGCTGGTGGAGCTGGGCCAGACCGAATCGGTCGGCATCTTCCACGATCATCATCGTCGCCTCCGGGACGTCGACCCCGACCTCGACGACAGTGGTTCCCACCAGCACGTCGAGCTCACCGTCGCGAAAGCGGCTCATCACCGCGTCCCGCTCGCTCGACCGCATCCGGCCATGGACGAGGCCGACCCGCAGCGGGGCGAGCGAGCCGGCGAGTCGGGTCGCCTCCGCCGCCGCCGCGACGGCACCCGAAGCCTCGTCGTCGGTCAGGTCCTCGTCGTCCGCGTCCGAGTCGACCCCGATCCGTGGCACGACCACGAAGGTGCGGTGCCCGGCTGCCGCCTCCTCCCGCACTTTCGACCAGGTTCCCTCGAGGTTGTCCGCGCGGCGGATCCCGGTCCTGATCGGGACGCGGCCGGCCGGCGGCGTGCGCAGGTCGGAGACATCGAGGTCGGCGTAGAGGACCTGGCCGATCGTCCGCGGGATCGGCGTGGCGGTCATGAGGAGCACATGCGGCGCGTCGGACCCGGCCTTCGCTTCGAGCCGCCTGCGCTGTTCGACACCGAAGCGATGCTGCTCGTCGATCACGGCCAGGCCGAGCGCGGCGAAGGACACCCCCTCGGACAGGAGCGCATGGGTACCGATGACGATGCCGGCGTCGCCGGAGGCGATCGACCCGAGCGCCTCGCGGCGCGCCTGTGCAGGGAGCGACGCGGTGAGGAGCGCGACGGGGACGCCGAGGTCGGCGACGAGATCGACGATCGTCGCAGCGTGCTGGCGGGCGAGCAGATCGGTCGGAGCGAGCAGGGCGCCCTGGCGCCCTGCCAGCGCGACGAGGGCCAGGGCGTGCGCGGCGACCGCGGTCTTGCCGGACCCGACATCGCCCTGCAGGAGCCGCAGCATCGCCTCCGCGCGCCCGAGGTCGCCGCGCACGGCGGTCATCGCCACATCCTGGTCGGCGGTGAAGTCGACTGTCCGGCCGATCCGTCGGCGAAGGCCCGCCAGGACGCCGGCCCGGACCCGCCGGTCGACGTCGTCGTCCGTGGCGACGACCGGAGCGCGACTTCGTCCGCGAGCCCGTCGCCGGGCGACCATCCCGATCTGCAGGCTGAGCAGCTCGTCGAACGCCAGTCGCCTCAGCGCCCCGTCCCGGACCTCGAAGCTCGGCGGGAAATGTGCCGCGTCGACGGCCGCGACCAGGCCGACCAGTCGTTCCGATCGGCGTACGTCCTCGGCGAGGTATTCGGTGAAACCCGGACCCGCCCGGTCGAGGGCGTCGCGGATCGCCGCCCGGAGACGGTTCGCGGTGAGCCCCGCGGTCAGTCGGTAGACGGGCACGATCCTGCCAGCGTGGAGGATCGTGCCTCCGTCGTCGACACTGACGTCGGGATCGTCGAGGGTCGGGAGGTAGCCGCGCTGGCGGAGTCGGCCCGAGGCGACGACCGTGGCCCCGACGCTGATCCGACGCTCGATGTAGCGACGGCCGAACCAGACGGCCTCCGCTTCACCGGACTCGTCGACGAGCCGCGCGATCGTCCGCTGGACGCGCCGCCGGAAGGTGGGCTCGACTCGAAGGTCGCGAACGGTAGCCCGCACGCTCACCGTCTCGCCGTCGGCAACGGTGCGCAGGTCGCCGATGCGGCGCATCTCGCGGAGGTCCTCGTAGCGGCGCGGAAGATGGAACAGCAGATCGCGCACCGTCGTCACGCCGAGGCGTGGCAGGGTCCGCCGAAGCACGCCCTGCGCGGCCAGTCCGCTCGCGGCGATCGGGGCGTCGAGCAACTCCGCGGGCGTGGCCGAAAGGCGAACCGCCGGCTCGTTGGCCTTCCCGTCGCTCGGGCCGGCAGCCTTTGTCGCGGCCGGTCGCCGTCGGCCCTGGCCGAGCGGCACTCCTACCAGACCGCGATCAGGAACGGGTACAGCGGCTGCCCACCGTGGGCGACGTCGATCTCGACGCTGGGGAACGCCGTCCGGATACTCGTGGCGAGTGCCTCGGCATCGGCGAGTCCGGCACCCTCGCCATAGAGGAGGTTGACGAGCTCGAACCCACCTCGGAACGTGCCGAGCGCGCCGACGACGGCCTTCGCGCGATCCTTGTCCGCCGCGACGAGACCCTCGTCCGGGTCGAGCACGATCGTCTGGCCCTTCTTCACCTTGCCATCCCCGATCCGCGCGTCGCGTACGGCGCACGTCACCTGGAACGTCCGCACGCTCCGACTCTGGTCCAGCATCCGGCCGATGTTCGTCGCCACGTCGAGACCCGGTCCCACGGCGAGGATCGCCTCCAGCCCTTCGATCGGGTTGCGCGTCGGGACGACGTGGACCGGTCTGGTGGCGAGCTCGGCGACCTGCCGCGCGGCGAGCACGACGTTCGGGTTGTTCGGCAGGATCACGACCTCCGCCGCATTGAGGCGATCGATCGCCGCAAGCAGTTCACCGGTGGACGGGTTGACCGTCTGCCCGCCACGCACGATCGCCGACGCACCACGGTCGCGAAACTCCTTCTCGAGCCCCTCCCCGGATACGACCGCGATCACCGCGAGCGGGATCGTGGTCCCGTTGCGTGCGCGAGGATCGATCCACATCGTCGATGGCGTCGGTCGGCGCGCGGCAGCCGGCCCGCCGATCGCGATGGCATGACCCTCAACATCGTCGTCCTCGAGCGTGGCGCGGGCATTGACCCCGACAAGCTCCGCCACGCGCCGATGGCGGAGCTCGCGCGCCTGGTGGTCGAGGTTCACGACGGTGATCTCGGAGAGATCGCCGAGCGATAGCCCGTAGCCGAGGATCTCGTTCGGTCGGTCGTTGTGAACGTGGATCTTCGCCTCCGTCGCGTCGCCGGCGACGATGACCGATTCGGCCAGCAGGGCGAGCCTGTCGCGGATGGCGTCGAGATCGAGCGGTCCGTGACCGTTGGGGCGGACGAAGAAGACCGTCTCGTAGCCATGGCCTTCGTCCGCGTGGGCGACGATGAGCGACAGGCGAGCTGCCGGGTCCTGCGAGGCAGCCCTCGTCGACGCACCCTCGACGAGATGGAGGAGTGCGCCCTGCAGCAGTCGGTAGAGCCCCTGGCCGCCCGAGTCGACCACGCCCGCCTCACGAAGGACGGGCAACAGCGAGGGGGTGCGAGCCACCGACCTTGCGGCCGCATCGACGGCCGCGGCGAGGACCGACTCGATCGCTCGGTCGTGTTCCGCAGCCGCATGAGCGGCCTCGGCCACATCGCGGATCACGGTGAGGATCGTCCCTTCGACCGGCTGGCTGACCGCCCGATAGGACTGCTCCACCCCTTTCTGCAGCGCGTAGGCGAGGTCGAGGCCGTTGAATCGCTGCTTGCCCTCGAGCCCGTCGGCCATGCCACCGAAGATCTGGCTCACGATCACGCCGGAATTACCGCGCGCTCCGTGGAGCGCGCCGCGCTTGATCGCCGCGGCGATGTCGCCGACGCCGGCCCCGTCGACGGTCTCGGCCTCGGACAGCGCTCGGCTGACCGTCGCGAACATGTTCGAGCCCGTATCGCCATCAGGCACCGGAAAGACATTGAGCGCGTTGATCTCCTCGACGTTCGCTTCGAGGTTGGCGACCGCGGCCCGGAATGCGCCGAGCAGCCCGGTCCCGTCGCAGGAAGTCCGCGTCATGCCGCGCCGTCCTGACGCTCGGGCAGCGCGACGACGGGGCCCGGTCGATATTCGAGCCCGGCGACATCGACCGTCAGTTCGGCGACCTCCCGCCCGATGACCCCCCGAAGGGCGTGACGGATCGCCGAGTCGAGCTGGCGCGCGACCTCCGCGACCGGCAACCCGAACGCGACCTCGACGTGGACCGCGATCGAGAGCGGCGTCGTGCCGAGCACGACGACGGCGGGCTCACGGCCGGTCACGGATCGGAGGAGTCTCGCCCGGAACCCGCGCCCCGCGAAGCCGGCGATGCCGTAGCTTGCCCTGGCCGCGGTCGCGACGATCTGCTCGATCGCACGCCGGGTCGCCACGGAACGGCCGTTCGCTGCACGACGAACCATCAAGCTGAGCACCTTCGCTTCGGATCTGACGCGGTGGACCCGTGCTATAGTACGCGCTCGTTCGAGCCCGACCAGAACTCGAATGTCCCACCCATCCGCAACCTTGAGGACCAGCATGGCCCGCGCCTGTGCGATCTGCGCGAAAGTGTCGATGGGCGGCTACAACCCCCAGTCGTCCGGCATGAACCGAGTCCGGGCGCATCGGCGCTACCAGCCCAACCTCCAGCCCCTCCTCATGATCGAGGGCGGCGTCGCGACGAAGCGGCTGGTCTGCACGCGCTGCCGCCGAACGCGCCTCAAGAACGCCCGCTAGCAAACCACCCGGCGCCTTGCGCACCGTCAGGCGCGCTCGCTGTCGAGCCAGATGGTGAACGGTCCGTCGTTCACGAGCTCCACCGCCATGATCGTCCCGAAGCGGCCCCGTTCGGTCCGCACGCCGTGCGACTCGATCGCGGTGCACAGGCGCTCATAGAGCGCGATCGCGAGGTCGGGGTCGGCGGCGGCCGTGAAACCCGGTCGGCGGCCGTGACGCAGGTCGGCGAAGAGGGTGAACTGCGAGACCACGAGCGCCGCACCGTCGACCTCGGCGAGCGAGCGGTTCGTGCGGCCGGCGGCGTCAGCGAAGATCCGCAGCTCGACGATGCGCCGGCCGAGCTCGTCGGCTGTCGCGGGCCCGTCCGAGCGACCGACGCCGACGAAGACCAGCAGACCCGTGCCGATCTCGGCGATCGCCGTGCCGTCGACGCGCACCGCCGCCCGAGTCACCCGCTGCAGCAGCGCTCGCACAGCGTCGACTACCGAACGCTCGCAGCGGCCGGTCCGCCGATCTCGTCCGCGGCGCCGTCGACCATCCTGCGCAGCCAGAGCGGCGCATGGAAGATCGCCCAGTACGTGGCGCTTGCATAGAGGATGCCACCGACCACGTCGACCACGTAATGCTCGCCCAGATAGACGACCGAGAACCAGACGCAGGCCGAATAGACGAGCATGAGGTAGCCGCTCCGGCCGAACCAGCGCCGTGCGAAGAGGAAGGCGAGGAACGGATACGCCGCGTGGAGCGACGGGAAGGCCGCGACCTCGTTGGGGTTGACGCCGTAGATGGCGTAGGAATACAGGTTCCGCCCGTCGAAGCCCATGGCGCGGGCCAGCGATTGGAAGGCGGCGTCCTTGAGATGGAGGACGCCCGGCCCGCCACCCGGCGCAGCGAGTGCGCCATGCGCCGCGGCCCACCAGGGCGGCGCCACCGGGAAGTAGAGGAACGTCACGAACGCCGCGATCGACAGGACGATGAGCGCCGCGACGTAGTCGTAGAACGCCCGCCGGCGGATGAGCCAGAGGACGATGCCGACCCCGAGCGGCAGAAGGAAATGGAGGAAGTAGAAGACCGTCGCGACGACGGCGAGCCGATCGACGCCGCTCGCCGGGTGGAGGAGGCCCTGGAGGACTTCGGTCGGGATCGAACCGAACCAGAGCGTCCGCTCGAGCGCGGCGGCGTCGACGACGTGGACCGCAGGACCGAAGGCGTGGGCGTAGTCGCGCATGAGTTCATACGCCAGGAACAGGGCGACGAACGGGATCCAGTCGCGGAAGAACCGCCGACCGCGAGCGATGAGGGCAGCGGCGAGCCCGAGCCCGACGAGGAGGACATCCGGCGTCGGCGCGATGCCGCGGACGAACATCAGTGCCGCCAGCACCCCGATGTACCCGCCGACCGCGCCGAGGAGGATGCGGTCGTTCCTGCGTCCAAGACGCGCGGTCGCGTGGCCTGACGCACCGCGAACGGCGCCACCGACGTGCTTGACCGTGCCTTCGCCGAGGGACCTGCCGATCAGCGCATCCGTCACCGCTCCGATCGCTGCGCCTCGCGCCAGGCCCGAGCCTCGGCCAGCCATGCGTCGCGGGCTGACGCGTGCCGCTCCACCGTGAGCGGCTCCGCGCTGAGCGGAACGCTCAGGTCATACTCGCGCTCGCCGCCCGGGTCGGCGGGGCCGTCGCCGCGGAGCATGATGACGGGGATGCCGCCCCGCTCGATCTCCGCCATCGCCCGTGCGGCGATCGGCCGTGGCAGGCGCACGAACGACGTCCAGCGATCGCGCGAGACCGGCGGCACGCCGGCGTTGAGGCCGAACTGGTAACCCTCGTCGGCGAGCGATCTGATGAGCCGTATCTCGCGGGCCATGTCGTGGCCCTTGACCCAGAGCGCCGAACCGACGACGAGGATGTCGGTCCCCTGGGCCCCGACGAACTCGGCCGTCTCACGGTTGACCCCGCCATCCACGTGGACTTCCCCGCCATGGGCTCGATGCCGGAGGTAGTGGCGGGCGGCGAGCAGCTTGGTCGCCGCGATGTCGCGCATGAACGGCTGGCCGCCGAAACCCGGCTCGATCGTCATGATCATGACGATGTCGAGGAGCGTCTCGTAGGGCGCGAGCGCCTCGAGCGGCGTCTTCGGCTTCACGGCCAGGCCGGCCGCCCGGCCCGCCGCGCGGATCGCCCGCAGCGTCGGCTCGATCGGCTCGTCGATCTCAACGTGGATCGTGATCGAGTCGCAGCCGGCCGCGATGTACTCGTCGATGTAGCGGCCCGGCTCGGCGATCATGAGATGGGCGTCGAGTGGCAACTCGGTCCGTTTCCGGAGCGCCCCGATCGTCCTCGCGCCGAACGTCAGGTTCGGCACGAAGTGACCGTCCATGACGTCGAGATGGAAGCGGTCCGTCCCCGCCCGCGCTGCTCGCCGGACGGCACTGGCGAGGTTCCCGAAGTCCGCGTCGAGGATGCTCGCCGCGACGCGGGCGCGGCCCTCCGCCATCAGGCTTCACCCAGCCCGGGCGCCACAGGTCGCCCGTCGCCACCGAGGGCGGGTGCCGGGTCGTGGCTCCGCTCGCCGCGCAGCGCGGCCGCGCTCGCGAGGATCAGTCGCTCCCGTCGACGACCGACGGCGCGGGCAGGCGGTTCGCCGGCGCGCTCGGCCGCCAGCTGGCCACAGGCGGCACCGATCTCCTGGCCGCGGTTACGGCGGATCGTGACCGCGATGCCGGCCGCCTCCACCCGTCCGGCGAACCGCTCGATCACCGGCATCGGGCTCGCTATCCACGGCGTGTGGGCGACCGGGTTCATCGGGATGAGGTTGACATGAGCGAGGTCGGCTCGGAGGAGCATCGCGAGCGCATCGGCGTCGAGGTCCGTGTCGTTCACGCCGTCGATCATCGTGTACTCGTAGCTGATCCGCCGGCCGGTCGCCCGGGCGTGATCGCGAGCGGCGGCGACCACCTCCGCGACGGGCCAGCGCCGGTTCAGGGGCACGAGCACGTCGCGAAGCGGGTCGCGCGCCGCATGGAGACTGATCGCGAGGGTGAACCGCGGGCCGAGGGCAGTAAGGCGGCGGATCCCCGGCACCACCCCCGAGGTGCTCACGGTGATATGGCGAGCGCCGAGCCCGAAGCGCGCCGCATCGGCAAGCGCGGCGACCGCGTCAAGCACGTGATCGAGGTTGAGGAGCGGCTCGCCCATCCCCATGAACACGACGTTGGTCAGCGACCTGCCCCCGGCGGCAAGTCGACGAGCTGCCCAGCGGACCTGGTCGACGATCTCGGCGGTCGAGAGATCGCGGCCGAAGCCGAGCTCGCCGGTCGCACAGAACGGACACCCTACCGCGCAGCCGACCTGGCTCGAGATGCACACCGTGTGCCGTTCGCGCCGTCCAGCCCGCGGCGGATAGTGCATGAGCACCGACTCGATGAGCGATCCGTCCTCGAGCCGGTGGAGCGCCTTCTCCGTCGCGCCATCGTCCGCCAGGCGCACCTCCGTGTCGACGAGCGTGTCGAGGCAGAACTCCGCAGCCAGCCGTTCGCGCAGGGCGCCCGGCAGCGGGTGCAGGTCCCCGGCCGTCCTGGCGTGCCGACGCCAGAACGCGTCATCAACCTGGGCCAGCCGGAACGGCGCGGCGCCCACGTTCGCGAGCCAACCGGCCAGGACGTCGGAGCCGGCTTCTGCGAGGGCAGGGCGCGTCCCGGCGGCCACGGCAGCCATCGTCGCGATCTTGGTCGACGTCATCGGGCGGGATTGTCGCACGAGGACGGACAGGTCCGATCCGCGCTCATTCGATGCGGAGGCCGGCGAAGCCGGGCCGTCCGCGAAGCAGCGCCGCGGCGGTCATCCGTCGACCCCCGGCCGGCTGGACCTCGTCGAGGCGCAGCCATCCGTCCGATGCACGGAGGACGAGCGCCGCGCCCACCGCGATGATCGTCCCGACGGCGATCGGATCGGCGTGATCGCCTGGCACGACCGCGGCCCGATGGACGATGAGGCGTCCGAGCGACGTCTCGAGGTACGTGCCAGGCCACGGATCGAGGGCACGCACCCGGCGTTCGAGATCGCGAACGGGCAGTGACGGGTCGAGCCGGCCGTCCTCGCGTCGAAGCGGCCGCGTCATCGTGGCGTCCGCCTCCTGCGGTCGGGCGAGGATCGTCCCCTCGAGCCATGGGCCGATAGTCCGCGCGATGAGCCCGGCGGCGATCGCGGCGGTGCGGAGCTCCACCTCGGGCGCGGTCTCCCGGCCGCTGAGACGCCAGCGCTCGACCGCGACGATCGGGCCCGTGTCGAGCCCCTCGTCCATCTGGATCACCGTCACGCCTGTCTCTCTGTCTCCGGCGAGGATCGTCGCCGGGATCGGCGCCGCGCCTCTCCAGCGTGGGAGGAGCGAGGGGTGGACGTTGAGGATCCCGTGGTCGGGCAGATCGAGGATGGAGCGCGGCACGATCCGCCCATAGTCCGCGAGCACGCCGAGGTGCGAGCCGAATGAGGCGATCGCAGCTACGGCGGACGCGTCGCGCAGGAGGGGCGGGGACACGACCGCCAAGCCCAGCCCGACGGCGGCCTCGGCCACCGCCGACGGACGCACCACGCCGTGGCGGCCGCTCGGGCGACCGAGCACCGTCACGACCCCGACGACGGCGATCCCGGGGAGGCCGACGAGGCGCTCGAGGATCGGGACGGCGAATGCCCCGGTTCCGAAGAAGACGATCCGCGCGGGATCCGGCACGCGGTCGGGATCCGGCACGCGGTCGGGGTCCGTCACTCGGTCGGGATCACGCGAGCGCGGTCGCGCGAGTCTCCGCCTCCTCGTCCTCCGCATCCACGGCGATGAGCTCGTCCATCGACTCGAGGTAGTCGATGTACAAGGTGCCGTCGAGATGGTCGAGCTCATGCTGCAGCGCCCGGCCGAGCAGCCCGCTGCCGGCGACCTTCACCTCGCGCCCGAACCGGTTCTGCGCGACGACCCACACCCGCTCCCGCCGGGTGATGTACGCCACGTAGCCGGGGATCGAGAGGCACCCTTCGAGGTCGCGGTCGTCGCCGACCGACCGCGTGATCGCCGGATTCACGAGCTCGTGCAGCTGGCCCTCGACCTCGATGACGCACGCGCACAGCGGTTCGCCGAGCTGCGGTGCGGCGAGGCCGACGCCTGGCGCATCGCGCATCGATTCGGTGAGGTCGTCGAGCAACTCATGGAGCCACCGTCCGAAGCTGTCGACGGGCGCACCCTTGAGGCGCAGGCGGGGGTCACCGAGGAGGACGATCGGGCGGACGCTCATGGCCCGGGAAGTATATCCAAGCGCGACTCGCCCACCGTCAGCACGCCCACTCCCGGCCGGCCGTCGACCGACCGTCAGAGGAGCGATTCCGGATCGACGTCGACCGACCACGGTGGGCCGAGACCTCCGTCGAGGATCGTCACCGGATCGGCGCCGCGGAGAACGACGTTCCAGCGCCATCGCTCAGCTCGACGGGCGATGTAGGCAGGGGCAGGGCCGATCACCTCGACCCGCCGACCGCGCTCCGCGGCGAGCGCTCGAAGCCGGTCCGCCATCGCGCCGGCGATCGCCTCGGCGTCAGCGGCATCCGCCGATCCGACGGTCAGCTTGACGTACCGGCCGAACGGCGGCGCTCCCCAGCGCCGCCGTGTCGCGAGCTCCGCGTCATAGAATGCGGCCGCGTTCCCGCTGGCGACGGCGCGGATCGCCGGGTGCTCCGGCTGGTAGGTCTGGATGATGGCCGTCCCGGCCACGTCCCCGCGACCCGCGCGGCCGGCCGCCTGGGTGAGCAGCTGGTAGGTCCGCTCGGTCGAGCGCTCATCCGGGAGGTTGAGGGCGGTGTCCGCGGACACGACGCCGACGAGCGCCACCTCCGGGATGTCGAGGCCCTTGGTCACGAGGCTCGTCCCGATCAGCACGTCGAGCCGTCCCTCGGCGAACGCGTCGAGCACCCGCTCGGCCCCGCCTCGCCGCTCCACCACGTCGCGATCGAGCCGTCCCACCCGGAGCGCGGGGAACCTGGCTCGCACCTCGGCCTCCACGCGCTGCGTACCCCCGCCGAGATAGCGGATCCGCGGCGAGCGGCAGGACGGGCAGCGGACGGCGAGCGGCGCCGCACGCCCGCAATGGTGGCAGCGCAGCGTCATGCCGGCCTGGTGGAAGACGAGTGGACGGGCGCATTCGTCGCACGTCTGGACGGTCCCGCAATCCCGACACAGGACGGCCGACGCCGAGCCGCGACGATTCAGGACGAGGATCGCCCGCTCGTGGGCAGCGAGGGAGAGCGCGCCGATGGCCGCCGCGAGGCGGCGCGAGATGAGGCCGCGATTGCCCTCCGCGAGCTCCGCCCGCAGGTCGACGATCTCGATCGTCGGGGGGGCGCCGGATGGTCGATCGGGCAGCATCACCCGGCGGTACTCGCCGCCGATGGCCCTGCCGACGGTCTCCACGGCGGGAGTCGCGGACCCGAGGATGCACGCCGCGCCCGCGAGCCTGGCCGCAGCGACCGCCGTGTCGCGGGCCTGCAGCCGCGGCGTCCGGTCGCTCTTGTACGCCCCATCGTGCTCCTCGTCGACGATGACGAGGCCCAGGTCGGCGAATGGTGCAAGGATCGCGAGGCGGGTGCCGATCGCGACGTCCACCTCGCCGCGGCGGATGCGCCGCCACTCGTCGGAGCGCTCGCCGTCAGCGAGGCCCGAGTGGAGCAGCGCGATCTCGGCGTCGAGGTCGCGACGCAGGCGGTCGACGAGGGGCAGCGCGAGGGAGATCTCCGGGACGAGCAGGAGGACCGGTCGCCCGA
>Ga0307372_10009737_pt1 | contig 13167 bp, 11 predicted proteins | sample OX1MG_FD_202533 | JGI IMG/M metagenome (GOLD analysis project Ga0307372, IMG submission 202533) | Soil microbial communities from Risofladan, Vaasa, Finland - OX-1 | ecosystem: Environmental > Terrestrial > Soil > Coastal area > Acid sulfate soil | place: Finland: Risofladan, Vaasa | collected...
ACGCGCGGCCACGTGACGCACACCCTCGCCGCCGTCTGGAAAAACTACCTCGCCGAGCTTCTGGCGGAAACAAGGCGCTAGCCCGGAAACTCGCCTGATTCGGGCCGCCCGCGCCATAGTGGAAAAAATAGGCATCACGGGCGATTCGTGCTTGCACTGTGCAAAATTGGTCTATAATCGAAGTGCCTGAAATCCCCCACCCTCCCTTGGGACTTATTGTGCCAAATGCTTCGCCGTTTTCCGGCAAGCCACCATCATGAATATAGAGCGCCGCCAACACGAGAGACAGAAACTTTATTCGCCCGAGTACGTCGACATGGGCGCCGAAAATGGCGGCGTGGTCGTCGATCTCAGCGAAGCCGGTCTTGGCTTCCACGCGGTGGGCCGCGTGGAGAAGGGCGGCAACGTCACGCTGTCGTTCTCGCTCGGTTCGGGATACCGCATCGCCGCGCGCGCGCGCGTTGCTTGGGTCGGATCTGACGCGAAATTCGGCGGCACCACGTTCACCGCCCTGCCCGCCGATTCGCGCAGCATCATTCGCGAATGGCTGACAAAGGCCGCCGCGGAGCGCGTGGCGCCCCACGAAACTCATGGCGATGCGCCCGCCGTTGACGCCGAGATAATCACGGATGACAACGAGCGCGCTTCCCTGCTGCCTCCGATCATCGAGCGCGTGGAAACCCCGCGCGCGGCGATGCCAATTCCTCCGCCTCCGTTGGCGCGATCGCCAGAATCAGCCGCCGCGCCGGTGCCGGTTTCACACCCAATCGCGCAACTCCCCCAAGACTCGCCCGCCATCGCGACGGAACAACCGCGCGACAAGGAAACTCGCGGCAACGCGCACGATTCTCCTTCACTTTCGCCGGCTCTTTCTCCGATCGCTCTTCCCTCGGAGTTTTCTGCGGAAGCCTCCGGGCAAAAAACGGAAGCCGCGGAATTGCCGGCACAATCTGAAGTCGCCGCAGTTCCGACAATAGCGCGGCGGCCCGTCTTTCCGCCGCGAAATACGGGAGAGCTTTTCTCGCGCTCGCCTTGGAATCCCGGGCCAGCCTTCCCCGAAGAAACGCGAGGCCATAAGCGCCTGATTGCCGTGATCGCGATTTGTTTGCTGGTCATCGCCGCGATTGCCGGCGTGCCGTACGTTCGCTCGCACCGCCAGCAAATCGGCGACGCCATCATGCAGGCAGGCAGAAAAGTCGCGGGCGAATCCGCGCCGAGCGCCGCGCCTCCGCCGCAAATTCCGGCGCAGCCTTCTTCTCAATCTGCCGCGCCGTCACCGAACATCTCCTCGCCCGCCGCAGGAGCATCCGCCACAGGATCTGCCACTCCGGGATCGAGCGCCGCTGGCAACGCAGCTCCCGCGTATCCGGCCGCCGCATCCGCGACACCAGGCTCGCAGCCATCGACCGCGGTTCATCCTGCCGCGCCTTCGCCAAATCCGCCAAACGCATCCGCGAATCCTGCGTCGCAAACCGCAACATCACCACCTTCAACCCCGGTTCCGGCGGACACAGGCCAGACGGAATTTCAGCGCGCCGAGCAATATCTGAACGGCACAGGCGTCGCCGCCGATCCAGCCGAGGCCGCGCAGTGGTTCTGGCGCTCGCTCGAAAAAGGAAATTCCGGCGCCGCCATCCCGCTGGCCGGCCTTTATCTGAGGGGCCAGGGAGTCTCGCGGAGCTGCCTGCAAGCCAGAATCCTGCTGACCGTCGCGGCTCGAAAGGGCAACGCCGATGCCGCCCAAAGACTCAGCCAGCTTCCCGAAAATTGCGAATAGTTTTGCCGCTTGCGCTCTGAACAATCCCGTCCGTTTACGCCTTGTGAAGCCCTGCTGCACGCCCGACAATGAAAATCGGCGTCATGGTCATCCCGTCAAAAAAGAAAGCGTGGCGGCGCATCTCTCCGCTTCTCCCGAAAAGATAACCGGAAAGCATACCTGTCCGTTCGTACAGGTTTTGGGTCAGTTCCCTTTCAGAACGCTTCGATAGTGAGCCTATTGCGCGCGCCCGTCTCTGCGCCCACAATGGAAATGTGAGTCGCGGTCTGTTCGTGTCCTACATCGAGTAAACGCGGACGATTTCGTTCCTTTTGACGTAGGAGATTTGTATTTCATGGCGCTATTGTCGAAGACCATGTCCAAACCAATGTCGAGAACAATGTCCAAAACGGTTGCACCCGTGGAGACCGCTGACGCGGCAGAGCGGCGCAACGGAATCCGCTACCAAATCACGGTATCGGCGGAAGTAATCGAATTAATCTCCGGCACATGCTTTTCCACGCGAACCACGGATCTCGGCCCGGGCGGCTGTTTCGTCGACACCCTTATGCCGCTGCCGGTCGGCTCGAGCGTAGGCGTGAAATTGTACAGAGATGACATGGCTATCGACGCGCTCGGTACGGTGACCTACTCGCAGACCGGGATTGGAATGGGGATCGCGTTTGACGATATGCCTCGGGAAAAGGCGCGGGCGCTGGACGCGTGGCTTGCCGAACTTACGCGAGTGATGCCCACCCCGATGCACCGTAAATCACATCTGCCTTCGGGGAGACCATCCGATATAGCTTTAACGCAGCAGTTGATTCGGCTGCTCCTCAAGCGCGGCGTAATCAGCGACGCTGACGCGGCGGCGCTTCTGAACGAAGTCTTCCTGTAATCCTCTTCTTCGCTTCCATTGTTCCCCGCTGGCCGTAAGCGCCGATCCCAGATGCTTCGTCGTAACCCGTTTTGCCGGGGAATGCCGCCGGGTGCCCATCTTTGCGCCCTGTTTGCGAAGGGCGGAGATTTCTCGCCTTTGCCTTCGTAGGGGCCGACTAGGGTCGGCCCGCGCCTGACGCATGTCAGGCGTTTTGCTTTCGCGTCGTCGTTCGTAGAGGCACGGTTCACCCCGCCCGTGCCGCAGCCTGTGTCCGTTTGGAATGCGGCGGCTCGACGCCGCTTGCTGTCGTTGCCTCTTGCCACTTCATTTGTAGGGGGGGCTTTAGACTCGCCCTCGGCGAGACGAAGTCTCGCCTTTGCGGATTTTTCACTCGTCACTCATCACTCGTCACTGGTTTCGTCTCGGCGGCTCCGCGTTCGTCACGATAGTTCGATATAATCGCTCAGCGTGTTATTTGCGGCGGATGAGCGATGGCGACGAACAATTTCGGCAATGTTTCGGCTTCGCGGGGCGATCGAGAAATTCGCTTGCTTCAATTCCTTTGCGATGCCACCGGAGATGAATCGGCGCGCGCCGCGGTGACTCGCGCGCTCGCGGATTACATCTGGCTCGACGCCGACAATGAAATCCTTTTTGAAACGATTCGCGGGCTTTTCGCGCGCAGCCACGCGGATATTCTGGGCGAACTTCCCGCCGCGCTCACCCGGCGCGGATTCCCCGATTTGCCGTGGGAGCCGCTCACGCGGCGCTCGCCGCTTCTGCCTGACCAGGCCCTTGCGCTCGCCAGCGAACTACTTCGCTCCGCAGAATGAGCATCGCCGGGTGCCCCATCCTTCGCGCTGTTTGCGAAGGGTGGAGATTTTTCGCCTTTGTCCTCGTAGGGGCGGGGTTCAGCCCCGCCCGCGCCTGACGCATGTCAGGCGTTTTGTCGGGTGCCCCATCCTGAGCGCTGTTTGCGAAGGGTGGGGATTTTTCGCCTTTGTCTTCGTAGAGGCGCGGTTCACCCCCGCCCGTACCGCAGCCTGTGTCCGTTTGGAATGCGGCGGCTCGACGCCGCTTGCTGTCGTTGCCTCTTGCCATTTCATTTGTAGGGGGGCTTTAGACTCGCCCTCGGCGAGACGAAGTCTCGCCTTTGCGGATTTTTCATCGTCACTCACTTGCCCTGACGTGGTCCCTCGCTCGCTCTGACACAAGGAAGGGCCGCTGCCTTCTTACACACACCGCAACCTGAAAAATCCCCGCTTTTGTGCTACGCTGATTCAGAGGCCAGCAGTTTCGATGCAAGCGGCGAAGCAGCACATTGGCCCGCGAACAGAACTCCCCAATCAAAAGCCACCTTTCAGGCCAATTTCTAATCGTCCTCATCCGCGATTAGAAATCCACGTAACTCACACAAAACAAAGGAGCGACCCTGTTTCTAATCGTCCTTAGTTTCATTATTTTATTCTTCCCGCTCAGGAATCGCTGCAGAGCACAATTTTCGCCATTATCGTGTGCTGGTTTCCCAGGACGCCGACAATGCAAGACTGAACATCCTCCAAAAATCCGAATGGCTGCGCGAAACCTCGAAACAGCAATTTCAGAACTCTTGTTTTCAACTCGGTCCAGAATGGCGATAATCGCAGATCGAAATTCAACCAGGCCGCACTCAGCAACAATGCGTTCGATCTTTTTCAGTAACTCGAATTCATCCGAGGTTTGTTCCAGACGCTGCAAGCGCGACCGGAGGTGCTGCCCTTCGCCCTGGAACACATAGCGACTGAGACGTGAAATTTTTTTTCCACAGCTTGAAAGGTTTTCAGAATATTCGCATCTACTATGTTGGGAACCAAGTGTCCGACTGCATGGGGCGACGGCGACCTCTCGATCTATTTCGCCATCGCGTTCCAACCCAGCCTTGCTCTAGGCACCAAGAACGGTATTGCATTAGAAGGTGTGGCAGAGGTGTGCTCGTACCGGCAGTCTTGGGATAACTGAGCTGATAAGTTAAACTGTTTTCAACAAGCAGGTGAATTCTGCTCGTGCGGTGACTGAGCCGTTTGAGGGAAGCTGCGGCTCGGAGCCTCTTAAGCGGAACAAATCTGACGCACGGCTGACCAAGCCAGCGGTCTCGGCTGCGTCAGTCGTTGTTTTAATCTTTTTCTCTCAAGCCGCAGTGACAGGGCCAAGTGGGCAGTAAACATTGGAAGTCACGCAAAAGGAGAAAATATGGGACGAAAGAGCAACGGCAATGATGGCTTCTGGTTAACAGAAAAATCCGACAGGGCGCGGCTGCGAGATGCCGAAAACGCCCGCAGAAATCGCGCGGAGATCACCAAAGCCTTGTCACACGGTAAAATCTCGCGGCGCGATCTGGTCAAGTGGGGATTGTTTACCACCGGAGGTTTGATGCTGCCGATCGGTGGATTAAGCCCATTCGTGCGGCCAGTACACGCCGCTAGCTTCAGCAGCGGCGGCAGCGGCAGTTGTGAGCCCATGCCGACCGGGTTGCCTCCCAGCCCTACGTTTGGCGTACAGGCATTTACGGCGCCGATGCCGCGGTTCGATGTTTTACCGCGCAGCGCACCCTCCATCTTGAATCCCGGGCCCACCGTGGAATCCAACCAGACGCAGCAGTCCGTTGATCCTGCTTTGGTGGGCGGACAAACGGGCCTCACTGGCCCTATTGAAGGACGCCCGCCAGGACCCAACTGGGCGCACCAGAGATATGCCGAATTCCAGCCGCAAGTGGCAATCGAGGTCGTCACCAAGCCGGGTACAACCAATACCGTTTACAACCCCGGCGTCACTTCGGACCTCAACTCGGGGATTAATCAAAATTCGCCATTCCCGCCGGCGTTTAACCCCAACTTTCCGGTGCAGAACGCGAACCGGGTGTGGACATTCAACGGTACTTTCCCTCCGAAGCTGATGCAGTCGCGCTATGGCGAGCCAGTTTTGTTCCGGCATCACAATGCCCTGCCGACGGACATTACCGACAATGGCGGCTTTGGGCGATACACGCTGACCACGCATGAGCATAATGGCCACCATGGGGCCGAGAACGACGGTTTCACGGGCGCCTATTTCTGGCCGAATGAATTCTATGACTATCACTACCCATGGACGCTCGCTGGCTTCACCACCATCAATACTGACGCCATAGATCCACGGGCCGGCTCTCCGACAGATGCGGGCGGCATCCTCAATGTGCCGGGTGATTGGCATGAAACGATGAGCACCCATTGGTTCCATGACCACATGTTCACGTTCACTGACCAGAACGTCTATAAGTGCAACGCCGGGATGAACAACATCTACAGCTCACTCGATCGCGGGAATGAGTCGCTGAAAGATGGCTTCAACCTGCTGCTGCCCAGCGGCACGGAAAAATCCTGGGGCAACCTGGACTACGATGTCAATCTCATGCTCGCGGATAAAGCTTGGGACTCCAATGGCCAGCTCACAATGGATATTCTGGCCTTCGAGGGTTTTCTGGGCGACCAGATGACCGTGAATTTCGCCTGGAAGCCGTTCTTCAATGTGTACGCACGCCGGTACCGTTTCCGGATCCTGAACGCCAGTGTCTCCCGTTTCTTCGCGCTGGCATTGAGCGATAGTTCCAACATGGTTCAGATCGCGAACGATGGCAACCTGCTGCCGCTGACCGTTAATCTTCCCCAGACGGACCAGCTTGGCATTGCGGAGCGCTATGACATCGTGATTGATTTCTCCCGTTACACGGCGGGTCAAACGGTGGACTTGGTGAACTTGCAGCAAATGTCGAACGGCCAATTGCCGGGTCCTGTCCTGTCGGTTTCAGAGGCGCTCGGCGGCGGGTCCTGCGACCCATGCGTCGGCCCATTCCTGCGGTTCAATATCATCGGGCCGCCACCGGCGGCGGATCAGAGCCTTGACGTTTCCGGCGGAGGCAAAGGCGTCACGTTGATCCCCAATCCCACATTACCTACGGTGGTGCGGCAACGCACGTTCACGTTCGACGACTTCGCCCAAATAACAACCAACGATCCGGTAACCACTTATACGGGCAGCGGTCCGTGGGGTATCGGTACTAACAATGATGGTGGCAGCTTTGGAGGAGGGAGCGCTCTCAAAGCTGACTTTGGGCGCCTTTCCTCACAGCCGGGATTCGGCACTTGTGAGGAATGGACCCTGCAAGGCGGCTTCAACTGGGACCACCCGATTCACATCCATTTCGAGGAAGGCCAGATCATATCCCGCAACGGCAATCCGCCATCCCCCGCGGAGAGCGGCCGAAAGGATGTTTATCGACTGCGTCCCGACGGAAAAGTGGTTCTCCGGATGCAGTTCCGGGATTGGAATGGAATGTTCATGATGCACTGCCACAACACCATGCACGAGGACAACGCCATGCTGTTGCGGTGGGACGTCAATAGTGGGGGATCTCCATCTGTGAACCCCTTGCCTACGCCGATCTCAAAACCGACCGGCGTCACGTTCGAGGCTCCGGACGAAATTCTGCCGAATGCCTAGGCTAACCCCCGGCGCGGGCCAAACCAAGCCACGCCGGGACTGAAAGAGAAGGACGAATGCGGCGGAGTCCGCTGACGGCGCGAAAGGCGCCGTGGCGGGCTCTGCCGCTTTCGAGTTTCAAAATCAATTGGGATCCGGAGGCCACCATGTCGTGCAGAAGTTGGATAAGGTTGGCGGGAATTGCCGTTATGAGCGCGGTTTTGGGATGTCCATTGTTGTGCGCTCACCCGGTCATGGCTAACGACCCAGTCGCACGTCTTTTTGGCGACACGGTGCTAGTTACTCAAGATGGAAAGAGAGTCCATTTCTACGACGACATGATCAAGGGCAAGATCGTGGCGATCGATTTCATCTACACAAGCTGCCACTATTCGTGCCCCCTGGAAACGGCGCAGCTCGCACAAGTGCAGAGAATTCTTGGAAAGCGGGTAGGCTCCGATATTTTCTTCTACTCGATCAGCATCGATCCCGCGCATGATACGCCACAAGTGCTGAAGGCCTATATGGCCAAATTCCACGTGGGTCCCGGCTGGACCTTTTTGACCGGCAAGAAGGCGGACATCGACGCCCTCAGCAAAAGGCTGGGGATGTATTCGAACCCATGGATCAATCCAGATGGACACCTTCCTCACTTGCTGATTGGCAACGATGCGACCGGGCAATGGATGCAAGGAGACGGTCTGGACAACCCTTATTTGCAAGCGAGAATGATCGGAGAGTTCCTCGACAATTTCAAACATGACAACCTGACCGCGCAGCAACATAGCGTGAGCAGCGGAGCTCCCCTTGCAAAGTTCAACCGGGGCGCATACGTGTTCGGCCGGGATTGCATGGCCTGCCACACTATCGGTCACGGCGACAAGGTTGGGCCGGACCTGCTCGGCGTAACCAACGTACGCGATCCCCAATGGCTGAGGCGCATGATTCAGTCGCCGAATGAGATGTTCGGAGAAAAAGATCCCATCGCGATGTCTCTCCTGAGAAAATACAAGAACCTGCGGATGCCTGATGTCAACTTGACAACTGGTGATCTGAATCTCCTGATTGCCTATCTCCGGTCGGAAGGCCGGCGCATGCAACAAAGTCAGTCTACCGGCGCACAAGCGGGGTCCGACAAAGCCGCCGGCGCGGTCGCGAAAAACAAATAGAATGCAGCTCAGGCCGTTTCATAATACGGCCGAAATCCCATGCCTCTATATTGGCCAGCGTTTGAGTTCAGCTATAAGCTGGACATGAGCAGATTGCTGCCGTACATCGCAGCCATCGAAGGCGGCAAGGCGGCAGGCAGCATGAGCATAGTTCCGCCGCAGTGGCGGGGAGGGGCCGCAGCCAGTGAAATTCCAGACTCGCCCTCCGCGGTGGCTGTTCCGCAAGCCACGCCAGTAAGCCAGATCCAAGAGCGCAAACTCCGGCTGCTCGTCAACAATGACAGTCCCGCCTACGAATGGGTAAAGCAGCGATTTCTCGCCGGCAGCGCACCGATGTCATTAGAAGATATCCTGAAGATGCATTGCATGGTCGCAGAGGAAGCCGGCACTCGCTACCATGCCGTGGGCGCTCTGCGGGCGGAGGGGTTCCACGTGATCGTAGGGGAACGAGGAATCGGTTTTCACGTGGGCGCCCCATCGCGAAAACTCCCGCGTTTGATGGGACAGTATATCCAATTCCTCTACAGCGAGCCTCTGCGCAGCATGCCCGCGGCGATCCATTCCCTGGTGGCCCACTTTTTCTTTGCAACAATCCATCCGTTTGGGGACGGCAATGGGCGAGTGGCGCGGTTAGTTTCGGCGGCTATTCTGTTCCAGCGCGGCTACAATGGGCACGGGTTCTACGCAAACTTCAATTACTTCTACCAAAACGAAACGAGATACCACAAAATTCTGTATGAAGCGCAATCGTTGTACCGGGAACCAATCGTCTTCGAGATCACCGAATTTGTGGCATTCGGACTGGAGGGCTTGGCTTTTGAGCTTCAGGGCATCAACAGCTTCCTGAAAATCAAAATGCACCGGGCTGTAAAGAAGCAGCCTCTCCCCGAGAGCAGAATGGACGCTTCCCGCCGCTTGGCGGTTCAAGGAGTTTAGCTGTCTTTTTTGTAACCGACGCGCTGCTTGCGCGGGAACGGATCCACGAAGTTACTTTTGCAGGTAAAACAGCGCCTCGTCCACCTGAAGGTCGCATTTGCCGAAGGCCTCCGCCAAGCTCTTCGTTATGTCGGTTGCCAGCACGGTGTTCTCATGCAGCCGGTCACGGGCAATGTCTGCTGCAAGCCCATGCAGGTACACCGCCGCAGCGACCCTCACATCCTGAAGGAAAGCGGACGCCTGGAGGGAATTTTGCTGAAGCTGCTGAACATAGCGCCTCTTAAATTCCGCGTCAGAATTCACTCCGGGAAGCTCCTGGACCCCGGTGGTTGCTTGCTGGAATTCCGGCGCGCCACTTTGTCCTGGTGGAAGCGAACTCGATGACTGCCGGGCCAAAGCCGCGCCGATCATGCCGCAGAGCACGTCGCTGGAGCCAGCCCTGTTCAAAGCGAGATTGCCAGTCATGTTAATCCAGGCCTCGCCGGAAAGGCCGGCCACCACCACCGGCCACCCTCTCAATACAACGCAGGAGCCGGATTCCCGCGAGATGCGCCGCGCCGCTTCCACCCTGTCCTTTTGGATCTCTGCGAGAGAAGTGCCCAGAAGCCGCGCTGCTTCTTCCGGGCCGAGGCTGAGAACTCGGAATGCCCCGGCATGCCTGCTGCATTTTAGTTCCTCCAAGCGCCCAGCAAAGCCGTTCGGGCCGTCAACATCCAGCACCAAAGGCAGTGGACAGCGTTTCATCAACTGCTGAACCAATTCCTTGGTCTCCTGGTTGTCGCAGAGCCTGGGTCCTAGAACGATTGCATCGCTGTCGCCCAGGAGCTGATTTACCCGTTCGCCCGCAGCCATGGAAATGGAACCTTCGCCGGTTTCCGGCAGGTCTTCCGTTACCAACTCCGGAGCAAAGGCCGCCACAGCCGCTTGGATTGATTTGGGGCAAGCCACTGTCGCCTGGCTGGCTCCGGCGCACAGGGCGGCCAATCCGGCAAGGCTTGCGCTTCCCACTTTGCTGAGCGATCCCCCGAGCACCAGCACACGGCCCAGCGGCCCCTCATGCGCGCCATTCCATTGTCGTCGGAAAGCGATTCCTACTTCCTGACCCGTGATTACCGCCAATTTGGTTTTGTTCGAAACCAAAATTGGCTGAACGCCAATTTCGCTCACGGCAATGGGTCCGGCAGTAAGCTCGCCGAAAACATGGGCCAGCTTGGGAGCGATAAAGGTGATGACGCCGTGCGCGAAAACCGAGCCTGCGCCGTCCCGATGAATTGGCGCAGTGCTCTCAGCGTCAACTCCCGACGGCAAATCCACGGACACGACCGTCCCGAAGGCGTCATTGATCGCCTCCACGGCTTTCCGGTCCAGATCGCTCAGCGCATGCGCGTCACCGCCGGCAATCGCGTCAATGATCAGGTCCGCCTGAAATGCGTCGCGCACGCCGAGTGTCTCGAACTCCGCCTCGCTCGATACCCAGATCACTTCCAGATTTAGGCGAGATCCCATGATGGCTGTGTCCGGTTGCAACTCGCCGGCTTCTTTGGCCAGGATAATCACCGAGATGTTCCCATCGTCCCCGGCCAGAGACTCGGCTGCGGCCAACCCGGCACCACCGCTCCTGCCTTTGCCACAAACCACGCAGACAGACGCGAACTTGAAATGAGAAACGCAGAATTGAGCCACAGCAGAGCCCGCCCGCTGCATGAGAAGCAGTGGAGACATCTCCGGCCGGTCTGCGGTTGCAAGCTCGGCCTGCCGCACTTCCTCGCTGGTAAGAATTCGCATGATGCAACTCAGAACAACGGTTCCTCAAGCCGAATTTCGTGCTCGTCAACTGCGCCTGCGATGTACTCCAATAACTAACTGACGACTTGCTTAGCTCTCAGGGCGCCTCAGTGGAGTTTTTCCCGCCGATAGATAGGAGTGAGACATGCTCTGATCCGCAGCCGTGCTCGGTGCAGCCGGCTGGTGGCAGCCGCTTCCGTGATGCCGAGAATCTTGGCGGTTTGACAGACGCTCAAATGCTGCACATCTCTCAGGATAAAAACCTCACCATAGATATGATCCAGCGAAAACACAGCCCGGGAAAGTGCGCTGGCCAGTTCCTTGCGCTCCAGGACCTGATGTGGATTTTCACGCCAGTCGGGAAAATCATCAGGCTTTAAGGCATCATCTGCCTCTTCGGTAGCTTCTTCCGGCAGGCCCATCCTCTTGCGCCGCAGCATCCGCGCTTCGTTTCCAGCGATTTGCAGAAGCCAACTTTTGAAACACTCGCCATCATGCAGTTGCCCAAGCTTGGAAAACGCTTTCAGGAGGGCTTCTTGCACTACTTCCTCTGCATCAGCCCGGTTATTCAGAATTGAGCAGCAGACGCGCCTTAGCATATGCTGATATGGCTCGATTAACTCAGCAAAATATTCGATTTCACCAGCCCTGATCCTGCCGATTAAACACGCCTCATCCGGCGCCGAGGCGCCGATGTCGCGAATGCCTGATCGAAGGACCATGGTGCTCCTCCCCGGTATGGTCTCGAATCCTGAAATCCAATATCGAAATGCGGTGAGTTTATCCCCAGGTAATGCAAAGAGTCAAAGATTAAACAAGCATATTGTGCGCTCGTTCATGTAGTCCATAAGTTCCTTCGCGAACAGTTCATCCTCAAGCAGGGGAACCCGGTTCGAATCCCGCGCGCCCCGGAATGCATTCAAGCCGTCCAGCGATCTCACCTAGCTTGGCGGCTGGCTCTTGGGCAGCGCTTCGATTGAGTAAATGCAAATGGAATTTGCAGCCAAGTAGTCTCGGAGGCATCAGCGGGTTACGGGTTCGAGTTCTCCGCGGCTCATCTTTAACTGATATTTTGTCAAAGCGGTTAGATCAGATTTGCGTCGCGGATTCGTCCATGTGCAGCAACGCGGCTCAAATTTTCCGTAACGTAGCGAAAGAGTGGCAGCGCCAGCAGATTTAATATGGTCGGCGTGATCAGACCGCTGGGCATAATTCGGCTGGTGGTTGCGAATTGGCCTGCAGTCGGTCCCGGCGCTAGGAGAGATCCTGTCGTCACCCTCCGGGAGTCGCCTCGGTAGGGAACCTATTACACCGCGTCGTGGGGGGCCACTCTGCCAGGCATGGACTGTGACTTCCTATCCCGAGCACATCATTATTGAAGGAATGGATCAGCGTGCCTATCGGATTGTAAGCAAGAACCGAATCGATTTATTTTCGGAGCGATAAAAGAGTAGGGGCGGTGGGGATCGAAAACAACGCCGATCGGAATTTCAAGGACTTAGAAGAAATGCTGGGGCGCGCTAAGGAATTGAAAAGGAACAATAGGGAATGCAAAGGAATCCTTATTGGCCCCTTAATGGTCCCTCGTTTTTTCTCTGCCGCTGAGATTCCTTCGTAATTGGTTTTTCGCCCACTGCCCTAGATACGCAGTCGGCTTCGGGCCCAAATTTCGCGGCACGGATGGCGAGCCGACGTAACTTCGTGAATATGCTAGACCCGAGCTCGTAGTGCGGCTGGGGCATTGTTAGTGCGGGACTTCTTCGACTTCGTCGAGACCTCTCAGGATGCGAGAAGAAACTTTGAAGAGCGCAGTGGCCGTTTTGCAGCGTAAGCAGAGCTTTGGGAAACCCCTTCCGTCAGTGCAGTGAAATTCTCCATGAAGGCCACTATGACACAATACGAAACTCTGTTTCTGCGGTACCCTGCCAATCCCATTCTGACGGGGAAGGATTGGCCGTACTCCATCAACAGCGTTTTCAACGCGGGCGCAACACTTTTGCAGGACGGTACCACGCTGCTACTTTGCCGCGTGGAAGATCGCCGCGGACTGTCGCACCTGTGCGCGGCGCGTTCAGCGAATGGCGTTGATCATTGGCAAATCGACCGTGAACCAACTTTGATGCCCAATGCCGAGCAACACCCCGAGG
>Ga0307372_10009738_pt1 | contig 13167 bp, 17 predicted proteins | sample OX1MG_FD_202533 | JGI IMG/M metagenome (GOLD analysis project Ga0307372, IMG submission 202533) | Soil microbial communities from Risofladan, Vaasa, Finland - OX-1 | ecosystem: Environmental > Terrestrial > Soil > Coastal area > Acid sulfate soil | place: Finland: Risofladan, Vaasa | collected...
CCGACAGCGCTGAGACTCTTCGAGGAGAGGAAGCGCACCTATTCGGCCAGCTGGGTCGAGTCATTCATTACGGAAAGAAGTTGACAGAATGACTATAATCGCGTAGGTTGGGCGACGCCTTGCAGGTCGCGAAGATTTATCTGGTTTGGTCGCCGGAATGAGTTTTCATTTTCACTGGGCAGCCGCTGGGGGCTGCGTAAAGATAGGCCCTTCTCTTGGGTCACCGCTTGTATCCCTGGGCCTGCGGTCTTCCCTCGCGACAAGAACGAAGCCTCCGAAAGCCAACAGAATCCCAAATATCCAATACGAACCAAAGTCCGGGTTGGCGGCCACTTGTATGTAGAATGCTGCAGTTGCTGCGAACGAGGATACATGGAGGGTGCTCCCAGTGGTGTGCACAATATTGACGGCTGCGTCGACTATCGATTGAATGCCTTGGACGTACCCAACCATCCATCCCGCCACCAGGCACATCCCAAAGCCAAGGATTCGCGGGATCAGAGACAAGCTGCAAGTTCTGGTCGGCGTTGTTATTTAAGGGTCCTCCAAACGCCGCAGAACGGCATTCAATGGTCCACGGGCACTACGCACTCAGGGTCGGCATCAGGGTCCGGGCGCGACGAACCGTGAGCCGTGCCAGAAACATTTCTCTAATGGAGCCGCAGCCCAAGCGCCATGCCGCCGGGATGGAAAGTCACTCCGCCAAATGACGACTCCGAATATTTCGAGAGGATGAGCGGAGTCCTCTTCTCGGCCGGGCTGAACTGGAGCATGGTGGAGAAGAAGTGGCCGAACTTCCGAAAGGCCTTCGCCGCCTTCTCGCCCGAGAAGGTCTCCAAGATGACCGAGCGAGACGTCAAGTCCCTGATGAGTGACGACGGGATTGTAAGGAACAAGCGGAAGATCAGGGCGACAGTCCACAACGCTGCCGAGTTCGTCAGGCTCAAGAAGGAGTTCGGGTCATTCAAGGAATACATCGCCTCGTTCGGGAAGGACGAGGCGAGGCTTCAGGAAGACCTACAGGAGAAGTTCAAGCACGTAGGCGGGTCGACGGCCAGGATGTTTCTTTGGTCGGTCGGGTATAAGCTCACTCCTACGTCCGAAGAGAAGGAGTGGCTGGCAAAGAGCTCAAGGTAATGGACGCGAGTCGTTCAAGTGTCGCGGCTTGGCCTGTCCACCCTTAGGCCTCCGCCTCTAATGCTAGAAGCGCGCTCGCGCCCTCCGCCGGCGCGTGCAACGGACCGACAGAAGGCTCTAATAGCAGGCGGGTCAACCATTTGACGCACCGGTCCGACAAAGAGAACTTAGGTGGTTTTGATCCAAAAGAGAGCGTTCGTCCTGGTCACAGTCTACAGCGATGCCGACCGGTCCAGTCTTTTCGAGATTCGCGAGATTCCCTCGGTCACGCACGTCGATATGGTGCTGGGGGCCTTCGACGCCGTCGTCACGGTCGAAGGCGAGGACGAGAAGTCGATTGAAAAGGCGGTGACGAGCATCTCGAGGACGAGAGGCGTCAAGGAGGCGAAGCCCCTAGTCGAGGTCCAGGTCGGCTCGCCCGGGAGCCTCAAACCGGTCATAGGCCGCGCGTAGCCCATCCCGAGTCGCCTCCGCTAACTTCCGTCTCCGTAGACTTGCGTAGCTTAAGTATCGCACCTGGTTTGAGCAGAACGCCTTGGTGAGCCTGCCCGGCGTGACATTCAGCAGGAAGAAGGAGGGGACGATAATTAGCAGGCTGCAAGATGGCGTGCGCATCGTAAGAGAGACCGAGCAGGAGATTCCGGGCCTCGTCGCGGCGGTGGCTGGAGGCGACTTCCCTTCCTGCCGTAGCAGGAGAGACCGAATCTTTGAGCTCGAGTCAAGGGCGGCCGAAGCTAAACGTGACCTAAGCACGCAGATTGCAGAGGGGGCCTTCTTCGGCGGAGTGAGGGAGGACATGATCAACCTGCTCGACAAGATAGAGAAGATTGCCGACAAGGCGAAGGATGCGGCCCGCCTGATCACTCTCGCGGAGGTGACAGACGAGAACGCCAGGGACATCCTTCGGTCTGAGGACATGAGGCAGTTTCTCGAAAACCTCGACCTGGCGGTGGTGGCGCTTCAGCGTCTCATCGAGGCCTTCCAAATAAACCGCAAGACCATCCTCGAGCGAGTGCACGCGGTCGACGAGTACGAGGAGGCGGCAGACCGTTTCAAGCAGAACGTTCTCGCCGCCCTCTTCGAAAGGTCCCGCGGTATCGACCCCGTGACGGTCATCCTGGTAAGAGACTTTGTCTTCTGCGCAGATGACGTCGCGGACAACGCGCAACACGCGAGCGACGTCGCGCTCGTCCTAGTCGCGAAAGGCTATGGATGAATACATCTCGCTCTTCCTAGCCGGAATTCTCACGTTCGTCTTCGGCTGGAACAACAGCGCGATATTAATTGGCAATGAGAGAGGCTCCGGGACCCTATCCGCGCTAGAGTCGACAATCCTCTGCTCCGTAGGCATGCTCCTAGGGGTAGCGCTGGAGGGGTCGCACATGATCAAGAGCCTCGGAGGGATGATCCCCTCCCCGCCGACTGACTCGATTGTGTTGGCCACTCTCGTGGCCTCGATAGTCCTTACGCTTGGGTTGACGGCGGCACGCATCCCAGTGACCTTCAGCGCCACGATGGTGGGCGCGTTCGCCGGGGCGGCCTTCGCCTCGTCAGTCCCCATCAGAGGAGGGGACGTCGCGAGCATATTCGCATTCTGGTTGATAGCTCCCCTTGCCACGATGGCCGGCACCTTCCTGATCTACAAGGTGATTCAGAGGGCGACGGCAGACCTGAGCCTGGTGTCCATGGATGCTTTCAACAGGGCAGGGGTCGGACTTGTCTCTGTGGCGCTGGCATACGTCCTCGGCGCGAACAACATCGGGATGATCTATGGGAACGCGTTCAGCGAGAACCAATCGCCCTTGGGCAGCTCCGTCCCGACCCTGCTCGTACTTGCGACTTGCGCGATAGTCGGCATGGCCATATTCGGGAGGGGAGGAGTCGCGGGAACGGTCGGCGATAGGATGCTTTCGCTCTCTCCCCAGGGCGTGCTCGCCGCCTTCAGTGGGACCATCCTCATCATGTGGGTGGCGACTCAGCTCGGCATCCCCGTCTCCGTGAGCCAGTGCCTCATAGGCGGGATGTTCGGGGCGGCTTTCACTAAGAAGATCGCCATAATCAACCGCAGGCTCTCGCTGGAGGTCGTCGCTTCGTGGGTGGTCATCCCGCTCGCCGCCTTCGCCCTTGCCGCCATCCTCATCTACGTCTCATGAGGTCGTCGCAGCGCCGTTCTAATGGTTAGAACGCACGATCCGCCGTTATGTTCTTGGGGTTAGGATTATGGGGAGAGCGCCCCGAGGAGGGTGGCGAGTAGTCTTGAACTCAGGAAAAGCCGCTTCATCGTTTAGGACCTATGCTCTGATGGCGCTGACGGTTGGAGTTATCGCGACGCTGACGACCGCCTTTGTGCTCACGGACACCTCGGGAAGTAGCAGCTCCTCGTCCTCGTCGACCACTTCGTCTGTGGTCGGCACAACCACTGCGGAAAACCCTGGCCTTGGCATCCAGCTCGTGCTCTCGGTTACCACTATCCAAGGCCCTCAGACGACCTCATTCGAGGTGAATGCGACCGTCTGGAACACGCTGTCGCGCCCTAACAATGTGACCGGGGTCAACGACTACAACGGCGTTCAGGTCAATCCGCTCTGCAACACCGGGCCCGTGACCTTCGAGGTCCTGCAGGGATACTACACGATAGCCAACTTCACAGCGGGGACGGTTCTCAGCATCCACGGCGTCCAGAACATGATGTGCGTCGTTCCGGTTTCGGCCTTGGGCTACTACATCTTTCAACCCAACAGCGACGTCTTCTCGGGGCCGCTTGCGCTGGAACAGGGGATCTCTCAGAACAACAGCACCGCGGCGATGACCACAAGGTCAGCCACAGTCGCTGACTCGCTCGTGGACATATACTCGGGCGGGCTCGCCAGTCCAGAGCCCTTCCCAGCGGGGACTTACACAGTCGTCGCGGCGGACAACTGGGGCCAGTTGGCCGCCGTCCACTTTGCCGTCACAGGCTAGCGGTTCCCGACGGCGCCCATAGAGACGAATATGAGAGGTCTTGACTGATTGACGCGCATCGATGCAGACACTGCGCCCCTGCCCGTCAACGTGAAACGTGCCAAAGGAATTCTAGACGAGGGCGTTCGGATGGCACATCAACGACTTCCGGCATGAGCCGCGATAGTCGCCCCAAAGCAGGACAAGCCTTTTCCGCAGGCCCGAGCCGTTGACCGCAAGGGCGATAGTTGAGCGTCAGCGACAGGGCGGCAACGGCACTCGAGGGGCTCGGCCTCACCAAGACCGAGATCCGAAGTTACGCCGCACTCCTGGAGGGAGGGACGATGACCCCCAGCGAGGTCAGCAAGGCCGCGAGGGTCCCCTACTCAAAGGTCTACCAGGCGCTCGAGTCCCTCCACAAGAAGGGATGGGTCGACAGACAGCGGAGCAGGCCGATTCTCTACACGGCCAAGCCACCCGAGAGCGCGCTTGAGGAACTGAGGTCCCAGCACGAGTCCGCGACCCGCGAAATGGAAAAGGTAGCCTTGGCCGAGCTGGTCAGCATATACGAGAAGAAGGGAGAGCAGGAGCGGCCCGACATTTGGATTCTGAGGGGCGCCTCGGAGATACTCTCCCGCGTGAAGAACACGATAGTGAACTCGAAGGACGAGCTTCTCATCGCGCTCCCGGTCGGCATCGCGCCCTACGCGGACCAGTTCGCCCCGCTCCTAACTGCCGTCAAGGAGAAGGGTGTGAAGATCCTCATCCTCACCTCCCTCGGCCTTCCGGAGGGATCCCTCGCCGCGCTCTCGGCTAGCGCGGAGGTGCGCACGAGGAGGATGATGTACGGAGGAGGCGTCATCGCCGACTCGAAGGACGTCGTCCTTCTCCTGGGCGGAGGAGAGAGCGGAGAGGCGGCCAGCTCCGCCCTCGCGATATGGGCGGACCATCCCGGCCTCGCGAACTTCGCGCGAGACTACTTCCAGTTCCTTTGGAACTCACGTGAGACGGTGAAGGAGAAGGGCTCGTAGGGCGGGAGCGGCGGACGGGCTAGCTGAGGTGGCCTCCCTGCAGGAGGATTATCAGCATGGTGGCATAGAGCACGACCAGGCTGACGACCAAGGTCTTCTCGACCCTTAGGCCTGAGGCGACGCTCATCCCGGCTCCGACCACGCCCGCCCCCCACGCCTGGAAGAAGGCGAACATCACCGTCACTACGGCGCTGTCTGCGAAGATCGAGAGCGGGAATGCGGCGGACGCTGGAGAGGCGTACGCGTCGAGGAGTCGCAGCGCTGCTCCGAACAGGCAGAGCGGGATGAACGAGAGGGCCGTCGATGTAAGAAGGGTGACGACGTCCCCGTGCTCTTTGAACGCGACCGCAAGAGCGACGTAGGCTGCGGCCGTGAGCGCTGCGAGGCTCACAGCGTATGTGACGACGGACAGGGGCACGCTCGAAGAGGGCGAGAACGAGAATAGGACGAGATCGTCCCCCGAGAGCAGAAGGAGGCCCAGCGCGAGCGCCGAGATCCCCAAGAGGCTGACTAATCCCCTGGACCTCGTCGATGTGAGCGGTACGATCAGGCTCCTCGGGACGAACACCTCCCTGACCGAGCCGCCGAACGTCTTCTTCTTCATCGCCTTCTCGATCCCCTGCATCGACTGCGCGGGAGTCTTTTTCTCGTCGTTGAGCTGGGCGAAGATCTCCCGCCCCAAGCGGGTGAGCGTGTACCTGCGCTCGGAGTCTCTCGTTACTATCTTCTCGAGGGTGTCTAGGTGGTGGTAAAGGGAGCCGGTCCTGACCCCCACCTCTGTGGATAGCTCCTTCCAGGACATCGGCTTCACGGCGAGGAGCTCGATTATCCTCATGCGGACGGGGTGGTTGATCATCCGCATGACCTTGGCCGGATCTAGCCCCTCATCGCTCAAGTGTTGCAACTTGCAATCACCATTCTAAAAGAATGACGGAGTCGAAATCCTTCCGCGCGGACGTCGCTAGAGGCGCAGCCCGTAGGACTCGGCGAAGGTCTCGAACTGGTGAAAGTGTGCGAGGTACTCCGCGCCCTTGGCGCTTACCACGTATCTTACGCCGCTCCCCTCCTTCCTTTCGAGGAGCAGCCCTGCCGAGAGCAGCTGTGAGAGTAGCTGCTCCAGCCCCCGATACGAGAGGTTTGAGCGCCTCATGAGGACTGATGGGCTGGCCCCGCCTTCGCCGCTGGAATTGAGCGCGACGGAGAGCACGTCGGAGATTATACGGAGCCTGTTGCGATATTGCTGCATTTTCGCTCACTAAGGTTGGCTCTTTTGCGGTCCTCGAATCAGAGCAGGACCGAGAAGTACCTCTTCCTCGCGGCGTACGCCCCTACGAAGACGAGCGTGATGACCAGGATCGAGCCCGCGAGGAGCGGGGCGTCGAGCTCGAGCGAGGCCGCGATGTTGCGCACGACGACACCCGCCACCTGGATGAGGTGGAGGGAGAAGTGAGGGATGGAGAGGAGCAGCTGGATCGAGTTCGAGGTGGCCACGAGGACATACATGGGCGGGTTGGTCGAGACGTGGTTGAGCACCTGGGTCGCCGAGGAGGCCTCGGTGACGGGCGCCCCGTCGAGGGTCACGTTCAGGGCGGGGTAGAGCGCGAGGGGGGCCGTCCTGCTCATGTTGATGAGGAGGACTCGCGGGCCCGTGACGTTCTCCCCTGAAATCGCGATGACGAGGCCGTTGCCCACCTGCTGCCCCACCGAGAGCGAGAACCTCGAGTCGAGGACGGTGGTGGAGCTCGAGAGTGGTGTCACCTGGATTGAGGCAGGGATGGTGAGGTTGTCAACCGCATCTTGGATCTGCGACTGGACCTCCGTCCCGGCGTTTATCGTGGTCGCGGTCTTCGTCACCGTGCTCGTGGCGGCCGACGATATGGTGTTCGTGCCCTGGGACTCGTTCGACTTCGTCGCGGAGGTCGACGAGGACACCACAGCGTTCGGCGGGACGATCACTGCGACCTGAGTGCTGGGGTCGCTGACCAACACCAGCACAGGGTCTCCGGCCTTGAACTCGGCGACGTCCGAGACGTCATAGACCATGATGCCAAGGAGATACCGCCCAGGGCTCACCCGGATGCTTGCGTGGAGCACCGCCCCGCCTAGCCTGTTGGTGGTCATCGACCCAAGGTCGATGCTGCTCTCATTGAGGACCAACGCGGCGTCGTACGTCGTCGATGGATTGGCGTCCTGGAAGCCGAGCTCCACATCGAGCAGGGATGACCGCCCTTCGAGCGAGACCACCGCGGTCCCGGTGGTCGCGAAGCGGTACCCCACTGGGACGTTCGCGGCCGTCGCGGGCGCGAGCTTGAAGGTCCACTCGAGCCTGCCGGTGGCAGTGGTGGTTGTCAGAGCGCTGTTGGCGTTCACTGCGAAGCTCGAAGGGGTGCTCGACAGCACGGCGGTCGCAAGCGCGAAGGTCGACGAGTCGTCCACGGTCAGGCCGAGGACGAACATCCCCGCCCCCAGCGTGGCGTTGGCAGAGATGCTCCCTTCGCCCCTCTCGTTCGTGGTGTACTGCCCGATCGTCCTGGCGCTCCCGTTGACGGAGAGGACGAGCGAATATTCGCTGGTCGGGCTCTGTCCGGTGAACGCTAGGCTGAAGTAGACGACTCCGCCGTCGACGGAATATCTCCCGCTACCCTCGCCGTATGAATAGGAGTTTGGTGCGTTCGGGGCAGCGACGGGGGTGAATTGCAATTGGCCGACCGCTTGAGGTTGCTGCGAGGCGGTGGAGCTGGTCGAGGTGGCCGAGCTGCTCGTAACGCTCGAGCCTTGGCCCGTTTCAGGAAGCGTGACCTGTATCGCCCTGGGGACGCTCACACCGACTGGCGCGGCCGGCTGGCCGGACACGAAGACGAGAAGCCCCAAGTCGTAGGTGCCCGGTTGGAGCGTGACGTTCCCCTTGAAGACGGCCCCCCCGCCCTCGCCCGTGGTCTCCCCTCCCACGGTGATATTACCGCCGGCGGTCTGGAGCACGGTGATGAATGCGGTCTTCGGCGAGCCGATGAAGCTGGTCTTCACTTGGAGCTGGTCGCCCGACGCGACTACGAGGGCTCCTCCCTCCTTGAACGAGTATTTGTCCGGAGTCTTCTGGTGCAGATAGACCGGCGTGGGGAGCAGCGCATAGCTGAGTCCGTTGGCGAGAGCAGTCGCCCCCTGAGATCCGCTCGATCCATCCGAGGCGCCGCCTGCCGAGGGCGCCGAACTCTCAGGGCCCCCAGACCCAGGGATAGCGTACGCCGCTAGCCCAAAGCCCAGAAGAGTCAGGATTGCAAAAATTGCAAGAGTATTCACCCCTGCGCGCGCTAGAATCATGCTTGTACGGCGTGTATTCGGGTACCACCCGCTATAACCCGTGACTTCCTGGAAGTGGATTCTTGAAAGAATCTCATTATCTCATACAAGATGTGATGAATAATGGTAAGTTAGGTCCGCATGGCTTTTAATCCGAGGGTCATTCGTCGCCCCTGTGCCCAGAGACAAAGGGTCATTGGTCCGAGACATACATGAGGCTCTCGAGATCCCTACCGAGGAGGCGGAGCTCTATGTCAGCACCCTCATGGAGGGTGGATGCGTGCCTAAGGAGACGAGGACGAGGGCGGTGGCGGACTCCCTCTCAGCTCGGGGGATGTTGATACTCGACGCGAAAGGGGGCTCTTATCTGGCGGTGCACCCGCGGATGGCGCTCTCCAACCTCTTCAGGGCTTACGATGAGAGGGCCGTCCGGCAGAGGAAGGAGAAGCGGCTACTCGTCGATAAGCTCACTCTCGAGCTTATCCCGCTCCTGCCGGGCGAATCGAAGGGCACAAATGCCAGCGGTCCGAGGGGAGCGCGAACGGCAACCGGTTGATTTCGATATGAGCAGCGATAGCAAGAGCGGCGCGACGGAGCACAAGCACGAGATAGTCTTCGCCGGGATGGTCAACGTCAACAGGGACAATTATCTGCAGGGGGTCGTCGATGTCTGGGTCTGCAGGGGGTGCAAGAAGCTCTTCTGCGACGACAAGCGCTACGGCGAGCCACTGAAGCCGAGCGTCGGTTTCGAGGAGGTCCCCGAGGACGAGCAGTGGGGGATACTCACGTGCACGGACATCAAGGGCGTCTACATGATGAGCCTCGGGGTGAAGCCAGGGAAGACGCTGAAGCATACGTGCCCGAGGAACGCGAGTCAGCACGAGTTCGTGGTGAGGGACGACTGGACAATCGCACCGGACGACGGCGAGACGGTCCATCGCCTCTTCTTGGTGAAGGACCACATCAACAAGGTGATCGAGGCTGGCTTCTACAAGCTCCGGATGCTGAAGTAGCTCTTGTCACCCATTCGGGCTCTGGCCTCCGTGCTGAGTCTGCTCACTGGGGCATATGCGGCTATCATCGCGAATTACGGGTTCATCCCGGTGGCAACCCAGTGCCTCCGCTCGCCTCCCCAGGGGGCGGCCAACTGCGCTGGAGCGCCGTATTATCTTGGGATTTCTTCCCCTGAGCTGCAGGGCGCGCTCTTGGTCGTCGGGATAGTCCTGGTCATTGACGCGGTGGTCTCTTTCGCAGGCGTGAGGGCGAGCTTCGTGGTGGGAACCGTCTTGTCGGCGGTCGTCCTTGCGATTTTCGCGCTTTCGTGGGGCGGACCCCCAACCAACGTCTCTGAGGTCGCCGTAGTCCTATCTGTGCCCACCATAGTGGTCGATTCGTTTGCATCGAGCCCCTCAAGGACTCTCTCCGAGAAGGACAGCCCGCTGAACCTACCAGTCTTCGGGTGAACTACCCATGATTGAAGTCAAGGGCTTCTTGCTTCAAGGGAGCGAACTTGCTTATCCGCCTGCGTTGGACAAGTAGAGGAGCCTCTATTCTTGCGAGACACGGCTCTTTGAAGCGCCCGGTCGGCCGGCCGACCGTTTCATGAGACGAGGAGATTCAATCGTAGTCCCGTCGCTCGGAGCCACCACATTCGTGACCCCGAGGTCGATGCCACCGTTGCCTTTGTTCGCCTCGATAGAATCGGCTTCCCCGTCAGTCAGAATCGCGACGAACCACTGGTCGATGTCTCTAATCACGGTGGCTCTCTTGATGATGCCAATCATGGGGCATGGACCGTCACTTTCATCCGCCCAATCTTACTAAGTTGGATATGACTGTCCTCCATCTTGAATCCGTTTGTGGATACGTGAACGAGTTGTATCTGGCTCGTCTCCTCATGCGGGGATGCCTCGCCAGACCATCGAAGAACGCTTGGTAAGCCTTGTCTAGCCTAAGCGAGACATCCTGAAGCACCTGAGAATGGACTTCCTTGAGATACTTGCTGTCTTTCCTCAGCTGCGTGAGCGTCTTATTCCGCTCGTAGTAACCTGTCCAATTCTCAATCCTGTCAGCGAGCATCGCGTCATAGAGCCGTCTGCAGGTCTCAAGAGTATCCGTCAACACATTCTCTTGCGATGTCGTACGGTAAAATCTGAACTTGTATGTAATCAAAGACATCCTGCTGCGCGATGTAACTCCAAATCGTATTTAAGGGGCCACGTCATCCGTCGATACGAAGCAAGTCCGTATCCACGGTCCATCTTTGTGCTTCGACTCCAGACCCCATCCCATAACCAAACGCAGGGGTTTCCGCCGGTCTAAAGCTAGATTCTAAAGGGAGACGGCTTGCCCTCAGCCAGGGAGCGCTCCACGTTCCGGCGAAGTTGAGGTATGTCTACGCCATAGTAAGTGAGCTCTTGCCAAGCGATTTGCGGAAGGGCGCGCTTGTAGATCCCAAGCGCTACGCCACGCTCCCCCCTCTGCTCGTGCACGAGCGCTGCGCAGACCAGGATGATCCCCTGGACCAGGCTCCTCTCCTCCCCCTCCGAGGGGCGCCAAACAGACTCGAACGTCTCGTGACACTCCCAGTACCTTTCTGAGTTGAAGTAGCCTATCGCCTCTTCAATCACCTGCTCCTTCGGCTTGAATGGAGGTGCTTCGTCCAGGTTCTTGGTGAACTCGACCTTCGAGAGCGGCTCGAGTGTTGCGACGAAGAACTCGAAATCCTGGACCGAGGGCGCGAATACGTCGACCTCGAGCGCGCCGTATGACGTCCATCTGGGATGCTTGACGCTCGCGCCGAGGCTCCCCCCTATCGCCTTCAGCGAGGCGAGGAACGCCTGCCTATCGGGTTCGTTCGGGATTACGCGGAGGAGAAGACGCGATTTCTTCAACGCTGCTGCCGTCCGAGACTGTCCGAAGATAGGTCTTTGCCAGCCTCGCGTCGCCTCAAGGGCCTCTCGAATTCTTGAGGATTGCGCTGTCCTCGCTGCAAGAGAGCTCGAGCATCTGCATCACAGCTTTCTTCGTGCCAGCCTCATCGCTTACTCCGGCGATTTTGAAATCTCCCACGACGGTTATACCGGTCTTGCTCCCTTTTGGACAATAGTGGAGGAAGGCTTTGGAGCCCGCCGCAGGGCCTTCGGTGCATTCCTGCGCCACTCCCAGAGGAGGGTACATGGTTACCTTCAGCGTCGTCCTGACCATTTTTCCGTCTACGTTCCTTTCGCTTGTAACCGTAAGATTATTTCCTTGGACTTGCCTGATGATGATATTCACTGACGGATGCCTGTGAGCCTCGCTCGGCAGGTAATCCCATAGCTTTTCGAGTGGCACGTCGAACTCGCTGCCCTCGTCTAGTATTTAGACCACGGTCGCTCTGCACCAGAGGTCGTTCGCCAGAGATCGATATGAAACGATTGGACAAGTTTGGCTTCGCCTTGGCTTCCCGGTGACGGCGATTCATCTTCTGGGATGCTGATCAGGGCGCCGAGGCTCTCCCGGGAGTCGACAAAGCTGAGGCCAAGTCAAATCTTCAGCCACTCAAACCCCTTCCAGCGATCGCGGCTGATGACCGCGCTAACTAATTTGGATTGATGAAAATGGCTGTGAAAGCACAAAAAAAGGAAAGGCCTTCCAAAGGCCTATCTTTTGGAAGGCACCTACGCATCTATGGAGCGTAGGGAGGCCCTCCTGTTACTCCCGAGGGAGTGGTGACTACCGAAGGTAGGGACGTCATGAACATGAAATTGATTGAGTTCGATTGGGCCTGCGTCCCGTCTGCGAAGGTCACGACCTCGTAGACGGAGTACGTGCCTAGACCGAGCGGGCTCACGCTACTCATGAAGTAATTATCCCCTGTGCTCGCTACGTTCCAGGTGAACTGATTCCCTTGTGTCACCGAACCGTTTGGATTTGTCCTGAATGCCTGGACGCTAACAGGCTGACTTCCGCTAGGAAGTTGTATCGATAGTGTCCTGTCGTTGGAGTTCGGCCCATATGGAACGGGGTTTGGGTTGAGCACATAGAAATTGCTTACGGAGTCGCCGCCGTTCGGCGCCACCAACGTCATAATCACGGGGCTTGCTGAAATCGCCTGCGTTGCAGGAGACGGCGAAGCTGACGTCGGCAGGGTGCTGAATCCTGCCAGAATCCCTAGAATAAGCAAAGCGGACACGCCAAACAGACTCATGCCTCTCTCGGTCGGGCTGAGTCGTTTCGCGATCGCATGCTTCAATGCGGAGGAGTTTTTGTTTGTCATTCGTTTTGTTCTCATTAGGATGAGCCGGAAGGGTATGACACTGAGTGAGTATTGTTCGAGCCGGCTTCAGCGTGGGCTGGCTCCAGACTCCAGACTAGTGCACGAGCATATCGTTTCGTAGTTGGTGTTATTGGTTCTGGAAGTTTCGGCCAGGAGAAAATGGTCCGGTCGAGCGAGTAAGTTGGTGAAGGCGAGTTCCTGCTGCCGTGGGGGGTGTGGGTTCCCAACTCAAGATCCCTCTCATCAAGTCGATTTGGCTAATGCGGTCATCACCCACAATTTCAGCGCGTGCCTGGTTTGAGATTAAAGGGTTGGCCTTGAGCTAGGTGTGTCGAATAACTAACTCGTTTGTCAAGCTTCTTCCATGCCTCCTCTCATGGGATTGAGGCGATCTCATCACGTCTCATGCCCGAGAAGAAGAAGCGCAACTGGAAGGAGTACAACGAGTCGCTGGTGAGGAGGGGAGAGCTCCTCTTCGATACCGATTTTTTATCTGGATGG
>Ga0307372_10009741_pt1 | contig 13165 bp, 9 predicted proteins | sample OX1MG_FD_202533 | JGI IMG/M metagenome (GOLD analysis project Ga0307372, IMG submission 202533) | Soil microbial communities from Risofladan, Vaasa, Finland - OX-1 | ecosystem: Environmental > Terrestrial > Soil > Coastal area > Acid sulfate soil | place: Finland: Risofladan, Vaasa | collected...
AGTGCCAGTGTCCGATCACGAAGTCCGCTCACCATGTATTCGGCCTGCCACACGCGGCCTCGTGCGATGCTTGATCTGGCATGCAATGCGTGCAGCCAGCCAGTGCCGACCAGTTCAGCCGCAGCCGACGGTCCGGGAATCGGCAGCTCGTTGGCACCGCCGAATAGTAACCGAAAGGCTGGCCCCGTGGCACTGAACTTAGCCCACGCCCAGAATGCGATATCAACCTGCATGGTGCTGGCGAGCAGGAACACGCGGAAACGCGTTTCGCCACGCCAGACGTCAAGGTGATGTACGGCGTCATGCTCGCCGTACATGCGCCTGGTCCAGTCGGCAAGCACGTGGGACTCGTCCGCGCTGGCATCGAGCCGCAGCGCCAGGTCGATGTCGGACCACCTGTCCTGCTTGCCGGTAGCAGCGGACCCGGTGAGCGCGACTGCTGTCACGCTTGGATCGGCCCGCGCGGCCGAGACCAGCGAGGCGCACAAACGCTCGCGCTCTTCCACGCTGAACACGACATCAGACCGTACCACGCCGACCTCCCGCTCCCTGGCGCGGCGAGCTGCCGGTCGCGACGGCGCGCGTGACGAGCGAGCGAGGACAGCGGCTCAGCTCGCGGCTGCTGCGGGACAGCTGGCTGCGACTGCAGGCCGTGGCGATCTCCGGATCGGCCAGCGAAGGGCTGATGCTGGCGGCCGTGCCGCTGCTCACCGTGACGATCACGACGGACCCGCGTTCGGTCTCACTGGTCAGCGTTGCCGGCCAGCTACCATGGCTGCTTTTCTCGCTCTTCGCTGGCCTGCTCATCGACCGGGTGCGGCGCTCCACGATCCTGGTCTGCGCTTACGCCATCCAGGTGGCCGCGGCCGCAGTGCTCGCCGCCGCCGGATCGACCGGCTGGCTGAGCCTGCCACTGCTGATGACCGTGGCGTTCCTTGTCACCTCTTCGCAGGTGCTCGGCGACGGGGTCAGCGGCACCATCGTGCCGCACATCGTGCCGCAGCAGCGACTGGCGGCGGCGAACACCAGGCTTCAGGTCATCGACCGCGGAGTCGTGCAGTTCGTCGTGCCGCCGCTCACCGGCGCGCTGATCGGCGTCGGCGCCGGAGTACCTGGCTGGGCCGCGTGCGTGGCCGCGGCTTGCGCGGTGGCACTGGCCCGCGGCATACCGTCCGCTCAGACATCCGCCGCGAAGGAAAGCCCATGGCGTGGCATAGCCGATGGGCTGAGATATCTGATCGCGACGCCAGTGCTCCGGGCAATCACGATCACCGTGGCACTCGGCTCGTTCGCGGGGAGTGCGGGGACGGCGATGCTCGTCCTTTACTCCAGGCAGCTACTGCACCTCGGCCCCGTCGGCTATGGCGGCCTGCTGGCCTGCCTGGCATTCGGCTGGGTGGCCGCCTCTTTCGTCGTGCAGCGCGTCGTGACCAGGCTTGGCTATGCCTGGTCGATGCGTATCGCGCAGAGCACCGTCGCGCTCACCCAGCTCGTGATGACCATCGGTCCGCCGTGGCCGCCGCTGATCGGCGGAGTGCTGATCGTGCTCACCGCCATGACCCTGCTGTGGGGCGTGTGCTCGCAATCGGCCAGGCAGACCCTCACGCCATCCAGCCTGCTCGGTCGGGTGCTGACCAGCCATCGAGCGCTCGGGTGGGGTGTCATGCCCATCGGTGCCCTGGCTGGCGGCTTCGTCGCCTCGCACTGGAGCCTGCGCGGCGTCTGGGTCATGATCACAGCGTTCCAGGCAGCAGGGGCGGTCATTGTCTGGCTATCGCTGTCGCCGGCTGCGTTCGCAGCGGCACAGGCCGACGCCGATAGGCAGGCGCACGCCCGGACTCAGGGGGAGGCCGGGGTACGAAGCGATGGCGCATTGCGCCGACCTGCCGATTATGCCGGTCGTGGTGGCGGAGTCGCTGACGGCGGCCTGATGAGCCAGGGAATGGTCGGCCTAATCTGGTCATGCTTACCGACACTGTCCTCCAGCTCATCAGCCAGGGTGTTCTCCCCGTCGTGGTAGCCGCCGATCGCGGCGGCGATCCAGCGGCGGGATCCGGTGCGCGCGTGCGCGGCGATCCGGATCTTCGGCTTGGTGCCGCACGCGGGCACCCCGAACGCGTCCGCGAGCTCATCGTCATTGAACAGCTCGATGGTCGTGCCGTCCATGCCGGTGGTCTCCATGCCGTGCCAGGTCGCGCCGATGCCCGGCTCCACGTCGCCGCGGGCCGCGTCCAGCTCGAAGATCTTCCGCATGACCTGCTCGCCCAGCAGCACGCGGGCCTTCGACAGCGCAGGGCCAGACGGGGTCACAGCGCCCGGCTTCACCGGGACGCCCGGCATCCCGAACGTCCTGGCCAGGATCATGTCATAGCCCTGGTCCGGGAACAGGACGCCGGTGATGACGCACATCGCGGTCACCTCCGCGGTCAGCGCCCGGTGTGCTGGAGCATTAGCCAGCATAGACACATCACCTACACCGCCTTGGATACGATCGGCGTATGGCTGAGATTGAGGGCGTAATGTTTGACTTTTCCGGAACTCTTTTCAAGTATCAGTGTGAGCCTGGCTGGCTGGACGAACTGACCGCTACCATGAGCGTGGCAGACGCACACCAAATCGCTGCGGTCACCGGTCATATCGGTAGCCTTGACCAGCGTGCCGGAATGCTGCCATCGGAGATGTTCGCTGCATGGGAAAAGCGCGATCTGGACCCATGGCGACATCGCCTGGCTTATCTAGCGCTGTTACGGGCGGTTGGTGCCGACCGCCCTGGCGTCGCTGAGATCCTCTACGGTCAGATGATTAATCCTTCATGCTGGCAGCCATACCCCGACACCCTGCGGGCACTGCGCCTGCTGGCTCGTGCACATCTCCGGGTGGCAATAGTCAGCAACATATCGTTGGATATCCGTGCCGTCCTGCGCCGTTATCGGGCCAGTCGCCTCGTCTCAGAGGTCGTGATGTCATACGTAGAGGGCGTTACCAAGCCGGATCCAAGAATATTCCGCATCGCTTGCCAACGTATAGGCGCCCGTCCTGAGCGAACGCTGATGATTGGTGATGATGAGGCGACAGACGGCGGCGCTGCTGTCCTGGGCATCCGTGTAGTGCTGGTTCAGCGTTTGTCCATGGTCGATGGCTCGCATGCCGTACTTGACGCGTTGACCGAGTGCGGGCTCATTGACTCATCGCACTGAAGCGCTGGCTGAGACGGCTGTGAGAGTGTCTGGGCGAACACCGCTCTGCGGATCGCAACCGGCCGGGCGGCCACGGTAATCGCCGGGCGGACTGGAAGACGGCCGCGGTGTGTGGGTCAGCCGCCCGCGAGCGCGGGGATGAGAGTGATCTCGTCGCCGTCCCCGACTTCGTATTTACAGGTGTCCCTCGTCGACATCGCCTGGTCATTGATTACCAGGACAAAACCGGGGGCAAGACCGCCGGAAGAATTCAGTACGCGCTCGGCCAGCAGCGGGAAACGCTCGCGCATCTGACCTACTATCTCAGGCCAGTTGTTGGCGTGGAGAGTCACTGATCTCGGCCGTACGTGGTTTGCTGACCCGGCGTCCTGGACGAACCGGGCCAGTGGTACCGGAAGAGTGAGAGTGATCATGGTGGAATCTTCCCCGTTAGCCTAATCTTTATAGCGTGCCAGGCGGAAGCCAAGGTCCGCTGCCTTGAACTGGAAATGCTCGTGGAAGCGATAGCGCGTGCGGCACATCTCCGCAAGGGCATTCATGCTCCCGCCCCTGACGACCTTGTCCTTGCGCACGCCGTCTCTTGTGCCCGCGCCTCCGCGGTTAAGCGGGTCCACCGACAGCCCATGGCAGTAGAAATCCTGATCGTAGTCGTCCTGGCACCACTCCCAGACATTGCCGTGCATGTCAAATAGCCCCAACTTGTTTGGCTTCCTCGTCGCGACAGCCTGAATCTGATCACGAGCGTTCGCGCTATACCATGCATACTGGCGGAGCTGCCATTCTGACTCGCAGCACCATTCGGTGGGCGCGCCCGCGCCGCAGCAGAACTCCCATTCCGCTTCAGTCGGCAGCCGACACCCCATCCACAACGCGAACAACGCGGACTCGGACCATGTGACGTTCACGACAGGCATGCCGTGCTCCAGCCTTGTCGGGTTCAAGCGGCCCGTCTCGACGAGGCCGAAAAGCTCATTGGTTACCGGGACCCGCATGATCTGGAAATCGGACAGCTCGCAGCAATGGAGAGGGGATTCCCCGCAGAAATGGCTAGCGTTGTCCTGGCCCGAGCCCATCTCGAAGCGCGATCTCTCGATCGGGACCATGAATGGGGCAATATGCTCTTGATAACGCTCAGCACTGCCTCGCCGTAATCCGTCGGACAAGATCTCATCGATGACCTCCTGGCCGATGGAGTTCTGCAAGGCGTCAATCGCGAGCATGATGTCGTCGGCGTAGTTCAGGTCCGGGCATCCCGCTGAGTTCAGGCGGCCAAGCTCGCGCAATCGCGCTTTCGCTGCGTCCGATGTCGTCACCGTGCGACGGCGTGCAGGTCCGTCGCGCTCGCGTGGCACGTGCAAGGGCAGCTCCCGCACTGAATCGGAGGCGACGGCGAAGGCGCGGACCTGAGGCAGCTGCGGGTTGCGCAGCGAGATAATGAGGTGCCACAGGTCGCTGAACCGCTGCCGGTGCATGTCCCAGTCGATCCGCGAGAAATTCGCGGGGTGCCGCTGGTGGCTGTGCAGCACACCGACCTCATGCAGCCCGCGTGACCAGATCTCTTTCTGAACCCGCCACGACTCTTGTGGTGTCGCGACGAATCCGGCGTCCGCATGGTCGACGAAATAGTCACCGTACGAATGGAACTCAGGCTGCCAGATGTCGCTGTTCCTGATGTTCTCCTCGAACAATATGAAGTCGCTCGGTTCATGAGCTTCGGAGCGAGAGAGGAGGTAACCGAACACCTTACGGGGATACCGCCTGCGTGTTGTGCTGACCAGCCGATCGTAGAGTGCCCGTGGAAACACGATCGTCTCTATCATTCCGGCCAGCTCAGTAACCGCGGGAGACGGTAATGTGACGACCGCGGCCCGCAGGCACCCGCGCCGTAGTCTCGGCCGCGTCTCTCCCCTCCAGCCAGTAAAAGCGGTCGCTGAAGTGTTCCCCGCTGGGCTGGGTCCCGATGGTCGTGTCGGGGAGCCGGGCCTGCCGCCGCAGCACCTTGTATACGGTCTCGGCGCGATCGCCCTGCCCGATCGCCGCTGCGACTTCCTCGGCATTGGACGGCCCCGGAGCACGGCGCAGGTACTCCATTACTTCTGCTTGCAGCCGGAGAACAGGCGCCGCGATATCCTTCTCCACACCTGGCTGATGGTAAGCGTTCACGTCTATCAGCTCGGCGTAAAGGCCCACGGCGCGTTCATACAGCGCGATCAGTGCCCCGAGTGACTCTGGCCCGGCGTCCGGGAGTGTGATGGTGATCGAGTCACGGCGTGCGGCGCTGAGCGCGTCCCGCATACCCTCGAGGTTGCCGAACAGGTGATCGCCGAGCGACGGAGACGCCGCCGGACTCTCGTAGCCGTCTTGATCGGAGTCGACCGCGACGAACGTGACAAATGAGTCGTCTGGTCCTTCGCGGAGCTGCTGCACGTAGGCATGCTGATCCGTGGCGCCCTTGTGGCCATAGACGGTCAGTCCCTGCTGGACGACCGTACCCGCGCGGTCGAGTCGCTTGCCGATCGATTCCATGACGAGCTGCTGGACATAGCGCGGGAAAAGAGCCAGGCGATCACGGTACGGCAGTACGACCATGTTCTTGCTGCCACGCCCGCTCCCGAGCCAGTACCACATCAGGGCCAGCATGGTCGCCGGGTTCCGGCGCGGGTCGCTTTCCCTGGTGAGCTTGTCCATCCTCGCCGCGCCGCGGATGACGGCGGCCGTGTCGATGCCTTGCAGTGCCGCGGGGAGCAGGCCGACCGCCGATGTCACCGACGTCCGGCCCCCCACCCATTCCCACAGCGGGAACCGGGCCAGCCAGCGCTCGCGGCTGGCCCGGACGTCGAGTTCGGAGCCGGCCATGGTCGTGGCAACCGCGTGCCGGGCAAAGGTCAGGCCACGGTCAGCGTATGCGTCCTCCAGCTCGGCCATGACCCGCCGGGGTGTTGGGGTCCAGCCCGACTTCGAGACGACAGACACGAGCGTCCTGCCCAGGTCTTTGCCCACGCGGCGAATTAGCCTACTGACACCGTCGGGGTCGCAGTTGTCGATGAAATCCAGCGTGATTGCGCCGTCGTCATTTTGCTGGGACTCGCATAGTAACTGTGGCCCGAGTGCTGAGCCGCCAATGCCGACATGAATTACATGCCTGAACGGCCCGGCTCCACCGTGGACTATGCCACGCTGGACCTGGTCTGCGAAAAGCGGGACGGCGGCTGACGCTTTCCTGATCTCGGCCCGCAGGGCGGCGGAGGGGGCGAGTTCCGGCGCCCGCAGCCAGTAGTGACCGACCATGCGGCCCTCGTCAGCGTTTGCTACAGCCCCCGCCTCCAGCGCCGCCATCGCGTCGATCGCTGATGCCGCAGCCGGCCTCATGCTGTCGATATAATGCTCGGGAAATTGGACCCGGCTTAGATCGAGACGGACCCCCAACCCACGCGCAATGAGACAGTACCGCTGGTAGCGGTTCCATTGGTACGTCATAAGCTCACTGTATAGGCCATGCCGGCTTGGTGCTAGGTCTGCTCGGGCGGGCTGGGGCAAGAGAGGGCATACCGTATGACCGAGCTTGTCGTGTGTTCGCATCGAGGCCCGGTCATCTTCAGTCGCGGCCAGGCGGGGGTGCAACTTGATCTTGCCGGCCCGGGCGGCCTGGTGGCCACCGTCGCGCCAGCCGTCGAGCAGTTCGGCGGGACCTGGTTTTTCGCCCCGGCGTCCGACCACGAGGCAGGGCTCGCCAAGCTGACGCCTGGCGGCGTCCGCCGGGGAATGGTGACCTACCGGGTGCTCGATCTCCCGCGTGCGGCCCACCATGATCACTATGCGACCATCTCGACTGAGCTGCTCATGCCCCTGTTCCACTATGGGCTGCCACTGGGGGACCGGCCGTGCTTCGGGGAGCGCACCCGCAGCGCCTGGAAGCACTACCGCCTGATCAACTCCCTGTACGCCGAGTCGGTCAGTCGGCACTGCGGGGGCGATGCCGCGCTAGTGGAGGACGTGCACCTGATGCTCCTGGCCGCGGCCTTCAGGGCCACGGCGACCGGCCGCCGGCGGGACCTGCCGCTGGCCTACTTTCACCATGTCCCGTGGTGCGAGCCGGATTACTTCGGCGTGCTGCCTGGCCCGATCCGGCAGGAAATCCTGGCGGCCCTGCTCGCCTACGACTCGGTCGGCTTTCACTGCCGCCGGTGGGCAGAGGCGTTCTGGGCATGCTGTGAGCGTTACCTGCCCGGAGTCAGCCGGGCAGGCGACCTGATCACCTGCGACGACCGCCAGACCCGGCTCGTGATAAGTCATGCCACTGTCGACGTTGGCCTGCTGACGACGACCTTGAACTCGCCGCGTACCAGGGAATGGCAGCAGAAACTCACGGAACTCACCGGGCACGGGGATCGTGAGCTGATTGTCCGGGTCGAGCGCGCGGACCCGGCGAAGAACACCGTCCGGGGACTTCAGGCCTATGCGGCGCTGCTTGACCGACGCCCTGCGCTTGCCGAGCAGACGCTCCTGCTGGCGGTCCTGACGCCCGTCCGGATGTGGATGCCGGAGTATCGCCGTTACCTTGAGGACTGTCAGGCGCACGCCGCGGCGATCAACGAGCGGTTCCCCGGGAATCCGGTCTGCCTTCACCTGGGTGCAGATGCTCACGCACATGACCAGCACCGCGCGCTCGCCGCGCTGAGCCTGGCGCGCGCCGTGATGGTCACGTCGACCTACGACGGATGCAACCTCGTGGCGATGGAGGCGGTGCTGGCTGGAGCGCAGCCGTCCCTGGTGCTATCGGAAAACACCGGTGTGCACGCGTGGTTTGGCCAGTATGCGTTCTCGGTCAATCCGTTCGACGCCGCGGAAACGTCCGAGGCGGTGGAGCGGGCACTCGGCCAGGCGGACGGGGAGCGCACCTCCCGCGCCGCGGAGATGCGGAGGATCATAGAGACGCACACTCCGAGCGACTGGATCCGGGATCGTCTCGACGGGCTCCGCTAAACGGCGGCCTCAGCCGATCAGCACCATGCATCTGCGAAAGTCAGGCGCGTCGCGCGTGCATCGCGAGGGATCCGGCCCCTATCACGCCCGCCTTGGTATCGAGCGAGCTGACCACGACAGGGGGCGGGGAGCGGTGACCGCGGGCGAACACGTGTTCCTCCAGGCTGCCGCGCATCGGGGCCAGCAGGAGTTCGCCGCACCTGGCCATGCCTCCGGCAATGACGATCAGCGCCGGATCCAGGATGGCCACCAGCGAAGCAGCGCCCAGACCGCACCAGTAACCGATCTCGCTGAGCAACTCGCGCGCGGTCTCGTCGCCAGCCTGGGCAGCATGGGTGACCGCCTCGCCCGTGAGGGTCACGTTGCCGCCGACCAGCCTGGCCAGGCCGCACCCGGGGTCGCTCGCCACGCGCGCCCGGGCCGCGCGCACCAGCGCCGTTCCCGACGCTCGTGTCTCGAAGCAGCCGCGATTGCCGCATCCGCACAGCTCGCCACCCGGGTCGACGGCCAGGTGCCCGACCTCGGCACCGAGGCAGTTGCTGCCCCGGTAGATCTCGCCGCCGATGATCAGACCACCGCCGACTCCCGTCCCCAGCGTGAGCAGAAGCAGATTAAGGACGCCTCGGCCGGCCCCGAACTGCGATTCCGCCCAGACCGCCATATTGGCGTCGTTATCCACGACAAGCGGCAGGCCGGTGCCATCTTCGAGCAGCTGCCGGATGGGCAGCTCCTTGAAGGCGATGTACGGCGAGTAATGGATGATCCCGGTCGGCCAGTCCACCCATCCGGCGGCGCCGACACCCAGCGCCTCGATGCCGCTATGCCGCGTGCGCAGCCGCATGGTCGTGGTGCAAATCAGGTCGACAATGGCTTCCTGATCTTCGCAAGGCGTAGGTACCACCTCATGATCAAGAACCTCTCCCGTCCCGCTGATAACCCCAAATGCGATCTTCGTTCCCCCGATATCCACGCCGATCGCCAGACCGGAATGTCCCAGTCCGTTATCTTCGTCACGCGCAGACGCAATTCCGTCTAGCTGCAAGGGATTCTCCTGGATGATCGCAGTATGGCGTGTGATAAAGCCTTGTCAATGCTCCTGGCCCGTAAACGCGGCGAGCATAGCATGTCGCATCTCTTGGTGTCCTGCCTGTCGTCCGGCGATCGCATCAAGCAGGACGCTCGCTGCTCCGCAGGCCCTGTCGATGTCGGTGAAGGGCATCGTGTTTATGATTTTCTCCATCGACAGTGCGCCGCGCAACGTTGGGTAGAGCCGGGACTGTGCCTCGCGGCAAAGTGAGCCAAGGAATATCTCTGCGGATTCGGACCGGTCCACAGCCGAATTGCAGAGCTCCGGTGGTCCGGACAGGACAACGCCCTCCAGGTCCACGGTATTCATGAGGAACGATATGCCACGTCCCATCATCGTCCCGGCGTACCGGATGGCCTTGACGGCGGACTCTTCGCCCGCTGCGGCCAGGGCGGCGACGTCGGGCAGTTCCATCTGGCGTTCATGCCGGGCCCGCCGGACCTTCGCTACCATGGACTCGACCCCGACTTCGGCCTCAAGACACCCCCTACGCCCGCAACGGCACTTTCGGCCGCCCGTCGGCCTGACGGTGTAGTGCCCGATTTCTCCCGCGCCACCCTCGCTGCCCCGGTATAGCTCGCTGTTCAGGATGAGTCCCGAGCCGATCCCCTCGCCGCGGGGAGTGATCATCACGACCGCGAACGACCGCATCCGCCCGCCAGCCTCGCCAAATCTCTGTTGGTAGATGGCCAGCACGTTGGCGTCATTCTCCACGACGACCGGCAGCCCGCCGAGCCGGTCATACAGCATGCCGCGTAGCGGAACCTCCTCCCAGCGCAGAGGCGGAGACAGCCTGACGACGCCGTGCTCACCGACGTGGCCAGCGACCTCGGCTCCGACCCCCAGAATCTGGACCTTGCTGCGCCACTCGTCGAGCATCTCGCCGATTGCCTGGACCACCGCTACCTCGGAGACTTTGCCCTCGGCGGTGACGTGCGGCAGCGGATGGGACTTCGTATCCACCTCGCGAGCATGCGCATCGGTGAGCACCGCGCGCACCTCATGCCGGAGGATGCTGACGCCGACCGCGCAGCCGCGATGCGGATTAACCCGGAGCGTTGCCCGCCTGTTCGTTCCCCCGCTGTCCGGCTCGCGTTGGAGGTAGCCCATATCCACCAGCCGCTGGACCGCCGGGCGAACGGCAGACGGCGCGATTTCGGTCTGCGAGATCAGATCCTCTTCCGAGAACTCGTTATCGACATAATGCCTGACCATGAGCGTGTCAAACAATTTAGCGAATACATCGACCAGCGGCGGCGATGACCGCTGGATTCGCAATACTTCGGTGCCGCGCGGGCTGACCTCCCAGCGGTTGATGCGACCCAGCTTCCGCTTATTCGCCAGGCCGTAAGCAATCAGTCGGCGTCCTGCCCGCGAGACCTCACTCTCGTGCAAGTTGAGGAAGGCCGCGATGTCCTGATTGGATGTCCCAGGGCGAATAGCGATCACTTCCAGCACCCGGAATGCGTGGCTCTCGCGATCCAGCTCGACGGTGAATTCCGCAGGCAGGGAACGTTCCAGGCCCCAGTGCGCTACGTCGATCAGCGAGCGGAGCCGACCGTCGAGGAACGGCCCCTCCAGGAACGGTGCGGTTGATCTCTCACGACGCACCTGCCCTAGGAGGCGCTGGGCGCCAGTCCGGATGGCATCGAGACTGGATTCGTCGCGATCGACGCAGGAGTCGGCCAGGAACATTGCCAGGGCCTCAAACAGCGGGGCTGTCCCGTCCTCAGTGGCCTCCTGGCAGGCCTGCCCCAGATCGGCAAGCAAGTCCCCAATATCCGGAGCGCGTGTACTGAGGCCTTCGCTTTCTGGCCCGTAGGCTTCTGCTCCCATCGAATTCCAGACATAATCGTCGGAGCGTGAGATGTTGGCTTAACCCTGTTGTTCGGAGCCGTCTCCCTGATGATGGCAGGTATGTTAAGTGATTGTCAAGTATCAATCGGCCTGGGCCGAGGGCGCAGGAGACTGGCTGCCGCCCGTGACCGACCCGGCCGACCTCTTTGTCATGCTTTATGACTCCCTGCCCGAGGTAACGGCCCGGCAGCGGCCGGAACTGGATCCTGCTTTGTGGCGGAGTAGCGACCAGGAGAACGCCGCCGGACGTCGGCTTGGTGACCTGCTCGACTCGTGGTACATGGACCCCGACGTGCGGCGGTGTGCCGAGCGAGTCCGCGAGCTCGCCTGCCGGGGCTCGGTGACCAGGCAGGAGGTCGTGACCGTCGCGCCGTCAAGCGCCGGGCCGGCCGTCTTCTCCGCACTGCTGGGCCTCGACCGGGCACTGCACAACGTTCACCCTGGTCAGCGGGGAACCTCGATGGTTGGCCTGTCGGCGATGGGTCTGCGCTACGTCCGGACCGGCCGCCTGAACACCGACCGAGTCGCGGGCGCGCTGCTGCCCCGGAAATCACCGTTCGGTGGCTCCGGCGCCTCCTTCCTTGCCCGCTGCTTCCTGTCAGTCGAGCGGATTTCCGCAGAGGTCTGGAACGCCGTCAGCCATCGTCGGCTGCCTACCCACGTGGACCTCGGCTTCCGGACCACGAGCGAGGAGCTGCGCTTGGCCACCGTGCCCCTGCTCACGCGCGACGACCTTGCGGTCTCCGTGACTACCGTAGGGACCGGGCAGCCTGTTGCATTCCAGCTCGTGCCGCGCGACACAGCACATCTGCGCGAGCGCATGCGCTCGGTGCTCGACGCCTTAGACCACAGCGGCGCGGCCATCGCGGTCCTTCCTGATCATGCGCTGTCCGCCAGCCTGCTGACCTGCTGGCAAGAGCTGCTGAGGACCACTCCCGCGCCGGTGGGCGCTCGGCTGAAGTGGGTTCTCGTTGGCGGCGGGATTGTGGACGCGCAGTCGCCGCCGGTGAGCCGCGCCGTAATGCTTGACCGCGATCTCGGTGAGATCGTTCTTGCCCAGGACAAGCTGGTACCCTCCCGCCTGGAACTGCGCCAGCTCACCCTGCGAGGCATGGACACGCAGCACGGCCAGGCCCCCCAGGAGACGCCCGTCGCGGCGTCCGATCAGGTCTCGGAAGACATCGCGGTGGGGACCGGCCTCAACATCGTGGATGCCAGCATCGGACGGGTAGCCATCCTGTCTGGTGACCAGCCGGAGGATCTTGAGTCCGCGCTACGCCATGTCACCTATTTGCTGCGTGCTGGGCTGCCCAGCCCGCTACAGCATGAGCAAATGGTGGACAGGCAGACCGACACCGGCGGCCTGGTCCTGTCCAGCGGCCTGCTTGTTTCCGGGCTCGACCCGGCGGGCCCGCTCGGCGGCGGCGTGATCTGCCTCCCAGCCGAGGAAGGGGCCGAGCGACAGCACGCTGAGATTCTCATGACGACAGCGTTCCAGCCGGACGAGCTCACCGTCACCTCGCTGTCGTCCGGCGCGGAAGACAGCCGCCTGTGGCAGCACACGGGCGAATCCGCGTGGCATGGCGCCGACCGGCTTCGCGAGCTGCAGAGAATCCGCTTTGCCGACCCGGGTGCGCTCTTGCGCGACGGCATGCGGGAGGTCGAGGAGCTTATGTCGCAGCTCGACCCGGTCAGCGATCCGCGGCAGCTGGCGATGGCCGCGCAGTTGGCCGCCCAGATCAACGCGGCGCGCGGTCGGGTGACAGCCGCCAGGAGTGCTGTTAACCGGGTGATATCGGCCGCGCGGTCGGCCGACGCGCAGTTCCTCGAGGCGGCGGCACGTGCGGTAGCCTGCCAGCTGTGCTGCTGGGACGACCAGCCACTGGACCGTGTCGTCGCCGACGTGACCGCCGAGCTCGACTGGGCACAGGCGCACGGCTACCCGTATCTGGAGCTTACCGCGTTCGGCGTTCTGGCCCGGGCGAACTCCCTTCTCGGGCAGTCGAGTAGGGCCACCGAACTGGTGCGCCAGGCGGCCGCC
>Ga0307372_10009742_pt1 | contig 13165 bp, 9 predicted proteins | sample OX1MG_FD_202533 | JGI IMG/M metagenome (GOLD analysis project Ga0307372, IMG submission 202533) | Soil microbial communities from Risofladan, Vaasa, Finland - OX-1 | ecosystem: Environmental > Terrestrial > Soil > Coastal area > Acid sulfate soil | place: Finland: Risofladan, Vaasa | collected...
TAGAAGATCTCGCCGCGTTCCACGGTGTAGCCGTGCTCCCTGAGCAGCAGCACCTGCGCGCAGACCTGGACGGCATCTGCCTCCCACGCGGTGCCGTCGTGCGCCGGGCGGCCCTTCTTCGTATCGACTGGCACCACCGCGCCGCCCGCTCCCTCTACGAGATCCAGCTTGGCCACGATCCCGAGGCGCTCGCTGGCCAGTTCCACGGAACGGGCAGCGATCAACAATCCTTGACCCGGCAGCGGCGCGGCACCGCCGCCGGCATCGACCCGGCGATGACGGCGGTCGCCTTCGGCCGTGTCACTGCTAGCCGCCCACAGCGAATCCACCCATTCGAGGAAGAACAACCGCGGGCAGTAGGCGTACTCGTTGAGCATCCGCGCCGGCACCAGGTCAGGCAGTTCGGTCAGCATCAGTCCGGCTCCGGCGTAAAGATCCCGTACCCGAAGTGGCTCAACTGCCCGAGCAACAGCGGCCCGGCGATTGGCTCCGCAAACTCCAGTCGAAGCCCCAGTCCTGGCCGCGACTTGTCCATCCTTTCGGCCAGCCGGTAACGACGAAACTCCCTCGCCCACCTGTCCGGAATCCCCGCCTCCCGGTCAACGGGCGTAACCGCCGAAAGCGGCAGGTCCCGAAGTTGATCTCGGTAGGCCATCTCGGCTTTGATGTCCGCGGCCAAATACTCACCGAGGGACTCCCGCTTGCGGTGCCGGACCGGGAGATACGGAGTGAGACTCCGCCAGCGCCGCGCGGGACCTCGTAGCTCAGGGGCGGCTTGCCCCACCGGTCCGGCCGCCTGGAGGAGCAACCGCACCTGCGGGAACCCGCGGATGTCATATCCCTCACCGTTCCCGCGCCCACCCCGATGGCCAGACAGTGCCGGAACGTTGATGATCGCTGCCACTTCGTGAGCGCGCAGCCGCTGGGGTACCCAAAGAACGAGCGACTCGACGAATGCCCCCCGCTGGTCGCTATTTGCGATAGGTATCCAATGTGCGTGGCTATGGCCGCTCTGCGCACCGTCCGTCCCCAGGAGCGCACGTCGCCGCTCCTCGGCAACGCCTGCGGTTGCCAGCTTCTCTCCGATGACACGGTGACTCTCGTCGGCAAGCAGGACACCGTGCGTCGACCTGAGCGGAACCCGCCCGGTGACAGCGAACCGGATCGCTTCTACACAATCGACCTTGTGCTCCGATGGTCGAGTCGTCCGCCGCGGTTCCGAAGCGGCGTAACTGACCCACACCGTGCCCGGCGGCATGGTCCGCCTATCCCGGCGTACCTCGATCGTGGAAACCTCCAGGACCGACCTGCTCACTGGGCGGGCGGGGGCGAGCAGCCGCACCTGCCGCGCACCAGCAGCGCCCGGCATCCACCAGGTCTCGTCCGGCACCGGATCTGCGTCAAGCAGCCGCGCCTCGCAGACCGAGTCAGCCCGACCTAGGTAGGGCACCAACTCGACTAGTTTTGCCAGCGCCTCCCGCTGCTCAGATGACAGTTCGGCATCCCACCGGACCAGCAGTTCGTCACATCTTCGGACCGAGAGGAACGGGTCGAGGGTAAGGTCCGTGCCACCAGACTCGCCCTTCTTGTGGTCGAGGTCTGGCAGGTAATGTCGGGTGTGCCCAGACATGACCGACGGCGTCCGGTATGAAGGCGGATCGCCGAGCGCATCCAACAGCGCATCGAGCACCGGAGCAGGCAGGTCCGGCCATCGCGTATACCAGGTAGCAACTAGTGCGCGCAGCAGCCGCCACGGGGAGGGCGGCCACTCGGTCGCGCCTTCGTTGACGCTGCGGTCCCAGGGCGTGGCGTGATACCTGCCGAGCGGGAACCGAAACGCGACCGTGGTCGCCATCTCAGTGACCCTTGCCGCGGCCGGACCAGACGACCTCGGTGACCGGGCCTAGCTCGGCCGGACAGTCGGCCGCCAGCTTCGCCACCCGGCTGGCCGCGTCCTGTGCGTCAGGTCGCTCGCCACGCACCTCCCGTACAGCCAGGTCACACGCGGTGCGCAGCCGCAACCCGCCATCGAGCAGCGTGGCGATCTCGAAGTCGGCCAGCGCCTCTAGCAGCGCGGTCGCCGATTCGGGCAGTCCATACGAGCGGAACTGGGCGCGGTCCACGGTGAAGTACGCCGTGATGGCCCTGGCGGTGTATTCCACACGGTGGTAGGGCACCATTCCGTAGCCCTCCGTGGTGGCACCCTCCTTACCCTCGTTGATGACCATGTCGCGTTTGACCCCGCCGCTGACAGCCGGGATGACTTGGTATGCCTCGACGAAGCCAGTGACGGCTCGGGCGATCTTCGGCTGCCATGGCCACTCCTTGCGGGCGAAGAACACGCCATGCACAAGAGAAACCGGGTCGAGCGCGAAGCAGGCACGGGCTACCGAGCGATAATCCAAGGGCCGCCCTACGGCGAGCCCTAGTCGGTCCAGCATCCACTTCTTACCTTCCTCGCCATTAACTTTGCCGTTCATCACATAAGCGGATGCGAGTCGGTGGGCTTCAAGCCGACTGGACGACAAGAACGCGCCGTCCGGGCTGACGATGCGGACATACGGCAGCGCCGACAGCGCCCGGACCTGATCGGCGCGGGCCTCATCCCAGGTGGTGGCCTCTAGCCGGTTCGCCATCGACTGCGCCGACTCGACGAGCAGCGCCTTGCCGCCGTCTGCGGAGTCGAACTCTGCGGCGCCAAGGTCAGGGAATCCGGTGGGCTGGAAGCGGCGGCCGGCCAGCGGTGCCAGGTCGACTTCGAGCACGGTGCGTTGCGCGTTCATGACAGCTCCTTTGCTAGTTCGGGGGTACTGATATCTTCCGTCGGGCCGACGGCGTTCATCTCGCCAGGTGAGTCGGCCGTATCAGCTTTGATCTCGATTGCGAAATAGCTCCGCATCACTTCTTTGCCGCCGAGGCAGCGTGGCACGAGTGCCGCAGCCAAGGCCGTCCCGCAGTCGACACGGTCCGCCAACGAGCTTCGGTTCGCCCCGCGCTCCGGGAGGGTCGGCACGCCATCCCAGCCTGCCTGGCGGAGCCGCCAGAGGGCGTCGGCGTGAACGGCCTGCACCTGTCCTGCGGCCAGCCGGACGGCCCAGTCCGGCCCGAGCGCCAGCGACGGCGCACCGGAGCCCTCGCTCTGCGCCAGGCCGTCGGCGAGTGGATGCAGCAGGGCAAGCGTCGCTATCAGCGGCACCGGTCCGGGCGCGGCCCAGACCTGCGGGACACCACGCCAGTCCAGCGCCAGGCAAGCACGCAGCCAGGCGTCCATTTCCAGGTCATCGAGCAGCCCGCCGGCCAAGGCGTGCAGGTCGGCGGCAGGCACCGGGATACCCTGGCGGAACGTCGGAACGCCACGGAAGGCAGCGGCGGCGGACTCATCGGCAGCGACCTCGTCGGTGGCGGTGCGGCTGCGCCAGGCAAGCACGTCCGCGAGCACCTGCCGCAGCGGGCGGATCCCGAAGCCGGGCACCACCGCGGCATCCCGCCAGCGTCCGTCCCGGTGTGCTCGGTTCGTCGGGTCACCAGGGTCCAGCGGCAGCAGGATCTGCCGCATACTGCGCGCCGCAGACCGGGCAGGCCCCGGCCGGGTAGCGCAAGACGCGATACCGACCGCGATCCGCAGCTCGGCGCATCTCTCGTCGGCAAGGACGCTGAGGAAGTCGGCAGCGCCCGGAGCCTTGCGGACCGGGATCTGCTCTCGCGCCCGGCCACTGCGACCCACCGCCTGCTCCAGCGACGTCAGCGCGGCCAGCAGATCCCGGAGCGGCAGCGTCCCGCCCTCGCGCGCATAGCGAAGGTGCGCGGCGTCGAAGCGGCGCAGCGCGCTGCTCATGGCCCTGGACGCATCGCCGCGTGGGATCCACGAAACCCAGTCCTCGATCCGGGCGGCAAGCCGCACGTCCGGCTGGTCCACCACCTGCACCCGGTCCAGCGGCACCGCAACGAAAGCGAGCCCGTTGCGCTGCTGCAGCCCGTAGCGGACGAACTCGCTGATGCCGCGGGCAACGCCCAGTGCGCGGGTCGCTGCATAGAAGTCGACGGCCCGCCGCGCCGGGCGACCTCGCCATGAGGCACGGGCCTCGCCGAACAACTGGCTGATCTCGGCCAGTGTGCAAGAGCGAGACCACACAGGCACCCAGACCTCGCCACGCGATTCCTCACCCTCCGCGCCGCTCACCGATCCGTCCGGTGAGTACGAGACCGTAAATGGCATCGCAGCCCGTCCGGCTGCGTGCTGGTGCCGACGAGACGTACCGGAGGCAAACAGCAGGGCGCCCTCGACGAGCAGCACGTACTCCCATGGGTTGACCAGCGAAGCCGCCGCGCCGAACGGCGATGAGCCCTGACCCCCGGCCCCAGCCGGGTCGAACTGGCCGACTGGGGCTCCGGCCAGCCGCTCCGTCTCCGTGCCCGTTAGCAAGTCGATGGCGCAAGCCAGGGACCGCGTCCGGCCCGCAGCCGTGGCGTCGAGCACCACAAGCAGTTGCTCGTGAAAGTTGGTCGAGAAGTCCAGCCGACCGTCGTTGCCTCCAGTACCTAGCAGCGGCGGGAACAGCGCCCTGTCGGCGGCGAGTACCACGCAAGCGTCGATCCAGGGCAGTAGCCGATCCGGGCAGCGGTTCCGGAACTCCTGTACGACGCGCGGCTTGTCGCTGCTCTTGCCGTCGTCCGTGATCCAGCCGGCGGAGCGCGCCCGCCGGATGACATCGTCCGCAGCACTGACTGCGTCCCGGAACGCTGCCAGTCGCAGCGACGGATCCGCCAGCAGCCGCGTCAGCCGCTTCTTGGGCTCAACATCCTTGGGACCGAACCCGCTGCCGCTGTTCCAGGGGCTGAGCACAGGCGTCGGCACGTACTCGTCAGCCAGCCAACGGCCGACGTCAGCCACCGTGGTGTTGATGACCAGGCCATTCGGGCTCCATGCGAAGGTCGCCGCAGGATCAGCCTGCTCTCCGATCAGTCGGATCAGACCTAGGCCGGCCAGGTAGCTAGCCAGCGGTTCCGGCTGCAGCCCGCGGAAGACATACATGGTCACAGCGCGGGTTTCTGTCATCTCTGCAGTCACCGTGCTAGCTCCAATCCAGCGCTCGCGCGCCAGTCTGCGATCCGCACCACCGTCTCCAGGTAAGCGAGAACGAACGGCCCATACTCATCCCGAAGCGATAGCGCGGCCCTCGTCCATGAGCGATTCCCGCCAAGGCCGAACTGCTCCAGGTCCACGGTCAGCTCGGCTGCGGGCTGACCGAGCAGTGGCGGAACGGACCAGACCGAGTCCTGCTCAAGGCCCAGCAGCACGGCCGAGCTGGTTTGGTCCGGATCGCGCGCCTGGACGCGCAGCTTGCCGTGGTGGGCCAGCACCAGGTACCGGGCAAGATCCAGATCGGCCGCACCGTCCAGCAGTTCGTGCAGCGGCCCGTCGATCAGCAGCAGGGACGCTAGCTCGTGCCGGAACGCCACGTCCCTGGCGAACCTGAGCCGACCATCTCGGTCGGATTTGGCCCACGGTCGGCCGGCGTCGATCCTCTCCCTGTCGTCGGCTGCGGCCAGTGTGCACAGGGCGTCTTGCCAGATCTTGTGCACCTTACCCGTGTCATGTAGGTACGCGGCGCTGACCACGGCGCGCGACGCATCATCCGGCAGGCCCGGCAGGATCACTGACAGCAACGCAGCGGCGTGGTCTCGCGTCTCCTCACTGTGCTGCCGCAAAGACACCCACTCACGCTGGGCCACGCTGGCTGAGTCGGCACGGAACGCATCTTCGGCACCCGCGGCCGGTTCCGCCCTCGGACCTAGTGCCGGGCAGCCAATCACCGGACCGCGCGCCGCCGGGTCGAAGCCGACCGCAGGATCGTAGCCGCCGTCCGCGGCTGCCACCAGCAGTACCTCACCTGGCCGAGCGCGCTCCTGGGTCGTCACTCTGGTCCAGCGGCCTCGCACCTGATCAATCCGCCAGACCGGGACTCGCTTCGCCAGGGCGGCGACCTCACGCAAAGGCGCCCGGCAATGCCACTCGCCCGGCGGGGCCTTGGCGTCGGCGGGTGGCCGCCCGTCTGCCGCAGGCCGACCGTCCACTAGCTCGGGGTTCCAGGTAGCCCATGCGAGCTGTGCGTCCATGTCGTCGGCATCGCGAACGTACGGAGCGACATCCAGGTCGGCACCGCTCAGGTCCGGGGCGGTGTCGAATAGCCCGACCAGATCGGGTCGGCGCAGCACGGCGACGGCCGGCTGGGTGACAGCGACGTCGTGGCCTAGCAGATCCTCACTGGTCACCGACTCGCCCTCCAGAGCTTCGAACTCGGCAACTGACGCGGCGACGTCCCGCTCGTCGTATGGCTGGTGCCTGGCGGGCGGGATCCAGCAAAGCTGCGCGTCGTCGAGTCTTCCGGTGCGGTTGCAACGTCCGGCCCGCTGCACAATGCACGGCCACGGTGCCGCCTCAGTCACCAGCAGAGCCGCGTTGAGGTCGAGCCCGGCCTCGACTACCTGAGTCGCGATCACGATGTGCCCGGCCCCGCCCGGCTGACCGGTGATCTTCTGCGTGAGTACCTGCCGCTCATGGCCCCGGAACCGGGAATGTATCAAGGTGCACGTCACGTTCCGGCCCGGCATCGCGGCGTACACCTTCCGGGCGGCCTCTACAGTGTTCAGCACGACGAGCGTGAGAGTGCCCGGCTTGTGTCGCTCGGCAACTGAAGCGGCGATCGCCTGATAGGCGCCCGGCTCAGCTGCCAGCCGCCGCACAGTGCGGCGGGCGCCAAGCCTCACCGCCAGCTCGCCGGTCCGCTCGCCCGGCTCGATCGCCAGCACGTCCTGCTGTCCCGGCGCCGGATTATCGACAGTGTGGAGCAGCCACTCCGGCACGGTCGCCGACATGCAGGTGAGCCCGAAGGGTTCCGCCGTGCCGAACGACGTCGCGAAGGCCGCCAGCTGGCGCAGCGTCGTGGTCGATTCCGGGCATAGCTGGATCTCGTCGATGACCCAGTGCGCGCCGTTGGTAACCAGTGCGAAATCGATCGGGTACGTTGCCCGGCCGACTCCGTACCCGCGGTTCAGGGCCTTGCTGACCAGCGAGTCCACGGTACCGATCACAATCGCCGGGCGGTGCATGTCCCGCCGCCATTGCCACTGAGTCGCGCCGGCGCCGCCCATCACCACATGCAGGGCGACCTGGTCGGTCAGGCCAAGCCTGGCGAGCCAGCTGCTCGCCTCAGCCGCCACCTGCTCGACGAGGCTGCGCTGCGGCAGTGCGTAGATGAGCCGACGCGGCGTCGCGGGCTGATCTGGCCCGTACAACCGCCGCCACAGCCATGCCAGCGCGATCCCCGTCTTGCCAGCCCCGGTCGGCGCCTGAACCACCGCCGGCAGCCCGCCAGTCGCCAGCCGCACCTGGTACCCATACGGCAGGTAACCGGTCGCTGTGTGGAAGAACTCCTCGAACAGCTCCACATTCGTTCCCTTCAACAAGGCTCAACCTGTTGGGCGAAACCAGACTCGCCGGTGCTTATCAATGGAAGACAGCTAGGACCGCCGACACGACTCGACCACCCGTCAGACCGATCACTGCCGCGATGATTACGACGAACAAGGTGATCTTGATCCACACGGACCAGTCCTGCTTGCCGAGCCACGCGAGGAACGCGGGCAACGAGTCCGGCTCGGCGGACTTCTTGGTCGAGGTCCGGCGTCCTCGATCGCGTCGCATCCGCAGATGCTACAGCTGGGGCAATCTCCACGGCTCATAAATACAAGATTCGCGAGTTGTACTGCAACTTGATCACCGCATCTCATCAACTTGGATACCCTCCTACCGCGGGTTGGAGGCCAACTCCGGCGGGGCTCCATTGCGGCATGAGCCGTGGCGATTGTTCGCTCGGTAAGCGTGACGTGCCCTGCGGCCTTGGGTCGCAGCTCCCCCGCCGTCTGGGGCCAGCTATGGGCTGGCCCCAGACAACCGTTGAGCCATGCTGCAGCGAGCTGATGAGCGGAGTGGCTCAGATGGGTGGTAAGCCCAGACTGCAGCACATAGATCGGGCAAGGCCGCGCTGGACGGTGGATCGCATTCACAGCGCTCTCACCCGCCACTGCGCCAGGTGCGCCATGACGGCATGGTTGGCCTCCCATCCGTCCGGGAACTTCGCCGGCACGTTGATGTGGACCGGCTCCGTCGACGGGTGGGCATCGAGCAGTTCGGGAATCCCCGTCCTGGCCACCACGATGCACGCGTGCCGGTGCCGGGACGTGAGCACGCACAGCCGCCCCGCTTCCAGGTGGAACGCGGTCGCGTCCCGCCGCCCCGACAGCGGGTGCAGCACGATGGTCACGTCGAACTCGCGCCCCTGCAGCCGGTTCGCCGTGTCCACGGCGACCCCCTCCAGCCCCATCGCCCCGAGCGCCGAACGGATCGCCCTGGCCTGGTCCCGGTGGGCAGTGCCGATCGCGATCCGGTCGGCAGTGACCGGTGCCCCGCTGGGCGCGCGCTCAGACCAAGTAGCGGCACCCCGCCGCAGCACCCGGCTAGCCAGCGCCGCGCAGGCCGACACCGCCTCCCCATCAGTTCGCAGCGTGTGCCGGGCCGGCAACTCGTACAGAGCCCAGCCGGACGAGGCCGCCATCTCGACCGCCTCATCGACCGGGCTGCTCCCGAACGCGCGGGCGGAGAATTCCATCCGCCGGTCCCCCGGGCCTGTCCCGGCTTCGAACCCGCTGAACGGGTAGAACGCCTCGGCGACCACCCGGGCCGCTGATGCGGGCAGCCGCCAGGACACCGGCAGCGTGCGCACTTCGATGTCCGGGTTGTGGCGCAGCAGCACAGCCACCGCGCTCTGCATCGGGTCCCAGGTCAGCCCGGTCCACCGCTCGGTCTCCACCGTGGAGAAGGGGTCGAGCTGGCCCGGGTCGCCGACGAATAGCGCCCGCTCGAACCGGCCGGCGATACGCAAGAGCAGGTCCGACCTCATCTGGTATGCCTCGTCCACGATCGCCCACGGCCAGGACACGTCGTCGCCGACCGTGGCCCACTTGGCGGCGGTACCGAGCACGACCGGGCAGCCTGTCAGGCTGGCCAGCTTGCTGGACACCGTCACCTGGCCGTGCCGTGCGATTCGCGGTGAGGTGACGTAGTCCTGGGCGGACAGCCGCCCGATGTGCAGGACGGGATCGTTACTCGCGAGCCGGTCGGTCAGGTCGTCGACCTGCTCATTGGTCTGGGCCACCACCATGACTGGCTCGCCGGCGGTAGCGAGATCCGCCGCCGCGCGGACGACGAGCGCCGACTTCCCTGCCCCGGGCGGGGAGTCGACCACGATGCCGCGCCCGGTCGCCCTGCCGAGCGCCGCAAGCACGTCGGCAACCGCGCCCTCCGCTCGCTGTCCGGCGGCCATGGCCTGTTCGCCGGGTAGCGGCATCAGCTCCGGAACCCTCACGACCATTCCTCCTGTGCTTCTTCATCGGTCGGCTGGTATGGCACCGGCTGGTATGGCACCGGCGGACCGCCGTGCGTCCACGGGGTCTGCTCAAGTTCAGGGAACGCGGGCGGCGGCTGATAGCCGTCGCTGAAGGTCGCGTAGCAGTCGAAGTCGCCGACCTCGGGGATAGTCCCGGCCGGCGCCGTCCGCCCGTGGCCCATTCCGCCGGCCAGTTCCAGCACGACCTGTGCGGGCTGCCCGTCGGCAGCGTTCGCCACAGAGACCACGCGGGCGTCCTGCCGGGGCCGGGCCGGAGAGATGAGCGCGGCACCTTCGTCCACCAGCACCGGGTCCCACGTCCGCACCGTCACGCGAGGCCGTAGCTTGGCCCTGCGCCCGCTGGTGTCGAGCCGGCCGGGCTCGACGGCGACGACCTCCCCCGCGAACGCTTCGCCGGTCAGCCGGTGCTCGGCCATCACCAGCGGATCGTCGAATGCCCGCTGAGCCGCGCAGGCCGCCTGGACGCGTTCCAGCCGGGCGAGGCGGCGCGCGGCGGTCACGGCACTGTCCCGGCGCGGCTGTGGCGGCCCGCCGTCGCGGAGCTGCCCGGCATGCCAGGTGACGGCATCCTTGTCGGCGTCCCAGCGCGCGGCGACGTGACCGCCAGGCGGCAGCCCGCGCAGCAGGTCCGCCGCCCGCCACAGCAGCCGCCACGTTGGTGCGAGCTGGCTGGCAAGCGCCTGTTCGAGCGCGACCCGCGCACGGCGCTCAGCCCGGTCGTCTCCGCTCGCCGCTGCCTGGTTACCTGCGGCGATCAGCCTGGCGAGTACCTCGTTGTCGAATGTGGGGTCGGTGGCCGGGCCAGCCGGCGGCCAGCGCACCGGGTCTTCCGCGGCGAGCGCAGCCTCGGGCCCGGTGCGGCCGTCCGGCGGGTCAATCCAGCCAAGCAGCGCGGCGAGATTCAGGTCTTCTACCGGGCTCTGGCCCGTCGCCCAGTGCATGGTGAGCATGTCGGTCGCGGCGAGCATCAGGCAGGAGCCTGGGTACTCCGCGCGTTCGGCGAGGAACGTCAGCCATCTCCCCAGCACGGGGACGGTCGCGGGTACCGCGTAGTCGCCTTCGGCCCGCCGGAACCTGGTAGACCGCCCGAGGAGCCGCGCGAATGACACCCCCGCCCGGTTCGGCATCAGGATCTGCGGGGCGTCCGCGCAGCGGGTCCTCGGCTCGCGCCTGCCGCTGCCTGGCAGTATCTCGACATCCCCGAGGTAGCCCTCGATGTAGGGCACGACGATGTCGGCGAGCTCGGCGGCGAAGCCGAACCGCTGGGTGCGGTTGCGCGGCTGGGTCACCACCAGCAGCTGCGGGGCGCGCGGATGGTCTCCGACCATGGCCGCGAGTGGCGCGCACGCCTCCCCGGCGAGGGCGAGCGGGACGAACATCATCGGCCGGCCACTCAGATGGACGTGCCGGACGGTGGCGACCGGCTGAGCCCGTCCGACATCGACTGCCTGCGCTCGTGCCAGCGAGACTAAAGTACTCATACCGCCTCGCCCAGGCATTCCGCGCGCAGCCGGGCGGCTGTCCGCAGCAGTTGCGCCACCTCGGCCTGATCATCGGCCGGCTGGCCGGCACCCCTGGCGAGGTGCAGGACAGTGGCGACGTGCTCGATGCCGCCCAGGTCATCCCTGGTTGCCCGGCCGAGCGCTGACGTAGTACCCGCGGCCTCGTCGCGGCAGAAAAAGCACATTTCGCAGTTAGCCAGGCACTCGGGGGCGTAACGGGCATCTACCGAGCGGACCGCGCCGGCCACTGCGGCCGGCAGCCGGCGCGGCACCCCGGCCCTGTCCAGTTCCAGGTCGAAGGTAAGCCCCGGCGGCAGCACGTCCACCAGGGAGTCGATCCGCCGCAGCCGCGAGAGCTGGCGCCGCAGCACCGTCATCTGCTTGCGCACGTCCAGCAATGCGGCGCTCGGCCGGTTGGAGAAGTTCTCCGGGCAGACCAGGACCACCTGGTCCGCCACGCTCTCGGGTCCGATCCCCATCTCGGCCAGAAGGTCGCGCATGGCCAGCACGTAGACGGCCGACTGGATCACGGCGGCGGCGACCTTGTCGCCGTCGGCCTGGCCGTCGATCACCGAGAAGGACTTGATCTCCGTCACGTGGAACCGGCCGGAAAGCTGGAACGCGATCAGGTCGGGCTCCAGGTAGGCTGGCCGGCCGCCGACCCGCAGGCACAGCAGGGGGTGGTCGAACAGCGTTCCGGCGTCATCCCCGGACTGGGCCGCCCGCGCCAGCAGCCGCCGGGTCCGTGCGTGCCGGACTTCGCGGCTGGTGTTGCCGCCGACCTCGTCGAGGTTGTCGTAGGACGCCTCGCGGATCGGAAGCGAGAGGTGCTCCCTCAGCAGCGTCAGCAGCTCCGCGCACCCGTTCGCCTTGACCTGAGCTTCGAACGCGTTGCCCCGGGTAATGGCGAACTGCGACTGCCCGGCCATGGCCGGGAACCCGACGTGAGCGGCGAGTCCCTGCTTGTCGACGCCAGCCGCGTCCAGGACCGCCCGCCGGGCACAGCCAGGGTTGCCGGACAGCGCGGCGATCGTGCGCGCACTGTGGTTGCGTGGCGTGACCGGTCCTCTTATTCGGTCAAGCCGTATTCCTGTACTGTCCACTGCCTTCTCTCTGGGCTGTGATGTTCCGTCTCATGCGATTCAGGCTTCGGCGCTCAGCACTGTCCCGAGCCGGCTGCCGAACAATTGCTGTGCCTCATCGAGCTGACGGCGCGCCCTAATGGCGGCGGACCGCCGGGTTTTCGTATCCGCATTGGCATGCACCTCCAGTTCGGATTGAGCCGCTCGTGCCACCGCAGCAGGGTCCACCTGCGCCGCTTCCACGGTGGCGCCGGGAATATTCACGGCGAACCGCCACAGCAGCCGCATAGCGTCAGTGCTCGGCATTGGGATGCGCTGCACATTCTTGGCAATCTGCACCGCAGCCGTAAGATAGTCGGCACGCGGGCTGAGCGGACCGATAACGCGCCTTTCCATCGGCCAGGTCGAGACAGCCAGCAAGCCGCGAGCCGGAGCAAGCAGGTCAGCGGTGAGCGCGGCACATAGATAATAAGGCCGGGCAAATGGCGCGGTACGGAACGAACGCTCTTCGTCGCGGCGCACGCTGGTCAGCCTGGCAGCCGGAATGGCACCAACGAAAAGAGCCTCATGCACGCTGCTGATGAGCCGTGGTCCAGCCGGGACGGTCAGCAGGGTGAGCGCCTGGTGCACTTGCTCGCGCAGCGGCAGCAACGGCCCGCGGGGCGCTTGGTTCCCGGCCCTCGGTCCCGGCTCGTCCAGCTCGATGGCATCGTGCCAGGCCCGCTCTGCCCGGCGAAGCTCGCCGCGGAGTGCCCGAGCCCCTTCCCGGTCCCCGCGCAGGAGGGCCTGCCGGACCTGGGCGCGCAGTTCTTCCGCGCGCTGGTCGAGCTGCTCGATGGACTCAGGCATAGGAGCACGATAGCTGTTCCACCGTTTTCCAGCAAATTCCAGCAAAACCTTGCGTGTTCCGCACCCTGGTGATGGGTCGCGGCGGATCAGGCAGGTCCGGCCCGGGCGCGGCGCCCCGGATGTCCTCGTGCCACCATAGGGGAGATGCACGCCGGGTATGAGGTGCCGTGGTGACCGGCGCTTTCGACGCAGCACGGGAAGCGCTGCGATGGGTGACGGACGCCGGGGTTGCCGCGGATGGCGGTGCGACGTGGCCGGAGTCCCG
>Ga0307372_10009746_pt1 | contig 13163 bp, 8 predicted proteins | sample OX1MG_FD_202533 | JGI IMG/M metagenome (GOLD analysis project Ga0307372, IMG submission 202533) | Soil microbial communities from Risofladan, Vaasa, Finland - OX-1 | ecosystem: Environmental > Terrestrial > Soil > Coastal area > Acid sulfate soil | place: Finland: Risofladan, Vaasa | collected...
TCAGCGAATGTCCATCGATTTTTTCAAACAATAGATCAAGGGATCCTCTGGTCACCAACCGGCCAGATATAATCGCTGGTTGCGTGAACTCAGCTTGGTGCTCCCATCAAATATCCGGCGTTCAGTCCATTGTCTTTAAACCACTTCTTGACCGCGGACTTACTGTCGGACAGAACGCTACCGATCTGGTCCGTCGCGGGCGCTTCCCATCGTCCCCATTGCAGCAGTCTTCGTACGGTAGCGCGTACGCGCGCAACATCCTCCTCCGACAGTTTGCGGTAGAAGGGGCGTATCCGCTCCTCCTCATCGATGAGATCCAACTTGCCTACCACGGCATCTCGCAATAATTCCGCCCAAGCCATCATCGACTTTGATGCAAAAATCCTTTCCAGCCTCGTGCGGTCTTGATCTCCTGCCGGTGCCTTTGGATCCCATAGCAGCAGGGCCTCGTCGTAAAACATATTCATCAGGGAGACAACGTTTTGCGATTCGTGGTCACGCTTGTAAGCATCCGTCGTCATGTTGTCCGATGTCGGTTCCCTGTATAGAAACGAGCTAAACAAGGATTTTCTCAAGAGATCTATCGTGATGGGTTTCTCGCGAGTGCCACGGTTACTAGCGGACACCAGTGCCGCGAGTCTGTTGTCGGGAGCCTCCAGGACTGATTTGTACAAATAATCTCGAAAACGCTCCCTCGTTTCCCCGCCTGTGAGCGTAAGGTCTTTCTTTTTCAGATATTCGAGAAAGCCTTCCTCACTCTTCGGTTGCCCGTCTTCGAGGCTCTTGTATTCCTCAAAGTCTGCCCCGAACAGGCTTCCTAACTTTAGAACCATAATCGACGAAAAAAATCTGGCCTGAGCAAACTTGTCATGGGCAGCGATGTTCGTGTCATTCAGCAGACGGAGATTTGATGTGAGATAGATTTTGCACTCGAACGCGCGACGGCCGTTCAGCAACAACGCGGCCACCTTGTGCTGCCCATCAAACAGCCGGACGTGGCCGTCAACGACTCGGCCGATTGACGGCTGTAATACCGGATGTTCTTGAAAATGCCGGTATAGATCGAAGACACGGTCAGAAATAAGATAGCGCGGCTGCAAACTCATCGTCGAGTCCTTCTCATCATCACTGTCCAGGACCTCCACGTCGAGCGTAGCGTAGAAGTATTTCCATCCAGTCGTTGGGCACGAGTAGACGATATGAGAGTACGTTTTGTCGGGCGACTGAAGGGTAACCGTTGAGCCTTCGTTCTTGACGGCCACTGCTTCGCCGAATGAAGCTATCGCTTTCCGGGTCTTCAAATATTTAAGGAGATCCCGAAGAGTCAGTTTGTCGCCAGACGCAAAAAAATCCTCAAGTTCGAGTCTGATCCGAAAGTCTTCCAGAGGAAGCGCGCCCTTTTCGGCGTTATGCTTGCCGCACATTGGGGCGATGTTGGACATCTCCGTCGCGCCCCCGGAAGCGAATGCTTTTATATGGTCAAACTGAACAGTCTCTCCAACTGGAATTTCATGACCCGTTGCGAAGCAGACCCGCCCAAATCGCTTTAACACCACTTCTTTTTCGTCTTCGCTCAACTGGCGTTTCAGAATTACCGACATGAAGTTCTCCGGCGTGGTTCGAGTGGTTGTTCAATTGTGGTTTGTCTCGATTCTTGCAGCTTAGCTCTCCACCTTGGTCAGCTAGATCCTGCCGAAATGACGGAAAGCATCTTCGATTGCCGGTTTCTTTTCCCGAGGGAAACGCACTTTCCGGCTCGACGAATTGAGACGGTTCGCTGCTATGCGTGTGGTGAGACCATGTTGTTCTTTGACATCCGCTATCCAACAGGGCTTCGGTATGAATCGATGTCTCATAAGCACGTACTTCTGGATCTCGTGGTAAGTGGCGATTCCGAATTCACCCTCCCGTTCACCTCGGCGCGGCCAGCAGCATAGCATCGAGGAGGCGTTTTTCCTCGCTGTCCTTCGGATAGAGAGCAGAGAGGGCGTTGGCGAGGCGCAGGAAGTCGGGGCCGCGCTCGATTTCGGATTTCAGCATCGTGCGCAATGCATTGGATTTGCCGGACTTCTGCAGCAGCATCGCGATATGAACGTGGTCCAGCGTCGTCGTTCCCTGTTTCGGCGCCGGAGCTTCATCGCGAGCCGCTCCGGCCTTACTAGTACTCGGTTTGGTCTTCGATGGACGATCCTCTGACTCGGCCGCGAATGCAAACTCGTAGTTGATGTTCTTGCCTTTGGTCCGCTCGATTAAATCCGCCGCGCCGATCGCGCCATCCTCGCCGAGGAGCTGCTCCGCGCGGTCCATGACAGGAAGCAATCGCACGATTCCTTTTTCGATGACGATGATCCGACTTTCCCATCGGTCCAGATGAATTCCGAGCGGCTGTGCGAAGCGGCGCGCAACGTCATAGACCAGCGTGAGCCCCTTCTTTGATTTGCCAGCGCCGCCTTCTTCATCTCCGTCCTCGCTCTCGCCCTCATCGGACTCCGAGTCGGTGCCGTTAGTCGCTGTGCTCTGGATGGTCCAGAGAAACAGCGCGGTGAGTCGGGCATCTTCTTCGAGCGCGCCGGCGGCGCCATTGCGGGCGCGAGCTTCGGCAGTGCCGAGGATTTGCTCGAGGGCGATGCGGCCGACCGTCTCCCAAACGTACGCGAGAAACCCACGCTTGTATGGTTCAACCGCTTCAGGATCGCCACCGAGCGGAATCTCTCGGCCCTGCGCATCTTCGACTTTCGAGTATCGACTGTAGAGTTCCATCGCGGGTCCGATGCAGGCGAACACGAGGTCCGCGCCGCGCACACCTTCGTCGGAAAGGCGTTCCATCCAATCCCCCGTGCGTTTCGGAAGATCCTGAGAAATTTCGCCCCAGTCGCCGATAGAGACTCCTTCTGGCCTTGGTCGGCAAACCAAGTGAACACTGGTTGCGAGTGCGGCAGATTCTTTAGCATTTAGTCGCGCCTTACGTTCAGTAGCCACCGGCCACGAAGCCACAACTACCCAACCCGCATGCAGAATTCCTGAAAGTAGAGCTTCCCAACCTTCCGTGGATTTGTGCGCGAAGACGATGCAGGCGATCCCGTTGTCGGCAACGGTACGACGACCTGTAGAAAAGGCTTTGGCCAGGCTTTTTTCAAAAAATTCGGGCGTTTTCGGTTCACCGTCGACAATATGCGCCTCGTTCCAGACAGATTCTGCCGTCTTAGGAGTTAAACCGTCGCTGGACTCTTCGCCAAGTACATTGATCGTGTTTGGTTGGACCATGCGCTTCAACCAGACGTAAAAGAGATCAGACAAGTCCGAATACGGAACAGAATCGTAGTAAGGCGGATCTGTGAACCAAATGTCGGCAGACTCGTCGGGGAGTTGCTGATCCGAAGCCTTTGCTTGTGTGACCTGACCCGCTGATAAGCCGGCGTTCGCAACCTGTTCCACCACGTCGGTCATCGCATCTATCAATTCCGAAAACTCTTCTTCATTCGCGATCGGCACCAGTTCAATGAAATCCCAAGCGATCGTAAGGGCTTGGCGTGCGAAGGTACCACGGGGAGCCTCGGTCGAGTTGATCCATGTAACGAAGCACGTGCTTCGTTCTGCTAGTTTAGAGATCGCAAGACACAGAAGATGTTTTGCTGTTGTCTCGACTTCTCCCACTTCTGACGACAGTGTTGAAAGCGCGAGTTTCTGTCTCGCCGTGAACACGCGTCCAAAGTCGGTGATTCCAATCCTCGTCGCGCCGGAAACGCCTCTGGCGTTAGGAGAAGGGCGAATCGCACTTATAGGTTCGGAGGGTAGCTCCGTCACAAGAGCGGCTCCTTTCTTTTGAGCGGCGCATACAGCGGAATAGTCACGGGGCGTCGGCAAGCGATAGAGTAACCCTCCTTCAGCCCTTCGCACCGCAACAGCCATTAGCCGAGCTCCCGACTCTCTAGTTCCAGATTTGTCGAAACTGGAGTCAGATCCGCCTTTCTGCTGCGTTAGCTGAGCGCGGACGCGTGGGGCACTGAGAACACCTGGACAGCAGCGACATGTAGCTACACCTCCAGTGATCGTCGGAGGAGGAATATCCGGGAGTCGGGAAGTGGGGACGTCATGAACGTCAATGCTCAGACTTATCTTCTTGGAATCGCGATTACCGTGGACACCGAGAGAGACCAGTTTTGTATATTGCTTTCGGCTTTTGTTGAAGCGCTTTGCGAGCCAAGTCGTGCGAAGCAAGGGAATCTCGGCGCCACACCTTTCACATTGCACCGTTCTAGCCCATAAGTAAGCGATGGGCTTAGTTCCGTCCGACTCGGTCGGATAGTAGACACTGAGTATTTGTTCCGCCCGTTCTTTGATTTCTGCGCCCACCCGTCTTAGTTCGGCTGCAAGTTTGGACCCTTGACGGGGAATGTCTTCGATCATCGCCTTCAGGACCATCACGGCGACCGGGTTCAGGTCACTGGCGAACGTCTCACATCCGAGCCTCAGCGCTTCCAGCGGAATGGATCCGCCACCGGCGAAAGGATCGACGACGAGCGGCGCTTCTTCGCCATGCGCGGCTCTCACAAGGCCTCGTCCAACTTCCAAATAGCGCAGATTCGATGCGAGGTCCCAATTCGAGAAATCGCCGATGAACTTGAGAATCGCCTTTCGTAGGTCAAAGTCTTTGGGTCCCGGCTCGCCCTGAACACTCTTCAATAGTGGTCGTGCTTTTTCCTTAAAATCGGCGGGGCAGTTTTCATCGCATGGGTCGGGAAGGAGGAGAGCGAGCAGCATTGCGCGGCATGCCGCAAGCGGTCGGCGTGCCCACCACAGATGAAGCGTGCTTGGATGCCCGTGCCGGATGGACTTCTCGCGCGCCGAATGCGCGCTCACCACGGCAATCGGAAAATCCACCTCCGCCAGCCGCTTACATTCCTTCGGTATCATTCTGCGACCTGGATCGTCTTGAGTTTTCGAATGTACGATGCCGGAAGTCGCCACTGACGCGCACCTTCCAGAATCAAGTCCCGGTAAGCAGCGCTGGGCAAGCAGGCCTTCGGCGTTGCGACCACATACGTTTGCACCGCCATACCATCGTCGTCGTCGCTTTGTCTGCAAACTCGGCACTCTATCCTGACGTAAACTTTGCTGTCATGCGGGCGACTCGGGTCGTAGCCTTCGTGTCTATCCAATACAGTGATCTCAGACTCGTCTATTTCGTAAACGACACCCCAGAGCTCGTCCCGTTTCGAAGGCTTTGCATCTGCCGTCCCGCACTTTCTGGACAAGGATCTGTGCGTGAAGGCCATGCGGTGGTCCGGCAACTTTGCGACGCATACGAACTCTACCGACGCACAGCGCGCCCGCATCTGATCCCAATCAAGATTTGAACCATACGCGAAATAGTTCATTTCCCCGTCCATGTGCGCATAGCGTTTGTGTTGAAACTCCTCACCCGATGTCGCTGGGTTTTGGAGAGGATTCATCTAATTCGCCCCGAGCATTATCCTGCTGATAGGTACGAATATTTCCCCGCGCTGAGAAGCAATAGCTCGTTTTCGTCGGAGAAGATCACGCAGGTCAATTTGGCCCTCCAACACCGCCATCAAGTCCGCTCCGTCCATGCACACGAGCCGTGGTCGGCTTCCTTTGCCGTACCTTTCAAGCGCGTCCTGGCTGAAACCGTTGACTGACAGAAACAGCCCGAGTGTGTTGTCTAGATTGGAAGCGACAGCGCCGTCTAGGTCTCGGAGCGCCTCAAGGTTCACCTGATGTTTTTGCCATTTGACTTCGAGCAGAAAATCGGTGCCGTCATGAACGAACGCTCCATCGATCTGCTCCCCTGAAATTCTAAACGCGCCCCGCGGCTCCAACTCGTACAGATCAAAGACTTGGTAAAGCAGTTCTTCCAACCCGTATCCGCTATTCTGCCTGTCTAGCTGAGCGTGCAACGACAAAAATCGCGTTCTTAGTTCCTCATGTCTCTGCGAGAAGTATTGCTTCTTTTTTCGTTGATCCTCGGCCTGACGACGCTGTTCCTGCTCCGTTTTCTCCGCGGCAAGCGTTGCGTCGTGCTTCTCGACAAGAACCCGCAAGTGCTCCAGGCTGTCTTCTGCCTCGCGCTTTCTTTTCTGGCCGTCAGAGAGCCACAGAAGATGGCTGCCGTCTTCGTAGTGCAGTGTCTCGGCCAGAATACGCCGCAAGGGTCCTAATCCATCAGCCGATTCGTTCATGGTATCCAGCACAGGATCGATAATGTGAAACTTGTATCCCTCCCAATCCTGGCTGTTGACTAAATCATTCGGAACATCACATCTCCGAAACAGCTCGCGAAGGTCTTTTTTTGTCCAGAAGACGTTTACGAGCGCCTTTTTAAGAGCCCGCAGAATGCTATCCGGGAAGTGCGTCTGATTCACTTATCGGCGAGGTCGCGAAGCGACAGAGCGTAGTGATCGATTTTTCGGATTTCGTCCCATTCCAGTTGCGCTGGGTCCTTGATCGTGATGAGCCGCGGACCTTCCGAGAGCTTGCAGCAGCTCACGGCATAGAGCCAGTAGCAATCGCGACGATCCTCGGCAGTTCGTTTTTCGTTGGGCGTCAGCCCGATGACTCCCTCGGTGCTGCCGATTCCCTTCACTTCGATCAGCCGAAGTTCGCCCGAGTTTGTGTCCAAGCTGGTTATGTCATATCCGAGGTTCTTTTCGTGGACATCGGTGACCTCTCGGCCCTGTGCAGCTTCATACTCGATAGCGACCCGCATTGCGATCGCCTCAGTCTCGGGATCCGGCCGCAGGTTCCGTACTTCCGGCTTGTCGCGCTCAGGATGCGGTAACACGAGAACGCTGGCGAGGCGCTCAACTCCTTGAAGGCTCAGAGAGCGTTGCCGATCAAGATCCTGCCGCCGCTTCGCGCGACGCGCCATCAATGCGGAATGGCGATCCTCAGCCTGTTTGAGATTGCCCGCCGCACCTTCGACGCGGCGCTGCGCATCTTCGGCCAGACGACCGATCAACTGGTCCTCGCGGTTGAGAAGCTCTGTCAGCGACAACTCCACGTGCTGCGAAACACGTTCAACCTCTGCAGCGCGCTCTTGCCGGACTTCGTCCAAAAAAGCGGTGAGCGCGTGATCGTTCAGCCACGCACGAGGCTCCGGCTCATGCGCCACGGCAGGCAAGCTCTCCGGGGCAGGAGCGGGACTCATGTTGCCGAGGATGCTCTGATCGCGAAGCTCAATAGCGCCGCCCGCACGAACCTCAGCCGCGAACATACGTTCGTGAATTACGTCTCCCAATCCATCCACGACGCGCGCCCGGAAGAAATCAATCCTCACGGGCGCATCCACATCGAGGGAGTAGAGGCATGCGCCATCGGCGAAGGATTGGCGCGCGCTGTCGAGGACATGACGCCGAAGCGCCTCGAACATCGGATGTCCCGGCGTTACCCATTCGAGATTGTTTTTCTCAGCTGTCTCCCGATCGGTCGAGAAACGCGGATACCGCGCCGCAAGAGAAGGCATTTTCCAATCGGGCTGGCTTTCATAACGACGTAGCGCCTGCGGGGTCGCCGTTGGATCAAATGTGTGTGGCAGCGATGGTACGACCTTAAGCGCGAACGGCACATGAGGAGCGCCTTGGCTGATGAAGCGGGCGATAGTCTCAGGAACGAGACGATGCTCTTGCGCACGCGCACGTCGCTCGACGAGCATCTGCAGATTCAATTTCTTCGAGGCAAGTCCTTCAAGCGCGTTCTGGCAGATAGCACGGAACCGATCCTCGCTGACATCGCGGAGCAGACGATCTTCGAGATCCGCCTCGCCCAGGGCGCCGGCATAGTAGTCGCGAAGGATGCGTTCCATCTGCGCCGCCGGGAGGATTTCGCCGACGACATTGAAAACCGTGTCGTCCTCCAGCGCCTTGCGAATTTCGTTGAGCTTTTCGAGCAGCCGGTCGAGAATGTGGCCCTCGACGGTGTTGGTCGCGACGAAATTGAAAATCAGGCAGTCGCGGGTTTGACCGTAGCGATGGATGCGCCCCATCCGCTGTTCGAGCCGGTTCGGATTCCACGGAATGTCGTAATTGAACATGATGTGGCAGCATTGAAGGTTGATGCCTTCGCCAGCCGCTTCGGTGGCCACCAGCATCTGAATCGCGCCTTCACGAAACTGCTGTTCGGCATAGAGTCTGCTGCCCTTCACATCCCGCGACCCGATTTGCATCCCGCCGTGGATGAAGCCGACCTTGAAACCCCAGTTGGTGAGCTTGCGGACGAGGTAATCGAGCGTGTCTTTGAACTCGGTGAAAATCAGGAGCCGCTCACCTGAGTCGTCGAAGAATCCTTGCTCTTTCAGAACTTGCTTGAGCTTCGCTAGCTTGGCTTCACCCTCAGCTTCCTCCAGAGCCCCGGCCCGCTTGGCGAGTTCCTCAAGTTCGGCGATTTCCTCGCGGACCAGCGTGGGATTCTGGGCGAGCGTCACCGCTTCAAGAACGCGCTCGATTCGATCGCGCTCAGCTTCTTCCATTTCCTCCATATCTTCGGCGTCCGGCAGATCGGAAGCGGTGAGCGCAATGGTTTGTGCGCGCTTCAATCCCTCTGCAAGACGCCGCGCACGATTCTCCAGCGAGTGCCGCAGAGCGTCTGCGCTCGAAGCGAGTCGGCGCTGATAAAGAGCCATCAGGAAGCCGACAGCGCGTGCGCGGGGATCGTCGCCCTTGGCGGCGGCGCGAGAAGACTGCGACTTCACGAAAGAAGTGACGTCGCGATAGAGATCGAACTCGGCGCCATCGATAGTGAAATCGGCGGTACGAGGATCGCGCTTTGTGAAAATCTTCCGAGCAACCCAACTGCCGTCAGGCTGACGCTCGGGAAAGTAAACCATCGCCTCCTTGGTGCGTCGCAGATAGAAGGGCGCGGCGCGGCGAGTGATAGCCGCGCGAATCGACTTCACGTCGGCATAGGCATCCTGATCGAGCAGCTGGAGGAAGAGGCTGAAGTTCTCCGGATCGCCCTTGTGGGGAGTCGCTGTCAGCATCAGGAAGTGATCGGAGTGGTCGCGCAACAGCTCGCCGAGCGCGTAGCGCGCTGTCTTCCGAGCGGGTGGGGACCACGACATCCGGTGAGCCTCATCGATGATGACGAGATCCCATTGGACCTGCCGCAAACCAGGCAGAATTGTTTCGCGCTTCGCGAGATCGAGCGATGTGATGATCTGGCGGTTTTCGAGCCATTGGTTAATGCCGAACTGCTCGCGAATATCACCACCCTTCAGAACGATGAACTTCTCGTCAAACTTCTCTTTGAGTTCGCGCTGCCATTGGAACGTGAGGTTCGCGGGACACAAGACGAGAACCCGATCCACCAAGCCGCGAAGCTTCAGCTCCCTGACCAGCAGACCCGCCATGATCGTTTTCCCCGCACCCGCATCGTCGGCGAGGAGAAAACGCACCCGCGCCAACTTGAGAAGATAGTCGTAAACGGCTTCAAGCTGGTGAGGAAGGGGATCGACGCGAGAAATCGAAAGACCGAAATAGGGGTCGAATTCGTAGGCGATACCGAGCATGTAGGCTTGGAGTCCGAGCCGCAGCAGTTCAGAGTCGCCCGCGTAAGAGCAGATCGTCTCCTGTATCGTCAGCTTTTGGAGGTCAGCCGCGGTGAGCGTCACGTTACGAAAGCGCTCGGACTGAACCCCGACTAGCCCGACGCTCCAAGTGTCCCCGTTTACGGGCCTGACGGTTTCGACCCGCATTGGCTCGTTGAATAGCGAACCGACCAAGACTTGGCCTTCCTGCACCGATTGATCGCCCACGACTCCTCCGAACGAGCATCATCAGACTACGACGCTCCGCCCGTTCTTACAACGCCGGCAGCACCGCTCCGGCCCCTCTCTCACCCTTCAAACCCACGTCTCAACAGGCGGCCCTGCGCTGTGAGCCGCCCCGCGAGCGCTCCGTAAACTCCGCGTCACGGCCCTTCCCCTTACCCGTCTGCCCATGCGGCTCCGCTTCGCGCCGCTCTCATTGGTGGCGTTCGCTTCGCTAGCACGCCGTGCCAGCCCCTGCGGGGCCGCTGCGCTCTGGCACGTCCTGCCGCCCGCTCCGCTCGCGCGTCTGAAGAATCTGCGCACGGCCCTCCTGTTCGGGTTGAGAGGGCCGCGCGGAAAGAAATTGCGCGGTGATGAAAGCAAAGCGCAGCACGCCCTGCCGCATACGCGGAAGCGGGCGAAACAAGACAAGGAGACGGAGGTAACGGCAATGGCAATCAACAAGGTGATCGTGATCGGCAATCTGGGAGCTAACCCCGTGATTCGTGCGCTGCCGTCCGGGCGGAAGGTCGCGAATTTCTCGCTGGCGACCACGGAGCGGTTCACCGACCGCGACGGAGCCAAGCAGGCGCGCACCGAGTGGCACCGGATCGTCGCGTTCGGACCGCTGGCCGATACGTGCGAGCGGTTCCTCAGCAAAGGCCGGCAGGTTTACATCGAAGGCCGGCTGACGACCCGCCAGTACGAAGCCAAGGATGGATCGGGCAAGCGCTACCGGACCGAAATCGTCGCGCGGCAACTACGCCTGCTTGGCAATCGCGCAAGCGGCGACGCGCCCAAGGCGGAAGCTTCCGCCGACATCCCGTTCTAGCCAACCCACCCAGGGAGAACCGCGCAAGCGGTTCTCCCGCAACCATCCAAATCCAAACCATAATCGGAGATTACGGACATGAACGTTTACGAAATCGTCACCGAGAAGATCGTGAAGCTGCTCGACCAAGGTATAGTGCCGTGGCGCAGGCCGTGGACCTCGACCGGATTGCCGCGCAATTTGGTATCGAAGAAGCCGTATAGAGGCATCAACTATTTTCTGCTCTCCGCGTCTAAGTACGTGTCGCCGCACTGGTTGACATACCGCCAGGCGACGGAATTGGGCGGACACGTCCGCAAGGGCGAAGAGAGCACGATCGTAATTTTCTGGAAGCCGGGTGACCTAAAGCAGAGCAGCGAAGACCTCGACACCGAGAGGAGCAGCGAGAAGAATCGGCGTCGATTCCTTCTGCGATATTATCGGCTGTTCAACCTCGAACAATGCGAGCTACCGCAATCTGTCCTCGACAAGCTTCCGAAGATCGAAACGCACCAGCACGATCCGATTGAAGCCGTCGAAAAGATCATCGCCGGAATGCCTAACCCGCCCGAAATAGTACGCGGAGGCTCGAAGGCGTTCTACTCGCCGATCACCGATCGCATTACGCTTCCGCCGCGCGAGCTTTTCATCAGCGCGGAAGAGGAAGCAGCCACTACGACACACGAGCTAGTTCATTTTTCAGGTGGCGAGAAACGTCTTGCGCGAGAAGGGATTTGCGAAGCCGCGCCATTTGGCTCGCCGGTCTATTCCAAAGAGGAACTGGTTGCCGAGATGGGAGCGGCATTCCTTTGCGCTGAAGCCGGAATCTCTAACGCGGTCATCGACAATCAGGCCGCATACCTCGCTGGATGGCTCAAAGCGCTTAGCAACAATCGCAAGCTTTTGATCCAGGCCGCCGCACAGGCACAGCATACGGTCGATTACATACTCAATCGCAAATCCTGCGAGTAATAACATTTTCGGCGCGCTCGCGCTTGTTGCGCGGGCGCGCCGTTGTATCAATCTTCTCAATCTTCGTTCCGCGTTTACCCTCTGGCCTTCACGGCCATCGGCATTAGAAAGGCCGCAAGATCGGAAACCACTGCCTCAAGCGAGTCCGGCGCGGCCGACAGCTCTTCGACAAAAGCATCCCATTGCCGCCGCTTGCTCGCGTCGCGAGCGAATTCCGGAGTGAGCGCATCCGGAACCTCGCTTGGAATCTCAGTGCGCCGGCGTTCGAAGGTCGCCGCTATCGCCTTCGCGAGGCGAGCCTCATCGAACTCGTAGGCCGGTGACAGCACCCAAACGTCGTAGAAGTCCTTCATGCGGCTGTTGGCGCGCCCGAGGTGCACTATTGCCTGAAATTTTTCGGCGATTACCGTCTCGCGCGGATAAGCGCGCAATCGCGGTGCGGCTGAGTCGAGTAAAACCGGAAATGAGATTTCCTCCAAGCCCGGTTCCACCGCGTCTCCGAAGCCGACGTCAACCATCACTTTGATTCGCGCACGCGAAAGGTTGGCGACGGTTCGCAGCCGGAGTCCGCCATATTCCAGTTCTTCCCGGATTCGCTCGATCCGCAGATTATCGGTTTGGAATGTAATCCCATCGTCCGCCGGCATTGCGCAGACCTCGCGGAAGACACCAAGAATGGATTCCTCACTGGAATCTCCGAAGCCCAGCAGACCGAGGTCGCGGGTCGGGCGGTGCGGGTCCGGGAACCAGGTCGTTATCAACATCGCGCCCTTGAGAGCAAATCGGTTGCGATGCGCCGACTCACTCAACCGATAGAGCAAACGCTCCAGCGCATACCGCGTGATCACGAGATCGAACGGCTGGCCTTTCTCGCGCGCCAGTTTGAGGAGGCGAGAGCGGACTGTTGCGCCAATATCGCGAGTCCGCCTACCCATTGAGCGTCAGAGCCTCCATGTAAGGCTGCATCGCGGTCCAGATCTCCTATGGCCCGCATCGCTGGTCCAATTGTACGGCGCCTACCCGTCCAGTTTTTGGGGTTCACTCCAACCTTCAGCTCAGGTGGTCAATTTTCAACCGGCGTTGACAACGCGCTCGGGAGAATGAATTTGCCGCTCTTACGGACGAGGAAGCAGAGCAGATTGAGGCCTTATATCGGACCTCGTCCATTTGATTATAAATCGAAAGTTGGCGCGCCGAAGTAGATGATCGAGTTTGAGCATGACGATCCGCTCGGGGATCATCTACCATACCGTACCGCAAAACGGGCGGTGCAAATGCGAAGCTTCCGAATGGCCGCACCGCATCGGATTGAATCTGAAACCGTGCTTCGTTCGCGGCGGCAAACACAATTTCGCAGCGGATAATATCTGTCAGGATTGCGGCAACACGCGCCCGTCGCGGTAATTCCCGCCAGCCCCGTAACAAGTCTTAAAATCGAAAGCCGCCTTCAAACCATTTTGTAACAATTCGTGATTGAGAACCTCGGCGATTACCGTTGACGGGTGTAGCCCGTTAGGCTACACTTATCACATGAAGATACGGAACATCATTCACAAGGGCGTCAAACGCCTGTACACGGAAGACAGCCCGAAGGGCGTGTCGGCCGCGACCGTGAAT
>Ga0307372_10009749_pt1 | contig 13160 bp, 11 predicted proteins | sample OX1MG_FD_202533 | JGI IMG/M metagenome (GOLD analysis project Ga0307372, IMG submission 202533) | Soil microbial communities from Risofladan, Vaasa, Finland - OX-1 | ecosystem: Environmental > Terrestrial > Soil > Coastal area > Acid sulfate soil | place: Finland: Risofladan, Vaasa | collected...
GCCCGTTCAGGACGATCTCGCTGACCGCCGGCGCGGTGAGGTCGATGAACGAATCGCGCCCCGGACTCGCGCACGAGAAGCGAACCGTCGTCAGCGACCCGAACCCGGTGTCGTCGCCGGTCAGGTCCAGCTCGACCTGGTAAGACTGGACTCGCAGCAGCCTGGCGCGCCCGGCCGCCGCTGCCCTGGTCAGATTGTGGGTCACTGGTCTCCCCCTCATAGCGCGCCCCGCTGGCCCCAGGAATGATGTCATGCCCGGCCGCCGGAATGCCAAGCGGATGCGGCGAGTTGTGAGCTACCGGAAACCGGTACGCGGCGTCGGAGGTACTGACATGGCAGAGCAGGAAATCGCGCAGGTCGACTTCTGGTTTGATCCCCTCTGTCCATGGGCGTGGATCACCTCCCGCTGGATGCTCGAAGTGGAGCAGGTCCGGCCGGTGCGGGTGCGCTGGCACGTGATGAGCCTGGCGGTGCTCAATGAGGACAAGGACGACCTGTCCGACCACTACAAGCAACTGATGAAGCAAGCCTGGGGGCCGGTGCGGGTCTGCGTCGCCGCCGAGCAGAAGGTCGGTGCGGAGACGGTACTGCCGCTGTACACGGCGATCGGCAACCGGTTCCACCATGACAAGGCCGAGCGGAACCGCGCCACGATCGAGGCCGCGCTGGCCGAAGTCGGCCTGCCAGCCGAACTGGCGGACGCCATGGAGTCGACCGAGTACGACGAAATCGTGCGAGCGTCCCACGCGGAGGGCATCGACCGCGTCGGCTACGAGGTAGGAACCCCGGTGATCTCGGTCAACGGCGCGTCCATTTTCGGGCCGGTGGTCTCTCCCATCCCGCGTGGCGAGGCAGCGGGCAAGCTGTGGGACGGAGTCCTGCTGGTCATGAGCACGGATGGCTTCTTCGAGCTCAAGCGCAGCCGGTACCGGGATCCGATCTTCGACTGACGCGTCCGGTCAGTGGCGGGGCAGCACGACCTCGACGACCCAGGCGCAGTCCGACATGATCGTCACGGAGTGACGGCCAGGATCGCGGGAACTCCAGGCAAGGCCGTGTCCGCTCGATCCTGAGGTGGACAGCCGGACATGCCGAGCGGACTGGACGTTGTCCACGTGGACAGCCAAGAATCCACCAGACGTCCGGAAGCAGGCGAACCGCCAGGACAAGCCCCAGTCGCCCGGCTTGCCGACGACGAAGGCAGTGCGATCCATCCCGGTACCGCTGAACCGGGCGAGCGTCGCGCCGACCGCGATCGACCCGGTCGCTCCGGTGTCGTGACCGCTGCCCGGACTGGCGCTGCTGCCCGGACTGGCGCCGGTGCCCGTTCCGCCCGTTCCGCCCGGCCCGGTCGGCTGGTCCCCGAACGCGTGCGAACTCGCGGTGCTGTCCACCCGCGTCTGGCCCATGGCGACGACCAGACTGACCATCGCGAGCACAAGGCAGCACCCGGCGGCTACCGTGCCTGTCGCCATGGCGAGCCTGAGCATGCGGTGAAACCGCGACGCAGCCGACCCGGCTGTCATCGGGCTGCTGTCCCCCGCCTGGCCTGTTAAACACAAGGCACTGTCAGGTTCCGATGCCGATGCACCCCGTGCCCGGGAATGCCGCATGAGGCCTCCCATCAAGTCGTGCCGAACGGCCTGAGCCGGCTCAGGCTCAGTGCGGACGCCCGGTCGACCGTCTACCTTACGAGGGTAGTAACAGAAAGTAACCGACCGTGCATCACGCAACGAGAGCGTTCTATCACGAACCGCAGTGCCGTTCCAAGGCCTATTCCCATACTGGCTGGGAAGAGTGGTCAGTGGCCAAGTGCCCTTCACCGGTCGGCCAGGGCGGATTTAGGGGTTGCTGGCGGGCCGAAAGGTTGCACTGTGTAACTAATTGGGGCAGCGGGCCGATCACACCGCGGCACGCTCAGAAGACCATGGCCGCCCACGGTGCCGGGTCCCACCACATGGCTGCCGAGAGCGCGCTGACGGCACCGGGACGCAACTCACTGACCACGCCTGCTGCGGCCAGTGCCCCGAGCCTGGTCCCGCCGAGGTAGCCGGCGCCGAGTGCGGCGACCGGCAGGGTGAGGTCCGCGTCGGCCGTCGTCGGCTCGCACGTCGGCATGCCCGGGTCGGCGAGCCCGCCGGCCCGCAGCCGCCACCGCCCCGAGTTGGCCGGCAGCAGGTCGTCGGTCACCTCGATGACGAGATCGACCGGGCAGGCATAGCGCCGCTGCTCTAGTGCGCCGGGCACGTCGACCAGCCTGATCCACAGGCCGTCGGAGACCGCGCGCCGGCTCCGGCGCGGGTCAGGTAGCAGGTAAGGCAGCGGGTCGTCGGCTGGCCGCAGCCGGGTCCTGACCTCGCCGACCAGGTCCCTGGACAGCAGGTCAGCCCACAGCGCGGCGTAACCGGCCGGGCTGGTGGCGAATAGTTCGCGCACGGTCAGCACCTGCTCGGGCAGCCCATGCTGACCCCAGGAAGGAACCACCGAGTAGATGGCATAGCCGCAGGTGCCAGAACTGTCCTGCGCCAGTACGCAGCGCTGCGGCGCGGCGCCGTCGCGCAGGAACTCCGGGTCGGCGAGCAACAGGTCCCACCAGCCCTTGTTCCTGGTCAGCAGGCCAGGGCGGGTCGGCAGGACCGCGTCGAAGACGATCGCGAGCTCGGCGGCCGCGCTCTTGAGATCCACCAGCCGGATAGTGACGCCAGCCCGGGCGCCTGGCTGGATCCTGCCCTCGCCGCGTTTCACGACGAAGCTGTGATCATCGGCTGCCGGGCCGTAGCCGAACCGGCCGTAGATTCCCGACTCCGAGGAGAACAGGGCGGCGACCGGCTCTTCGCCCGCTGCTATGTCGGCGAACTGGCGGGCCATCAGGGCGGAAAGTATGCCACGCCGGCGGTATGACGGCAGAACGGCGACCCCGGTGACTCCGGCGGCGCGCACCGAACCGCCAGGAACGGTCAGGCCGAACGAGCACGCCTCGGTCGTGCCCACGAGCAGGTCGCCGTCGAACGCCGCCAGGCTGCGCTGCGGCTCGAAGACGAGCCGGCCGAGATCGGCGAACTTCTCGGCTGGCCAGGTCGAGTTGAACGCCTGGTTGGGGACGGCCCGGAAGGAGGCCAACTCGGAGTCGGTGATCGGTCGGATGGGATAGCTAGTACTCATGAGCGCCTTCGTACCCTATGACGCGGCGGGCTGGCTACCGGATTATCGCCGGGTACGACGGCTGGCCGATTGTGCGGTGGCGGCCTGGTCAGAAACCGGTACAGTTTCGCCATCATGACTGTGAGTTCCGGTCGCCAGGTCTGGTCGGCGGCGTACACCGGCTGGCTGTCGTTTCGCGGCCTCGTCCGGCGGCAGTTCATCACGCGCAACCGCCGGCTGGCCTTTGTCCTCGCCCTCGTCGTGGTCGGAATCGGCATCGGGTCGGTCCAGGTGTCGCAGTGGTGGTTGCCGTCGAGCCTGATGATCTTGCCCGTGCTGGCCGGCGGCCTGCTGCTCTGGCCGCGAGCGCTGCGGATACTGTTCGTCATCGTCGCCGTGATGCTCGGTTACGACGCGATGCGGGCGGGCGGGCTCGCCCTCGGCACCGCGGCCACCATCGTGATCACCGCGGCCTTCGCCGACGTCCTGGCCAGGACGCGGGCCAAGCTCGGGCTGCGAGGGCTGCGCGGCGACCAGATGCTGATCGAGCTGCGGGACCGGATCAAGGCGCAGAGCGCGCTGCCGAGCCTGCCGGAAGGCTGGTGCGGCGAATCTGTGCTCCGGCCGGCCGGCGGTGCCCTCTTCGGCGGTGACTTCGTGGTGTCGGTCTGCGACGGCAAGGATCTCGAAGTCGCCGTGGTCGACGTCGCCGGCAAGGGCATCGAGGCAGGGACCAGGGCGTTGTTGTTGTCCGGCGCCTTCGGCGGGCTGCTCGGATCGGTGCCGGCTTCGGACTTCTTGTCCGCCTGTAACTCCTACCTGCGTCGCAAAGATGCGGCAGAGGGATTTGTCACCGCAGTGCATCTTGCCGTCGACCTGGCGACCGGAAGCTATGTCATCTCCTCGGCCGGGCATCCTCCGGCGGCGCATTTCGTCGGCGGCAGCGGCTCCTGGCGGCTGACCAAGGCGCGCGGCATCGTGCTCGGGGTGGTGCCCGATCTTCGCGGCGTCGCCGAGCAGGGCACGCTGCGGCCAGGTGACGCGCTCATGCTCTATACCGACGGGCTGGTCGAGTTGCCGGGCCGCGACATCGACGTGGGCATCGACCGCCTGCTCGGCGAGGCTGACCGGCTGGTCGCCGCCGGTTTCAGCGGGCGCGGGTCCAGCCTGGTCCAGGCAATGCAGATCGGCTCGGGCCCGACCGACGACTGCGGCCTGGTGCTCATCTGGCGGACGTGACCTCGCTCGCCCGTTCCAGGCGGGCGACCGCGTGCTCGACCAGCGTGACGAGCACGTCGCGGCTGGATGATCGTTCCCGTGCGTCGCACAACAGCAAGGGAACATCCTGCGCCAGGTTGAGCGCCGAGCGCATCGTCTGCGCGGGGTAGCGGCGGGCGTCGTCGAAGCAGTTCACCGCTACGACGAACGGCATGCCATTCCGCTCGAAATAGTCGATCGAGGGAAAACAGTCGGCAAGGCGCCTGGTGTCGGCCATGACGACCGCGCCGAGTGCGCCGTAGGCGAGCTCGTCCCACATGAACCAGAACCGCTTCTGGCCGGGTGTGCCGAACAGGTACACGACCAGGTCGTCGCTGATCGTGATCCGGCCGAAGTCCATCGCCACTGTCGTCGTGGACTTGCGTTCGACGCCGTCTAGGTCATCGACGCGTGCGCTCGGCGCGCTCAGGTCTTCCTCGGTACGCAGCGGGCGTACCTCGCTTACCGAACTGACCAGCGTCGTCTTTCCGACGCCGAAGCCTCCGGCGATCAGGATCTTGATCGTGACCGGCACGGGAACAGAGCGCTGCTTCTTGCGCTCAGAGCTTGCGTAGGGCATCGGCGACCTCCTTGAGTACTCGCACATCGCTGAGCCCGGTGGGATTGGGCTGATAGATGCTCACCAGACCGTGTTCTCGAAGGTCGGCGATGAGAATACGAACCACTCCGAGCGGGAGATCGAGGGTCGCCGCAAGGTCGGCCACGGCGACTGGCAGCCGGCACAGCCGGAGCAGCCGCGCATGCTCAGATCCGAGTTCGGGCGCGACCTCGGGATCCACCTGATCGAAGGACTTGCTGCGGATCGCTGACACCAAGGCGATCAGGTCAATGGCCGGCCCGCTCGGCCTGGTACGCCCGGCGGTCAGCGCATAGGGCCGTACGACCGGGCTGCGGCTGTCATGGTCGCTGTCGTCGGGCCTGGGATTCATCCGGTGGTCCCGTCGCTTACGGACTGACCTGCACAGGTCGCGGCTTGACGCCGAGGTGCTCGCCGACCCGCTTCACCAGCAGGGCCATCTCGTAGGCGATCAGCCCGGCGTCGGCACCGATGCTGGCAAGCACTGCCAGGCAGCTTCCCTCGCCGGCCGCGGTGATGAACAGGAAGGCGGATTCCAGCTCGACGATCGTCTGACGAGGGCTTCCGCAGTCGAAGTGCTGACTGAACCCCCTGGCGAGGCTCTGGAACCCCGCCGCCACGGCGGCCAGGTGCTCCGCCTCGTCCCTGCTGAGGCCGGCCGACGAGCCTATGGCCAGGCCATCCCTGGACAAGATAACGGCCTTCTCGACCTGTCCCACCCTGGAGACCAGGTCATCGAGCAGCCAGTCCAGACTGCCACCGGTGTTCATTGCCATCCTCCTGAAGCGGTCGGCTGCCTGGAATTCACGGTTCGTAAGTTTCCGGCTCGTTCGGCGTAGGTTCGGTCGCGGAGCGGCCGAGTTCCCAGCCGCGTTGCAGCGCCGCCATCGTGCTTCTGGCGGCATCGGGGGACAGCGTCTCCTCGCGCGGTCCGGCGCTCGCGGTGCTGGCGCGAAGCTGCGGCGCCAGGTTCGCCTGCCGGACGCGCGTCGGCAAGCCGTCACCGCCGGTGTCCGGCAGGTCACCCGGCTCGCCGACGCCCGGCTCGCCGACGGCTGGCCCGCCCCAGGTCGTCCGAAGGCTCCCTGTCACAGCGACCGGTTCCCATGCGCGCTGCTCGCCCGGCCCGGCTGGTGCCTGTATCGCCGTCGGGGAGAGGGGCGCTGCCGTCACCTGCGCCCGCTCGGGCACTCCGGTCAGTGTCATCGTCGTGGTCACGCTGTCTGGCTCGATGAAATACTCGCTGCTGGTCCGGGCTGCCGGACTCTCGGCGCGATCGGGCACGGTCTCCCGCGCCGGACCCGGCAGCTCAGGCAGCTGGCGTGCGGTGATCTGGCGGACCCCGGCGACCGGGTGCAGGTCATCAAGGTTCGTATCGACCACGAGGGCAGTCGGGATGAGCACTACGGCCGTGATCCCGCCGTAGGCCGACGCGCGCAGCGAGATCTTGATCTCGTGGCGCTTGGCTAGCTGGCCAGCGATGAACAAGCCAAGCTGATCGCTGCCGGACAGGTCGAACAGCGGCGGCTCGTCGAGGACCGCGTTGATCTCAGCGAGGTGTTTCTCGTTCATTCCGAGCCCTCGGTCTTCGATCTCCACGACCACGCCCTTAGCCACTAGGTCGCCGTCGACCCGCACGGGCGTGTTCGCGGGGGAGAACATGGTGGCATTCTCGACAAGCTCGGCTAGCAGGTGGATGATGTCGGCCACCGCGTGCCCGGCTACCGCGGCGGTGGATCGCGAGGCGATCCTGACCCTCGTGTAGTCCTCGACCTCCGCGACGGCCGCACGGATGACGTCCACTACGGGAACCGGTTCTCGCCATACCCGGCCAGACGAGCCTCCGGCGACGATCAGCAATCCTTCCGCGTGGCGCCGCATCCGGGTGGTCAGGTGGTCGACGCGGAACAGGTCGGCGAGTTCCTCGGGGTCGTGCACCCGGCGCTCCATCGCGTCCAGCAGCTGCAGCTGCCTGGCGAGCAGCGACTGGTTCCGCCTGGCCAGGTTGCGGAAGACGTCGTTGACTCCCCGCCTGATCGCCACCTCGTCGACGGCAGCGGTGATCGCCGTCTTCGCGGCGATGTTGAACGCCTGCCGGACCTGGCCGATCTCGTTGTTGCTTGGCCGTAGCTGCGGCGTCTCGGCGTCGACGTCGATCTCGTCGCCGCCGCGGAGCCGCCTGATCACGTCAGGTAGCCGCTCGGAGGAAAGGTCGAGCGCGGACAGCCGCAGGTCGTTGAGCTGGCGGATCAGGCCCTGGCTCACGATAACGGCGAACGTCACCGCGACGAGGATCGCGAGCAGGCCGAAGCCGCCGGTCAGGATCAGCCGCATGAGGATGCTGTGCGCCTGGGCCACTGCTACGTCGCGCAGCGTATCGGCGGCGTGCTGAAGCGCATTGCCGAACCCGAGCAGGTAAGCTCCGACCGCCGAGTTCCACTGCTGGATCGAGACATTCTTGGCGCTCCGCACGCTAGTCGTCATTCTGTTCTCCATGGCCGCGAGCTGCGACGACGCGGCGTAGGAGATGTCGTGATCGAGATAGCTCTGGTACGTGCTGTTCAGCGTCGGCAGCGCCTGGTTCCACATCACGCGGTGCTGTACCACGAGTTGATTGATCAGCTGCCGGTCGGTGACGGGGAAAGTGTGGGTGAGCAGGTCCGCGGTGACCAGGTCGCTTTCCTCGGCAACTACCTGAAGTGACTGGTCCAGCGTGACGATGTCGGTCACCTGAACCGCGTCCGACGTGTCCAGCAGCGGAATGGTGACCTGGTCGAGCACCGAGTCGCCGCCGAAGACCAGCGCGCTGTATCCGATGGCCGCGTCAGCCCGGGTGAGGCCGGCGCTGGCGACAGTGGTGCGCAGTTCGTGCAGCGTCGCCAGCGCGGTGCTCCAGTTCCGCAGAGCGTCCCGTTCGGCGACGCCGGTGCCTCTGGCGATCGCCGCCGAGGCGGCCGTGTCGTAGATCGCGACTGCGGCGTCGGTCTTCGGTTCCTGGGCGATCAGCAGATTGAGCCTGGCATGCGTGGGATCGGACAGGTACTGCAGTGCGATCGTGCGCTCGGTGCTGAGCTGGGTCTGGACGTTCGAGATCGGGTTGGTGATGTCGTTCTGGACATTCGAGGCTTGCCTGAGCGAGACATAGCTGCTCAGAGTCAGCGAGAGCACCACGCCATAAAGGCCGATGAGCGCGATCACTGGGAGGATGACAAGCGCGATGATCCGCAGGCGAACAGATCGGCTATGCAGCATGGCTGTGGGTTCCTCAGGGATCGAGTCGGCTCCCCACCGACGATGGTGCCTGTGGTCTGGACATAGATACGTGAGCGTACTCCCCTAAGGGACTGTTACATCGCGTATCTGACGTGCAATTTTCGCATTTCTGTTTGGTTGATGCCGGACGTGTGACAAGTCGTGTCCGATGTAATGCACTGGGTTACGGGCAGGTCCCGCTGGCGCCCGTAGCCGGGCGGATCGCGTCGCTGGACTGGTTTGCCGGCCTGAGCGTGCGGCGGCGTGACTACGATTGACGCTGGCTCGCCGCGTACTCCGCGGCCGCCCTGGTTCTGGCGTTCGCCTGGTTCTGCCTCCCGGAGGATAGAGGTCATGAGTTCATCTAGCGGCTCTGCGGCTCTGGGCGGATCGAAGACTCCCGTGGATTCCGGTACCGCCGAGCCCGCGGCGGCTGCCAACACGGCGGCTGCCAACACGGGGGCTGCGAACACCGCGGGAGCGGAGCCGGAGGCGCCCGGCGGCGCGCGGCCCGGGGCGCACGACGCTGGTCCGGCCTGGACCAGATTCACGCCGCCCGCGGTTGCCTTCCTCATGTGCCTGTGGGGCATCACGACTCCGTCGTTCTGGCGCGACGAAGCCGCGACCATCGCAGCGGTCCGTCGTCCGTTTGGCGACCTGTTCAGGATGCTCGGCAACGTCGACGCCGTGCACAGCCTGTACTACGTGCTTATGTGGCCGCTCGTCCACCTGTTCGGCTCAGGGGAATTCGTGATGCGGCTGCCGTCGGCGCTGGCCGCGGCCGTGACGGCTGCCGCGGTCGCGGCCATCGGAAGGCGGGTGTACTCGCCGTGGGCTGGCCTGGCCGCCGGGCTCTTCTTCGCGGTGCTGCCAGTGGTCTCCAGGTACGGCCAGGAAGCGCGGCCCTATGCGCTGGTGATCGCTTTGGCCACGGTCGCCAGCTATCTGCTGGTCAGGGTTCTCGGCGCCGAACCCGCGCAGCGACGCCGATGGCTGATCGGCTATGGGGCCAGCGTGGCGGTGCTCGGCATCGCGAACATTTTCGGACTGCTGCTGATTCCGGCGCACGCCGTGACGGTGGCGCTGGAACTCCGCCGCCGAGCGGCGGGCACGGAGCGCACCCGGCTGGCGGCGGGCTGGCTCGCGGCCGTCGTGAGCGGCGTGGTGGTGACGAGTCCGATGCTTGTCATCGGCTGGATGCAGAAGGGCCAGGTCTCCTGGATCGGCGTCAACAGGTCATCGTCTGGTCCGGGCACCTTGCTGACCCTCAGCGGGTCTGCCGTGGTGACCGCCGTCGTGTTCGCGGTGATCGTCATAGCGGTGGTGCTCAGTTCGCAAGCGGGTGGCGTGCGGAGCGCGGTGTCGCGCTGGCGGATCGCCGACCTCAGCCTTCCGTGGATGGTGCTGCCGCCCGCGATCCTGTTCGGCGCGTCCGTGATTTCGCCGATCTACACCTCGCGCTACGTCCTGATGTGCATCCCTGCCGTGGCACTGCTCGGCGGTGCCGCGATCGTGGCGCTCGGGCGCGTCGCCGGGCCGGTCGCGCTGGTCGTGGTGGCAGTGGCCGGCCTGACGACGCAGCTTACCCAGCGAGCTCCCTACGGGCACTACGACAACATCCGCGCACTCGACAAGATCGTGGCGGCGAACGCTCGGCCCGGCGACGTCGTCCTTTACCCGAATCCGAACGCGGAAAGTTTCGGAGCCGCCTACTCCTATGGCCTCGCCAAGCTGCCCGACATTGACTTGGCGAAGGCTGCGATTCCGTCTGGAACGCTGGCGGGAACGTCAGTGCCGCTGCCCGAGCTGAGGTCCAGGCTGCGGCAGGTCAGCCGGGTCTGGGTAGTGGAGATAAACAAGTGCGTCGCCCAGCCGCGGATGCTCGCACTGAGCGGGCAGCCAGTAGGCCCGGCGCTGGACGGGCTGCCGTTCGGCTTCGTCCGCATGTGGCACGAGCGCGGTGACTGGTTGCTGCTCTTTTCCCGCGGCGCAGGCGCACAAGCCGCTGTCGCTGCGTGCGCGCCTGCGCCCAAGTCATAAGGCGCCAAGTCCTTGGACCCGGGCCTTCTGCGGTACCGCATGAGGAAGCAGCCCTCGGGGTGCCGCTTCCGTGCTGCGGGACCTGGTGGTGCTCAGGGTCGTGCTGACCCGCTGATCTGGTCGAGCAGTGCCCGGACTTCTGCCTCCGGGTACCTGCGGTGACCGCCGAGCGTGCGGACGGAAGTGAGCTTGCCGTCCTTTGCCCATCTGGTCACGGTCTTTGGATCGACCCGGAACATGGCTGCCACCTCGGCAGGTGTCAGCAGTCGGGTGAACTCTGGTGACTGTCGGCTAGTGCTCATATTGACGATTCCTCCCCACGATCGCTCACGGACTAGGCAAGATCCAGCGAACGATCATATTCTCCTTATTAAACCATAAAACTAGACGGTCAGGAAAGCCGTAATGACTGCGCGTTATTTTGAGGTAACTGCGCGCAGGTGAGGTCAGGCTTGGGGCGCCGCGGCCGAGTCGGCTGGCGCCGCGGCCGAGTCGGCTGGCGGTACGGCTGGGCCGGTCACAGGGCCGACCGGCCGGGCATTGCGAGTGGCAGCCTTGGCCGGCGGCCTGGCGGGCGGCAGTGCCAGCTCGCACCAGACGATCTTGCCGGTACCGGTGCTAGTGCGGCGCGTCCCCCAGCGCTGCGCCAGCTGGCTGACGACCTGCAGTCCCCGGCCACGTTCCTCTTCGTTGGCGGCGTAGCGGAGTCTCGGCAACGCCGCGGAATCGTCGACGACCTCGCAGAACAGGCCGCCTTCGAGCACTAGCCGCAGGCCGATCTTGCTCTGTGCATACCGCACGGCATTAGTCACGAGTTCGGAAACGACCAGTTCTGCCAGGGGTATCAGTTCGGCCAGCCCCCATTGGCGGAGCGGACGCCGGATAAGCGAACGGGCGCGCCTGGCCGCCGTGAGCTTGGCGGCGAGATTCCACGACACGTGATTCTGCGCCTCGATCCGCCGTAGCTTGGCGATCAGGATCGCGATGTCGTCGCGCTGGTGATCACCGTAGACGTCGACTAGCGCTGCCCTGCACAATTCCTCGAGTGGCTGATCGGTAGATCCAGGCCCGAAGACCTTGCGCAGCGCGTCCAGGCCGTGGTCGATGTCCTCGGTCCGCTTCTCGACCAGGCCGTCGGTGTACATCACCAGCAGGCTGCCGTCGTCGATCGGAAGGGTCCGGCTGATAATCGGGCTCGCCCCGATGCCGAGCGGCGGCGCGGGCGAGACATCGAGGAACTCGCTGGTGCCGTCGGGCCGGACAAGCAGCGGCGGCAGGTGCCCGGCCGACGCGACCTCGCAGGTTCCGTCGACCGAGTCGTAGATCGCGTACACGCAGGTCGCGAAGTGCGGTTCGAAGACGCCGAGTTCGTGCATCAGGTCGTCGAGCCGCTGCAGGGTCTCGGCGGGCGGCAATTCCAGCATCGTCAGCGTCTTGATGGCGGTGCGAAGCCGTCCCATCGTGACCGCGGCCCGGACGCCGTGCCCGGCCACGTCGCCGACTACCAGCGCCACCCGGCCGCCAGGAAGGGCGATCGACTCATACCAGTCGCCACCGACCTCGATCAGCTTGCTGCCCGGCAGGTAGCGGTGCCGCACCTCGACGGACTTCGGCGCGGACAAGCCGGTCGGCAGCATGGCGCGCTGAAGAGTGAGCGCGGTCGTCCGCTCCCTGCTGTACTTACGGGCATTGTCCATGAACAGCCCGGCCCGGCTAGCGAACTCCATCCCGATCTCGGCGTCATACGCATCGAAACGGTGGAATCCGATGCGCCTGGTGCAGACGAAAAAGCCGAGCAGCGTCTGGTCGGCGAGGACCGGGAGCAACAGCAGGGACGCACCGGACAGCAGCCGGGAGACGGCGGTGCGCAGCCAGGTCGCGGCCAGTTCGACGGCGGCCGCTTCGTCCATGACCACGCTGACCGGTTCGGCGGTGTCCATGCACCGGTTGTACGGGCTCTCCGGCGGGTACCTCAGTACCTCACCCACCGGGAACGCTGCCTCCCAGCCCGGGTCGCCGTCGTCGTACGCCACCGCGAGCCGGCGGACCAGCTGCGGTCCGGGCCGCGCGAGATCGGGGTGCTCCGCATCACCGATGATGGTCTCCAGCATCAGCAAGCCAGCCGAGTTGCAGAAATGCGGCACCAGGATGTTGACGAGTTCCGGCGCCATCTGCTCGATGTCGAGTGCGCCGCCGATGCGCCTGACCGATCCGTCCAGCAGCGCATGGCGCATCAGGGCCGGGTCGATGAACCGCTCCGCCGCCGGCGGCGGGATGCGCATGGTGACCTGAGCGGCCAGGTCGGGATCGGTGGCCCGGATCGGCGCGAAGGTCACCACGGCGTCGACGAGCGACCTGTTCGCGGTACGGATGGTCAGCACGGTGGTGCTTTCCCGGTCCGACTTGGTGACCTCGATGAGTCCGCGCAACGTCTCGGCTGGCTGACCTGGCCCGGTGATCAGCGACTGAAGACCGGTGCCGAGCAGGGAGTCGCCCTGGCCGGACAGGATGTCGGCGGCGCCGCGGTCGTGCTGCAGGATCCGGCCGTCCGCTGCGATGGCGAGGGTCAGGGTCTGAGCCGAGGCGCTCGACAGTACGGCAGAGACCTCTGCCGTTATTGCCGACGACACGTGCCCGTCCTTCCTGGCGCGCATTACGCACCACCCCGAATCAGTATGAAACATGATCGGCGGCGCAGGAGAACAAAAGCCGAATCGGCAGCGCGTCAGGTGTATCGGGCGAAGGTTACATGTCCTGCCGTGTCCCCGGTTGCTGTCAGTTGTCCCTGGCTGGCTCACCGTGACCGGCATTGGCGCGGCCACGTCCCCAGTATGCCTTAGGTGACACCTGATCCTGCCTCACGCCACGAGCG
>Ga0307372_10009750_pt1 | contig 13160 bp, 16 predicted proteins | sample OX1MG_FD_202533 | JGI IMG/M metagenome (GOLD analysis project Ga0307372, IMG submission 202533) | Soil microbial communities from Risofladan, Vaasa, Finland - OX-1 | ecosystem: Environmental > Terrestrial > Soil > Coastal area > Acid sulfate soil | place: Finland: Risofladan, Vaasa | collected...
GCGGATGCCCCGCAGCTTGTCGGCGAACGTCAGTTCGCGATGGCCCAGATTGGGAGACAGGCTGGCCATCGGATCAGCCGGAACCGTTGACCGGCGTCGCCGGCGACCCGTTCTTGTTCTGCTCGGCCACGGGGCCGGGCTGCGGAATGCGCCGCCCCGGATCGCGGCGCTGCACCTCGTAGAGGATGTCGCGCACCAGCGGCCCGGCGACGGACGAGCCGCCGCCGCCGTGCTCGACGACCACCGCGCACACATAACGCGGCGCGGTGACCGGGGCAAAGCCGACAAACAGCGCGTGGTCGCGATCCTTCCACGGCACGTCGTCTTCCTTGAGCAGCCCGTGCTCGCGTTCGTACGGGGTGATGCGGCGCACCTGCGAGGTGCCCGACTTGCCGCCCATCGCAAAGGCGGGGTCGGCGATCCGCTCGGCGTAGGCAGTGCCGCCCGGGTCGTTGACCACCGCGTTCATCCCGCTGAGTACCAGGGCAACCGCGCTCGACGAAACGCCGAGTTGGCGGAAGACCCGCGGATGCGGATCGCCACCCACCGGCATCAGCCCGCTCGGCCGCACCACGTGCGGCACTACGGCGCGGCCGGTGACCAGCCGCGCCGCCATCGTCGCGACCTGCAGCGGGGTCGCCAGCACCGATCCCTGGCCGATGCCGGTGATCAGCGTCTCGCCCTGCTGCCACGGGGTGCCGGTGGTCGCCAGCTTCCATGCCGGGGTCGGCATCAGCCCGCCCTTCTCGCCCGGGATGTCGAGCCCGAGCGGGGCGCCAAAGCCGAACCGGCGCGCCATCGCCGCGATGTGGTCGATGCCAGTGCGGCGCGAAGTCTCGTAAAAGAACACGTCGCACGATTTCTCGATCGCGTCGTGCAGGCGCAGCGGCCCGTGCCCGCCGGCGCGCCAGCAGTGAAACGTCGCGTCGCCGAGCTTTATATAGCCCGGGCAGTTGATCACCGTTTCAGGGGTGATCGCGCCGCTTTCAAGCGCCGCCATCGCGACCATCGGCTTGAATGTCGAGCCCGGCGGATACTGCCCGGCGGTCGCCTTGTCGGTCAGCGGGTTGCGCGGATCGGTCGACAATTCATGCCATTTCGCCGGGGTCAGCCCGGTCGTGAACAGCATCGGGTCGAAACTCGGGCTCGAGACCATCGCCAGCACGTCGCCGGTGACCGCGTCGAGCAGCACGCATGATGCCGCGGTTTCGCCGGCGCAGCGCTTCATCGCGAAGTCCTGCATCGCCATGTCGAACGCGACGATCACATCCTGGCCCGGCTGCCCCTCATAGCGGGCCAGCTCGCGCACGACCCGGCCGTAGGCGTTGACCTCGACCTGGCTCGTCCCCGCGGTGCCGCGCAGCTTGAGGTCTTCGGCCTTTTCGACCCCGGACTTGCCGATGCGGAAATCCGGCAATTCGAGCAGCGGATCGCCGGTCAGATCCTTCTCGGTGACCGCGGCGACATAGCCGAGAACGTGCGCCGCGGTCGGCCCGAACGGGTAGTTGCGCAGCAGGCCCTGCTCGATCGACACGCCGGGAAGCTCGGGAATCGCGACCTCGATGCGCGACATCTCTTCCCAGCTCAGATTGCTGCGCACCTCGACCGGGATAAACGGGTGCAGGCGCTTTACGTCGCGCAGGACGCGGTGGATGTCGGCGTCGCTGACCGCGATCAGGCTGGCGAGGGCGGTCAGCGTCGCTTGCATGTCCGAGGTCTGCTCGGGAACGACAACCACCCGGTAGTTCTGGCGGTTGTCGGCCAGCGTCGTGTTGAACCGATCGAAGATGCGTCCGCGCGGCGGCACCAACAGGCGGATGTTGATGCGGTTCTCGTCGGCAAGGACGCGATAGCGGCTCTGTTCGACGACCTGCAGCTGATAGAGCCGGCCGACCAGCGCGGTGCCGAGCAGCGCCTGGCCGACGCCGAGAATCAGGGCGCGGCGGCCGAGCAGCTTGTGCCGCTGGGTATCGCGCGCCACGCCCGGCCCGCGGCTCAGCCCGGGCCGATCAGCGCCCGCTGGGTACGCCCGAGCAGAAAGCTCGCCAGCGGGAAGATCGCAACCGTCAGGACCGCGCGAAAGATCGTGTTGCGGATATCGAGCAGGGTCGCGTCGAGCACGCAATGCAGCGCCCACAGCCCGAGCATCGCGCCGACGGTCAGCAGCGTGAAGCCGGACCACACGAACGGAAAGGTGCGGTTGACGAAATAGCGGCGGAAGCGCAGCACCGCGGTATAGACCAGCAGCAGCAGCAGCGCGCTGACGCCGATCGGCGCGCCGACCAGCAGGTCCTCGCAGAGCCCGACCGCGAACAGCGCCGCCGGCGGCAGCAGGTCCGGGCGATAGATCGTCCAGTGATAGGCCACCATCAGCGTAAAGGCCGGGGTCAGCGCCGCGTAGCCCGGGATCTGCAGCGGCAGAATCGTGATCAGCGCCGCGACGATCGTCGTGCCGATCGGCAGCAGCACGGCGCCGCCATTGGTCCGCGGCAACGCCGGAATGCTGGATACCTTGAGCGCCATCTGCTGCGACCGCTTGTCCACCCAGTGAGCCGTTCAGCGCACCGCCGCATTGCCCGGACCCAGCCTGACGCGCGCGGCGGCCCGCGGTGCAAACGGCACCGGCATCGGCAGCGCGTTCGCCAGCCCGTAATCCACGATCATCACATAGCTGAGCTGGGACAGTTCGACAAACGGCTCGACCCGCGGCACGCCGCCCTCGATCGAGGCGACGACGCCGACCGGCAGGCCTGGCGGAAACACGCCGCCATCGCCCGAGGTCACGACCCGGTCGCCGACCTTGGCCGCATCAGAGGGCGACAGATAGATCAGCCGCGGGCGTTCCGAATTGTCGCCGGCCAGCACCGCGTTGGCGTGCGCCCCGTCGATCACCACCGGGATGCGCGAATTGAGGTCGGTAATCAGCAGGACCCGCGCGGCCCGGGTCCCCACCTCGGTCAGGCGTCCGACCAGGCCCTCGCCGGTGATCGCCGCCTCGCCGCGCGCGACGCGCTGGTCGCTGCCGGCGTCGACCATCACGGTGCGCACATACGCGCCGCCCGAATTGGCGATGACCTCGGCCGTCACATAGGAAACCGCCTGCTGCGGCACCGCCTTGACCAGGCCGCGCAGCTTGCGGTTTTCGGTCGCGAGGTCGAGCGCGGTCTGTTGCCAGCGCAGGAGGCGCTCGTTCTCCCGCGTCAAGCGGCGGTTTTCTTCGTAGGTTCCGATAAAGCCGCGGATCCGGTCGACCACGCCGTCGACCGCGCCGATCGGCCGCGACAGGGTTTCGAGCGCCGGCGCCAGGCTGTCGGCGGTCGCGGTGCGCAGGGAATCGAACAGCATCCGGTCGGCCTTGCCGAGCACGATGATCGCCGCCGACACCAGGATCAGCAGCGGCAGCACCGTGCGCTGGATCGCGGCGCGCAATTGCGGCGACAGCCGGATCACCGCGCGCCCCCGCCCTCGGCCGCGCTCGCACGCCGCGTTTTAGCACTCCCGTTCATACTACCGCTATCCGTCCCCCACCCCGGATGAGGCCCAGGAAAGCGCCTCACCACATGTTGATCAACAGGTTTTTTAATGTCTTCATTTCTTCAAGCGCCCGCCCCGTTCCTAAGGCCACGCAGGTCAGCGGATCATCGGCGATCGACACCGGTAGGCCGGTCGCGTGGCGCAGCACGAAGTCGAGGTTGCTGAGCAGCGCGCCGCCGCCGGTCAGCACGATCCCCTTGTCGACGATGTCGGCGGCAAGCTCCGGCGCGGTGTGCTCGAGCGCCACCTTGACCGCCTCGACGATCGACCCGACCGGCTCGGCAAGGCTCTCGGAGATCTGCCGCTCGCTGATGATGATCTCCTTGGGCACGCCGTTCATCAGGTCGCGGCCCTTGATCTCCATGATCCGGCCTTCGCCGTCCTCGGGCATGCACGCCGAGCCGATCTCCTTCTTGATCCGCTCGGCGCTCGATTCCCCGACCAAGAGGTTATGGTTGCGGCGGATATAGGCGATGATCGCCTCATCCATCTTGTCGCCGCCGATGCGGACCGAGCGCGAATAGACGATGCCGCCCAACGAGAGCACCGCGACCTCGGTGGTGCCGCCTCCGACGTCGACGACCATCGAGCCGGTCGGCTCGGTCACCGGCAACCCGGCGCCGATCGCCGCAGCCATCGGCTCCTCGATCAGGAACACGCGGCGCGCGCCGGCGCTTTCGGCCGATTCCTGGATCGCCCGACGTTCGACCGCGGTCGAGCCCGAGGGCACGCAGATGATGATCTGCGGGCTGGCGAAGCTGCGCCGGTTATGCACCTTGCGGATGAAATGCTTGATCATTTCCTCCGCGACCTCGAAATCGGCGATCACCCCGTCGCGCAGCGGCCGGATGGCCTGGATGTTGCCGGGGGTGCGGCCGAGCATCAGCTTGGCCTCTTCACCGACCGCGAGAACCTGCCGCTTGCCCTTGACGCTGGCGATCGCCACGACCGACGGTTCGTTAAGCACGATGCCGCGACCCTTGACGTAGACGAGCGTGTTCGCCGTCCCCAGGTCGATGGCCATATCCGCCGACAGCAATCCCAGCATCTTCCCAATCATGGTGATCATAAATCCAAGGTTGCAGGCGCTCGCAGCTGCCGGCCCGACCCGCGGTCGATGTTTAATTCGCCTTGCCGATCAGTGAGATAGTCGGCCGCTCGCCGCAACGGATGATTCCTCTACGTTGCGGGCCGCGCGGCGCGACCCCGGCCTCCCCCATCGCCGCTGCGATCCTTGCGGATTGGCCCGATTATTTCAAGCGATCCGTCCCAGAGCCGCGCATTTGGCTTGAGCTTCGCGACTGCCGCGCCGATCGTAACGCAATGGTGGCGGACGGCATCGTCAAGCGCTCGGTGCGGATTGCGGGTCACGCGACCAGCGTCTCGCTCGAAGCCGCATTCTGGCAGGCGCTGGGCGAGATCGCGCTACGCCGGCAGGTGTCGGTCGCGGCGCTGGTCGCGACCATCGATGCCGAGCGCCGCGGCGGCTTGTCGAGCGCGATCCGGCTGTTTGTGCTCGACAGCGCGCGGCGCGGCGAACTGCCCGAAGCCGAACTGCCCAAAGACGGACTGGCTGAAGGAGGTGCGTGATGGCCGAGATCGTCAACCTCAACCGGGTGCGCAAGGGTCGCAAGCGGGCCGAGGCGCAGGCCCAGGCCGCAGCGAATCGGGCGCTGTTTGGCCGCCCCAAGGCCGAGCGCCAGAAGACCGAAGCGGAGCGGCGCCTGGACGCCAAAAAGCTCGACGGCCAGCGGATCGATCCGGAATAGCGCCCGAGCCCTCGTTAGACCACCCCGCCGTCGTGCAATGCAGCGATCTCGGCGGCGGCGTAGCCGGCCTCGGCGAGGATCGCGTCGCTGTGTTCGCCGATGCGCGGCGGCGGGCTCTCGATCGAGCCGCCGCCATGCGCCAGGCGAAACCCCGAGCCGACCAGCGTCAAATCGCCATCGGGCGAGGCGACATGCTGGATCACGTCGCGGTGTTCGAGCTGGGGATGGTGGACGATCTCGGAGATCGCCCAGATCCCGGCGCACGGCACATCGAGCACGGTCAGGCGCTGTTCCCAGTTTTTCGCCGTGTCGCTCGCCAGCGCCTCCTCGATGATCGCGCGCAGAGCCGGCTCGTTGGCGCTGCGGCTCGGCCAGTCGTGAAAGCGCGGGTCGGCAAGCGCGTCCTCGCGCCCGATCCCCTTCATCAGCCGGGCGAATTGCGGCTCGGTCATCACCGCCAGCATCAGGTCGCCCTCGCCGGCCTTGAAGCGGTTGCCGGTCGCCTTGCCGGTGGTCGACAGGTTGCCGTATTGGCGGTGGATGTGACCGGCCACCGTGTGTTCGGCGATCGGTCCCGACAAAAACGACAGCGCCGCATCGAGCATCGCCACGTCGACGAACTGCCCGGTGCCGGTATGGGTGCGCTGATACAGCGCGCTTGCCACCGCAAACGCCGCGGTCATCCCGCCGATCGTGTCGCACAGCGCAAACCCGGCGCGCGTTGGGCCTTTGTCGGCGTGACCGGTGACCGACATGATGCCGCTCATCGCCTGCAGCTTGCCGTCGAACGCCGCGGTGCCGCGTTCCGGCCCGTTCTGGCCGAAGCCGGAAACCGCGCAATAGATCAGCCGCGGGTTGATCTGTTTGAGCACGTCATAGCCGAGCCCGAACCGCTCCATGACACCGGGGCGGAAATTCTCCCACACGATGTCGGCGGTCTCGACCAGCCGTTTGACGATTGCCACCGCGGCCGGCTTTTGCAGATCGAGGGTCAGGCTGCGCTTGTTGGAATTGATCCCGAGGAACGACGGCCCCAGCCCCTTCGCCGCCCATTCCTTCGACAGCTGCGAATGGCGCATGTCGTCGCCGGATTTGGGCTCGACCTTGATCACCGAGGCACCGAGCAGCGCGAACTGATAGGTGCCGAACGGCCCGGCAAGGTAGCGGGTGAAGTCGAGGATGCGGACGCCGGCAAAGGGTTTGGTCATCATTGGTTCCAGTAAGGTTTACCACCCAAATAGTGAGACGATGAGAGGTAATACGGGTAATTTCCGCGAGTGTGGCAGCCGATATTCCGCCTCATTGCCTCACTGTCTGTGTGGTAAATTACCCTATTCGGCCTCGTTCTGCTTGATCTCCCGCGCAATCTCCTTCTGCCGATCGAATTCGTCGCGGCGCCGGGCGATCTCCTCGGGCGACAGGCGGTCGACATTGGAATAGTCGAGCTTCCAACTCGCCTCCTCGCTCCAGCGCAGCGGCGACTGCACCGTGGTGCGCGGCGCCGGCGCCCCTTCCAGCAGGCGCAGCGCGAGATCGAGGGTAAAATCCTGCGAAGCTGGGTCTTTCGGCCGGCCCCCCGGATTGCCGAGCGGGAAGTCGCTGAACAGAAAACGCGGAACGCCGACATATTCGACGATGTCCTTGGCGCAGCCGAGGACGACCGTCGGGATACCGTGTGCTTCGAGGTGACGGGCGGCCAGACTCACGGTCTGGTGGCACACCGGTCAAACCGCGAGCAGGATGACGGCGTCGACCTGGTCTTCGCGGCAGCGCGCGAGGATGTCCGGGCAATCCTGATCCAGGGTGACCCGGTGGCTGCGGTTGGTCGGCGCGCCGTGAAAGCGCGGCGCCATCTCGCCGATCCGCCCCGAGGCGGCGGCCCGCCGCAGCGCCGGCAGCGGGAACCAGGTGTTGCTGTCCTCGGCCGTGGTATGCACCCGGTCGTAGGCGATATGGGCGATCCGCAGATCGTGATCGCCCGCCGTGTCTCCGGAAAAGACCTTGAAAAATTTGGGCGCGGCGTTGTACGGCGCACCCGGGCCCTGCTCGCCCTTGCCGGGCTGGTACGGGGCGGCCGTCGTCACCAGTGCCACGCGGCTTTCGGCGATCGGCTTCTTCAACGGGGCAAACGGCACCTCGGCATAATGCGCCCACTCGTAGGGCGAGCCATAGCCGAGCGCCTGGTAATATGAGCTGATCCGCTGCCGATACGGGATCGGCACATCGTAATCGGGGGCCGCAAACGGCCCCGCCTCTGTGCTTTCCATCAGATTTGCCTCCATCGTCATTACCGCGTCGGGCCGCGGCGCCGCACAGCCTACCGATCCCTGAAATACGCGATATCGGCCTCGCGCGGCTGCCAGTTGGGGTTGCTGTCCCACGATTTGGTGCGGCCGGAAAATTCCTCGCCGTAGCGGACGCGAAACAAGAGCGTGCGCTGCGGCCCGGTTATCCATTCGTGGAGCTCGCCGCGCGGATGCACGACAAAGCAGCCGGGCTTGACCGCGACCGTCTCGCTCAGGGTGCGCATCTTGCCGCCGCCCTCAAAGCAGAAATACAGCTCTACCGCGTTCGGGTGGCAATGATAAGGGCTGGTCTGCCCGGGTTCCCAGCACGCCACCGTGACGTCGCCCTCTCCGGCCTTGCCGAGGATCTTCTCGACATGGTGCTGGGGGTCGAATTTTTCTTCGGCTTTCAGATCGAATGCGAGCATCGGCGGTCTCCGGCGGGGATGCGGTCAGTGGCGGGTGTCGCTGTCCGGCGCGGTACTGTCGCCGAGCGGATAGGGTGGCGGCGGCGGCGGCCGCGGCGGCGCCAGTACCGGCGGCTCGCCGGTTTCCGCCCGGCGCGCCGGCACCGCTGCGCGGCGGCGCTGCGCCGCGCGCATCGTCAGCGGGATCGAGCCGAGATAGGCGAGGCCGATCACGATCAGGGTCAGCCACGGCGCGGTGCTCAGGAAGGCCGCGATCAGCCCGATGCCCAGCAGCGTCGGCATCACCAGATGCGGCGGCAGGCGAAACCGCTTGAGCGACACGGTCGGGATCGTGCTGACCATCAAGAGCGCGACGCCGGCGACCCACGCCCCGACCAGATACGGCGAGCGCGGCAGCCAGTCGCCCCACTCAAAGGCGGCGAACATCGGCACGATCGCCAGCATCGCCCCGGCAGGCGCCGGCACGCCGCTGAAATAGAGCCCGGCATGCGGCGGCACCTCGACCCCGAGCTGGGTGTTGAAACGTGCCAGGCGCAGCGCGCAGCATACCGCGAAAAACAGCACGATCGCCCAGCCGATGCCGTGCAGCGCCGCCATCGTCCACAGATAGAGCACAGTGGCCGGCGCCACCCCGAAGCTGACGAAGTCGGACAGGCTGTCCAGCTCGGCGCCGAATCGCGAGGTCGATTTCAGCAGCCGCGCGATCCGCCCGTCGAGCCCGTCGAGCACCCCGGCGATCATGATCGCCGCGACCGCCGCCTGGTATTTCCCGGTAATCGCAAAGCGGATCGCGGTCATGCCAGCGCACAGCGCCAGCAGGGTCAGCACGTTCGGCACCATGCGGTTGACCGAGAATCCGGAGAGCGGGCGCCGCGGCATCCGCGACCGGCGCACCCGCACGCGGGGCGAACGCATCCGCATCACCATCCTTCGCGGCCGAAATGGCCCACGCGATCTTACACCGGCTGCGCTGCGCCCGCTGAACCGATTTTAGCGGCGCCGCAGGCGGTGCTCGCGCACCGCGATATAGAGCCCCGAGGCGATGATGATCGCGGCGCCGGCCCAGGTCAGCGCATCGGGGAAATTGCCGAAAATCAGATAGCCGAGCGTCGCGGTGCCGACCAGCTCAACATAGCCGAGTGGCGCCATCACCGCGGCCGGGCCGAGCTGGAACGCGCGGATGATCAGGTAGTGGCCGGCGCCGCCGAGCATCCCGATGCCGCCGAACAGCGCGAAATCGAGCGCGCTGCGCGGCATCACAAAGATGAACGGCATCGCCAGGCTCATCGCCGCCGAGCCCATCAGCGCGGAAAACACGATCCCGGTGGCCGCGCTGTCATAGGCGCTGACCCAGCGCGTGGCGATCTGATAGAGCGCATAGGCGCAGGCCGAGACCAGCAGCAGCAGCACCGCCGGGTCGGCGAACCCGCTGCCCGGGCGGATCACCAACAGCGTCCCGCCAAACCCGACGATCACCGCGCTCCACCGCCTGATGCCGACGCTTTCGTGCAACAGCGGCACCGACAGCGCGGTCACCAGCAGCGGCGCGGTAAACCCGATCGCCGAGGCGGTAGCCAGCGGCACCCGGCCGATCGCGGTAACGAAGACAAGGTTGCTGACCAGCATCAACAGCGAACGGCCAAGCTGCACCAGCGGACGGCGCGTCGCGATCAGTGCGCGGCCGTAATGCGGGGCAAACACCAGGATCATGACGATCAGGTGCCCGGTAAACCGCGCCCACACGATCTGCGCCACCGGATAATGCAGCGCCAGGTACTTGATCGCCGCGTTCATGAACGGGAACAGCGACACCCCGGCGCACATCAACAGGATGCCGCGCAGGATGTCGGGCGGGCGCTGCGCCGCAGCGCCACCGGCGCCGCGGGTTGCCGGCGCCGGCACCCGCCTTGCGTCGTCGCTCAGAGGCAGGCCCGCATCGTCGCGGCGCGCTCGGTCGCGGCGGCTTGCAGAAAGCTGAGATCGCTGCCCGGCAGCACGACCCGCACCCCCATCCCGATATAGCGGCGCAAGAGCGCATCGTCGGAGATGCCGCCGATTCCGGCCCATTTGCCGTGCGCTCGGCACGCATCGACGACGGTCTGATAGGCGGCGGCGATGCGGTCGTCGCCGAAATCTCCCGGAACGCCGATCTCCATCGCCAGATCGTTGGTGCCGATCAGCAGGCAATCGATCCCCGGTACCGCGGCGATCCTGTCGGCATTGGCGATCGCGGTCGGGGTTTCGAGCATGACGATGATAAAGGTGGCCGCGTCGATCGCGTCGCAGGTCTCGCGCAGCGCCATTTTCCGGTAGCCGAGATGCGGCAGCCCGCCGGCCACCGAGCGGTGGCCGCGCGGCGGATAGCGCAACGCCCGGGCGATACGTTTTGCCTCTTCCGGGGTGTCGACATGCGGCATCACGATGCCGAGCGCGCCGCCGTCGAGCATCCGCGTCGCCAGCCACAACTGGCCGGCCGGGACGCGGGCGATCGGCGCGATGCCGGCGCCGAGCGCCGCCACCGAAATCTGCACCGCGGTGTCGAGATCCATCGAATTGTGCTCGAGGTCGAGAAACAGCCAGTCGAAGCCGCACGCCTTCATCGCCGGCGCGATATCGACCGTGCGCGCCTGGCGCAGGATCACGCCGAGCGCCAGTTCCCCCGCCTCGAGCCTGTCGCGCGCCGCATTCGTCAATACCGCATCCATCCGCGTCCCCCGTTCGCCGTGGCAGGCCAGAACTTAACGCAAAATCGTGGCGTCATTGCGAGCGAAGCGACGCGATCGCACGGCGTTCATCGAGATTGCCGCGACAGCTCCACCGCCGCGCAATGACGAAAAACCCCTCCCCCCGCGAGTGGGGGAGGGTCAAGGCGGGGGAGGAAGGTGCAGGGCTTCGGAGTTATGCCGGGTGAAACACCAGCGCGCGCAGCTCGATGCTCTCGCGCGGGAAGGCATCGGGCGGGGTCGTCGGGTCGGTGAACCCGGTGTGCGGCATGAACCGGGCGCGGCCGTCGGCCTTGCTGTCCATGATCTTGAGCAGGAGCGCCTCGTCGCGCCGCAGCTCGGGGGCGTAGAACCAGCGGTGCGCCGGGTTGTAGGTCACCGAATAGGTCTCGCCGACGCGGTTCTTGTAGACGAGGTCCGACGCCACGAGGTCGTCGGCGGCCACCGTGCGCGAGTCGCACAGCGCCAGCGGCGAATCCTGCAGCGGGCCGCGGATCGGGCGCCACAGGTTGATTACCTGCACCCGGCCCTTGAGCAATTCGTCGGCCTCGTCGGGCAGCAGGTCGCGCACTCGCTGCGGGCCGGAGCGCGCGGTGTGGTCGACATGCACGCGGCTTGCCGGCTGGCGCGGCCCGCTGCGCGAATAGTCGCGCAGCCCGGGGATGCGCTTGCGCTGCACGTGATCGAAGATGTGCACGCGGCCGGCGCCGGTGTGCTCCTTGAGGAACCGCTCGGCCTCCGGGTAATAGACTCGGCGGACCTCGTCGTCGTCCCAGAAATCCGTGACCGCGCTGCGGTGCTCGACCAGCTGGAAGCCTTCGCGGTCGAGATCGAGCTCGTGCTGGATCGGCCGCATGTCGCGGATCGGCACGATGTGCGGGTCGGGCGTCATGTTCGAGCGCGCCTCGCCGGGCTCGGGCTCATAGGCGAGATAGCGCGGGCGCTCGGCCATCGGGGCCATGTAGTTGAGCTCGCCATCGACATAGTGAAGTTCGCTCAGTCCGGTCATCTTTTCCTCCCGGGTGGGGTGTGGCACGGTCGGCTCAGAACGGCGGGAAACGAAAGTACTCGCGCGTCAGTTCCTTGTCGCGCTGCTCGACGACGGCCGCCACTCGCGCGGCAAGCCAGGTCCGCAGGCGGCGCAACGCGCCGCCGAGGCGCCCCGGAGTACCGAGCGTCGCCACCGCGCCGCGCGGCGAAATCAAGATCGGGTACATCGTGGTCACTCCTTCCAGAACGGCTTGTCGATCAGCACCAGGGCCTCGGCCCGGGTGACGCCGATATCGCGCAACGCATGGTCATCGAGCCGGGCAAGATGGGCGCGCTCCTCGGCGCGGCGCCGCCACCGGCGCAGCGTCGCCAATGCATGGGCCACGGCCGACCGGCGCCGCGGCAATGGCCGAAAGCGCATGTGCGGGGCTTGCAACGGGATTGCGGTCATATGAGACTTCCTTAATCATAAACCGGACAGAGACGTTGTCTTCTGCGGTTCTAGTGCGCTAGAAATGGGGGATATCGGAGAACGCCGCAAACGAGACTTTCTCACTGACAGATTACTAATCCTCATGCAGACGACACACCTTCCGCCGCTCAGTGCGCTGCGCGCGTTCGAGGCCGCGGCGCGGCTGAAGAGTTTCAGCAAGGCGGCCGAGGAGCTCAACGTGACGCCGGCCGCGATCAGCCATCAGATCGCTGCGCTGGAGGCCGATCTCGGTGTCCAGCTATTTCGCCGGCTCAACCGGGCGATCGAGCTGACGGCCTCGGCGCAGGTGCTGCTGCCCGGCCTGTCCGAGGCGTTTGCCGGCATCCGCGCGTCGCTGCGCCGGCTGCGCGCGCACAACGACACCGGGGCGCTGACCGTGACCGCCTCGCCGTCCTTCGCCGGGAAATGGCTCGTGCTGCGCCTGCACCGGTTTCAGGAGCGCCACCCCGAGATCGACGTGCGCATCTCGGCGAGCGACAACCTCGTCGACCTCGGCGCCGGCGATTTCGACATGGGCATCCGCTATGGCACCGGGCGCTACCCCGGGCTGGTCGTCGAGAAGCTGATGCAGAACGAGGTGTTTCCGGCGTGCAGCCCGGAACTCTTGAAGCGCGGCCCGCCGCTGCGCACGCCCGAGGATCTGCGCCATCACACGCTGATCGACGTGCAGACCGCCGACCGCGACGCGCTGATGCCGACCTGGTCGATGTGGCTGCGCGCCGCCGGGCTGGCCGGGCTGGTTTCGGGGCCCGGGCTCAGCTTCAGCGGCAGCCACCTCGCGCTCGACGCGGCGATCGCCGGGCACGGCGTAGTGCTCGCCTATTCGACGATCGCCGCCGGCGACCTCGCCGCCGGGCGGCTGGTGCGGCTGTTCTCGCTGTCGCTGCCCGACCAGTTCGCCTACTACGTCGCCACCGCCCCGGGCGCGCTCGACCGCG
>Ga0307372_10009752_pt1 | contig 13156 bp, 15 predicted proteins | sample OX1MG_FD_202533 | JGI IMG/M metagenome (GOLD analysis project Ga0307372, IMG submission 202533) | Soil microbial communities from Risofladan, Vaasa, Finland - OX-1 | ecosystem: Environmental > Terrestrial > Soil > Coastal area > Acid sulfate soil | place: Finland: Risofladan, Vaasa | collected...
CCAGATCATCAGCGCATCCGGGGCGGACCTGCTCGCAAAAAATACTTATATTCCACGCGCCTGAACTTTTGCCCCGCTAATGGATGTATCCAACGGATACAGCTGGGCGGCGCGCCGCGCATTTCGCACCAGCGCGTTTCGCCGCCTCGAACATTGATGACGCTGTGGCCGAGATAACCTCCGCGAAGCCTTGGCAGGATGTTGAAAAACCCTTTTTCAACATCCTGCTACTGTAGTGTCCCGCAATTAACTTGCATAATTCTTGCTTGCATAATCGGCATCATTTCCGTTTAAGGAGAGATGCCAATGGCGATTGGGCGACCCAAGGCGGAGCTGGTGTTGAGCGCTGAAGAGCACGCGCAGGTGTCCGCGCTGGCCGCGGCGCGCAGCCTGCCGCACGCGATAGTCGCGCGGGCCAAACTGGTGCTGTGGGCGGCGCAGGGCGAGAGCAACTCCGCCATCGCGCAGCGCCTGGGCTGGAGCATGCCGACGGTGGGCAAGTGGCGCCGGCGCTTCGTCGAGCAGCGGGTGGCCGGCCTGCACGATGAATTGCGCCCCGGACGTCCGCGCACTTACAGCGACGAGCAGGTGGCGGGACTGATCAATCGAGTCCTGCACAGCAAGCCCAAGAACGCCACCCATTGGAGCGTGCGCTCGGTGGCCGGGGAAACCGCAATCTCCAAGAGCACGGTGGCGCGCTACTTCGCGCGGTTCGGCCTGCAACCGCATCGCTCCAAGAGCTTCAAGCTCTCCACCGATCCGTTCTTCGTGGAAAAAGTGCGCGACGTGGTGGGACTTTACCTCAATCCACCCGACAAGGCGCTGGTGCTGTGCGTGGATGAAAAGAGCCAAGTTCAGGCGCTGGAGCGCACCCAGCCGGTGCTCCCGATGGGGCTGGGATACCTCGAAGGAGTGACCCACGACTACTTTCGCCACGGCGCCACCACTCTTTTCGCGGCGCTCGACGGGTCGGTCATCACCCAGTGTAAGCCGCGTCATCGCCACCAGGAGTCTCTCTCGTTTCTTAATCACCTCGACCACAACGTTCCGCCGGAGCTCGAGATCCATCTGATCGCTGACAACTACGCCACCCATAAACATCCGCGGGTCAAAGCCTGGCTGGCGCGCCGTCCGCGCTATCACATTCATTACACCCCGACCTACTCCAGCTGGCTCAACCAAGTCGAGCGCTGGTTCGGATTGATCACTCAGCAGGCCATCCGGCGCGGCTCGTTTCGCAGCGTGCGCGAATTGGTGCGGAAGATCGACCAATACGTCGCGCAGCACAACCTCCACAAACGACCCTTTGCCTGGACTGCCACTGCTGATTCGATCTTCGATAAACTTCAACGCCTTTGTAAAGTTATTAGTGGGACACTACACTACCTGGCCCCGCGATGTGGATCGGGCTGATGAGCACACCAGTCGTGGTCAAGGGTAAGATCCCCGCCGACAACTTTCGACATTACGATGCCAATTTCGAGGGTGGCGGCGTATTCGGGCTGGGCGCCGAGTTGTCGTTGCGTGGGATCAAGATTCCCGCAATCCAAGGAATTCTAGACAAGACCTTCATAGGCCCGGAGTGGCGTTATAACCAGATGGCGAACGGTCTGGGCTTCAACCAGTATTCGGGATCGATTGGGTTCGGATGGTAGCGCGATTGAAGCGGTGAGACTGCCTGCGCTCTTGCGCGCAAAGATGCAAGGAGAGAGGAGAGATGAAGTCCGAATCTCGCGCTCATCTAAGAGCGACCTCGCGGTTGCGCCGAGTCCGATTTGAATTCCGAGCGCCTCGTCGGGGACGGTTTGAAGCCGTTACCACACGCACCGCGCCGGTGCGGCGATCGCGGCGCGGGCGGAATGGCTCAATAGAGTACCTTCGGATACACCACGCTGATGCGTTTCGTTACAGGGCCAAAGGCAGATGCTGGATTTCCCGCGAGATTCTATGAACGCCCTTGGTATGCTTCTGGCATTTTGGCTGTTCAAAACGAGTACGAGACTGTCGCGGTCCATGCGCGGATTAGCTCAGAGCGCAAGACGGCTATCTCGCGAGCAATGCGAAGATAAACCACCAAAAACTGATGAATAGCGAGCGGAATATAATTTTAGCGTCAAATAGCCCTCAGAGGGGATTCGGCCATGAGCGGAAGCTGGTTACGCGACGAGCTCAAGTACTGCGGAGTTACTCGGCGCGAGTTTTTGCGCTTTTGCGGTTCAATGGCGGCGCTGCTGGCGATGCCGGGAACGGCAGCCAGCATGATTGCGGCGAATCTCGAGCAGGCACCCCGGCCGGTTTTGGTTTGGCTCGAGTTCCAGGACTGCGCCGGCAATACGGAATCGTTTCTGCGCGCCAGTCATCCGACAGTCGCGGATCTGATCCTCGATTCAATCTCGCTCAATTACCATGAAACGCTGATGGCTGCCGCCGGTCATCAGGCCGAAGATGCGCTGGCCAAAACGCTCAGTGACTATCACGGCAAGTACATCGCGTTGGTTGAGGGGTCGATCCCGACCGGAGCCGGTGGCGCTTATTGCACGATTGGCGGCCGTTCCGCGCTGCAGATCGCGCGGGAAGTGTGCGGCGGTGCGGCTGCTACGATCGCGGTCGGCACCTGCGCCACGTTCGGCGGACTACCGGCGGCGCATCCCAACCCCACGGGCGCGCTCGCGGTCGGGGACGCGGTTCCCGGAGTCAAGAACCTTGTCAACATGTCCGCCTGCCCGATGAACGCGGAGAACATCACCGCGCTGCTGGTTTACTACATGACGATGAAACAGTGGCCGCCGCTGGATCAGTACCGGCGGCCCCTGTTCGCCTATGGAAAGTTTATCCACGACAATTGCGAACGCCGCGCGAACTTCGATGCGGGCGAGTATGTGGAAGCTTGGGGCGACGAAGCCCACCGGCATGGCGCGTGTCTTTACAAGATGGGCTGCAAAGGCCCGGCGACTTCGCAAAACTGCCCAGAGGTGCGATGGAACGGGGGCGTCAACTGGCCGATCGGATGCGGGCATCCCTGTATTGGGTGCGCGGAGCCGAACTTCTGGGACGCGATGACTCCGTTCTATCGGCGCCTGCCCAACGTGCCTGGATTCAATGTGGGTTCGAGCGTCGATGCGATCGGGTTGACCGCCGCGGGCGTGGTCGCCGCGGCGTCGGCAGCGCACGGCGTTGGCCAATTCATCAGGCATCACAGCGGATCGAAGCCATCGGATTCCGATAGAGGCTCGGGGAAAAAGTCATGACGCACGTTGTGGTCGATCCGGTCACGCGGATTGAGGGACATCTGCGCATCGAGGCTGAGGTTGACGGCGGCAAGGTGGACGATGCCTGGTCGTCATCGACGATGTTTCGCGGGATCGAGATCATCCTCAAGGGGCGCGACCCGCGCGATGCGTGGGCGTTCACGCAACGCATCTGTGGCGTATGCACGACGGTCCACGCGATTGCATCGATCCGCGCTGTCGAGCACGCCATCGGAGCGGCGCCGCCGCCGAACGCGCGGCTGCTGCGCAACCTTATCATCGCAGCCCAGTGCGTTCAGGATCACGTCATCCACTTTTATCATTTGCACGCACTCGACTGGGTCGATATCACGTCAGGACTGAAGGCTGACCCGGCGAAAACGGCGGCGCTGGCGCAGTCGATCTCCGACTGGCCGCTTTCGAGCGCCAAGTACTTTGCGGGTGTGCAACAGCGCTTGCAATCGTTCGTGCAGCGCGGGCAACTCGGACCGTTCGCCAACGCATACTGGGGCCATCCCGCCTACCGGCTGCCGCCGGAAGCAAACCTGATGGCGACGGCGCACTATCTGGAAGCGCTCGATTGGCAGCGCCGGTTCATCAAGATTCATGCAATTTTGGGCGGCAAGAATCCCCACCTGCAAAGCTTTCTGGTGGGTGGTATGGCGACGCCCGTGGATCCGGACTCGCAGAACACACTCAATGCCGACACGATTGCATCGCTGACCGCGCTCATTGCCGAAGGGCGCAATTTCGTCAAGCAAGTCTACCTTCCTGATGTCCTTGCGGTCGCTTCGTTCTACAAGGATTGGGCCGCGATTGGCTCTGGGGTGGGCAATTACCTGGTTTACGGCGACTACCCGGAGGACGACAGCGAGAATCCCAAGCTATTTCTGCCGAGCGGCGTTATCCACGCGCGCGATCTGACGAATGTCGGGCCGCTCGATCAGCGGCAAATCACCGAGCAGGTCGCGCATTCCTGGTATGAATACGCGGGTGGAAACAACCAGGCGCTTCACCCCTTCAAGGGCGAGACCAATCCGCAATACACCGGACCGAACCCGCCGTACGAACGCTTGGACCTCGCGCAGAAGTATAGCTGGCTCAAGTCACCGCGCTACGACGGCGAGCCAATGGAAGTCGGTCCGCTGGCGCGGATGCTGGTGGCGTACGCAAAGGGCCATCCCGCGGGCGTGAAGAAATTGATCGATAAATCGCTTGCGACCCTTGGGGTTGGCCCGGCGGCCCTGTTCTCGACCTTGGGACGCGTCGCGGCGCGCGCGGTGGAAACCCAGATCGTAGTCGAAAAGATGGGCGACTGGCTGAACGCCTTGGGTGAGAACATGGCGCGGCGCGACTACCGGATTCAGGACAATTCGAAGTGGGAACCGGAAAGCTGGCCGGCAGACTGTTATGGCGCAGGATTCCACGAGGCGCCGCGCGGCGCTCTCGGCCATTGGGTCCACATTCGCAATGGCGCAATCGTCAATTACCAATGCGTCGTTCCGAGCACCTGGAACGCCGGGCCGCGTGACGCCAGCGGCAAGCGCGGACCATACGAAGCCGCTCTGCTCGGCACGCCTGTCGCCAAGCCGGATCAGCCGCTCGAGATTCTGCGGACGGTTCACTCATTTGATCCGTGCATGGCCTGCGGAGTGCATGTGGTCGATACCAGGAGGCGCGAGGTGGCTCGCGTAAAGGTTCTGTGAGCGCGCTGCCGCGGATCGCGCCGGAGCCTCCCGGCGCCGAGACCGTGTATGTCTGGGAGTTGCCAGTGCGCGTCACGCACTGGCTGATCTTCCTATCCATCGCGGTGCTCTCGGTTACCGGCTTCTACATCGGCGATCCGTTCATCGCGCTCGGCGGTCCCGCGCGGGATCACTTCGTAATGGGGACCGTGCGCGTAATTCATCTTTACGCCGCGATTGTCTTTACGCTGTCGGTATTCGTGCGCTTGTACTGGATGTTCGCCGGCAATTCTTACGCGCGTTGGCGCGAATTCGTTCCAGTCACGAGACAACGACGTCAGAGCGTCCGGCAGGCTATGCGCTTTTATGCTTTTGTGCGCCGCGAACCGGAAGTATACGCCGGCCATAGCGGGCTCGCCGGTGCGACCTACGGAATCATCTTCCTCATCTACCTCCTGATGATCGCCACCGGTCTGGCTCTATATACCGTTTATGCTCCGATTGGCTCGCCATTCCAGTTCTTCCGCTTCCTGATCCCGATTTTCGGCGGACTCCAGGTCGCGCGTCTGATTCACCATATCGGGATGTGGCTGCTCCTGATCTTCGTGATCCATCATGTGTACTCGGCGGTTCTTTTTTCGATTTCCGAGCGCAGCGGGATCATCGATTCGATCTTCTCCGGATATAAGCGAGTGCCAAGCACATCTGATGAAGCAAAGGAGCGCGATGTCTGAAAGATGCGGACTTCTGGTGCTCGGATTGGGCAACGTGCTCCTCGGCGACGATGGCTTGGGACCGGTTGCGGTGGCGCGGCTGCAGCGGAGCCTCGAGATACCGGCCGGCATGCGCGTGGCGGATGGAGGAACGCTCGGGCTGGCGCTGTTGGCATTAATTGCGGAGTCGGATGACGTCATCCTCGTGGACGCGGTTCGCCGGGATGCGCCGGCAGGGACACTGGTTCGTATCGAGAGTGAGGAAGTCGCGCCCGCAGTGCGCGAGCGCCTCTCGCCACATCAGGTGGGAGTCGCCGATCTTTTGGACGCCGCCCGTCTGACGGCATGTTACCCGCGCAGCGTGACATTGCTTGGGCTCGTCCCCCAGAAAATCGACTTAAGCATAGAGAGATCCGAGGTAGTCGAGAAGGGGCTGAATGCACTTGTCGAGGCGATTGTGCGCGAGGCACGCTCGCTTGGCTACAAGCTGGTGGCAAGGACGGACGCTGGTCATTACGACAACCGCAGTGATCACGGCGCTGCTCGTTGCCTCGGGCTGTAGCAAACGGGAGTGGCACGCGAATCGAGGAGTCCAAATGCCAACTGGGGTCTTGACTTCGAGCCGCGCGCTGAAGGACGGGCGCGGGCTTTTCGTGCAGAACTGCGCGATCTGCCACGGTGGCAACGGCGATGGCCACGGCCCAAGGAGCGCGGAGATGATTCCGCCACCGAATGATTTGACCAGTCCCCCGTGGTCGGATAGCGACTCGGGCCCAAAGGTTTACGAAGCAATCCGGGACGGCGTGGCGGGTACCGCGATGCCGTCATGGAAAACTCTCGACGACAATCAGCTTTGGAGCTTAGCCGCTTACGTCCACTCGCTCGGCAACCCTTGAGAGCTTTCAGGTGACGCGCGGCGAACGGCGATGACAATGGAGACCAATTCCTTCGAAGCCCGCAGCGAACGGTCCGCAGTGGAAGGCCGCAGAATTACCGTTACGGGAATCGTCCAGGGCGTTGGCTTCCGGCCCTTCGTTCATCGCCTCGCTCGCGCGCAAGGAATCACGGGGCGCGTGTGCAACGACTCCGCTGGCGCGACAATCGATGTCTTTGGGCCGCACGAGACGCTTGAGAGCTTCTGCCGCCAACTGGTCCTCGCACCACCGCCGGCGGCAAGCTTGACGGCGGTGGCCTGGAGGCCGATTGCGCCCGAGCCATGCGCCGATTTCGAAATCCGCGCGAGTGAGGCGGGCGATGACCGGTGCGTCTCGATTCCCGCGGATATCGCCGTTTGCGCCCAATGTCTAAGCGAAGTTTTCGATCTTCGAGACCGGCGCTTTCGCTACCCGTTCACGAACTGCACGAATTGCGGCCCGCGCTTTACGATCGCGCTCGATCTTCCATACGACCGCTGCGTGACCACGATGGCTGCGTTTGCGATGTGCCCCGAATGCCAGCGAGAATACGACGATCCGTACGACCGCCGCTTTCACGCACAGCCGAACGCATGCCCCGTGTGCGGTCCGCGGCTGTGGCTGGCGGACTCGCACGGCGACCGGATCCATGCAGGCGATCCGCTCGAGGCCGCGGCCAACGCGCTTCGCAGCGGCTCGATCGTCGCGGTCAAGGGCCTGGGCGGATTTCATCTCGCCTGCGACGCGACTTCTGAAGAGGCGGTGACGCGGATGCGAGCGCGCAAACGGCGCGAAGAGAAGCCGTTCGCGGTGATGGTACGGGAACTCGCTGACGCGGAGCGCTTCGCCCTGCTGACGGAGGCCGAGCGTTCGCTGCTCTTTTCCCCCGAGCGCCCGATCGTGCTGGTGCGTCGCACCGAACGGTCAGAGCTGGCTCCCGAAGTCGCGCCAGCAAGCCCGCTCCTTGGATTGATGATCGCGTATACACCGTTGCACCACCTGTTGCTGGCAGCGACGGGTCGGCCACTGGTGATGACCTCCGGTAATCTCTCGGAAGAACCGATCGCGTATCGCAACGACCAGGCGATCGAACGGCTGGGTACTCTTGCCGATCTGTTCATTCTTCACGACCGAGAGATCGCCGCGCCGTGCGACGACTCGGTTGCGCGCGTGATAGTAGGTGCTCCGACGGTACTGCGCCGTTCACGCGGTTACGTTCCACGTCCTGTGCGAGTCACCCCGCCACTGGAGCGGCCGGTCCTGGCCGTTGGAGCGCAACTTAAGAACGCGTTCTGTCTCGGCAGCGGCGATTCAATTTAATTCGGTCCGCACATCGGCGATCTGGACGGACTCGATACCTATGAGGCGTTTGAGGAGTCGATCGCAAGGATGGAAGGCTTCGTCGGGGTGAGGCCTGAGATAATTGCGCACGACCTGCATCCTGATTATCTCTCGACCCGTTATGCGCTGGACCGCAAGGGATGCGTCGCCGTCGCGGTGCAGCACCATCACGCGCATATCGCCAGCGCGATGGCCGAGCATCGACTTGCCGGACCCGTGTTCGGCATCGCATACGACGGAACGGGCCTTGGCACGGACGGCGCGATGTGGGGCGGCGAGCTGCTGCTAGCGGATTTCGCAGGGTTCGAGAGAATCGGGACGATTCGCCCGATCGCGCTGGCGGGCGGAGACCGCGCGGTGCGCGAGGTCTGGCGGCTTGCGCTCGCGATCATCGACGATGCGTTCGATGGGAGTTTCGACGCGCTCGAGCGGATCGAGCTTTTCAAATGGATCGATCCCAGCGCGGCCGCAACCGTCAGGCGTATGATCGCAAGCGGCCTGAATACCGCAAGCGCGCATGGCGTCGGCCGTTACTTCGACGCGATTGGCGCGCTGGTCTTCGCGCGCGAGCACTCCGCTTACGAAGGACAAGTCGCGCTGATGCTTAATAACTTCGCCGATCCCCGTGAGACCGGCCGATATGAATTTTCTCTCCATCGCAATCAGCAACCGTGGAGTCTCGATCTGCGGCCGATGGTTCGACGGATTGTAGAGGAAGTGATCGCGGGCGCCGATCGCTGCCGGATCGCGGCACGCTTTCAGAACACGCTGATTGCAGCGACGGCTGCGATGGTGCGGGCCGCGCTCGGCGAGCGCGGGCGATTCCCGGTGGTGCTGAGCGGCGGATGCTTTCAGAATCCGCGGCTCGCCGAAGGAATCGCCGCGGCATTGCGCGATCTCACCGCAGTGCATCTGAATCGAAGCGTGCCGCCGGGCGACGGTGGAATCGCGCTCGGACAGGCGATGATCGGCCACGCTCTGGCAGGCGGCGAAAGGCGCTCACAAAATTTCAGCCAATCGACTCGAGGTGCCGCATGAAACCGAAACTTCTCAGTGTCCTCATCATGACAGCCGCATTCGCATTGTGGCTTCCCGCCCAGTCATTCGCGCAGCAAACTCCGCTTCCGCCGCCTCGATCGCATTCGGGCCCCACGATGATGGGCGCCAAGGCGGAATCGATGCAGACCCAAGTCGCCCAGGAAATTGACAAAGCGAAGACAGCGGGCACGGATGTGACTGCGGCGCAGAAGCATAAGGATCAAGGCGACGCCGCGCTCAAGATCGGCCATTACCGGATTGCCGTGGAGCAATACGCGGCCGCGCGGAAGGCGCTCCAAGCCAAGTAAACAATCAACCGTGGCAAAAAGGTAACAGCGATGTGTCTTGGAGTTCCGGGCAAGGTGCTGGCGATCGACGGGATGGTGGCCACGGTGGATTTCTTTGGTGTCAGCCGATCGGTTCGGCTGGACGTCATTGACGAACCCGTGACGGCCGGCGACTACGTGCTGAATCATGTGGGCTACGCGATCCGGAAAATCCCCGCGCAGGAAGTCGATGCGACGCTGGCCCTCTATGACGAATTGCTGCGCGAGGCCGAGCGCGAGGATTTGATGGCGGCCGACGTGCGCGGAGAAATCGGGGGCGACCCGACAGACAAAGATGGCTGAGGGCGGCTCACAAGAAAGAGCGCTGGAGTTCCGCGACCCACGCAAAGGCCGCGAGCTTGTGGGACTGCTCACCCGGCTATGCGCAGAGATCGGCCGCGCGCCAATCTCCGTGATGCATGTGTGTGGGAGCCATGAGCAAGCTATCGCCAGGTTTGGTTTGCGGGCGAGCTTTCCGGAACCACTCGACGTGATCATGGGTCCCGGATGTCCCGTGTGCGTGACTGATATGCCGGAGGTGGACGAAGCCGTTGCGCTCGCGCTGTCCGGCGTCAGAGTCGCGACCTACGGCGACATGCTCCGCGTGCCGGGGACCGCAAAATCGCTTGCCGACGCCAAGGCGGAGGGAGCGAGGGTTGACGTGGTTTACAGCGTTGGACAGGCGGTTGACCTCGCGCGCCGCACCAACGAAGAGATCGTTTTTTTCGCAAGCGGGTTCGAGACCACGGCGGTGGCTACCGCGGCGGCGCTGCTGGCGGGAACCCCCGCCAACTTTTCGGTCCTCGCGGCGCACAAATACATCCCGCCGGTCATGGAGATCGTGGCCGAGATGCCGGATACACGGATCGAGGGGTTTCTCGCGGCCGGCCATGCCGCGGCGATTACCGGATGGGGGGTGTTCGAGCAATTCGTCGAGCGCCACCAAATACCGGTGGTGGTCGCCGGATTTGAACCGCTCGATATTCTGGCCGGTCTCGCCTGCTTGCTCGAACTGATTCGCGACCGGCGGCCCACAGTCGTCAACGCGTTTCCCAGATGCGTTACGCGTGAGGGAAATCGCCGGGCCCAGGAAGCGCTATGGCGCGTGTTTCGGCCGATCGGCGGCCGCTGGCGCGGGATCGCGCACGTACCCAACGGCAACCTGCGGCTGCGTGATGAATGGGCACATGTCGATGCGCGCCGCCGCTTCAAGATCGATCTCGCCGGGCTGTGGTCATACGCTCCACCGCGTCTAACTGCGGAATGCATCTGCGGCGACATCATGGCCGGCCTCGCTTCACCCTCCGATTGCCCGCTTTTCGGCGGTAAGTGCGTGCCCGATAAGCCGGTCGGCGCGTGCATGGTGAGCAGCGAGGGTACCTGCCGAATCTGGCACGAATACGGAGGCCGACCCGATCTCCGGGTTTGAGGATCCCACAATGGCGGAGCCGGGCGACGCAAAAATTGCACTCAAGCACGGTGCCGGTGGGCGAGCGATGCGCGCGCTTATCAAGGATCTGTTCGTGGACCATTTCGATGGAATCGGCGGCCCGGGAATAGGCCTCGCCGCGATGGATGACGGAGCGGCGATACCGCTTGGCGACCAGTGGCTCGTCGTTACCACCGACTCCCACGTGATAAGCCCGATCTTTTTCCCCGGGGGTGATATTGGCCGGCTGGCGGTGTCGGGCACAGTAAATGATCTGGCGATGATGGGCGCCACTGAGGTGCTGGCCCTTACCTGCTCGGTGATCGTGGAGGAGGGCTTTTCGCGCGCGGACCTCGAACGTATCCGAGACTCGATTCACGAGACTTGCCGCACAGCGTGCGCGCGGATTGTCACCGGCGACACCAAGGTGATGGGGCGGGGCGAAATCGACGGGCTGGTGCTTAACACGACCGGCATCGCGCTGGCCTCTCGAGTAGTTCCGGATTCCGGCCTGAGACCCGGCGATGTGGTGATCCTGAGCGGAACCGCGGGCGATCACGGGATGGCCGTGATGGCGCGCCGTCACGAACTCGCGCTTGACCACGGGCTGCGCTCGGATGTAGCGCCACTCAACGCGATGATTCGAGGTGTGTTGGCTGCCGCTGGCGACGCGGTGGTCGCGATGAAGGATCCGACGCGGGGCGGCGTCGCAAGCGCGCTTTGCGAGATGGCGCAGAAGGCCGGTGTTGGGATAACGCTCGACGGACCGAGTGTGCCGATCAAGGCAGGAATACGCGCCGCCGCGGAGCTGCTCGGAATCGATCCGCTAATCGTTGCAAATGAAGGCAAGGCGCTAATCGGGGTGAGGCCCGAGAGCGCAGCACGGGTGCTTGCCGCGCTGCGCGGTCATCCTCTCGGCCGCGACGCCGCCGTCATAGCCACTTGCACCAGCGAACGACCCAAGCAAGTCATCCTGGAAACCGGCTTTGGCCGCCGACTGCTTCAGGAGCCGGAAGGTGAACCATTGCCGCGCATATGCTGAGTCGAACCATGAACACTAGCTCACCCGATCCCAAGCCTGCGATGGCGGCCGCCATCTCGCCTCATATTCTAAGCGAAAGAGCCGGCGGAGTGGGAATCATCACCATCGATCGCCGCGAGCACTTCAATTCGCTCGACGTTGCGACCGCACAGGATTTGCGGCGAGCAGGCTTGCGCTTTGCGCGTGACGATTCCGTCCGCGTAGTGGTGATCCGTGGCGCCGCAGGCGTCTTTTCAAGCGGAGCCGATCTTAAGTACGTGCATGCCAAGGGAGTGGTGGACGACCTCGGCTACTTGAAAGCCGGAGCGCAAGGTCAGGCCGAAGGTTACGGCGACATTCTCAAACAGATTGTCGAATATATTCACAGCACGATTTCGGAAATTCGGCGCGCGCCCAAACCTTTCATCGCGGCGGTGGATGGAATCGCAGCGGCTGGTGGCTTTGGAATCGCGATGGCCTGTGATCTGGTGATCGCTTCAGAACGCGCGTGCTTCGAATGGGCCTATGGCCGGACGGGACTGACCGGCGCTGAGAGTTCCACCTTTCTTCTGCCGCGTATCGTGGGGATCAGACGCGCGATGGAACTCGTGCTGCTGAGCCCACGGATTGACGCTTCCCGAGCGCTGGAGTTGGGACTTGTCACGGCAGTGTATCCGGTCGAGCAGTTCGAGGCGGAAGTGCGCGCACTGGCCGAAAAACTCGCCGCCGGACCGACGCGCGCGTGGGCGGCCGCAAAAATGCTTATCAATCAGGCCTACGGTATGGACCGGCTGGAGCCACATATGGACGCCGAGATTGAAAGTCTGACGCGGGTTGCAAATGGAAGCGATTTCGCCGAAGGGCTCGACGCCTTCATCGCGAAACAGCCCCCCAACTTTCGGGGTTGACCGATTCGCGGGGGAACGGTGATGCACGAGTACTCGATCGTCAGCGCGCTCATGGAGCGAGTTGAATCCGAAGCGCGCGAGCGAAACGCCGCATGCGTTCGCCGTGTGCGCGTGCGCATCGGTGAACTTTCGGGTGTTGATCCTGAGCTGCTCGCATCGGCCTATGAAGTTTTCCGCGAGCGCACATTGTGCGAGGACGCGGAGCTTGCCATCGAGCGCGTCGCGGCGCGATGGGTCTGCGAGCGATGCGGCCGCGTGACAGCTCGCGGAGGAATCCTTGGATGCGTCATCTGTGGGGGCGCTTCGCGGCTCACCCAAGGTGACGAAATCGTGCTCCAACAAATCGAAATGGAGGTGCCGTGATGTGTCAAACGTGTGGCTGCGGTGACGAGCGCGTCGTATCTGTGTAACTGGGTGGCCAAGTACATCTCCCTCGGCGATCCGCGGATGGCGCAGAATGGGTTGGGAGGTAGGAATCCATGGGGAGAATGGGGTCGACGACATCAGTGCGGGCACGGGAGATGCGCCGGGTG
>Ga0307372_10009753_pt1 | contig 13155 bp, 9 predicted proteins | sample OX1MG_FD_202533 | JGI IMG/M metagenome (GOLD analysis project Ga0307372, IMG submission 202533) | Soil microbial communities from Risofladan, Vaasa, Finland - OX-1 | ecosystem: Environmental > Terrestrial > Soil > Coastal area > Acid sulfate soil | place: Finland: Risofladan, Vaasa | collected...
GCGAGGTCACCAGCGTCGACGTCTCCGAAGACGCCTGCGAGCTCGCGCGCCGCAACTTGGAGCTCAACGGCTTTCCGGAGGACGCCGCACGCACGCGCGCGGAGAACGCCTTCGATCTGCTGCGCCGCAGCGCCGACGCGCGCGAACGTTACGACCTGGTGATCATCGACCCGCCGGCGTTCGCGCGGGGACGCTCCAGCCTCGAAGGCGCCTTGCGCGGCTACCGCGAGATCAACCTGCGCGGATTCAAGCTCTTGGAGCCCGGCGGCATCCTCCTCACGTGCTCGTGCTCGCGCCCGGTCACCCGCGAGATCTTCCGACAGGTGGTGCAGCGCGCCGCGCTCGACGCCAAGCGCTCCGTCCAAATCGTGGAGGAGCGCGGCCACGCCGACGACCATCCGGTGCTGCTGGAGGCGCCGGAGACCGACTACCTGGTCTGCCTCATCCTGCGCGTGATCGCTTAGGAGATCGAGGAATCTCTGATGTGCGTTCAGGCCGAGGCGCCAAGCGGCGCGGTGTACTTCAGGTACATAAGCCGCTTGACAACGCTGGGATGACGTAGATCAGAGATTCCTAGCGGTGGTGGGGATCGAGCCGGTCGCGCAGGGCGTCGCCCAGCAGCGAGAAGCCGAGCACGGTGAGCGCGATGGCCAGGCCGGGCCAGAGCGCCGGGTACGGCGAGAGCGGTAAGAAGCTCTGCGCCTCGCGCAGCATGCTGCCCCAGCTCGGGAACGGCGGCTGGACGCCCAGACCCAGGAACGAGAGCGCCGCCTCCGCCAGAATCGCCAGGGCGAAGCTCTGCGTCGCCTGCACGATCAGCGGCCCCATCGCATTGGGGAGGAGATGACGCAGCAGCACCCGCGCTGGCGTGGCGCCGACGGCGCGCGCAGCCTCGGCGTACGGCAGCGCGCGCAGGCTGTAGATGCTCGCGCGCGCGAGACGCCCGAAGATCGGCACGCCCGCCAGCCCGATGGCCAGCATCGCCGAGACCAGTCCCGGCTGCGCGATGGCGGCGAAGAGTAGCGCCAGCAGCAGCGCCGGGAAGGCGTAGAGCGCGTCCATCACGCGCATCAGCGCCTCGTCGAGCAATCCGCCCACGAAACCGGCCAGCACGCCGATCGTCGTACCCAACAGGCTCGCGACGCCCACGGCCACGATTCCCGAGAGCAGCGCCGTGCGCGCCCCCACCATCAGCCGGCTGGCGATGTCGCGGCCGAACTGATCGGTTCCCAGCGGATGCGCCGGCGTGGGCCCGGCCAGGCGCACCTCGAAGTGCATGGTGTACGGGCTGTGCGGCGTGTAGATCAGGCTGACCAAGGCGGCGAGCGCCGTCAACACTACCAACGCGGCCCCAATGTGGCCGCCGTGCACGCGCGGAGAGCGCCGCGCCCTCTGGTGCGCCCCTGCCGTCTCGATCATGCGTACCGGATGCGCGGGTCGAGCCACTGGTAGGCGACGTCGACCGCCAAGTTGACGACGATGACGACGCCCACGTAGAAGAGCACGACGCCTTCGACCAGGGGATAGTCGTGAGCACCGATGGCCGTGAGCGCGAGACTGCCGATGCCCGGCAGCGCGAAGACGTTCTCGACGATCAGACTCCCCGTGAGCAGCTGCGCGATCTCGAGGCCCACCACCGTGAGAATGGTGACCGCCGCGTTCGGCAGCACGTGACGCAGCAGCACGCGCTGCTGGGAGGCGCCCTTGCTGCGCGCCGTGCGCACGTAATCCTGCTCCAGCTGATCGAGCACGGAGCCGCGCACCTGCCGCGTGACGATCGCCGCCTCCGTGAGTCCGATCGCGAGCATGGGCAAGAGCAGACTGGCAAGAGCCTCCGCCGGGTGGTGCGCCCAGCCGGGAAAGCCGCTGGTCGGCAGCCAGCGCAGACGCACGCCGAAGAGCAAGATCAGCAGCAGGCCCAGCCAGAACGAGGGAATGACGGTTCCCACTTGGGAGACGGCGATCAGCACGGCGTCGAGCGCTCTGCCCCGCTGCCTGGCGGCGAGGATGCCCAACGGCAGCGCGATCACGAACGTCATCAGCGCCGCCCCCGCAACGATGGGCAAGGTCACGGGGAGGCGCTGCGCGATCAGATGCGCGACCGGCGCGCCGTAGTTGATCGAGTTGCCCAGGTCGCCGCGCGCCAGATGGGCCAGCCACGCCAGGTACATCGCCGCCGGCGAGCCAGAGACGCCCAAGCGCGCCCCTAGCGCCGCGCCGCCGCCGGAGTTCATCCCGAGGATCACCTGGACGGGATCCCCGGGAATCGCCAGGAGGGCCAGGTAGGCCATCGTCACCGCCAGGAGCGCCGTCAGCGCGGCGGCCGCCAGCCGGCGCACGAAGTAGACGAGCACGTTACTTCGAGAGATAGGCCTTCGTCACGTCGATGGCGACGATCGGCTGATTCACCCACCAATTCTGCACGTTGCCACGTGCGGCTACCAGGTTCGGCACGGCGAAGAGGTAGTCGTTCACGGCGTCCGCGGCGATGATGCGCTGGATCTCGCCGTACAGGCGCTTGCGCTCGGCGACCGACGTCGCCTCCTGGGCTTGCAGGACGAGCTGCTGAACCTTGGGATTGTCGTAGTGGAAGTAGTATTTCGGGTTCGCGTAGATGCCGATGTCCAGCGGCTCGGCATGCGCGATGACCGTCAGCTGGTAGTCGCCCTCCTTGAAGATGTGCGAGAGCCAGTAATCCCACTGGACGATGCGCAGCTTCAGATCGATGCCGACTTTGGAGAGCTGCTGCGCCAGCACCTCGCCGGAGCGCCGCGCGTTGATGTAGGGCTGCGGCAGGTCGAGCGTCGCGGTGAAGCCCTTGGGATAGCCGGCCTGGGCCAGAAGCGCCTTGGCCTTCGCCGGGTCGTACGGATAGAGCTTGGTCAGATCGACGTAGTAGTACTCCGCCGGCGTGGCGTGCGAGCCGATCGGCGTGCCGAAGCCGAACATCGCCCCCTGGATCAGCGCCTCGCGGTCGGTGGCGTATGCCATGGCGCGGCGCACGAGCACGTTGTTGAACGGCGCCTTGGCGTTGTTGGTGGACATGATCATCTTGGCCGTGGTGAAGCCCTTGAGCAGCTTCAGTCCCGGCGTCTTCTCCACCACCAAGGCGTTCTCGGGGCTGAGGCCGTCGCCGATCACGTCAACCTGCCCGGACTGGAGCGCCGCCAGCTGGGTCTGCGGGTCGGGCATGAAGCGGAACGTGACGGCGTCGAGATACGGGAGCTTGGGATCCCAGTAGTGGTCGAAGCGCTTGAGCTGCACGGAGTTGCCGCGCGTCCAGCGCACGAAGGCGAACGGTCCCGTGCCGACGGGGTCCGTGCGCAGCGTCTTCTCGTCCTTGGGCGGATAGATCACCGAGTCGGGCCGGGCGAGATCGAAGAGCAGGTTGCCGTCCCGATGCTTGAGCGTGAGCACCACGGTGCCATCCGCGCCGGCTTTCACCCCGGCGATGGCGGCGTAGTACTCATGGTGCGTGTGATCGGAGCTCGGGTCCATCGCGCGCTCGAGGTCGGCCACCACGTCCGCCGGCGTCAGCTTCGTGCCATCGTGGAACGTGACGTTCGGCCGCAGGGTGAAGGTGTACGTCAGGCCGTCCTTGGAGACATCCCATGAGGTCGCCAAGCACGCCACGACGCGCCCGTCGCGGTCGACGCGCACCAGGCCCTGCAGCACGTTGTCGTAAACGATGCGCGCGATCGCCTGGGACGTGCTGATGGTGGGATCGAGGCCCGGCGGCTCGTCGGGCATGGCCACGGTCAGCGTGCCGCCGCGCACGGGCTGGGCATCGGCGCCGCGGGCCGCGAGCGGCGCCACCGTCATCACGACGGCGAACGCGGCCAGCATCGTCAGGACTCGCTTCACGTTCATCCTCCTACGGTCGTTCCAACATGAGCACGGACGCCGCCGCGTAGATTCGCGCGGACGCCACCAGTGCACGCTCTTCCACGTACTCGTTCGCTTGATGGGGGATGGTCCGCTCGCCGGGGCCGATCGTCACGATCGGGACGCCGGCACGATCCCAGAGGATCGTCCCGTCGGTCGCCCCCGGCACGCCGCCGAAACGCACGGGCTCGCCCAGCAGCGCCAAGGCGCGCGTGCAGGCGGAGACGACCTCCGCATCCCGGGGCGTCTCCGTCGCCGGCCGATCGTCGACGATCTCCAGATCCGCCTCGACGCCGGGGGCCGCGCGCAGGGCCTCCCGCAGCGCCGCCTCGAGCGCCTCGCGCACGCGATCGTGCGGGAGCCCGGGGATCGTGCGCACGTCCAGCGCCACCACGGCGCGCTCGGGAATCACGTTCATCTGGCCGTCGCCGGCGCTGGCCTGCGCCACCGTGGGCGTGACGTACGGCAGGCCGAGATGGGGATGCGCCCCCGCGGACTGCAAGCGCGTCTGGACCTCGCCCGCCGCGACGACGAAACGCGCGGCGGCGGGGATGGGATTGATGCCGGCGTAGGGCATGGCGCCGTGCGCCATCTTGCCGCGAAAGGTGACGCGCACGCGCAGGGCTCCTCGCTGCCAGAGGCAGACCTCGTTCTCCTCGGGCTCGCAGATGATGGCCCCCGCGAAGCCGCGCGCGTGACCGGCGGCGACGAACGCCTTGGCCCCCGTCATCATCCCCTCTTCGTCCACCAGGATCGCCAGGCGCAGCGTGCGCTTGGGCGTGCCGAGCGCCTCGCTCACCGCTTGCGCGGCGACGATCGCGGCGGCCAGGCCGCCCTTCATGTCGGCCGTGCCGCGGCCGTAGATGCGGCCGTCCACGCGTTCCGCCGAGAACGGCGGCCGGCTCCATGCGGCGGGATCTCCGGGCGTCACCACGTCGGTGTGCCCTTCCAGGATCAAGCCCTCCGGCCCCTCGCCGAGGTCCGCGATGAGGTTGAGCCGTCCCGGCGACACCTCTTGCAGCGCGACGCGAAAGCCCCGCTCCTCGAGGTAGCCGCGCAGGTACGCGACGACCTCGCCCTCACCCGGCCCCGGGACATGGCTGGGAAGACGCACGAGCGCACGCGTCAGCCGGACGACCTCGTCGCCGTCGACGAGTTCGGCGGCGCGCAACGCGAGCTGGTGGGAAACCTGCACGCTCGACCTCCCCAGTATCGGCTTCGCGCCGCGATTCGCGTTCGCCGGGCGGTACTCCCGCACCGCGCGGCGAAATGCGTCCCATGGTGCGGACCATCTGCGAGGTTCCCGGCGTGCGCGTGGGCAACGTCACCGATGCGGCGGCGCACACGGGATGCACGTGCATCGTCTTCGACGGCGGCGCCACCGCCGGCGTCGACGTGCGCGGCGGCGCGCCCGGCACGCGCGATACCGACGTGCTCGATCCCGTCAACACCGTGGAGCGCGTCCACGCCGTGCTGCTGACCGGCGGAAGCACGTTCGGCCTCGAGGCCGCCACGGGAGCGGTTCGCTGCCTGGAGGAGTCCGGCATCGGTCTCGACGTCGGCGTGGCGCGGGTTCCCATCGTCCCCGCGGCCGTGCTCTTCGATCTCGCCGTCGCCGCGCGCCGCCCCGACGCCGCGATGGGCTACGCGGCCGCACGCGGAGCCGCGCGCGCGCCGTTCGCATGCGGAAACGTCGGCGCCGGCGCCGGCGCCACCGTCGGCAAGGTGCTGGGCGCGGAGCGCGCCATGAAGGGCGGACTGGGAACCGCCGCGATCTCTCGCCCCTGGGGAGAGGCCACGCTGGTGGTCGGCGCGCTTGCCGCGGTGAACGCGGTCGGACACGTGCGCGATCCGGAGAGCGGCGAGATCCTGGCGGGGCCGCGCGGCGACGACGGCGTGGTGCTCGACGCCGCGGAGCTCTTGAGGAACGTCTCCCCCGGCGGCTTCGACCCGCGCATCGGCAGCGGGCGCAACACCACGCTTGCCGTCGTGGCCACCAACGCCGCGCTCACCAAGACGCAGGCCACGCGCGTGGCGCAAGTCGCCCACGACGCCTTTGCGCGGACGATCCAACCCGTCCACACCTCGCAGGACGGCGACACCATCTTCGCCGCCTCAACGGGCGACCTGGACGTGCCGCTCGACGTCGTCTGCGCGCTGGCGTGCGCCGCGCTGGAGCGCGCGATCCTCGCCGCCGTGCGCGAGGCGGAGGGCATCCCCGGCTACCCCGCGCACCGCGACCTCACGCGCTGAGCCAGCCGCTCCGCGGGGTCGCGGAGATTCACCCCGCCGCCCCGAGGAGCGGCACAGGGATGTGCCGCGACGGGCGTCCCCGAACCGGGAGCGCCCGCCACGCCGCGCAATAGCAGTACGAAGACCGCAGCGCTAGGCCGTCTTGATCGACGCGGCCGCCTCGAGGCCCAACTCCTGCGTCGAGGCCTCGCGCATCTTGAACTTCTGGATCTTGCCGGTAATCGTCATCGGGAAGGCGTCGGTGAACTTCACGTAGCGCGGAATCTTGAAGTGCGCGATCTTGCCGCGGCAGAACTCCCTGACCTCCTCCTCCGTGGCGCTCTCCCCTTCGCGCAGCTTGACCCAGGCGCAGATCTCCTCGCCGTACTTCACATCCGGAACGCCGATCACCTGAACGTCGGCGACCTTGGGATGGGTGTAGAGGAACTCCTCGATCTCGCGCGGGTAGACGTTCTCGCCACCGCGGATGATCATGTCCTTGATCCGCCCCACGATGTTCACGTAGTCCTCGTCGTCCATCGTCGCGAGGTCCCCGGTGTGCATCCAACGCGCGCCGTCGATCGCCTGCGCCGTGGCCTCGGGGTTGTCCCAGTAGCCCAGCATCACCAGGTAGCCGCGCGTGCAGAGCTCGCCGGCGGTTCCGCGCGGCACCGTCATGTTGGTGACCGGATCGACGATCTTCACCTCGGTGAACGGGTGGATCAGCCCGACCGTGGAGACGCGCTTCTCCAGCGGATCGTCGACGTGCGACTGCAGAGAGACCGGCGAGGTCTCCGTCATGCCGTAGCAGATCGTCACCTCGTCCATGTGCATGTCGCTGATGACGCGCTTCATCACCTCGATCGGGCACGGCGAGCCGGCCATGATGCCCGTGCGCAGCGAACGCAGGTCGAACTCCTTGAAGCGCGGATGCTCGAGCTCCGCGATGAACATGGTCGGCACGCCGTAGAGCGAGGTGCACTTCTCGGCTTGCACGGCCTCCAGGCACGAGAGCGGATCGAAGGAGTCGTTGGGCAGCACCATCGCCGAACCGTGCGTGATGCAGGCCAAGTTGGCCAGCACCATGCCGAAGCAATGGTAGAACGGCACGGGGATGCAGACGCGGTCCTCCGGCGTGTAGCGCAGCGTCTCGCCGATGAAGTACCCGTTGTTGAGGATGTTGTGGTGCGAGAGCGTCGCGCCCTTGGGGAATCCCGTCGTCCCCGAGGTGTATTGAATGTTGATCGCCTCGTCGAAGTCGCAGTCGTCCTGGCGCGCCGCGAGCGCCTCGTCGGAGACGGCGTCGCCCAAGGCGAGGAACTCCTCCCAGGTGGTGCCCCCGGGGACCTTGGACCCGCCCAGCACGATCACCCCGCGCAGGTCCGGCAGCGTCTCGCGCACCTCCGCGAGCATCGCCAGATAGTCGCTGCTCTTGAAGCGCTCGGCGAGGATCAGGTACGAGCAGCCGCTCTGGCGCAGCGCATACTGCAGCTCGCTGGTCCGGTAAGCGGGGTTGATGTTGACGAGGATGACGCCGGCTTTGGGGGTCCCGAACTGCGCGACGACCCATTGGGCATTGTTGGGGGACCAGATCCCAACGCGCTCGCCCTTGCCGATTCCGGCGGCGATGCAAGCCTTTGCCAAACGGTCGGTCTGTTGCTTCAGCTCGCCGTAGGTGTAGCGCAGCCCCTGGTGCCGCGAGATCAGCGCCTCGCGATCGGTGTGCGCCATCGCCATCTGATCGAAGAAGCGGCCGATCGTCTCGCCGATGAGCGGACGGTCCGAGGTGCCACTGACGTAACTCGTCTTGGCCATCCCGCATACCTCACTGGAAGCGCCCACACCAGTGCGCGACGTGGAGCGAGAGGTTCGGCGGCTGAAACAAGCCCCCTTTGGGGGGCCCTAGCCCTCTCCGCGCTGCGCGGGCTCGCTCCCCGCCGCGGGCTCGTCGTCCAGGCGCAGGTTGATGGGCTCGTGGCCGAGCTCCATCTCCGCCTCGTGCGCGCCGGCACGCTGCGCGTCCAGCGGGTCGACGAACTCTTCGGCGGCCTCTTCCTCCTCGGGCTGGTTCTGCGCCAGGGGGGCGCGCTTGCGCCGATAGCGCGCGCCGCGCGTGGAGGCGGTGGCCTTTTGGCGCTCCGCCTTCTCCCGCTGGCGGCGCTCGCGGCGTGCCTGGGTGACCGCCAGGTCGTCGCGCTCGTGCTCGTCCAGCGCGCTCTTCGGCTTGGCCGTCTCGCCGGCGGCTCGCGCCGCGGTGCGCTCGGCCTGCGCCTTCTTCAACTGCCGCTCGCGCAGCGCCTCGACCAGAGGCGCCGAGAAGAAGATGGAGTGGTAGCCGCCCGAGCAGATGCCCACGAGCAGCGCGAAGGCGAAGCCCTTGAGCGTCGCGCCGCCGAAGGCGAGCAGCGCCACCAAGGTCACGACCACCGTCGCCAGCGTGTTGATGGAACGCGTCATCGTCTGCAGGATCGAGACGTTGACGATCTTGCGGTACGTCTCGCCGACCATGAGCTTGGTGTTCTCGCGGATCCGATCGAAGATGACGATCGTATCCATGACCGAGTAGCCGACCACGGTGAGCAAGGCAGCCAGAAACGCGTCGTCGGCGCGCTGGTTGAAGAGCGCATAGACGCCCACCATCATGGCGGCGTCGCGGAGCAGCGCGACCACCGTCACGACGCCGAAGATGTAGTTCCAGCCGAAGCGGAAGGCGATGTAGATGAACTGGATGCCGATCGCGATGATCAGCGCCTCCACCGCCTTGAACAGGTACTCGCGCGAGAGCGCGGGACCCACGGAGCTGACGGCGGAGTCCTTGCGGTCGACCGGCGCGACCTTGTCGAGCGCCTGGAAGACGGCCCCGGGATCGGAGCCCAACGCCTGCTGGGTCTGGATCACGGCGCGGTCGTTGGGTATCGGGTCGCCGGGCTTGGTGGCCAGGGTCACCTCGGAGCCCGAGAGGTCGACCGGCGCGGTCTTGCCGTCGGGCTGGACGACCGGAACGGACTTGAGCGCGGCTCGCAGCTCCGTCACCGTGACTGAGCGGTCGAAGCGCACGTTGAGCACGGTGCCGCCGGTGAACGTGAGTCCCAGGCGCAGCGGCGAGGGGTGGTTCAGCCAGAGGCCAACGCCCCAGCCGACGATGATGATCGCCAGCGAGATGCGGCCGACGACCGGCAGCAGCTTGACGATGTCCCAATCGCGATTCCGGAAGTTCATCGGCCTACGCTCCGTACGCCTTGTGGCTCGTCACCACGTCGTTGTCGACGACCAGATCGGTGAAGAAGCGCGTGATGAAGACCGCCGTGACCAGCGAGAGGACCGTGCCCCAAAAGAGCGTGTACGCGAAGCCCTTGACCGTACCGGTGCCGAGCAAGAAGAGGACGGCGGCGCCGACGATGGTGGTCACGTGGCTGTCGAAGACGGAGCTGTAGGCGCGAGCGAAGCCGGTGCGCACGGCACCGCGCAGGGTCTTGCCCGCCCAGATCTCCTCTTTGAGGCGCTCGAAGATCAGCACGTTGGCGTCCACCGCCATGCCGATGGAGAGAACGAAGCCGGCGATGCCGGGCAGGGTGAGCACCGCGTGGCTGATCGCGAGCACGGCCAACATCATCAGGACGTAGATCGCCAGCGCCAGGTCGGCCAGCAGGCCCGGCACGCGATAGACCATGATCATGAAGACGACGACGAGCGACAGGCCGACGATCGCCGCATAGAGCGACTTGACCAGGTCGACCTTGCCGAGCGTCGGACCGACGGTCTCGTTCTCGATGATGCGCGTGGGCACGGGCAGGGCGCCCGCGTTCAACTCGTTGGAGATGCGGGTGACATCCTCTTGCGTGAAGCTGCCCGTGATCTCGCCGTCGGCGGTGATCACGCCGTTGATCGTGGGCGCCGAGATGTACTTGTGGTCCAGGAAGATGCCCAGCGGCTTGCCCATGTTCTCCTGGGTGAGCTTGCCGAACTTGGCCGGGTTCTTGGTCTGGAAGAGGATCCGCCAGCCCGATCCGAGCTGCTCGGGGGCCGGCTGGGCGCCCTTGAGCTCGGCGCCGGAGTAGACGGTCTTGCCGCAGTCCTTGTACGCGCCGGTGGGGCTGTCGGCATAGGCCTTGTCCGACTCCGCCTTGGCGACCGCCGCGGCCGGGCAAATCTTGAACTCCAGGATCGCCGCCTCTTTCAGCGTCCGCAGCGCTTCGTCAGGGTTCTTGATGCCCGGGAGCTGGACCAGGAGCCGGTTGCTGCCGACCTCCTGCAGGACCGGCTCGGAGACGCCCAGCCCGTTGATGCGGTTCTGGATGACGGTCTGCACCTGGTTCTGAACTTGCTTCGTGATCTTCGGGACCTCGGGCGTGGGCTCGAGCTGCAGCAGCACGCTCATGCCCCCTTGCAGGTCGAGACCCAGGTGGATCGTCTGCTGGATCGGCAGGACGGCCCAGGCGCACAACGCGACGATCGCCACGACGACGAGCGCTTTGATCGGATTCTTCCAACGGTTCCAGGTCATGACGTTACGAATCGCACCGACTTCTAGCGGCCCTGGGACGCCAGGGAGAGGAAATGGACGGCGGCTCCGGAGCGGTGCCGCCGTTAAAGAACCCACAGGATTCTAGCAGGTAGGACCCGCCGCCGCAAGCGCGCTGTGTAGGCGCAAAGCAGAGATGTCCCCTCCGCGGCAAGGCAGGCAGCGGCCCGAACGCCTCGGTGAGCTGAGGGGGGACCTCGCCGGGCGGCTCCGGAATGGGTCAGAGGCAATGGACGTTGCGAAGGCCGACGCCGGCCTCATCCAGTCCCGGTATCGTCTCACGCGCCAGCGCGCCGCAGTGCTGCACGTCCTGCAAACCGACGGGGGCCACCTCGACGCCGAGGCGATCCACGAGCGCGCCAAACAGGAACTCCCTTCTCTGGGCCTCGCCACGATCTATCGGACGCTCGATCTGCTCCGGGAGCTGGGTCTGGTGCAGATGGTGCAGTTCCCCGGGACGGCTGCGCGCTACGAGGCCCGCCTGGACAAGCACTACCACCTGCTCTGCGCGCGCTGTCACCAGCTCTCCGACGTGGAGGCCCCACGCCTCTCGTCGATGGTCGGCGAGATCGCCGACGGCGTCGGCTTCCACCCGCAGGACGTCACGCTGGTCGTGAGCGGGCTCTGCCGCCGCTGCCGCCGCTAGAGCGGGAGGGCGCTCCCGGTCAGGGGTCGGCGCCGGCGGCCGCCGGTGCCGCGAGGGTCAGTCCCGGCGGGAGCTCGGCAAAGGCGTAGACGGGAAGGCGCATCCCCATGCGGCGCAGCATCGCCGCCAGGCGCGGACGCGCCAGCGCCGTGCAGACGACGCACGGGTGGCCGCCGCGACCGCGGAGGCCCTCCACGTACGACTCGATCCGCCCGCGCAGCGCGATGAGCGCGCCGGGCTCGGGGACGCCGTCGGCGGCGCGGTCGAACCAAGCCTCGTCGGAGGCGTCGAGCACGAACGCTTCCAGCGGCTCTCCACGCGCCTGCCCGCGCAGGTGCGGCGGCACCGCGACCCGGCGTGCCCGTTCCACCAGCGTCTCGAGATCGGCTCCCGCGCGCGCCGCCTCCGCCAGCTCCTCGAGAATCGCCACGGGATCGCGCGGCCAGATGCGCTCGGTCAGCAGCTCCACGAAGACCCGGTGGGCGGCGGCCAGGGGCAGCGCCTCGCCGCCCACTTCCTTGACCACGGCCGGAGCGCCGGCGCGCAAGTGCTCCACCAGTGTCGCGAACTCTTGGCGCCCCAGCAGCGCGGCGCCGTGCTCGCGGGCCGCGGCTCCCAGGTGCGAGCCCAGCACGCTCACCGGATCGAAGACCAACGCCCCGCCGCGCAGCAGCGCATCGCGCAGCGGCGGCGCGATCCAGAGCGCCGGCAAGCCGTAGACGGGCTCCACGAGGCGCTCGCCGGGATGGCGCATCAAGAGCGCGGGATCGCCGATGGCGAGCAGCGCGTCCAGTCGGAGTCGCCCGCGCGCCACGACCTCGTCCCGCACGCGGATGGCGTAGGCGGCCTCCTCCAACAGCAGATCGTCCCGCAGCCGCACGCCCGGCAGCACGATGCCGCAATCCCCCGCGAGCGCTCGGCGCACCTCGCCCACCTTCTCCAGCAGCGCCTCGCCCAGCTCGCCGTCCAGCAGCGGGAGGAGCCCGGGGCCGACGTCGATGGCGACCGCGTCGACGCCCACCAGAGCCAAGGCCATCTCGGGGCGGCGCATCGCCCGCCGCCGCTCCGCCTCCCGCGCCAGCTCCTGCGCGCGCGCCCGCTGGGCGCGGCGCCGCTCGGCGAGCGTCGCGGCGCTCCAGCAGACGGCCGCCAACAGCGCGAAGGTGGCGCGAGGCAAAGCCGGCACCAGGGCGAGCACCGCCATGAGCACCGCCGCCGCACGCAGGACCTCGGGATGACGCAGGATGGCGCCCGCGAGGTCGGCCCCCAGATCGCCGTCGGAGGCCACGCGCGTGACCAGCATGCCCATCGCCGTGGAGATGAGGAAGGCGGGGAGCGTGGTCAGGAGCGCGTTGCCGACCGTCAGCAGAGCGTAGGTCGAGAACGCGGCGCCGGGAGAGAGGTGCTGGTAGAAGACGCCGACGGCCAACCCGCCGACGACGTTGACGGCCACGATGACCAGCGACGCGACGGCGTCGCCGCGCACGAACTTGCCGGCCCCTTCCATGCTGCCGAAGAAGTCCGCCTCGCGCTGCACCGCGAGGCGCCGGAGCCGCGCCGTCTCCACGTCTATGGCACCGGCGTGGACCTCGGCGTCGATCGCCATCTGCTTGCCGGGGAGAGCGTCGAGCGTGAACCGCGCCGCCACCTCCGCCACGCGCTGCGCTCCGTGCGTGACCACCACGAACTGGATGGTCACCAGGATGCCGAAGATCACCAGTCCCACGATCACGTTGCCGCGGACCACGAACGCGCCGAACGCGGGAATGATCTCCCCAACGCCGCCGACGAGGTTGCCCTGCGTGAGGATGAGGCGCGTGGCCGAGACGTCGAGGGCGAGCCGGAAGAGCGTGGCCAGCAAGAGCGCCGG
>Ga0307372_10009757_pt1 | contig 13150 bp, 9 predicted proteins | sample OX1MG_FD_202533 | JGI IMG/M metagenome (GOLD analysis project Ga0307372, IMG submission 202533) | Soil microbial communities from Risofladan, Vaasa, Finland - OX-1 | ecosystem: Environmental > Terrestrial > Soil > Coastal area > Acid sulfate soil | place: Finland: Risofladan, Vaasa | collected...
ACGAAGACGCAGATCTGCTTCGCTACCTGGGTGAGCGGGGAATTCGGCCCGGAACGGTGATGCGACTCATGGGCCGGGAGCCGTTCGGCGGATCGCTGCAGCTCCAGATTGATGACCGGGTGGAATGGCTGCCGTGCCAGGGCGCACAGCAAGTATTCGTTGAAACGGTGATAGGGCATCCGAATAGGATAGATGGTAACCAATGCGGGACAGAACGCCTGGATCACTAAATTCCGAATCGTCGCCGCCGGATGTTAACGGTGATCATGTTTCGCTCGAAGGCTTGCATGGCACCGTCGAGGTTCCCGGACACGGATCTCCCTTCTGGAAGCAATGGATGGCTTACGTCGGACCGGCGCTGCTGATCAGCATCGGATATATGGATCCCGGCAACTGGAGCACCGATCTTTCCGGCGGCGCCTCCTACAAATACGACCTGCTCTGGGTGGTCGCCCTCGCCAGTTTGATGGCCATCTTTCTGCAAGTCATCTCCGCCAGGCTCGGGGTGGTCACCGGCAAGGATTTAGCGCAGTGCTGCCGCCTCTGGTATCCGAAATGGACACGCTGGCCGAACTGGCTGCTAGCCGAAGTCGCAATTGCGGCCTGCGACCTGGCCGAAGTGCTGGGCAGCGCGGTCGCCATCAACTTGCTCAGCCAGAATCGCATCCCTATCTTCTGGGCAGTGATCATCACCGGGGGAGATGTGCTGATCCTGCTGGCCCTGCAGCGATACGGCATGCGAAAAATCGAGTCCCTGGTGCTGGTGCTGATCTCGACCATCGCCATCTGCTACTTCATCGAGATTTTCGTGATTCCGCAAACCAAGCCCAGCTTTCTGGAGATGGGGCATGCTCTTTTCAACCCGGGTTTCCGTCATGCGGGGATGATTTATGTGGCGATCGGGATTATTGGCGCTACAGTAATGCCGCATAACCTCTATCTGCATTCGGCGTTGGTCCAGAGTCGCCAATTGCAGAAGGACGAGAGGGCGATCCGCGCGGCGATCCGGTTCAACACCATCGACACGTCGCTGGCTCTTGTGCTCGCATTCTTCGTCAACGCGGCCATTCTGGTGCTCGCGGCCATGGTGTTCTACGGGAAGCACAGCGTCACAGTGGCGGGAGGGCACGTCCTCCCATTCAACGCCAACACCGATTGGATTCGAGTCGCTTATCTAACACTGGCGCCGCTTCTGGGAGTCGCGGCGGCCAGCCCGCTCTTCGCCATCGCGCTTCTGGCGAGCGGCCAGGCCAGCACAATCACCGGTACGCTCGCCGGGCAGGTCGTGATGGAGGGCTTCATGCACTGGAGGCTCTCGCCCTGGCTACGCCGACTCATCACCCGGCTCCTGGCCATTATTCCCGCTATCCTGATTATTGGCGTCCGCGGAGGCGCCAGCGTCAACGACCTCCTGAACCTCAGCCAGGTGGTACTGGCTCTGCAGCTTCCGCTCGCGATGTTTCCACTGCTGCACTTCACCAGTTCCCACGAACGGATGGGCGCGTGGAAAACCCGCGGCTTCCTGCTGATCGCAGCCTGGGGCAGCGCGATTCTGATCACCGTGCTCGACGTCTATGGACTGCCGGACGCATGCAGGCAGGCGTGGCACGTCATCATCGGAGGCTGAGTGGACGCCGAATCGACCGGTGGATCTTCAATCGCTGCGCGAGGATTATCATGTATCAAACCATTCTTGTGACTCTCGATACCACATCATCGGATCGCGCCATTATCAACCATATACGGGAGTTGGCCGCGATCATGCACAGTCGAGTCGTGCTGCTCCATGTCGCGGACGGTTGGGCAGCCCGCACCTTTGGCTCGGATGCCGTCAGCCCGGAGATCACGGAAGACACGTCGTACCTCGAGCAGATTCGAAAAGAATTTGAATCCGCCGGCGTTGAAGCAGACGCTCATCTCGCCTACGGCCAACCGGTGAAGGAGATCGTGCGATGGGTCCAGGAGAAGCATTGTGATCTGGTCGCCATGAGCACCCACGGACATCGCTTTCTGGCTGATTTGTTCCTGGGGGAAACAGCCAGCCGGGTTCAGCACAACATCGATATTCCCGTGCTCCTGCTCCGAGCAAAGTAAACCTGGACATCGTGCGATTCAGCTTTGAGGGAGAAGATACATTGAACAACTCTGTCCAGCAATTGTCCAATACCCGATTCCACGCGGCCGTTTCCCGTCGCCTTGCGCCCCGCGCCGCGCGCAAGTCCCCTCTCGCCGCGGTGTTGGCCGCGGCGATCCTGCTGGCTGCGGCCGCTTCCGCGAGCGCCACCACGAAGGGGCTAAATCAAATTGTCACGCCAGACGTGCAGCCGGTGGGACAGCTCTCGCTCAGCTATCAGCAGCAGGATCCGTTCATCGGGAATCCGTCACAGGTTCAATATGAGCTGGGATTCACGCCGCGGTTTGAGGTGGCGCTCCTCGCCGGCCTGGATCCGGGCGCGCAGGTGCTCGAGACCGAACTGGGAGTCATACAGAAGGCGCCCTATTTGCTCTCTACCGGCTTCTTGAACTGGTCCACACGCGGTTCGGCGCCACAGCCGTATCTGGAGGGGGGATACTATTTCAAGCGGCACGAGTTAATGGCCGGCGCCATCCGGGTGGGGAATCAAACGGAAACAATATTAGGGTATGGCTACCAGGCTTTTCCGCGCTTGCTGCTGCAGCTCGATTACCAGAGCGGCAATGAGAATTCAGCGACCGCGGGATTCAACTACAGCATCACACCAGCGCTGCAGCTCAACCCCGCCATTTATATCTCAAACAGCTCCCCACACGCAGTGCATGGCTACGCCGTTCTCACCTGGAACGTTCAACTCTTCAAGTAAGTTAACCGACGCCGGATTCCCGTCCCGGCCAACTATATCTACGATCCGACGCCACTTTGAGATTGGTAGGGGAGTCTGGCGCGCCCGGTACGAGCTCCCCGAAACGGGATGACCTACGGGTAATAATCGAGCCTTACGCCGCGGAGGGTTATGCGCAGGTTTTTTTCGTTGACACCCACCACAATGTATGTTAGAATCGAGGCTTATGATAGCCAGGTATGGGCGCCGGTACAATTCACAGGATGGTCGCCTGGCGGCCACCGGCGAGCGTCGCGGCCTCGTAGCTCAGATGGATAGAGCTGGGGCGTCCTAAGCCCTGAGTCGGGAGTTCGAGTCTCTCCGAGGCCGTAAGTCGTTGTACTCGGCAGCGCCGGACTGCCACGTTCTTCAATCCGACAACACGTTGATCCATTTATAAAAGGGGAAACATCCATGATCGTGCCCTCCCGAGTGCTATTCAAGCACGCGTACGGAAAATATGCTCTCGGCGCTTACAACATCAACAACGCCGAGCAGATGATGGGGCTGTTCCGCGGCTGTATTGATTCTAAGGCGCCGTTCCTGATCCAGATTTCAAAAGGCGCCCGGGCATACACCGACAAGCGTCTTTTAGAGGCGATGATCCGCGCTGGCGAGGAGATTTTCCCGGAGGCGCTATTCGGCGTTCACCTGGACCACGGCGATGAGGCTACGTGCTACGACTGCATCAACTCCGGGTTCTACTCCTCGGTCATGATCGACGCCTCCCACGAGCCTTTTGACGAGAACGCCGCTATCACCCGACGCGTTGTCGAAGCGGCGCACAAGAAGGGAATCAGCGTCGAATCCGAACTTGGAATGCTGGGTGGAGTGGAAGAGGATATCCAGGTTGACGAAGGCCACGCCTGCCTCACCGATCCCGATCAGGCCAAGGAATTTGTGGAGCAAACCGGGTGCGACTCGCTCGCCTGCGCTATCGGCACCAGCCACGGCGCGTATAAGTTCTCAGGATCTCAAGGTCTTCACTTTGACGTGATCGAGGCGATCCAGCAGCGCCTCCCGGGCTTCCCATTGGTGATGCACGGATCGTCCTCGGTGCCGCAGGACGAAGTGGCGCGGATCAACGCTGCCGGTGGAACCATGCGCAGCGCAAAGGGCGTGGATCCCGAGCAGTATCTTCCCGCCGCGAAACTGGGCGTCTGCAAAGTCAACATCGATACCGATGGCCGCCTGGTCTGGACCCGCGTTCACCGCGAGTATTTCCGCGACAAACCGTCTGAGTTCGACTTGCGCCCAATCGGCAAGATCTTCATGGCCGAGTACGCCAAGTTCATCGCCAGCCGCAACCAGTATCTCGGATCCGCCGGTCAGCTCGACGCCGCTCGCGAGTTCGTGCAGAACAAGCTGAATCAGTAACCGTCGCCGGATAGCGATGATTCAATTCGGAACGCGGCGCAAATCCGGCGCCGGTCGTTCGGTCAAGCGACCGCGGCCGCAAAACCGTGCACCGTCGACCCGTAACGTTGTAGGGGCGAAGCATTCGCATCAGATCTCCCGTTACCGTAGGATGTTTTGCGAATGCTTCGCCCCTACGCGCCTTCTCGGCGATACGCCGGCTCAGTGGCCCGGCGCAGGTTTAGCCGGCATGGGAGCCGGCGCGGGTTTAGCCGGCGCTGCTGGGGCGGGCGGAGCAACCGGGAACGTGCGGAGGCCGGGAAGGTAGCGCGTAATACGGCGGGTCCGGATGTCATAGATTCCCACCGTGCCATTGGCGCTGCCCAATGCCAACGCGTTGTTTGCGGAGGCGAGGGAGAGAATCGGATCCCTGGGGATGAGCGCCGTCTGCCCGGCGCGGCCCGTTCGAATATCCCAGAGGCGAACGGCGTGATTGGTATCCGGGGCGCCGGCGACAGCCAGTTGATTTCCCCCCGCCACAAAAGCAAGAGCGTCGGTCCTTCCGGTGGTCCATACGGCGGCCGGACCCGTCTCACCGGTTCCGATGTGGAATAATTCCACCGTCCCGTTCTGGCAGCCGGCCGCGATGGTTCGCCCGTCCGCGGTGAAGGCAAGGGCCGTCACAGCGGCGGGAAGTCGGAAACTCGCGAGAGGCTGGCGCGTGGACACGCTCCAGATCTCAACGTTCGCGTCGCGGCCGCCGGCCGCCAGGCGCTGCCCGTCCGGCGAGAAAGCGGCCGCGTAAACCGGGCCCGCAACGCCTACCAGCGTCGCTCTTGTTTGAGCGCGTCCCAGCGTTAGTATCCGCAACGTTCCATCGGGCGCGGCGGTCACCACGAACCGGGCGGCAGGGTCAAGAGAGACCGCGCGCTGCGTTATCGCGTCCTCCAGTTTTCCACTCGCCGCGTTCCAAAAGCGAACGCGCCCGTCCTCGCACGCGGTTTCGATAGTCTGACCCTTAGAAGCAAACACAACGCTGGTAACCGGTCCGTTGTGCGCTCCGGGCAGCCACACAGTGATTGTCGTGGCGGGGAGCGGCTTGCCAACCCCGTAATTGGGGCCTTCGGCCGAAATATCTACCCCTGCGGGCAGATCTGAGAATGCGACACCACGCGTCTCACTTCCGGAAGGATGGATTCGCGTTGCCCGATCAATAGTGATTTGCTTGCGTCGGGGCGGCGTCAGCGTGTATGCGCGCGCCGGCGGCATCACGATTGACCGGGCAATCAGATTGATGGTTTCCCGGGCCGGCAAGACGGTTTGAGCCACACCATTCACCACGATGTCGCCAGGCGAGACAGCCGGGCCCGCGCTGTTTGCCGGGACGATCGCCGCCGCAGCCATGACGGTGACCATCACAAATGCCGCGAGCGGATTCCGGACGCGAAGGCCGCCTGGCTCAAAAGCCTTCTGACACCCCAACGGTGGTCGATCAACCATGCTGCTTCACCCTCCCCCTTATATGCCCCGGGCTGCGCCCACGTATAGCGGATTATGACGTTTTCCGCCGCATTGATATCAAGCTTTCAGTTCTTCGCATGTTACCCCTATCCCTGCAAAACTAAGCGAATGGGTCCACAGTCGTGCCATTAACCGGCTGGCCCGGTGACGGCAGCTCGACCTCACATTCCTGATTCGTTCTCGTCCCGCGGGAAACTTCCGCATTCACGGGGCGTCCAAGAGAGGGAGATCGGTGTAGGTGATGAGGACCGAAGCTTGACGTTAAGTGTTGATGATAAGCCGCTTCCAGCGGACCAGAGCGCCGCCAATACGAGCGCGTTTTTGCCGGATGAAAGGGACCCGGCCGCGCCGGTTCGATGGCTGGCGGAAATCGCGTTCGTGGCTCTGCTTTTCGTGTTCGCCTCAAGCCCCGGGGCTATCACCAACCGACACCGGGTGATCCTGGCTCTATTGGCGCTCTCTCTGCCGGTCGCGGCGTGGTTGGTCTACACCCGGCGAGCGTCGGCGGTTGGCTGGCGGCTCTGGCTCCTGTTCGGCGCAGGGTTCGCGCTGTCGATCTCCGTAAAGGGAGAGAACTTGCAGCGGCCGCCCGCGATCAGCGCCGCGGAGGCCTGCATTGCCATAGGAATTCTGGGCACGCTGTCCCTGATTGCCACCCGCAGGATACATCCAACCGGCTTTGAGGGTGGTTTGCTCGCAGCCATTCTGCTCATCGCGGGATTGTTAGCGGCGTTGTTCCATCCGGTTGCGGTTCAGAATTCGCTGGATACTGAGGTGCTCCATAACACGCTTGGCACGCTAATGGACTATGCGCTGCTTCTGGGGGGACTTATCTTCATCAGCGCGCGACGTGATTCATATTCACGCATGGCGCTATTGCTGAGCGCCGCCTGCATTCTTCGCATCATCTGGCGCCATGCGCCGCCGGCATCCTGAAGAAGGCGCCGGGTACGAGGCGCGAGGCGCAGGCCTCCACGCCTGCGCCATCAGTGTGCGAATTATTTGAACGTGTTCTTGAAAGATTGTCAGACTTGAGCCTACCGGATACTCATACCGCGCTTCAGAACGGCAAGACGGCAGCGGCGCCCAGCGTTCTTCTGGACAAACTGCTGTTAGCAGCCGCGCTCGCGATCCTCTTTTTGAGCGCCAATCAGCTCTCCTACGCGCCAAAGCAGGGGATCCACACAATCGTTCACGTGGCGCCGGCCGACGCGCTCATTTCGCTCGTAGCGCTCCTGATCGCCCTTCCGTACCTCGAGCAGGCCCGCTGGGGGCGAGTGATTTCCTGGGTTATCCTGGCGGTGGAAGGCGCGGCCGTGGTGGCGCTTTCGAATAAGGGTCACGATTTCATGAGCGTGGTTCATCATGGCGGCGGAAGCGCTCACTTGAAATCCGCTGCGGCGTCCGCCGTTCTCCTGATCCTCATGGTATGGCAGGTGGTACGCCTCTTCCGATCCGGCGGGCAGGAAATTCCGATGCCGGCGCTGCCGGCGCCGGTGTGGGCGCTGTTCGTCGTGGCGCTGCTCTCCGCGATCACCATGATACTGCCCTCAGAGTCGCTTCACGATTGGCTGCACACGCCCGAGAGCAAAGACGCCATACGGAAAGGCGTTCTGTTCCTGGTGGAGTTGTTCCAGCAGCTTGGCATCGCCCTGTTTGTTTTCCTGGCCGTGCTCCGAACGCCGGGTCGAACACGGCTGGCGGTGCGGGCGCTGCTATTCGGCGTATTTATATGCATGCTCGTAGCTCTGCCGCAATATGTACACTTTGCGCTGCATCCGGCGGAGCTGACGCCGCAGCAGCTCGCGGCGCGGTCGATGACCACCGACCATACCGGGCCGCTGGTGGAGGGTCTGATGCAGAGCCGAAAAGCGTACGGCGGTCTCCTCTGCCTCGCTCTTCCGCTCGCCCTGGGATGCCTGCTCGGCTCGCGCCGCAGGATCATCCGAATTGGCTATGCGGCGTTCATTGGCCTCGCGCTGATCACGACGCTGAGTGGCGCCGCGTTCTGGTGCGCGCTCATTGGACTGGCTGTAACCGGACTCTGCGCCCGGACCCGAGAGGCGCGCGTGTTCGCGCTGGGCTGCATCCTCTTTGGGCTGCTTATCGCGGCAGCGCTGCCGTGGAACCGAAGTCACGTGGTACGGGAGTTCTTTACCATTCACACGGCCCCGGCGCCGGGCCTCGCCACACCGGGCGCTACGACTGCCGCGCCGGCAAGCCGGGTATTGAAAAAAGAGTACGTGGAGTGGATCGCCGGCGTTTACATGACCGGCGAGCATTTCTGGCTGGGCGTAGGACCCGGCCAGTATCAGCTTAACATTGGACAATATTACGGGGAGGATCCTAACCCGGCCGTGCGACTGGAGCGGGATTCAAACAATCTCTATCTGGTGTACGCAGCGTCGATCGGATTCGCCGGACTCATAGCGCTGCTGCAGTTGATTCTCTCGGCTGTGCGGCGATCGTGGACCGCGTCTCGACAGGCGCCGGCGGCTAACGCCCATGGCGCCTCGTCTACGTTGGCTGAATGGTGGCGCAGTTGCGAGGGTTCGGCTCTAAGCGCAGGTGGTTGCGGCGCGCTGGCGGCGTTCCTGATCATCAATCTCTTTACGTCGCTGCTGATTCGCGGTGTTGGCGTCGTCTTCGCCTTTTTAATAGCGCTCGCCTGGATATCTTCCAGGGGAGCCGTCAGTCAATCAAGCTCAAAAGGAAGCAGTCAGTAAGCAAGAAGGAACCAGACGTGTAGGGGCGAGCCTCTCAGAATAGAGGAGCTGCGGCCAGAGCCGCCAGGCGCCAGAAACAGAACAGGAGAGCACGAACATGAAAAGACACTCTTTGCCGCTGCGTCGTACGGCGCTAACGACGGTAGGTATTGGCGTCGCGATCGCCATTACGGCAGCGAGCGCCTTAGCCGCCACAGTCGCCTTTGAGGCCGAAAGCGCGAACACGATCACGCACCCGTTTCAGGTGATTACGGACAGCCGCGCATCCGGACACAAGTGTGTGGTGCAGCCGCTCCATTCAGGACGGCCGCCGCAGGTGAATTGCGCGGCGACCTACAAAGTCAGGATCACCCAGCCGGGTCGGTATCACATCTGGGGCCGGGCGCTCTGGCCAAACGGCTGCGCGAACTCCGTCTACGTGCGTCTTGATAAGGGCCCGCTTCTCACTCTCGGCCAGGATGGAACGTATAATCGCTGGCACTGGGTGGAGGTGAAAGGGCACGCGTTCACCCTCACTCGCGGCGTCCATACGTTCCAGATGGTAAACCGCGAGGACGGCCCCGAAATGGACGAGTTCTACTTCACCACTGATGAGGACTACGTGCCGGTCGGCGCCGAGCGTACCCTGGCGAGCGTGATCGTACGATAGGTGGAGGGATGACGGGGGGAGTGTGTGGCGCCCAAACACTCACACATCCCCCGTCCTCCGTCCTCCACCCATTTTCTGGTCGATCCAAACGTAGAGGGTAGGAAGCAGGAACCAGGCGATGGGACGGGCGAGGGCGATTCCGCCAATGACAACGGCGGCCAACGGACGCTCAACCGTGGCGCCAATCCCCGACGCGATCAGGAACGGAATGAGCGCGAGCACCCCAATCATGGCGCTCAGGATCTCGGGCCGCAATCGCTCCACGGCCCCATGAATCGCGGCCTCCCGCGCCGAAAGCCCCCGTGCTCGCCACCGGTTGATGAACGAGACCATGATGGTTCCGTTCTGGACTTCGGTGCCAAAGTTGGCGATATAGCCAATGATCGCTGGCACCGAGATGGGAAGATGCAGGAGTAACAGAAGCACTGTGCCGCCAACGAGGGCTAACGGGATCTTGGTGAGTACAACGAGAGTATCACGGAAAGAGTTGAAACACGCGTACGTAAGTATGAAAATCAGCAGCAGCGCCGCGGGGATAGCCCATTCCAACGTTTGCAGCGCGTGCTGAAGCTCCTCTATCGAACCACCCCATTCAATGGAATAACCGGGGGGAAGCTTGACCTGCCTGGCAATCTCGACTCTGGCGTCGGCGACCACGCTCCCCACCGACCGGCCCTGAACATCCGCGAGCACCGCCACGCGGCGCCGGGCGTTCAACCGATCGATCTCGGAAAGTCCCTGCCGCACCTCAACCGTGGCGAGCTGCGAAAGCGGTATCTTCTGGCCGGAGGCGGAGGTTACCAGGAGATTCCGGATCGCCTCGATATTGTTACGATACTGCGGCAGCAATCGGACCTGAATGGCAAACTGGCGCTGACCCTGATAAAACGTGCTCGCCTCGGTTCCGCCAATGGCCGACTGCACCACGTCCATGACATCTGAGACATTGATGCCGTAACGAGCGATCTCTTGCCGGTCGGGGATAATATCCAGGTCATCGATACCGGCGACTTGCTCCACGGCGACGTCCGCTGCGCCCGTCACTCCCCGCAAGATCGAGGCCACCTGCGCGGCCTTCTGCAGAAGCACGCTCGTATCGTCGCCCAGAACGTAAATCGCAATGGGCGTATTGAATCCGGAGATCAATTCGTCGTTCCGCATTTCGAGCTCTTGCGAAAACTCGAAATCGGCGCCAGGCATGTCTTCTACCGACTTCCGGAGCTGACTCTCGAGTTCTTCCTTCGAATGGGCGCCCACCCATTCCGACGGCGGCTTGAGCGGTAGTGATATCTCGGTATTGTCCACGCTTTCGGGATCGCCGCCGAGATCAGCGCGGCCCGTATAGCCGATAGCATGGAGAACGTTGGGATTTTTGAGGAAGATTCGCTCCAATCGCTGCGCAACGGTTGTCGCCTCGGTCAACGAAATGCTGGCCGGAAGGGTGACGCGAACGCGGAAGTTATTTTCATCAAGGCTCGGGAGGAACTCCGAGCCGGTGATGGTGAAGATCCAGAGGCTAAGGACGGTTGCGCCGATCCAGATAAGTGTGATCCACCAGGGCCGGGCCGCGGATCTCTCCAGCAGTCCTCCATAGGTGTGTCGGAACCAGCGCACCATGGCGTTGGCCGTGTCGCTGCTGTCATCACGCAGCAGCATTGCGCAGAGTGGAGGGGCGATTACGAACGCCATGATGACCGAGCCGACCATCGAGTATATGATGGAGAGCGCAAGCGGGATAAAGAGCCGGCCTTCGATGCCCTGGAGCGCCATCAGCGGGATGAACGCCGCGATGACAATGAAAATGGCGAACATCACCGGGCGACCCACCTGCACGGCGCCCTTCAAAACCGCCTCATCCATCGACTCGCCCGGCAGCCGGTCTTCGGTCACGTTCCGATAGATGTTCTCGGTGATCACCACCGTCGCGTCGATCATCATACCGATGCTGATCGCGAGTCCACCGAGTGAGAGGAGGTTGGCAGAGATTCCTGTTCGCCACATCAATATGAACGCCACCATCATGCAGACCGGTACGGCGAGGGCCGCTACGATGGCCGCGCGGAAGTTACTGAGCAGCAGGAACAGAATGAAGATCACGAGTATTTCGCCTGCTACCAGCGCATCTCGGACCGTGTTAATACTGGAATGAATCAGCAGTGATTGATCATAGAGCGGGACAATGGTGACATCCCCAGGCAGATTCTTCTGGATAGCTCGCAGCTTTTGCCGCACTCGATCAATCACTGCCGCGGTATTGGAGCCGAGCCGGAGTATAACGATGCCGGATACGACCTCACCCTTACCATCCTCGGTCACCGCGCCCTGCCGCACTTCCGATCCAATTTCCACAGTCGCGACATTCTTCACATAAATCGGAACACCGTTTTTCGCCGTCACCACAATGTTGCCGATGTCATCCGGCGTCTGAACCAAACCGATGCCGCGAACAATGTACTGCAGGCCGCCATGCTCCACGTAATTGCCGCCCGTGTTCTGGTTATTCTTCCCAATAGCGCCAATCACGTCGTCCAATGCCAGACCATAAGCCCGCAGCCGGTCCGGATCGATAAGCACCTGGTACTGCTTCACAAAACCGCCAAAAGTGAGATCATCCGCCACACCATTGACCGTTTTGAGAGCCGGCTTGATAACCCAGTCCTGGAGTGTGCGCAGATCCATCAGCGATCGCTGTTCGCTCTTTACCGCGTAGATATAAATCTGTCCGGTTCCGGTGTCGTTGGAACCGAGTGAGGGAGTAATGCCTGCCGGCAATGTGATCCCGCCAAGCTGCTGGAAAACCTGCTCGCGAGCCCAATAGACGTCGGTATTGTCCTGGAAGTAAACGGTGACGACGGAGATACCGAATTTGGAGATCGATTGTATCTTCGTGGCCTCGGGGATTCCCTGGAGCGCCACCTCGATGGGCCGGGTGACCAGCTTCTCCACTTCTTCGCTGGCAAGGCCCGGGCAATCGGTATCCACCTCTACGCGAACCGGAGTAATATCGGGAAAGGCGTCGATATTCAACGAACGCAGCGCGACAATGCCTGCGGCGATGACAAGAAGACCCACCGCGAGCGCCACTAACTTCTGGCGCAATCCCGCTTGCAACAGTCGCTCAATCATGCCGCTGATCCCTTCTCACTCGCCAGCTTCGACTGCTCCGTCTCCAGGAGCACATTACCGTTAACAACCACCCTATCGCCGGGAGCGACGCCGCTCAGTACGGGAACGCTTCCGCCGACCGCGTCACCCAGTTTCACCACGCGCTTCACGAATACACGTGGAGAAACCTGGACGTATACGACCTGGCTGTTCCCTTCTTGCAGCACCGCGCTCGACGGAATAGCGACGCCGCGGACGCCGGCGCCGCTGCCGATCAACACGGAGGCGAACATTCCCGGCCGGAGCGCCCAATCGGGATTTGCAACCTCGGTACGCACGGTGATGGTTCGGGTATCGGGATCAACCTCATCTCCTACATAAGCCACCCTGCCGGTGAAGACGCGATCCGGGAACGCCGAGGCATGCGCCTGGATTGGGTCGCCTACAGCGACACTCGCCAGATCTTTTTCAAACACCTGCGCGTCCACGTAAACCTGGTTCAAATTCTCGATTTTGACGAGCGGCGTACTGGTATCGGCCATCTGACCAACCACCATGTTTCGTGCAACAACGATTCCGCTCAGGGGCGCCGCCACCGGAATGATCACGTGCCCGTTCTGGAGCTGCGCAATCCCCTGCCCCGGCGTAACGCCATAGAGCTTGAGTGTGCCGGCGGCGCCCTGCAGAGCGATCCGGGCCTCGTCGTAGGCGTCTTCGGCCTGTTGGAGCGCCTGGGAGACGGGAATACCCGATCGATGAACAGCCTCTGCGCGAGCGAGCTCAGTACGAGTTACGCTCTGCGTGGTGAGATCGTTCTGGTAGGTGTGCTCGTCCTGCTGCAGTTTGCTCTGCGCTCCCTGCAGCGAGGAAGAACCGTTCAGGTTCTTCTGGAAAATGCTCCGCTGCCGGCTGAGCTCCTCGTTGGCCAGTTTCTC
>Ga0307372_10009758_pt1 | contig 13150 bp, 11 predicted proteins | sample OX1MG_FD_202533 | JGI IMG/M metagenome (GOLD analysis project Ga0307372, IMG submission 202533) | Soil microbial communities from Risofladan, Vaasa, Finland - OX-1 | ecosystem: Environmental > Terrestrial > Soil > Coastal area > Acid sulfate soil | place: Finland: Risofladan, Vaasa | collected...
GCTTTGAGATCGAGATCGAACCCCCCGTGGCGCGCAAAAAGTTCCAGCATGTGGTCAAGAAACCGGATGCCCGTGGAAACCGAGTAATGCCCGCGGCCATCGAGGTTGAGCCGGAGGGAGATGTCGGTTTCGGTGGTCTTCCGGTGCAGTGATGCCGTGCGTCCCTTCATCGCGACCGTCCTGTTGAGGATTTGCCCAAAGATTTTCGCCGAGGGAGTGACCCGTCGCGCGTTTCCATCACGTCCCGAAACTGTGCCAGCGCCTGGATCAACTTGCGCGTCTGGGCGGAGGAGCCGGCCGTGAAACGCAGATAGCCTTTGAGGCGCGGGTCATAGCTCCAGTCGCGAACCAGGATATCCTGGTCCCGCAGTTGGAGCGCGATTTCCGACGCCTTCGCGCCCACGCGCGCCAGGACGAAATTCGACACGCTCGGCACGTACTCGATGCCGATGCTGTCGAAATAGCGGCAGAGTTTGTCCCGGCTGTTGCACACCTGCTGCGCGTAGCGGGCGACGTACTTGTCATGCCGGATCGCTTCCAGCGCGCAAGCCAGCGCCAGTGAATTCGCAGCAAAAGGATTCTGGGCGCGCCGCATGGGGTCGGCGATTTCGGCGTTGGTAAGAATGCATCCCAGGCGCAACCCGGCAAGGCCAAAGGCCTTGGAAAACGTCCGGGTAACGACAAGGTTGGGGTATTTCCGGATCCAGGGCAGAACGGTTTCTCCGGAAAAATCCACGTAAGCCTCATCCACCAGAATCAGCGTGTCGGGAGCTTCCCGCAGAATCTTGCGCAGGTCCGGCTGTGAAACCACGGTTCCCGTGGGATTGTTGGGGTTGGCGATGGCCATCCAGCGCGTGCGCTTGTTGACAGCCGCGAGCAACATGTCCGCCGAAAGATGGAAATTCTCATCGTAGCGGGCACGCCGGGTGCGGCCTCCGGCAACGCTGTTGAAAAACTCATAGACCGGGAAGGTGGGCGCCGGGACCACCAGGTTATCGCCCGGATTCACGAAGGTGTCGCAGACCATCTTGATGGCGTCGTCGGTGCCGTTTGCCAGCAGCAGTTCGTCCACGGACACGCCAAAGTATGCGGCGAGGGTTTCGCGCGCTTCTTCATATTCCGGATACCGCGAGAGCCAGTCGCTGTTGAGTTTGTCGCGCAGCGCCCGCACGACCTGCGGGGCGCAACCCACCGTATTCTCATTAAAATCGAGCCGGAGTTTCCCGCCGCGTCCCTCGCGTGGGGGACGGTAGGCCTTCAGGCGCTCAACGGCCTTTCGGGGTCGAACCATGGACCTTGAACCTCGTTTCGATGGAGTAAGCGTGCGCCTTCAGGCCCTCGGTCCTGGCCAGGGTGGTGACGGTTTTTCGAATGCGCCCGAGCCCCTGCGGGGTCAACTCCTGGACGGAAATCGTCTTGACGAAGTCGGCCGCGCTCAGCCCGCCGCGCAGTCGCGCTGCCCCGGCGGTCGGCAGGATGTGATTGGTTCCGGAAGCGTAATCGCCCGCCGCAACGGGACTGGCGTCGCCCAGAAAGATGGACCCTGCGGAGCGAACCCGGTCCAGCAACCGGATGGCGCCATTCAGCAAGGTCAGGTGCTCCGGAGCGAAGGCATTCACCAGTTCGATCGCCTCTTCCAGATTGCGTGTGACCACAACGGCTCCGTGCTCGCTTAACGCCTGGGCCGGAAAGGCTGAATCCTGCGCAAAAACCCGTTCCAGCACTTTTCCCACCGCTCCCTGAACTTCCAGCGCAAGCTTTCGTGAGGGCGTCAGGAAAATGGCAGTCGCGTCAGGGTCGTGCTCGGCCTGTGCCACAAGGTCGGAAGCGATCCATTCGGCATTGCCTTCAGACCCGACCACCATCAGTTCCGAGGGGCCCGCGACAAAGTCAATTCCGCAATCGCCCGCCACCAGTTTTTTGGCGGCGGCCACGTAGCGATTGCCGGGACCGACGATCTTGTCGGCGCGCGGAACGCTTTCCGTGCCGTAGGCGAAGGCGCCGATGGCCTGGGCCCCGCCCAGGCGGAAGATCTTTTTGATTCCCAGAATATCGGCCGCGACCAGAACGGCGGGCGCCGGCCGCGGGGAAGTGATCACAATGTCCCGAACGCCGGCAACCTGGGCCGGAATCACGCTCATCAGAACCGTGGAGGGCAGCGGGAAGCGGCCGCCGGGCACGTAGCACGCCACGCGGTCGAGCGGCCGGGTAATCTGGCTGACTTCGATGCCCGTGCCGTTGGTGATCTGCCAGGCGCGCGGCAACTGCTCGCGCGCGGCCTTGCGAATGTTCCGCGCAGCCGTCTGGACGGCATCCGCGAATCCCTCCGGAACCAGGCGATAAGCCTTGACGACTTCCCGGCGCTTGATCGTGAGCCCGCCCTGAGCGAGGTCAATTCCGTCCAGCTCCAACGTCCAGCGCTGGAGCGCCTGGTCGCCGTTGCGGCGGACGTCATGCAGAATGTGCCTGGCGATGACCTCGGCCTTCTTAAGCTGAGTTTCTCCGGATCGGAGAAGCCGTTTGACATTTTTCGTATCGGTACTGCGAAATATTGGAATCATCACTGTTTCTCAGCCGCGGGGCGATCCGGGCCTGGCCGTCTCCGCGTCGATTGTTCAATTTACCTCAGCGCTGCAAAGTTTCGGCAGTCCTCGCTCCAGGGAGCGGCGGCCGAAATGGCCTGAGGCACTTCCTCCGGTTCATCAACGACGCTCCACATCTGGGCGTGCCTTGAATCCATAAAGCGTTCCCCAATGCACCGGTCGAGCAGGCGGATCAGCGGCTGGTAGAAGGACTGCGTGTTCAGGATCACGATGGCCCCCAGATAGAGCCCGAGCCGCTTCCAGGTGATCGCTTCCATCAACTCTTCCAGCGTGCCTGATCCCCCGGGAAGGGCGATGACCGCGTCCACGCCTTCGATCATCCGCTTTTTGCGTTCGTGCATGTCGCCGACCACGATGGTTTCAGGGATGCGCGGGTTGACCCATTCCAGTTTGACCATGAATTCCGGAATCACGCCAACCACGTGCCCGCCCTCGGCCAGCACGCCGTCAGCGAGGCTCCGCATAGAACCGGCAGCGCCCCCGCCGTAGACGACCGTAAAGTTGTTCCGGGCAAGCACCCGGCCCAGTTGCTCAGCGGCCTTCAGATAGGCAACATCACACTGGCGGCTTGACCCGCAATAAACGCAGACTCGCTGGTTCGCCATACGTCATTTCTCTTGGCTTGGCCGTCCGGGCCGGCCCCTTCGCAGTTTCAGAGGACAATCTTGTTCAGCGGATATTCCACAATGCCCTGAGCGTTCGCCGCCTTGAGCCGCGGAATGATTTCCCGCGAGGTCTTTTCCTCAATCACCGTGTTGACCGCGACCCATTCGGAATCGCTGAGGTCGGAGATGGTCGGCCGTTTCAGGGCCGGCAGCACGTCCAGCACCGCCTGGAGGCTTTCGCGCTTCACGTTCAGCATCAGGCCGACCTTGCCGGCCGCGTCGATGGCTCCCTTCAACAGCATGACCAGCGTCTCGACTTTCTGACGCTTCCAGGGGTCCTTCCAGGCGGCCTTGTTGACGATGAACTTGGTGTTCGATTCGAGGACGGTTTCAACAATTCGCAGGCCGTTGGCGCGCAGTGACGAACCGGTTTCCGTCACTTCAACGATGGCGTCGGCGAGGACCGGCGGCTTCACTTCCGTTGCTCCCCAGGAAAATTCCACCTTGGCGTTGACTCCGTTCCTGGCCAGATAGCGCTTGGTCACACTCACCAGTTCCGTGGCGACAATTTTGCCTTCGAGATCCTTGACGCTCTGGATGTCCGATTTTTCAGGCACGGCCAGCACCCATCGGACTTTTCCAAAGGTGTTCTTGGCGTAGATCAAGTCGGCCACTTCCACAACGCCGTCTTCGTTGTTCTCAAGAATCCAGTCCCGGCCGGTCATGCCGGCGTCCAGAACTCCGTCTTCGACGTAGCGCGCCATTTCCTGGGCACGGATCAGCATGCATTCAATTTCACTGTCATCAATGACGGGGAAGTAGGATCGCGAACTGACCGTGATCTCGTAGCCGGCGCGGCGAAACAATTGAAGGGACGCCTCCTGAAGGCTGCCCTTGGGTATTCCCAATTTCAAACTCATGCTTTGGTCTCCTGTTTCGAACTGCTGTATACCTCATCGGGATTGAACTCCCGCTGGGCGATGACTTCCTCTCCCTGCGGAGTCACTTTGCGGAAAAAGCAGGACCGGTAACCCATGTGGCAGCAGCCGGGCCCCGCCAGTTCCGCCCGGATCAGCAGCGCGTCCTTGTCGCAATCCACGCGGACGTCGTGGACCCGCAGTTTGTGGCCGGAGGTTTCACCCTTCGTCCAAAGTTTTTGCCGGCTGCGGCTGAAGAAGGTGACGTATCCCGTGCTCAGCGTCATCTGGTAAGCCTGGTCGTTCATATAGCCCAGCATCAGGACTTCGCCGGTCTGCTGGTCCTGAACGATGGCTGGGATCAGATTATCCTGGAATTTCAAGTCCATATTCAACGCTCCGTTGCGCAAAAATAAAAAAACCCGCTAACTCTACTCGTCAGCGGGCTCTAACTTAATTCCGATCTTAATTCTCGATTAGGCCAGCACCCACTGACACCACACCCTGTGGTTTGTATGGTGATGATGGTGATGTGCTGGTGCGTACCGCATATAGAGACTTTACATTAAAGCACGCCACGCCATTTGTCAACACGCAGTTGTCTGCTTTTGAACGCCGCATCAACATCCATCAAGAAATATCCTGGGTCGCAGCGGCTGCGGGTTTTTCGGTTCAACCAGCCCCGGCGGCAAACGTTTCCTGCGCTCCCCGGCGCGCGCTGCGTTGCCGGTCAACTTTTACTTGATTCAAGGGTTGAAGTGTGAGGTCTGCGGGCCTATAATCAGCGCCAGAATAACGGCAATCCGGGCAAGGCCAGCGTATAGCCTCTCAAGCGACCACCCCTGCCGCTGTTCATTCCCCGCGAAGAGGTCTGACGATGAGCAGAGTTGATCCTTCTGTTTCGGGTTCTCCACGTCTTTGGATTCTAACCGTTTTGCTAACCGCGTTTTTTACAGCCTGTTCTTCCTCCGTTTCTCCCCCGAAAGGGCCTGGAGTGGATTACCAGCAGGCCAAGGTGATGTTCAGACAGGGCAATCTGGACCGCGCGCTCAGCCTGACAGACTCGATGGTTTCGGGAAACGCAAGGGATCCTGATACGTTCAACGCCCGCGTGCTGAGAGCCGTGATTTTCAGTGGCCGGATCAAGGCCTACAAAGAATTGGCAGACACCTACAAGAAGGGCACGCAGGCTGCCAGGAACCCCCGGTTCATCGCTTCCTACAACAGCCGCCGCAGCAATGACCTTCAATACGGTGGCGGGGCGGCGCTGAACCTGGGGGAAGTCATCATGGAATTTACTTCCACCCCGACCTTTCCTGAAACGCTGACCCTGGACGCACCCTGGCCGGACGTTGAGGGTCCGGAAGCTGTTCCCGCGCTCACCAAGATCCGCCAGGGCGGCTGGATCCCGGAAGACGAGCAGGACGCCGCCGCGCTCGACGCTCAGCGCAAAGGGGTTGATGACATGCTGGGCGAGCTTTTGGGCGGCGACCGCAGCAAGGCCCGGACGGAGATGACGGCGGGCCCGGTGAAGCTCGATGGGCTGGACTTCGCCCTTTTCCTTGAAAAACAGATGGTGGATGGGCTCGTGTTGTTCGGCCCCCAATATCTTGCCAGCCCGGGTCAGTTGAAAACCCTTTGCGGCGTGGCGGACCGCCTGGTTCCACCCATCACCACCATGCTCAAAGCGAAGCCGGATAAAGCGAAGGAAACGGAACTGAAGAAGCTCCAGCAGCAGATCAAGGACGCCGAAAAGTTTACCTGATCGGTTTTAACCGCTGGCGCGCCCAATCAGCCGCGCGGTTTCCGGCGCGCCAGGATGCCCTACGCATGCTCCATGGCGTCCCGCACTTCGCGGAAGCTCTGGACGGCGTATTCCAGGTCGGAGCGGGTGTGCGCGGCGGAGATCTGCACCCGAATGCGGGCTTTGCCCTGCGGCACCACGGGATAAAAGAAACCGATCACGTAGATGCCCTTTTCGAGGAGCGCCTCGGCCATTTGGGTTGCTTTGCTGGCGTCGCCGATCATGATGGGCACAATCGGATGCTCGCCGGGAAGAATTGAAAAGCCCAGGGCGGCCATCCGTTCGCGGAAGAACCGAGTGTTGTCCATCAGTTGCTCGCGCAGGTCGCCCGATTCCTGCAGCAGGTCCAGAACTTTCAGCGAAGCCGCCACAATTGCGGGCGACACCGAATTGGAAAAAAGGTAAGGCCGCGAGCGCTGCCTCAGCAGTTCGATGATTTCCTTCCGGCCGGTGGTGTAGCCGCCGCTGGCGCCGCCCAGGGCTTTCCCCAGCGTTCCCGTAATGATGTCCACCCGGCCCTCGACCCCGCAGTGTTCGGGAGTGCCGCGGCCGTGCGCGCCCATAAACCCCACGGCGTGCGAGTCGTCCACCATCACCAGAGCGCCGTACTTGTCCGCCAGGCCGCAGATCCCCTCGAGCTTCGCCACGTAGCCGTCCATGGAGAAGACACCGTCGGTCGCCACCAGAACGTAGCGCGCCTCCGCCTTGGCCTGCTTCAGCTTCTCTTCCAGGTCGTTCAGGTCGCCGTTGCGATAGCGGTATCGCTCGGCCTTGCACAGGCGGATGCCGTCGATGATGCTGGCGTGGTTCAGCTCATCGGAAATCACCGCGTCTTCCGAGTCCAGCAGCGTTTCAAACAGCCCGCCGTTGGCGTCAAAGCAGGAGCTGTAAAGGATGGTGTCATCGGTTCCGAGAAACCGGCTTAATCCCGCTTCCAGTTGCTCGTGGATGGCCTGGGTCCCGCAGATAAAGCGGACCGAGGAGAGCCCGTAGCCCCAGCGGTCGAGCGCTTCTTTTGCCGCCTCGACGATGGCCGGATGGTTGGCGAGGCCCAGGTAGTTGTTGGCGCACAGATTCAGGACGGTTTCGCCGCTCTTCAGCTTCACTCGCGTCTGCTGCGCTGAGTCCAGTGTTCGCTCGTTTTTGTAGAGGCCGGCGTGCTGAATTTCATCGAGCCTCGATGCCAGATATTCGCGGATAGTCCCGTACACTTTATTCCCTCCAGTTCAAAATCACTTTGCCGCACTTGCCGCTCCGCATGGCCTCGAACCCTTTTTCGTACTCCTGCCACGCGAGGCGGTGCGTAATTACCGGCTGGATGTCCAGGCCTGATTCCAGCATCACCGTCATCTTGTACCAGGTCTCGTACATCTCGCGGCCGTAGATGCCCTTGAGGGTCAGCATATTGAAGATCACCTGGTTCCAGTTGATAGACATCTCCTGGTTGGGGATGCCGAGCATGGCGATCCTGCCGCCGTGGCTCATGTTGGTAAGCATGCTGCGGAAGGCCGCCGGATTTCCGGACATCTCCAGGCCCACGTCAAAGCCCTCCTGCATGCCCAGTTCTTTCTGGACCTCTTCCAGCGGCTTTTTGCTGGGATCGATGGCCCGGGTCACCCCCATCTTTTCCGCCAGCTTCAGGCGCTCCGGGATCAGGTCGGAGATCACCACAAACCGCGCGCCAGCATGCCGCGCCACCGCCGCCGCCATCAGCCCGATGGGCCCCGCTCCGGTGATCAGCACGTCTTCACCCAGCACCGGGAACTGCAGGGCGGTGTGGACCGCGTTGCCGAAAGGGTCGAAGATGGCTGCAATTTCCAGCGGAACCGTGGAATGGTGCCGCCAGATGTTGCTCATCGGCAGCGCGATGTATTCGGCAAAGGCGCCGGGCCGGCTGACGCCCACGCCTTTCGACTGCGCGCACAGATGCCGCCGCCCGGCCAGGCAGTTCCGGCAGCGCCCGCAGACCACGTGGCCCTCTCCGCTCACAATCATTCCGGGCTCAAAGTCGGTCACGTTCGAACCCACCTCCGCAATCTCGCCCACAAATTCGTGGCCGATCACCAGCGGAACCTGGATGGCCTGCCTGGCCCAGTCGTCCCATTCGTAAATGTGCAGGTCGGTGCCGCAGATGCCCGTCAGGTGAACGTGGATCAGGACGTCGTTGATTCCAATCGACGGCTTCGGAACGTCTTCAATCCACAGGCCACGCTCTGCCCGACTTTTTACCAGCGCTTTCATCGGCGTCTCTCCTGAATGGCGGATCACGCGGACCTCATGTTCACGGCCTGCGGCGCTCCTTCCGGTTACCGATCAATAACTTTTAATTATCTCACGAAAAACGCCGAAAGCTTCTTAGGGTGAGCAGCGCGGCAGGGCCCCTGACCCGAGGCTTTGTGCGCTCCGTGCGGGCGCCACAAGGGAGCCGCAATTCGATATCACCGCGGGTTCTTCAGGGGGAGAAGTTCGAGGCCATGAAGGAGCTGGCCGCGGCTGCCAACTTTGCTGGGCCGGCCTGTTCATCCCAAAATCAATTTGTACCGCCACGCTTTGTGGTGTACTATGGCCCCAACTCCCATGGGACGCTGCGGAGCGCGCCTCGCGTAGATCACTTTGCTTATCATAGCCCGCTGAGGTCATGGTGGTGTGAGATTGGGGAACCGATGAATATTTTGCTTTATAATCCTGATAATGAAGTGACCAACAACTTCATGCCGCATTTGTGGATGTTCCTTCTCAAGTCGCTTACCCCGCCCGAACACAAAGTCCTTCTCTTAGACGGCAATGCCCGGCGCATGAACGAGAGCCAGTTGGTAGAGTATATTCTAGAAAACCAGGTGGGTCTGGTTGGAATCGGCGCCATGACTCGCATGGCCGCCAAAGCCTACCGCATGGCGGACGCCATCCGCGCCGCAGGTGTTCCGGTGGTGATGGGAGGCCCGCACGTCACCGAGGTTCCCGACGAGCCCCTGGGGCGCAACGGCGGTCCCCGCCACGCCGACGCCATCGCTCTGGGAGAAGCTGACCAGACCTGGCCTCGCCTGGTGGCGGACGCGGCGCGCGGCGAACTCAAGGAGATTTACGCGCCCGTGGACGAGGCGGGCAAGGAAATCAAGCCCTCGCTCGATAACTATCCGGAGATTCCCTGGGACCGCATGGACCTGGACCAGTTTGACATGATCAAGCGCCTGCCCCGGCTGGCACGGCGCGCGCTCACGGCTTTGGGGAGCACATGGGAGAGTTTCCAGCTGATTCCGATTGAATCCGGCCGCGGCTGTCCTTACGGATGTGAATTCTGCACCGTCACGGGGTTTTTCGGCGACTCCATCCGCTTCCGCTCCAATGAGAGTGTTGTCAACGAATTGTTGATGTTGAAATCGCTGGAGAAGCGGCGGAAAGGAAAGATCGCGGTCTTCTTTATCGATGACAATTTTGCCATCAACCCCCGGCGGACCAAGTCCCTGCTGCGGGAAATCATCGCCCGCGGCGCCCAGGTTCCCTGGATCGCACAGATCAGCATGAACCTGCTGCGGGATGAAGAACTGGTTTCGCTGATTTCCGAAAGCGGCGGCCGATGGATTTTTATGGGTCTGGAATCGATCGATCCTGAAAACCTGAAGAGCGTGCGCAAGAATTTCAATAAACCGGCTGAATACAGCGAGATTCTGGAGCGCCTGGCGCGGCACAATCTTTATGCCATCACCTCCTTCATTTTCGGGATGGATGGCGACACCCCGGGCATTGCCGACCGCACCCTCGATCAAATCCGTTCCTGGCCTCCCGGCTTGCCCGTGTTCGGCCTGCTGACGCCTTATCCGGCAACACCTCTCTATGACCGGCTGGCGGTGGCGGGACGGCTCACGCGTCCCAAGCACTGGCTGGACTTCAAACCCTTCGTCATGGCCCACAGGCCCCTGGGTTTTTCCGCGGAAGAAGCGGAAGCGGAAGTCCGCAAAGCCTGGAGGGTGTCTTATTCACCGGCGGTTAACAACAGGGCTCTGGAATGGATGGAGTCCAAGCGCATCGGGGACCGGCTCACCCTTTTGTGCGCCCGTCTGGCATTCCGGGGAATCTATTTTCCCCAGATGCGGCGCCGGGAGTGGGCACAAGTGCTCTTTGAGAATCGCCGCCCCATCCTCCGGTTGGTTTCGCAGGCGCTCAGGATGAAATTCATGCCCAAGCGGAAAAACCCGGAGATCCCGGTGGCCGTCGAGATGAATCCCCCGGTCGAACAAGCCGAATTGACCGCCTCGGTGCAGAACCGTTAGCGGCGTCAGCCAACCCACGGCGCTGGTTTCTGATTGGCAAGTCAGGCTGATCAGGTAATCGACCGGATTACCCCGCCCTCCACGCGAAGCGCAGCCCCGTTTGTCGCCGAGGAAAGCGGGCTTGCGACAAACGCCACAAGCGCCGCAACCTCGTCGGTGCTGGCAAAACGCTGCAGCAGCGAACTCGGCCGGGTCTTCTCGAAAAATTCCTTTTCCACCGTAACGGGCTCAACGCCCTGTGACTTTGCCAGGTCCTGCAGAAACTTCTCAACACCTTCGGAACGCGTGGGCCCCGCCAGAATCGAGTTCACCGTCACGCCCGTACCGGCCGTGGTTTCCGCCAGCCCGCGTGCCAGCGCAACCTGCATGGTTTTGGTGACGCCGTAATGGATCATTTCCGCAGGAATGTTAATGGCCGATTCGCTTGAGATAAAAATGATCCTTCCCCGGTCCTTTTCCTTCATCCTGGGCAGATAGTGACGGCTCAGGCGGACGCCGCTCATGAAGTTTGTTTCGATGATCGCCGTCCAGTCCTGGTCCGATATTTCCTCAAAGGGCCTGGGCTCGAAGCTGCCGAGATTGTTCACCAAAATCTCGACGCGGGGAAACTCGGCGGTTACCCGCTCGGCCACTTCCGGCAGGCTCAGATCGCCGGCGAACGCTTCCAGTTTTGCGTCAGGGAATTTCTCCTGGATCTTCGCGATGGCATCGCTCACGCGCTTCGGCGAGCGGCCATTGACGACCACGGTTGCGCCTTCAGCCGTCAGGATTTCCGCGATGGAAAACCCGATTCCGGCCGTTGAGCCGCTCACCAGAGCCAGTTTGTGGCGTAGCTGCAAATCCATAATCTTATCTCCTCTGCAGGGTTTTTCAGACCACGAAGAACCGGGTAGCCGCGTTGGTGGTTTTCCCATCGCAGGCTCTTCGTGGCCGACATCCCGCAACAAAAAACAGTATCAAGGCTGGGCGCGATTTGATCAAGGGTTATGACGGGGACATCGCCTTGTTCGATGTGCGGCCGCAAAATTCGCTTGCCACGGCTGGGTTTTCAGGATATAGTTTTTAGACGATGGTCAGTGTGAATTTTGCCAACGCGTTTAGTTTTAGCTACCGTTATTGGGGCTTTTTTGCCTCGATACAGTAGAGTGGCGTTGGCCTGACCCGGAAAATCAAGTTTTCAAAAGCCAGCCCACTCCGACCGAGTGGGCTTTTTTATTGGCGAGGAGAGATAACACATGATCATATCCATGCGGCCGCATGCCACCCGGGAAGAGATTGATTACGTTTGCGAGCGGATTCGCGAGTTCGGTTACAAGGTGCATTCCATCGAGGGTGAAGAGAGGGTGGTGATTGGCGTGATTGGCGTAGGCGACGTAACGGCTTGTCTGGAATCGCTGGAGGCGACTCCCGGGGTTGAGCGGGCCGTGCGGATTTCCGTTCCCTACAAGTTTGTCAGCAAGGAGTTCAAGCAGGAGCGCTCGCGGATCAAGGTGAACGGCGTGGAAATCGGCGGCGATGAGTTTGTGGTGACGGCCGGCCCGTGCTCGGTGGAAAGCGAGAAGCAGATCCTCGAGACCGCCGAAAGCGTTGCGGCCTCGGGAGCCAAACTGCTGCGCGGTGGCGCGTTCAAGCCGCGAACCTCGCCCTATGATTTTCAGGGACTGGCGCTGGAGGGACTCAAGCTGCTGGCCAAGGCGCGCGAAGCAACCGGGCTCGGCATCGTGACGGAAGTGATGAGCGAGAACGACGTGGACTCGGTGGCCGAGTATGCCGACCTGATGCAGGTGGGCGCGCGCAACATGCAGAACTTCGCCCTACTCAAGGCGCTCGGCAAGTGCCAGCGACCGGTGCTGCTGAAGCGCGGCATGAGTTCAACCATCAAGGAACTGCTGATGTCCGCCGAATACATCACGGCGCATGGCAATCCCAACGTCATCCTCTGCGAACGCGGCATCCGCACCTTTGAGACGGCTACCCGCAACACCTGCGACATCACGGCCGTGCCGGTGCTCAGGGAATTGACGCATCTGCCGGTGATTCTTGATCCCAGCCACGCCACCGGCAAGCGAAGCCTGGTGCCCGCGCTGTCCCGGGCGGCCGTGGCGATCGGGGCCGATGGCCTGATTGTAGAGGTCCATCCGCGGCCGGAAAAGGCCATGAGCGATGGCGCCCAGTCGCTGCGGCTCGATCAGTTCCAGGCCATGATGCGCGACATCGAGCCTTACATCCAACTCTGGAAAGAGAGCCGCGTTTCAACGGCTTCTGCCGCAGTCTAGCGTCCTGTCTCGTAACTGCGTTGAGTAACGGTGAGCGCCTGCTGTGCTCTTCCTCTGTCTACCGGACGGCCCAGGAAGCCGCTGGTTTTAACCAATGAAGAGCGCGAGAAATCGGAGCAGTGGGCCCGGCGACCGAAGGCGGTCCAGCGTTAGGCCCTGCAATCCCGCATCGTGCTGCGCCGTGCCGCAGGCCTTTCCAACGGCTTGCACCTGGGACGCGGTGATCGGGCAGTCGGCAAAGATCTTTTTCACCAGCGCAGTTGTCATTTCCCGCACGGCCCATCCCTCCGCCGTAAGGCGGACAATTAGGGTGGCGAATCAGCCGTCGTGGCCCTCACCTTCGCCCTGAACGCTCCACCCTGCGGGCTCGCAGGGCTTCGCTCCGGCCAAGCCCCACGAGATAAACAGAAACCCAAAAACCAAAGAAAGAGAAAAAACAACTGCGACAAAAAGGGGACACTTCTAATGAGGTAAGCAAGGGGACATTTCTAAAGAGCTTTGACAAGGCGTTCAAAAGCTGTTGACAGGTGCAGGCAGGATTGGTAGAATCACTTCGATTCATATATGGCAGTCTCGACGAACAAGCCGGTTAATGTCACAGGCGCACAGCGGATGTGTTGTTGTACGTGTTCCGCTGGAGGGCTCCGTGTGGCTGGAATTAACGACTTGTAAATCGA
>Ga0307372_10009760_pt1 | contig 13146 bp, 8 predicted proteins | sample OX1MG_FD_202533 | JGI IMG/M metagenome (GOLD analysis project Ga0307372, IMG submission 202533) | Soil microbial communities from Risofladan, Vaasa, Finland - OX-1 | ecosystem: Environmental > Terrestrial > Soil > Coastal area > Acid sulfate soil | place: Finland: Risofladan, Vaasa | collected...
TCGAGCCAGGAATCGTAAAGCCCCTTCAGCCGTATCGCCGCCGGCAGGTCGGGCGGCTCGCCGGCCTTTCCCTTGGTTTCCACGTATTCCCCCCATTTGGGCCATTCCAGCTGTTGCTGGGTGGTCGGGGCGATTTCCCACGGCGACATGTCAGCGGTGGCGAGGCCGTTCTCAATCCCCTTGTCGAGCGACATCAGCGTCTGGCCGGAAAACACCCGCCGCCGGAACAGGGTCAGCTGCATCGGGCGCGAAAACAGCCGGATGCCGATCTTGCGCCACGAATCGCGGATCAATTCGAGCACATCCGATTTTTCCGCCGATTGCCCCGAATCCTCGACGACAATGTCGAGCGGGCGCCCATCCGGCAAGTGCCGCACGCCATCGCCGGCGCGCGTCAGCCCGATCTGGTCGAGCAGCCGATTGGCCTCGCTGAGGTTGAAGGACGCCCAGGCCTGGCGGTATTCCGGGCGGAACAGCGGGCTTTGCGGCAGCACCGTGTTCTGGCCCTCGATCGCCAGCCCGAAATACATCACCTGGTTGATCTCATGGCGGTCGATCGCGAGCGACAGGGCGCGGCGAAAGCGGACGTCGCGCATCAGCCCGCGCCACGCCTTATCGTCGACGTTGAGATTGGGATACAGCGCCAGCTGACTGCCCGGGCCAGTCCGCCACAGCAGCACCTTGTAGCCATTTGCCGCTTCGCCGGCCTTCAGAAACGTGTAGTCATTGAAGCTCAAATAGCGTGCCTGTAAATCGCTCTCGCCAGCGCCGGTCTTGGCCGCGATGATCTGGCTGTTGGCGATCGAGAACACGACCCGGTCGATGTAAGGGAGCTGATGACCCGCTCCATCCACCCGGTAATAATACGGATTTCGTTCGAAAACGATGCGTTCTGCGGGCGGCTTGGTTTTCAAGACCCAGGGATTGAGGGTCGGCAGCTTCGGGTTGTCGTCGCGATACATCGCGCCTTTTTTGTTATGCAACACTGCCCAGTTGCGGACACCGGCCGCTTTCACAAGTTTTTCGAGGGTCGCCTGGTCGGCGTATTTCGGATTGAACTGCTTGAGATAATGCGCCGGGCAGTAGATGAACAGCGGGTCCGGCCCGGCCAACGCCGGCAGGAACAACGGGTTGGGGCGCGACCAGCTGTAGCGGACCGTATACGGGTCGAGCACCTCGAAGCGCGGCTTTTCGCCGTCCGGCAGCAGTGCCAACGGCAGGCCGGCCGGTGACAGCATCGGATTCTCCGCGACATCGTCGAACCAGTAGCGGAAATCCTCGGCCGTGAACGGCTTGCCGTCGGACCATTTCATCCCGGGGCGCAGATGCAGCGTGAAAATCCGCCCGCCCTCGACATCGAACTGCTCGAGGATGTCGGGAACCAGCGCCAGAGCCGGCGTGTAGGCGACGAGCCGGGCATAGCCGTACACGGTCATCAGCCGCGTATCCTTGGGGCTCGCCATCAGCATGCGCAAGTCGCCGCCGGGGCGGCCGAGCGTTTCCAGCTCGGCGAGGGACGGGTCGCGCGGCACCCGCTTGGCGACCGGCGGCAGCGTGCCTTTTGCTACCGCCGCCGCGAAAAACGGCGTCTCCAGCAACGCCGCCCGCGCCATGCCGCAGCATCCGAGCAGCCCGATCACGACGCAAAGAGCGGCGATGCGCGCCATCAGCCCGGCCCGGCGAGGCTTGCCTCGCGCACCCGCGCCGCCCGCGGCATCGCGCACGCTTCGACCCAGTGGGCCGGGCCGACCTCGAAGAGCTGGGCGGGCCGTCCCGGCACGCGGCAGAACGGCTCCGGCCAGGCAGCGGGATCCGAGGCGCGCCCCTCCATCAGACGATGAAAATCGAGGCGGTGGCCGGGATCGGGCACCGGGATCGCGGCCAGCAGCGCCTGCGTATAGGGATGCACGGGGTCGCGGAACAATTCGCCGCGCGCCGCCAGCTCGACGATGCGCCCGGCGCACATTACCGCAATCCGGTCGGCGATATAGTCGACGACCGCCAGATTGTGCGAGATGAACAGGTAGGTTAGCCCGAGTTTCTTCTGCAGGTCGATCAACAGGTTGAGGACCTGCGCCTGGATCGACACGTCGAGCGCCGAGACCGGCTCGTCGCAGATCACCAGCTCCGGCCGCAGCGCGAGCGCGCGGGCGATGCCGATGCGCTGCCGCTGGCCGCCCGAAAAGCTGTGCGGATAGCGCCGCAGGTCGCGCACGTCGAGGCCGACCAGGGTGATCAACTCGGCCACCATGTCGCGCCGCGTCTGGGCGTTGCCGACGCCGTGGATTACCAGCGGCTCGGCGATGATGTCGTGGACGCTCATGCGCGGGTTGAGCGAGCCGAACGGGTCCTGAAAAATGAACTGGACCCGGCGGCGAAAGTGTTTCAACCCCTCGCTGTCGAGCGCCAGGACGTCGGTCATGACGCCGCGGTCGTTGAAGATCACCTCGCCCGCATCCGGCGTCAGCGCGCGCAGCAGCACCTTGCTCAACGTCGTCTTGCCGCAACCGCTCTCGCCGACCAGCCCGAGACACTCGCCGTGCGCGATCCTGAGGCTGACCCCGTCGATCGCCGCGACCTGCACCCCGGCGCCGGCACGGAACAGGCCGCCCCGCCGCAACCCGAAGCTTTTGCGGATGCCGATGCATTCGATCAGCGGCCCGGTCGCGTCCGCGGGCCAGGCTGGCACCTCCGCCATCAGATGCGGCGCATCGCCCGGCGGGATCTCGCGGATCGGCGTCAGCCGCTCGCCGGGCTGCATGTCGAAGCGCGGCACCGCCTGCAACAGCGCCCGCAGGTACGGGTGCTGCGCCCGGCCGAAGACATCGTCGAGCGTGCCGCTCTCCATGATCTCGCCGCGATACATGACGACGATCTCTTCGGCGACGTTGGCGACGACGCCGAGGTCGTGGGTGATCAGCAGCACCGCCATGCCGAGCTCGTGCTGCAATTCGGCGATCAGCTTGAGGATCTGGGCCTGGATCGTCACGTCGAGCGCGGTCGTCGGCTCGTCGGCGATCAGCAATGCCGGGCGGCACACCAGCGCCATCGCGATCATCGCGCGCTGCCTGAGCCCGCCCGACAGCTCAAACGGATAGCTGCGCCAGGCGCGGTTCGGGTCAGGGAACCCGACCAGGCGCAGCATGTCGATCGTCAGCTCCCTGACTTGCGCCGCCGTGACGCTGCGGTGCAGCCGCAGCGCCTCGCTGACCTGGTCGCCGATCGTGTGCAGCGGCGACAGCGAGCTCATCGGCTCCTGAAAGATGATCGAGATCCGGCCGCCGCGGATCGCCCGCACCTCTGGCCCGTCGGCCGCCAATTGCGTCAGGTCGACCGGCGCGTCGCCGTTGCGCGGATCGGCAAACATGATCGACCCGCGGGTGATCACGCCGTTGCGCGGCAGAATGCGCATGATGCTTTGGCTAACCACCGATTTGCCGGAGCCCGACTCGCCGACCAGCGCAACCGTCGAGGCCGGTCGGACGCGGAATGTCACGCCTCTGACCGCATCGATGAAGCCGCCAGGCGTGGCAAACCGGACCTCCAAATCGTCGACCCGGAGCAGGTCCTGCATCACCCGGCTCCCGCCTCTGGCATCCGCAAGCCGAGCGCCTCGAGGTTGGCGAGGGTGGTATCGCTCAATGCGACGCCGCGCGCCGCGGCCGCCGCCGCCGCCCGGTCAACCAGCCGGTCGAACCCGTCGATCCGGCTGTCGAGGCTGAGCCGGGTGCCGCCGGTGCCGAGTTCGAGCTGCATCCAGCCGCTCTTGCGGTCGCGGCGCGTCGAATAATAGGCCAGCCTGAAGCGATCGAGCTCGTCCCACAGGATCGTCCGGCTCCAGAAGCCCTGCGCCCGCAGCTCGGTGTCGGTCAGTTCGAGGCTGGTCCCGTGGCGCAGCACGGTCCGCACGCCGAACACGGCAAAGATCGCGGCAAAGCCGCCGAGCAACGTCGTGGCTACCGCGCCAACCGGCACCGTCGCCAGCAGCACCATCGCCGGCACCAGTCCGGCGGCGGCGCGCAGATAATCCCCGGTCATCGCCGCGGCCGGGTAGGTATGCCGGGTGGTCTGGGCCTCCTCGGCGAATTCCACGAGGGTCATCGGATGAACTCGGCGGCCGCAGCCCAGCGCACGGCGGCGTGGGCGCGCGTCAGCGCAATCAGCCGGTCGAGGAATTTGGCGGTCGCGCCGTCGATGATCCGGTGATGCGTCAGGATGCCGATCGGCCCGGGCGCAGCCGCGGCGGCGAGCCGCCTCGCCCGCAGCAGGCCGACCAGCCCGGCCAGCGCGACGGCGGTCCCGATAAATCCGCGACTGCCCCGCCAGGCGACGAGATCGAGGTGGACGTCGAGCGTGCGCAGACCCGCAGGCAGCGCCCGGCACGGCCCCGAGGCCATCGCCGACAGCGCAACGATCCCCTGCTCCGCCAGCAGCGGCACCAGCCCGCCGCCGAATCGGTTCCACGGCGGCACGAACACCGGCAGGGCCCGCCGCCCGAACAACGCTTTGAGGCGGGCGCTCCCGGCACCAATCTCCGCCCTGACCACCGCGGCGGACCTCCCTTGCGGATATTCGCTCTTCTTGCCGTTGCCGGCCCGGTCGGCATGCTGCCAGCCGTGCTGCAACACTGCAAGCTGCGCCTCGCCCGACACGGCGGCGGCGAGCGGCGGCCGGGCCAGCGCCGGAATCACCGCCAGCCCGACCGGAACCCCGCCGGCGACCCGCAGCAGCAGCTCGAGTTGCGGCGTCGCGGTTATTGCATCGTCATCGCGCCACCACAACGCCGCGACCCGGCCGCACGCCTGCCAGCGATCGAGTTCGGCGGCGAGATCACCCCACCCGGCGGGCGTCGCCTCGACGCGCGGCCGCTCGTTCATAGATCGATGATCCCCGAGCCACCGACCGGCATGCCCCGCCCACCCGAGCGGATCATCGCCGCGATCAGCCGGGCCGAGCGCGCCGCCCCGCCGATATCGATCGTCAGCGCCGCCGGCTTCCGCCCCACCGCGCGCCCAATGGCCGCAGCAAGGCGCTCCGGCGACAGCTCCCGCTCGCTGACCGTCTCGAGCACGCCGCGCGCCGCCAGGCGCTCGATCCGCAGGCTCTGCTCGGTCTCGTCGCCGCCGGCAAACGGCACCACGACCGCCGCGGCGCCGGCAGCGAGAATATCGAGCGTCGTGTTGTAGCCGCCCTGGCTGACCGACACGCGGCAGCGCCGCAGCAGCTGCGGAAAATCGCGCCGGTAGCGTTCGAGCACGACCCGGTCGGGCAGGTCGGCGGCGAGCCCGGCAAATTCTGCTTCCGGCAGGTTGGGGCCGGCCAGCACCCGCCACGTCAGTCCGACGAGGCACCCCATCCGGCGCGCCGCGATCGCGGCGCGCAACAGCGGCAGGCCCATCGCGCCGCCGCCGGCCGACACCAGCACCTCGTCGGTCCCGTCCGTCCCGTCCGTCCCGGCGCGGTCCGCGCCGCGGCCGCCTGCGCTGACATAGCCGGTATAGATCAGCCGATCGGCGATCTGCGGCGTCTCGGGAAAGCTTTCGTCGAGCGGAATGAACGCCGGATCACCATGCACCAGGACGGCGTCGATGTCGGCATGCACGCGCTCGACGATGGCGCGGCGGCGCTCCGGCCTGTCGCCAAGGACGACGATGTCGCGCACCGAGGAGAACAGCGCGATGCCCGGGCGCGCGGCGCGCGCCGCGGCGATCAGCCGGTCGATTTCGCCCCAGAATCTGCTGCGCCCGAACGGATAGGTCTCGAACATCACAATGTCCGGCCGCGCCGCGGCCAGGGCGGCCAGGAGCGCCGCCTCGCGCGCCTGCCACAAGGCGTCGGTGACCGGCGCGCCGGTGTGATCGACCAGGCTCTTGAAACTGGCGTCGGGGGACCGCAGCGCCGGCAATTGCACGACCCGCGCGGCGCCGGATTCGTGCAGCTCGTCGAGCGGCTCGCCGCCCGACACCAGCGTCACCGCGATGCCTTCCTCGGCCAGCGCGCTGACCAGACGCAAGGCCCGCCGCAGATGCCCTATCCCCAGCAGATGCTGCACGTAGAACAGAACCGCACCACTCATGCCGCCTGCACCCGCCCCAGCCCGTCGATCGCCGCCGCGAGCCGCCGGCCGGCCGCCGGCAGGTCATGCTCGCGCCGGATTTTTTGCCGCCCGGCGGCGCCCATCGCAGCCCGCGCCGCGCCGTCGAGGATCAAGGAGCGCGTCGCCGCCGCAAAGGACGAGACGTCGCCGGGCCTCGCCAACAACCCGGTTTCGCCGGCAGCGACGATGCCGCCGACCCCGCCGCTCGCGCCGGCGACAACCGGCAACCCGCTCGCCTGTGCCTCCAATAGCGCCATGCCGACAGCCTCGTTGATGGCGGGCCAGACAAACAGATCGGCCGCTGCCAGCGCCGCCGCGATCGCCGCCTCGTCTAGCAGGCCGCGGTAAACGACGCGTGAACCGAGCGGCGCCAGCGCGCGCTCGACCTCGCCGCGGGCCGGGCCGTCGCCGACGATATCAAGCGACCATGACAGATCGTCGAGCCTCGCCAATGCCGTGCCCAGAAGCCGGTAGGAGGCGAGCTTGTCGCCGTGCCGCATCATCGCGACCGTGATCAGGCGGGGCGGCGCCGAGGACTTTCCGGCATGGGGCGCCGCATAGCGCCGCGCGTCGAGAAACGGCGGCAGCGCGATCCAGCGCCGCGGATCGCCGAGCAGCGGCAGCACGCAGGCGCGGTCGACCGGGTTGAGCCCGACCACCAAAGCCGCCCGCCGCAGCGCCGCTTCGACCGCGCGATGGCCGATGTCCCAATCGCCGCCGGCCCGCTTTGGCGCCGTCGACGCCTCGGCGACGACATAGGGGATGCCGAGCGCCTCGCTGATTGCCGGCCCCAGCCAATCCGGCGCCTTGTAGTAGAGGTGATAGGTGAACCACAGCTCGGGGGCGGCGCGCGGCTGCGTCCGCCAGCCGCGTATCAGCCGCTCAGCCGCACCTGCCGCAACGCCCGCCAGCCGGGCCTGGCGCCGCCCGTCGCCGGCGCCCTCGTAGCTTCTCAGCCGCGCGGCGACAAACGGATCGTGGCCGGCCAGGCGCAACGCCTCAAGGAACAGCCGCGCGATCCGCCGGTCGCCCGACGGGGTCGGATGATCGGGAGGCTTCAACGGCGCATAAAACGCGATCCGCATCACCGGTGATCAATCGGCCGCGGCCGGTACCGGCGGCCGGGCGCGCGCCGCCGGCGGCTGCGGCAGACCGAACAGCGCCGCCAGCAGGTCGATGCCGCTCTCCATCCCGAACGCCTGCCGGACCCGCGCCTCGCCCGCCATGCCGAGCTGGCGGCGTCGCGCCGGATCGCCGATCAGCGCGGCCAGCGCCGCCGCCAGCGCGCGCGGATCGCCCGGCGGCACCAGCACGCCGGTGCGGCCGTCCGCGATCAGCTCGGCGATGCCCGGCAGCTGTGTCGCGATGCAGGCAAGGCGCTGGCTCTGCGCCTCCATCAGCACGTTCGGCAAGCCGTCGCGATCGTCATCCCGGCCGATCTTGGCGGCGAGCACAAACAGATCGGCGTCGCGATAGGCGGCGAGAACCTCGGGCTGCGGGCGGGCGCCGCGCCATTCGATGCGCCCCCCGAGGCCGAGGCGGCTCGCCCGCCGCTTCAGCTTTTTGGCCAGCGCGCCGCCGCCGATATGGACGAGGCGCCACGCGAGATCGGGCGGCAGCAGCGCCAGCGCCGCCAGCAGATCGTCGTATCCCTTTTTGGCAACCGCCCGGCCGACCGACAGCAGGACCACCGGCCGCGCCCTATCACTGCCATCGGGGTCGCTGCCGTCAGGGCCGGCGGATCGCGATGGCGGCGGCGGGAAGCGGGCGAGATCGAGCCCGTGATAGGTCAGCCTGACCTTGTCGGGCGACGGCGCCAGCGCGGCCAAGTGCCGCCGGCCGGTTTCGGTGCAGGTCACCGCCCACTCGGCCGATGCCAGCTTGCCGCGCTTTTCCCAGGCGGGGATCGTCCAGATATCCTTGGCATGCGCCGACACCGACCAGCCGAGCCCGCGCATCATCGCGGCGTAGCGCGCCACCGATCCCGGCGTATGGAGAAAATGCGCGTGCAGCCGCTCCACTTCGGGGGCGAGTTCGGCCGCCAGCACCAGCGCCTGACCAAAGCGGCGGACGCGATTCGGCGTCGGATCGCGGAGCAAATCGGCCAGCCAACTGCGGCGCGCCGCCCGATATCCTGCCAGCCGCCGCGCCCGGCGCCAGGCGGCGAACACCCGCCGCGGTTCATCCTTCAGATATTCCGGAAGGTACAGCACCGGGGCGCGGATCTGGCCATGCACCGGGTGGCCGACGCGGTCGGTCGGATGGCGCAGCGACACGATGTCGATGGCGAGCCCGCGCCGCTCCAGCGCCAGGATCTCCTGCGCGATGAAGGTTTCCGAGAGGCGCGGATAGCCCTTGAGGACAAAGGCGACGCGTCCTGCGGCCGGCGGCGGCCCGCTGGCGCGTGTCATGCGTTGCGCCGGGCGCGCTCGCGGTCGCGCTCCGCCCGGCCCTGACTGAGCCATTTCCGCGTCAGCCGGTCGACGCACGCCATGCCGTCGAGCAGGCCGGGAATGACCACCGCCGACGGCGGCGATTGCTGCATCAGATGCAGCAGCGCGGCCGTCATCCGTTTCGGATCGTGCCCGTGCTCGTCGGTGAGGACCGCCACCAGCCCGAGTTCGGCGGCGCGCTGGGCCCGGATGTACTGCTCCAGCCGCGGCGTCGTGCGCGGCACCAGGAGCGCCGGCTTGTCGAACGACAGGATCTCGCAAAACGTGTTGTAGCCGCCCATCGCGACGATCCCGGCGGCGCGCGCCATCACGCTTTCCAGCCGCGCGTCGAAGGTCAGCGTGCGCACCTTGGGCAACAAGGCCGCGCGCGCCGCAAGGGCGGCCTGCTGATCAGGCACCATGAACGGGCCGAACACCAGCAGCGCCGGCGGCAGAGTGCCGGGATCGTGCTCGTAGGCGGCGAGCACCCAGTCGAACAGGTGCTCCCCGTCGCCGCCGCCGCCCGCCGTCACGATCAGGAACCCGCCATCCGGCAGATCGGCGAATTGCGCCGGGCCGGCGGCGGTCGGAACCCGGCGCCGCAAATAGCCGGTATAGACCATGCGCCGGCGCACTCCGGCCGGCAGCGCGATGCCGGCAAGCGGGTCGCAGATCTGCGCCAACCCGTAGACCCAGATCTCGTTGTAGTACTCGCTGAGCGCCGGCACCGCATTCTTGCGCGCCCATTCGGTCTTGAGCGCATCGGGATCGTCCATCACGTCACGCAGGCCGAGGATCATCGGCGTGCCGCGCGCCCGCAACAGGTCGAGCATGGCCCTCGCCTCGCCGCGCAGGCCGAGCGGCTCCTTGTCGACGATCAGGATGTCGGGATCGAAGATATCGGCGGTATGGCGGATGATCGAGGATCGCATCGCGAGCGTCTCCTCGATATCGATATGCAGACTGAGCGAGACATACTCACCGTTGCGCAGCTTGATTACGCCGGGGATGCGCACAAAATCGACACGCGAGCGGAAATCAAAGCTGCCGATGATCGGCGATCCCGATAGGATGAGCACCGACAACGAGGTGTCAGCATCGACTAGCGAATGCGCGATCGCCCGGCAGCGGCGCAAATGGCCCAAACCAAAGCTATCGTGGCTGTAGATCAGGATGCGCTTATGATCGCGGCGTTCGCTCACGCGCTGCCTCGGTCGCTGTCGGCCGCGGGCACTATGACATGGGGTGCTAGGACAGGCGAGATGGACTTTTCCCGACGAGCCCGCGCATGAGGGTGATGGCGGCCGTCGCCAGCACGGTCGAGGAGGCGCTGCGCCCGCGGTTCTTCGCGCGCGCCAAGCCGCGCCGCGAGCCCACGCCTGCCACGACAGGGCCGCAGCCGGAGCCGCAGCCGGAGATCGCCGATCTCGAGCCGACGATCTATCGCTTCATCTTCAAGCACAGCGTGCGCCAGCAGGTCATCCTGCTGATGATGACGCTCGCCTCGTTCCCGTTCCTTTACTTCTCGCTCAACCTTCCCAAGACTATCATCAATACCGCGATCCGCAGCAGTAGCCACTTCCCCATAAAAATTCAAGGATTCAGTTTCGAACGCATTCCTTATCTGATGTTTCTGTGCTTTCTGTTTCTTATCCTGGTGTTTGTCAACGGCAGCTTCAAGTATCGGATTAATACATTCAAGGGACGGCTCGGGGAACGGATGCTGCGGCGTTTTCGCTTTCAGCTTTTCCAGCGCTTGCTGCGCTTCCCCTTGGGATATTTCAGTCGCGCCTCTTCGGCGCAGATTATCCCGATGATTACCGCCGAGTGCGAGTCGCTGGGCGGCTTTATCGGCGACGCCGTCGCGCTGCCCGCATTTCAGGGCGGCACGCTGCTGACGATCGTGTTTTTCATGTTCATGCAGGATCCGGTGCTCGGCGCCGCGGCCGTCGCCGGCATCCCGATCCAGGGCTACGTCATCCCCAAGCTGCAGCGCAAGGTCAACCAGCTCAACCGGGCCCGCGTCCGCACGGTCCGTCAGGTCGCCGATCGGGTGAATGAAACCGCCGCCGGCATGATCGAGATCCACGCCAACGACACCGTCAAGCTGCAATTGACCGACTTCGCCCACCTGCTGGGCCGGATTTACGATATTCGTTTTGAGATATATCAGCGCAAATTCTTTACCAAGCGCCTCAACAATTTCTTCAATCAACTGGTGCCGTTCTTTTTCTACTCGATCGGCGGGTATCTGGTGATCCGCGGCCAGCTGTCGTTCGGCGCGCTGGTGGCGGTGCTGGCGGCATACAAGGACATCGCCTCGCCGTGGAAGGAACTGCTCGACTTTTATCAGAACAAAGAAAATTCGCGGATCATCTACGAGCAGATCATCGAGCAGTTTCAGCCGGCCGGCCTCAGCCGCGCCGAGCTTCTGCTGGCCGAGCCGGCGACAATTCCGCGGCTCGAGGGCGAGCTTGCGGTCAGCAATCTTACCCTCGCGGAAGACGATCGCAGTCGCATCGTCGACGCCGTGTCGTTCACCCTGAAGCTCGACGAGCACATCGCGATCATCGGGCAAGGCGGCAGCGGCAAGAGCGAATTGGCACTGCTGCTGGCGCGGCTGGTGCCGCCGACCAGCGGCCGGATTACGCTCAACGGGCAGAATATCGCCGATCTGCCGCTCGCCGTCGTCGGCCGGCGGATCGGCTATGTCAGCGCGACGCCTTATCTGTTCGCCGGGACGCTGCGCGAAAACCTGCTGCTGGCGCTGCGCCATCGCCCGGTGCGTCCGGCCGAATACGATGAAGCGACGGCGCGCCGGCGGGCGCGCCAACTCGACGAGACGCGCCGCTCCGGCAACATCGATTTCGACCTGGAGGCGGACTGGGTCGATTACGCGGCCGCCGGGGTCGACGATGGTGCGCAATTGTCGCAGCGCATTGCCGAACTCCTCGAACGCGTCGATTTTGCCGCGGATGTTTACGATTTCGGGCTGCGCGGGCGCATCGATCCGGCGGCCAACCCGGAACTGACCGGGCGGCTGCTCGACGCGCGCCGCGCCCTCGCCCGCCGCCTCGTCGATGACGGCATCACCAAGCTCGTCGAAAGCTATGACCCCGAGCGCTACAACACCAATGCGAGCGTTGCCGAAAACCTGCTGTTCGGCACCCCGATCGGGCCGGTTTTCGACTTCGAGGCGCTCGCCGACAACAGCTATGTGCTGTACGTCCTCGACAAGGTCGGCCTGACCGATGACCTGGTCGACATCGGGCGCCAGGTCGCGGCGATGATGACCGAGATGTTCGCCGACCTGCCTTCCGGGCATGAATTTTTTGAGAAATTCAGCTTCATCAGCGCCGACGACCTGCCCGAGTTCACCGCGATCCTGAGCGCGATCGACAGCGGCGGGAGCGCCTCGCTGAAAAAAGACCAGCGCCAGAAGCTGCTGTCGCTGCCGTTCAAGCTGATCGCGGCACGCCACCGCCTCGATGTGCTCGACGCGCGCATCCAGGCGCGGCTGCTCGAAGCGCGCCACACCTTTCGCAACGAGTTGCCGGAGGAGGCGCGCGGCCAGATCGAGTTCTTCGATCCGGAGCGCTACAATGCGGCGGCCACGCTGCAGGACAACATCCTCGTCGGCAAGATCGCCTATGGCGAGGCCGACGCCCCGGTGCGCGTCCCGGTGGTGCTGGCCGAGGTCTTGGAGGCCATGTCGCTGCGCCCGGCGATCATCGATGCCGGGCTCGATTACCAGGTCGGCAGCGGCGGCTCGCGGCTGTCGCTGGCCCAGCGCCAGCGCGCCGCGGTCGCGCGAGCCTTGCTGAAACGCCCCGATCTGCTGATCCTCAACGAGGCGACCAGTGCACTCGACGCCGCCTCGCAAGCCAAGGTGAGCGCGGGGCTGAGCGAGGAAATGGCCGGGCGCGGCCTCGTTTGGGTGCTGCACCGCGCCGGCCTCGCGCGCAATTTCGACCGGGTTCTGGTGATGAGCGGCGGCAAGCTGGCGGAACAGGGCCGCTTTGCCGAACTCGACCGCAAAGACTCGCTTGCCGGCCTGCTGATCGCGGCCGAATGACCGAGCGCAACGGCGCCGGGAACAGAACCGGGAGGAAACCGTGAGCTTGATGCAGGAGTACGAGCTGCTTCGCCAGATCCCGTATTTTGCGGAGATCGAACCGGCGAAGCTCAAGCTGCTCGCCTTCATGAGCGAGCGGGTCGGCTTCGACCCCGGCAAGACCTTGTGCCGCCAGGGCGATCCGGCCGATGCCGCCTATCTGATCATCGAGGGCGAGGCCAACATCATCGTCGATACGCCGAGCGGTCCGCTGACCATCGCGACGCTCGGCGCCAACGAGATCGTCGGCGAGATGGCGATTTTGGGCGACGTGCCGCGCACCGCCACCGTGCAGGCCAAGGACCGCCTCGTGGCGCTGCGCATCGCCAAGGATCCGTTCATGCGCATGGTGCGCGAATTCCCGACGATGGCGGTTTCGATCATGCGCGAACTGGCGCACCGGCTGGAACTGACCAACAACCAGCTGCGTGCCGCGCTGTCGGAGGTGCGCCGCCTGCGCGAAGCGGAAATGCAACACGAAACCACCGTGACGCCGGCGGAAT
>Ga0307372_10009762_pt1 | contig 13144 bp, 11 predicted proteins | sample OX1MG_FD_202533 | JGI IMG/M metagenome (GOLD analysis project Ga0307372, IMG submission 202533) | Soil microbial communities from Risofladan, Vaasa, Finland - OX-1 | ecosystem: Environmental > Terrestrial > Soil > Coastal area > Acid sulfate soil | place: Finland: Risofladan, Vaasa | collected...
CTTGCCACGCTGTCGCTGCCGGCGGGCGACTACGCGGTGTCCGGCACGATCGACTTCAGTAATCCAAACACGACCGGCAACGATTCCGGTGGTTGCAGCCTCCAGGTCATGGGCCCCGGCACCATCACAGCCGACAGTCCCTTCACGACGATCCCGACGTCGGGCGCCGGCAACACCGAGGTCGAGCTCACCGACCAGGGGGTCGCCCACCTTCCCGGCGCCTCCCAGATCCTCAACAACTGCTTCTTCACGCTGTCCGGCACGACGGCGGTTACGGCGGTCACCGCGATCAGAGTCGGCACCGCGTCGCCGTAGCGAAACTCGCCGACTCGCGTGTCGCGCCGGCAAGGCAGGTCAGAGTCGCCCCTTGAACCGGTCTCGCAACTGGCCACAAGCAGGGCACCCCGCCGGCGGCTGCGGACGACACCAAGGACGAGGTGAAGGCGCCGAGGACCGGTGGCCCTGCGCTGTCGCTCCCGCCAGCAAAGCAACAGCCCGTTCCGCCACCGCTGGACTCACGCTGCTCCTCCAACGTGTTAGCAACACTCTTCGCCGACGGCGAGGTAGGTGCTTTAGGTCACTCGGAGCTGGGCGCCTCGGCGTCGTCGAGGAGCTCAGCTGGGGTGCGCACGTAGCCGAGGCGATCGGCTCCGCGACGGAGCCTTACGTCCACCGTTACGAGCTCGCAGCCAAGTAGCTCGGCTGTCGCGAGGTATTCGGCGTCGTAGGTCTTGGCCCAGCCGAGCTCGCCGGCGAGTTGCCATGCCCTGCGCGCCAGGCCGTCCGGGCGCCGCTCGACGATCCGGAGGTTGCCCTCGAGAAACCGCTGGAGTGCCTGCTCGGCGAGCTCCTGGAGATCTCGCCGCGGAACGCCAGCTCGTGCAGAACCGACGGTACCTCGCTCCACAGCAGTGGTGGCGCGATCAGCTCTCCGAGTGCGCCGACGGCCTGCTCGCCAACGCGATCGAGCGACACCTCGACCGCCAGGCTCGCGTCGCAGACGAGCACCTCAGTGCGACGCGCGTGAGCGGCGCAGCGCGGCGACCACGTTGGGCATCGGCTCGCCGGTCACGGTCTCGCCCCACCCAGCCGGCAACGGCGCCATCTCCGGCGCACCGTCGACCGTCTCGCGAAGCCGCTCATACTCAGCCTTCAGCTGCGCCTCAGATAGCCGGTCCAACAACCGCTCGACCTTCTCCCGCGTCGTCATCGACGAAATCGTAGCGAGGTCACCGACGAGACTCCCGAGCTTCCGACGCCATCCGCGGGCAGCGCCTCTTTCCGACCGCTCACCAGCTACCAAGGCCAGGCCAAAGCCAGGCAGACGTGGTGCTCATCCGGGGCGACCGGTCGAGTGAAGTGCTGAACCCCGTCGGCGAAGCGGGTGACGTCCGCTTTGGTGGTAGCGAAGCTCGTCATCGAGCGGTGCCTGTGGTGCTTGGAGGATTTCGATGTCGCGTGTCCGCGGTGTGGTCAGCCAGCAGGGGCGCGGCGTGGTTGGCGCGGTGGGCGCCTTGACGGCACTCGCGGGGCGTGGCGATCGCAAGGTGAGCTGAAGCTCAGTAGTTGAGGTCCGTCGGCGAGCGCTCTTTCGACAGGCGCGCCATGGCAGCTTCCTCCCACGACAGCTGACCGGCGAGCCAGCGCAGCCCTCCCCCCACCCAGAGCTTGTCCAGGTAGGGCCCGAGGTACCGCGCGGCAATCTTGGCCTCGGGCGACCAGGTCGGTGTGTCGCTGGTCCGCGACTCTTGTGCGAGGCCTCCCTCGAAACGAGCAGTGAAATAAAGACGCTGGTGCTTGCCGCCGCTCACCAGGGCGCCGTGGACGACGCCGTCGAACGGGGTGGGCTCTATCGGCGCGCCGGACAGTGCGGCGATCGATTCCGCGGCGGCGTCTGCCTGCTGCGCGGCGATCCCGCCGAACTTGACGGGGAAGTCGGTGGCATCCCCGGCGGCATACACCCGGTCGGTCCCGGTCACCTCGCAGCGCGAGGTGACCGCCAGGAATCCGTCGGCGTCCGCCGGCAGCCCGGTGATCGCCGGTCCCACGAGCCGCGGCAGCGCCACCACCCGATCGAACCGCAGGTGCTGCTCGCCCGGTTGCACGATCAGCTCGCCCGAGGACGACTCGACCCGAGCACCGACGACCGTCTGGATATCGGCCTCAGCCAGGATCCCGGCCACGCCGGCGCTGACACTCTCGCCAAACACGGCCAGCGGACTCTGCTCCGAGGTGATGATCGTGACCGCAAGATCGACGCTCTTCTCGCGAGCGTGCTCCTGGACGAGAAGCGCCAACTCATAGACGGGCAGCGGCCAGGTCGGCCTGGGAGCCACGAAGGCGAGGCTGCGAACGGCGCCGTCGTCGATCTCCTCGATCAACCCGTGCAGGCTCTCGTCCATGCGCGAAACGTCGATCGCGACCGCGTCCGGCAAGACGTCGCGGGTTCTCGCACCGACGGCGATCACCAAGACGTCGTAGGGCAGCTCGCGCTGGCTGCCGGTGTGCACCACCCGCCGTTGGCAGTCGACCGAGGCGACGGTGTCGTGCTCGAGCGTTGCGTTCAGCTCAGCCGCGAACTGCGCCAACGGCAGCTGGCGAGGAGACCTGCGGACGAACGGCTCGAGCACCGCCATCGGCCGATAGATGAAGTCGGCCGCAGGCGCAAGGAGCGTCAGCTTCACGCGGTCGCCAGCCAGTTCGTGCAGCGCCAAAGCCGTCTCCAGCGCCGCCACACCGCCGCCAGCAATCACAACCTCCAGCGCCGCCGTGCCAGACTTGCGACCGAAAGGAGATCTCCGACCGAGCACAAGCCCCACGCTACTGCCCGACTTGGCGCGCGCCGACGGTGGCGAACCGCAATTCCACCGCGGGAACTACGGATCCCGGCGGCTGCAGAAGCACTCAATGCACCGGCCGGCGTCCGACCGCGCTCCGCGGCCACCGGGCCCCCGCGAGCCGCCGGCAGCGACTGTCGGAGCGCCTACGGGGCGCCCGTCCCAGAACTCGACATGGCTTGCGGCCTCAGCGCCGGCGGCGCCAGAAGATCAGTAGCGCGAGGGCGCCCAGAACGATCGGCGCGCCACGTCGAACGGTCCGCGCGGCGGCGGTCTGTGCGATCGCGGCCCCGATGTCGAGCGCGTCGTCGGTCGGTGAGAGGCGTCCTGCCCCCGGGTGGGCGGTGGAGGCGCCCGCGGCGCCCTCAGGGGCAATCTCCTGCTCGAGGCGCTGGGCGAACTCACCCAGAACGCGATTGCCGACATCCTCCATGACCGCGCGGCCGAAGCGGGCTTGCGGGCCGGTGACCTGAAGGTTCGTCTCCGCGCGGACCCGCACGCCGGTGCCGACCTGCTCGACGTGGTTGGTGATCATCGCGAGCGCGGTGCCCTGCCCCTTGGCCTCCCGCGCGCGCAACGAGATGACGGCTCGATGCTCGGCGTTGTCGACCTCGACGAGGCTTGCCGCACCGTCATAGGTGACGGTCATCGGTCCCATCTTGACCTTCATCGAGCCCTCGAACCGGCCGTTCTCGTCGGGGGCGCGGATTGTCGCGCCGGGCAGGCAGCCGGCGACTCGTTCGAGATCGAGCAAGGTGCTCCACACCGTCTCGAGGTCGCCATCGACGGTGAACTCGTGACTGAGGATCACGCGCCGGCGCTCAACGTCGTCGCATTGTTCGCGACGCTCACCGCGACCGCACCTCCACGCCCCGCAGCGCGCCGGACTCGGGGTGCAGCAGACGATAGATCCGCTCCCAGTGGTTGTGGCTTTCGGCGACCACCGGAGCGCCTTCGCCGAGGGCGTCCTGCAGCGCGCTGCAGATCGCGTGCAGCGGCGCGCCCCCGCCCTCGCCCATGCCCTTCGCGCCGTTGGGCGTGAACGGCGACGGGCTCTCGAGGTGGCTCGTCTTGATGTGCGGCACGTCAAGCGCCGTGACTGCGTGGTAGTCGTAGAAGGACGACTGCTGCAACTGGCCGTCCTCGTCGTACTCGAACGTCTCCCACAGCGCGGCGCCGATTCCGTGGGCGGTTGCCCCGTGGACCTGGCCGGTGACGATGCTCGGGTTGATCACGCGCCCGCAGTCGTCCGCGACGGCGTAGTCGAGGATCTCCACCGCGCCGGTGTCCTCGTCGAGTTCGAGCACGCAGGCGTGTGTCTGGCTCGCATAGGTGAGTGTGAGGTTGCCCGTCTTGGTCTCCGTGTCGGGAATCTCGAACGGCGGCCGGTAGACGTGGCGGCAGTTGAGGCTGACCGAGTCGGCGATCTCGGGTGCCAGGGCGGCGACGTTGGAGTACACGAGGTTGGCGATGCCGATGAACGGAATCGCGCGCTCCTCGTCGCCACGGACGTAGGCGCTGCCATCGTTTAGCTCGATCTCTTCCTCCTCGGCCCCCAGTGCGTAGGCCGCGACCTTGATGATCTCCGCCCGCAGCTTCTCCGCTGCGCCCATCGCGGCACCGAGTCCGGTGACGGCGAACTGCGACGCGTACGTGCCCGAGAAAGCGACGTAGGTGTTGTGGCGGGCGTCGAAGCCAACGGACACGCTGACGGCGTCCGGCGACATGCCGAGGATGTCGGCCACGACCTGCGCCGCCGTCGTCTCATGGCTCTGACCCTGGGGTGTGGTGCCCAGGTTGACGTTGACCTCGCCGTAGAGGTCGAGCTTGACGTAGGCCGCCTCGCCGTTGCCCGAGAACGGAAGGTCGGGGTTGATGATGCGCGCCTGGCCGAAGTTGTTGGTCCCGGAATCGAGCGTCGTGCCGATGCCAATGCCGATGCGCTTGCCGCTGCCTGTGCCCAGCTCTTGCTGGCGCTGGCGCCAGCTGGGGTAGTCAATCGCCGCGAGTGCCATGTCGAGCGCCCGGGGCAGATCGCCCGAGTCATAGACGCAGCCGTTAGGCGTTCTGTAGGGGTAGTCCTCCGGTTGCACGTAGTTCGTCTTTCGCAGCGCCACCGGGTCGAAGCCGAGCTCGTGGGCGACGATGTCGATCACTCGCTCGATCATCCACAGGTGCTGCAGCCGCGAGTAGCCGCGGTTGGGGATCGTTGGACACTTGTTGGAGACGGTCTCTGTGAAGTCGACTTGGATGTGCTTGAGCTTGTAGCAACCCGGCACCACCTGCGACCAGATCACCGCACCGAGCGGCTCGTAGTGCAGATAGGCGCCGGCGTCGTCGAACGCTTCGACCTTGAAGCCGAGGATCGTTCCGTCGCTCATCACCGGCACCTCGATGTTGCGGAAGGTTCGCTCGTTGCCCTGGCCGGCTGATTGCATGTGATCGGTGCGGTACTCGGTCCATTTGGCCGCTCGCCCGGCCTTGCGCGACAACAGCGCCAGCGCCGTGATCTGCGGGTAGCTGCCGATCTTGATGCCGAACGCTCCGCCGATGTCCTGCGAGCGGAACAGCAGACTGTTGCTGGGGATTCCGAGCGCGGGGCCGATCACCAGCGAGGCGAACATCGGCATCTGGTTGTTGGAGAAGATCTCGACGATCCCGGTGCCGGGGTCCCAGTTCACCACGGCCGCGTTGCACTCCAGCGGCGTGGAGGAGAAGCGGTGGAAGTGCAGCCGGTCGATCTTGACGACGTGGTCGGCCTCCTGCAGCGCCCACTCGACATCGCCGTAGTCGTAGACGCCGTGCCAGACCACGTTGCTGCCGACTTCGTCGTGAAGGATCGGCGCGTCTGGCGCTGCCGCGGCGATCGAATCGACGACCACCGGCAGCGGCTCGTACTCGACCTCGACGAGCTCCGCAGCGTCGCGCGCAGTTTCACGCGAGTCGGCAAGCACGACGGCGACCGCATCGCCCTGGTAGCGGACCTTGTCCACAGCCAGGCAGTACTCGGCGATCTTGCCCCCCGGCTCGGGCGCGATCTGGAAGAACGGCGCCGTCAGCTCCTTGACCTCGGCGCCGGTGAGCGTGGCGTACACGCCGTCGAGCGCCTCTGCCCGGGCAGTGTCGACCGAGAGGATGCGCGCGTGCGCGTAGGGAGAGCGGACGAACTGCGCGTACCCCATGTGGATGTGCCCGCCGTCGTCGGTGAACGTCCCCTGACCCTGCAGCAGGCGGCGATCCTCCTTCCGCGGGATGCTCTTGCCCGACCAGCGGCCGAGGTGCTCCGACTGCTCGACGCGCTCTAGCGTGGTCTCGGTGACGGGAGTGCCGCTCATCGTGCTGCCTCCTCGGCGGCGCTGGCGGCGGCCGCTCGGATCGACTCGACGATGTGGACATAGCCGGTACAGCGGCAAAGGTTGCCGCGGATCGCACGCCGGATCTCCGCCTCGGCCGGATTCGGGTTGTGACGCAGCAGATAGGTTGCCGACATCAGGATGCCGGGAGTGCAGTAGCCGCACTGCAGGCCGTGGTGCTCGTTGAAGGCCTTCTGGAGCGTCGTCAGCTCCCCGTCCGCGGCGAGACCCTCCACCGTCTCGATCTCTGCGCCGTCGGCCTGCACGGCGAGCATCATGCAGCTCTTGATGAGCTTGCCGTCACAGATGATCGTGCAAGCGCCGCAGTTCCCGGTGTCGCAGCCGATGTGGGTGCCGCGCAGACCCAGCGTGTCGCGGAGCAAGTGCACGAGCAACTGCCGTGCCAGCACGGTGCGCTCGTAGCGCTCGCCGTTGATCGTGACCTCCACCGCGTGCGCCGTTCCCGAGTCGCTCATCGTGATGCCCCCCTCGCGATTGCCTCGTCGACTGCCCGCCGGGCGACGACGCGCGCCATCCGGCGCCGGTAATCGGCGCTCCCGTGGGCATCACTCGCGGGCTCGATGTCGTCGCCGATCGCCTCGCTTGCGGCCGCGACCGCCTCGGCCGTCGCGGCCGCGCCCCGCAGCCGTCCCTCCATGCCGGTGTGCCTGATCGGCCGCGGGCCCACGACGGAGAGCACGACACGCGAATCCTCGATGGTCCCGTTGGCACGTACGTAGGCTGACGCTCGCACGATCGCCTTCGAGTCTGCGGCGACCGCGAGCGACTGGTAACCGACGCCGGCGCCGGGCGCAATCGCCGGAATTGTGATGCTGCGCAGGATCTCGCCCTGCTGGACCGCGGTCGAGAAGAAGGCGAAGAAGAACTCTTCTGCCGCGACCTGGCGGATCCCTGACGCGCTCTGGATGTTCATCGTCGCGCCGAGCGCGATCAGCAGCGGTGGCAGGTTGTTGGTCGGGTCGCCCAGGCAACAGTTGCCGCCGATCGTGCCCCGGTTGCGAATCTGCTGGTCCTCGATGTGACCGGCGACATCGGCGAGCACCATGTGCCCCTGGCGGACGTCGGCCGACCGATCGAGCTCGTCGTAGGTGACGCATGCGCCGACTGCGAGCGAGCCATCGGCGCCCCGCTCGATCGTTCCCAGTTCCGGCAGGCGACTGATATCGACCAGCACCTCGACGCTCGCGACGCGGTTCTTCAAGACGTTCAGCAGGCTCTGTCCGCCCGCCAGCACCGCGGCGCCGTCAACGGCGCCCAGCGCGCGGAGGGCCTCATCGACCGACTCCGGGCGGACGTACTCGACGGATTCCAACAGCATGCCTCTCCTTTGCCCTGCATGTCGGTGTCAGACGCGGCGGGAAGCCGCCGGGCGCTGCCGACCGCGCTCGCGCGGGTGGTCCCGACCGTATCGCTTGCCCAGACCGGACACAAGGCCCCTGTCGGTTCCGGCGCGAATGCGCGAAGGCGTTTTCGCGGTGTCGCGCTGGACGAAGAGCGTCCGCCGCAAGCCCGACGCAGCGGCAGGAGCCCGCATACGAGCCGCATCCGCCGACACTGCGCGCTCATGGTAAGGAAGGGGTCAACGGTTCGAGTCCGTTGGAGGGCTTGGGTTGTCTTGCCTGCTCAGACACTGTTTTCGTCGGTGACGGTTGGGGGTTGATGGTCGCGTGGGCGTCCACCGGGCGCCCACCGGCGTCCACAGCTCGCGTTCGGCGAGCAGGTGTGGTGCGGCTTGGGCGACGAGAGGCGGACGTCGACGTCCTTGGCCAGGCTACGTGTGGTGGCCGACGACCGGACGGCGCAGAGCCGCGCGGGTTGTCCAGCGTGAGGCGCGGTGATGAATCCAGTGTTCGCGGGCGGGGAGCGGGCGAGCGATCGCGGGACCGGGCGGCCGGACGCGGTAGAAGCGCTGCTTGCCGAGCTCGACGAGCACGAGGTAGATCAGGATCATCGCTGCGAGCGCACCGAGGAAGCCGGCGGGCAGCGCGGTGAAGCCGAGGACGTGAGCGAGGGGGGAGAAGGGCAGCACGATGCCGATCGCCACGCAGATCAGGGTGGCCAGGGCGAGTGGCGTGCTGGATCTGCTGCGGAAGAACGGGACGCGGCGCGTGCGGATCGCGAAGATGATCAGGCTTTGCGTTGCGAGGGACTCGACGAACCAGCCCGATCGGAACAGTGGCGCGTGGGCGTTGAAGACCCAGATCATGATCCCGAAGGTGGCGAAGTCGAAGATAGAGCTGATCGGGCCGAAGAAGATCATGAAGCGGCGAATGAACCCGGTGTCCCAATGCGCTGGCCGCTGGAGCTGCTCCTCGTCAACGTTGTCGGTCGGGATCGTCATCTCGCTGGCGTCGTAGAGCAGGTTGTTGAGCAGGATCTGCGTCGGGAGCATCGGCAGGAAGCTCAGGAACAGCGAGGCGCCGCCGGCGCTGAACATGTTCCCGAAGTTCGACGAAGTACCCATCAGGACGTACTTGATGGTGTTGGCAAAGATCCGCCGCCCCTCGACGATCCCGGTCGCGAGGATCTCGAGGTCCTTGTCGAGCAGCACGATGTCGGCGGCATCCTTGGCCACATCCGTCGCCGTCTGCACCGAGATCCCGACGTCGGCGTCGTGCAGGGCGACGGCATCGTTGACGCCATCGCCGAGGAACCCGACCGTCGAGCCCAGTGAACGCTGGGCCTTGATGATCCGCGACTTCTGCTCCGGGGTGACGCGCGCGAAGATCGTCGCGTGCGGCAGCGCGGCCGCAAGCTGCGCGTCGTCGAGTTGATCGAGTTGGGCGCCGGTGAGGGTCCCGTCGACGGCCAGGCCGATGTCTGCGCAGACCTTCTGTGCGACGCGGTCGTTGTCGCCCGTGATGACCTTCACCTGCACATCGAGGCGCTTGAGACGGTCGAGCGCCTCGTGGGCGTCGGCCTTCGGGCGATCGACGAAGGCGAGGAAACCAGTGAGGTCCAGGTCGCGCTCATCCTCGGCGCTCAGTGTCGTGCTCTCCTCGGCGGTGCGCGTCGCGACCGCGATCACGCGGCTCCCGGCGGCGAACTGGCGATCGAGCACGGCCTGCGCTCCGGGAAGGACGCTCGTGCAGCGGGCGAGAACCGTCTCGGGCACGCCCTTGACGATCACCTGCCGCCTCCCGTCCTCCTCGATCAGGACCGATGCCAGGCGCCGCTGGTAGTCGAACGGAACGGCGGCCAGGCGCCGAGCGCGCGCGGTGCCGGCGGCGCTGGCGCCCGGCGCCTCCCAGAGCGCCTGATCGAGCTGATTGCCGCCGATCACGTGCCCGTTGGAGAAGGTGGCGTCGTTGCAGAGAAGCCCGGCGCGCAGGACCACATCCGATGGCTGACCGTCGGCGTCCAGCGCGGCGGCGAACGTGATGCTGCCCTCGGTCAGCGTGCCGGTCTTGTCGGTGAACAGCACGACGATGTTCCCGAGGTCCTCGATGCTCACCAGTCGCTTGACCACCACCTTGCGCTCAGCCAACCGCTTGGCGCCGGTCGAGAGACTGATCGTGACGATCGCCGGCAGCAGCTGGGGAGTGAGCCCGACCGCGATCGCCAGGGCAAAGAGCACGGACCCCAGCAGCGAGCGGCCGAGCACGACGTTGAGCACCAGGATCGAGCTGGCCAGCACGATGGTCACCCGGACGAGCAGCAGCGAGAAGTCACGCAGCCCGCGCTGGAAAGCGGTCTGCGGCTGGCGTTCTCCGAGCCGCAGAGCGATCGCACCGAACTCTGTCCGACCGCCGGTGCACACGACAACCCCCAGCCCGCTTCCCTCGCGCACGACCGTGCCCATGAACGCACACGACGCGAGGTCAAGCGAGGACTCCGGCGCCGTCACCGGATCGCTTCGCTTCTCCGCGGCCTGCGACTCTCCCGTGAGCACGGCCTCATCGCACTCCAGGCCCTCGGCATGCAACAGGCGCAGATCCGCCGCCACGACATCGCCGACTGCCAATTGCACGACATCGCCCGGCACGAGCTCGGTGACATCGACCGCCACCGGCGCGCCGTCGCGCATCGCGAGCGCCGTGTGACGCAGCTGGGAGTGCAGCGCCTCGACCGCCAGTTCCGAGCGGTACTCGTTGAAGAACCCGAGCCCGACGCTCAGAACGATGATCAGCAGGATGATCGCGGCGCTCGTGCGCTCGCCCACGGCAAACGACGTCAGCGCCGCGGCCACGAGCAGGATCAACAGCGGATTTCGCAACTGACGCGCCAACACCGCGAACGGGCGCGCGCCATGGCTGCGCAGCGCGTTCGAGCCGACCTCGCCCAGCCGCGCCCGCGCCTCGTCCTGCGACAGCCCGGCGGCAGTGGTCTTCAGGCGCCCAAGGACATCATCCGCCGAGAGCGCCGCGGCCGCGACGAGCGCCAGCGACCTCCAATCCGCCCCCGTCGACGGCACGCGGGCCTCATCGACGGTGGCCATCAGCCCATCGTCGCACGACAGGTCCGTCGGCGCGGGCTGCTCGGGGAGCGGGTCGGTTGTCCGACCCGGACACGCGTCACGCGTGACGAGCCTCGCCACCCGTCAGTGCAGCGCGCGAGCGCGCCGCAAGGCGCAGGGTGTTGCAGGGGCGCTCGCTGCCGGAGGTTGGGCGTTGACGATCATGCGCACTCTCATCGCCCGATCGTCGGTTGTCCATTGCCGTGCGCCGTCCGCAGAAAGGGCCGTTTCCCGGACGGTCCCATATACCCGAGCGCCTGATGCCCCGAGGTGCAAGACTTCCGCTCGGGACGATGGAGAGGCGACAGGTCAATCCGTGGGCGTGGCAGGACAAGCTCGGGTTCTCCCAGGCGTGGAGGCTCGATCGTCCGCAGACCGTGATCCTGATGGCCGGTCAGGCCTCTGTCGGAGCAGACGGAAACCTTGTCGGCGAGAGCGATTTCGAGGCGCAGGTGCGCCAGATCTTCGCAAACCTGCGCACTGTTCTCGAGGACGCGGGAGCCGGGCTCGACGCCATCTACAAGCTCGTCGTGTACCTCACGGACATCCGCAACCTGCCGGTGTACGAGCGCATCGTGGCTGACACCCTTCCGGGGGCGAAGCCGTGCGGAACCGCGCTCGAGGTGCGCGCGCTCGCAGACCCCGGGATGCTGGTCGAGGTCGATGCGACGGCAGCCCTCTAGCCGCCGCATCGGGCGGTGCGCTGACGGCGGCCGCGATCGTCGTCGGGCTGATCGGAGATGACGGCCAGAGGCGCCGCCGCAGTCGCCAGCGGAGCCGAGCTTCCGATCGCGGACTTCGCCGGCGGCGAGCTCATCAGCCGGGTCATTGGCATGGAGGCGGACAGCATCGCCGAATCGCCGCTGCCCGCGTCCGGATGGGCTCACCGTCACACCTTTTACGAGATCGCGTACATCACCGGCGGCAGCGGCACGCACGTCATCGACTGCCGGTCCTACCCGCTGCGGCCGGCCTCGCTGTACTTCCTGCGCCCGGACCAGGTTCACGTCTGGGATTACAAACTCCCTCCGAGCGGATATGTGCTCGCGTTCTCCGAGGACTTCCTGCTCTCGCACCCCCACCGCGAGGACATCGCGCGCAACGCGGCGATGTTCAACGATCTCACCGCGGCCGCGCAGCTGTGCCTGTCGGCGGCGCAGGCGCGCGCAATTTTGCCGATCATCAGGGAGATCGTGCGTGAGTCGCATTCCGCGAAGCCGGAATATCGATCGGTCATGCAGGCATACCTACACGTCCTGCTCGCACGCGCGTGGCGCCTGCTGCCGGTCGGCGGCTTCAACGGTGCCACGCAGAACCGGTCGGCCCTCCTGACCCGTCAATTCATCGATCTGGTCACGCACCGCGACAGGCCGTTCCAGACCGTCCGCGGATACAGCGACTGGCTCGGCGTCACACCAAGCCATCTCGCGGAGACCGTGAAGGCCGCCACCGGCCGGACGCCCGGGCAGATGATTCGCAGCGCGCAGACCGTCGAGGCCAAGCGGCTGCTGCTGCATACCGACAAGAACGTTGCGCAGATCGCCTATGAGCTCGGCTTCAAGGACACCGCGTACTTCGGACGCTTCTTCAAACGCGAGGCTGGGGTGACGCCCGGTGAGTTTCGCAAGCGCGCGCGCGCCGCCGCCGCCGCGGAGCCGCACAGCACGCTCGGGGTAAGCGGCCCGTCACCGTCATGAGCTTGGGCGGCTGACCCCAGCCGCGCCTCGCACCTGCCGCGCGCGGTCAGCGCCGCGACGGCAGGTGCGCTGAAGTCCGCGGTGGATCGCCGCGTGCGCTCGTGGGTGGGTCAGGTCGCGACTGCCTCGAGAGGCGTCGCGTAGCCCATCGTCTGGTACTGCCCGCTTACGCAGATCGCAGCCAGCCCGCAGGGCCGCGTAACGCTCTTCACGGTCAGAGGGCAATGCTTCATGCCCGCCGGGATGAAGATCCCGCACGTCGAGTCGACGATGTGCATCTCGTCCTCCAGCCCCACCTCGAATACCGCACCGAGGTCGAGGGTGTTCTCGGGATCGAACCCCTGGAAGAACAGGACCTCGTCATACGGATGATCGTGTGCGACGACATACGGGTTCCTCGGCGGGATAGCGCTGATGATGCCCCACGTGATGTGCAGCGGCGCGCCGGGGACCTGCGCGGCGCTCATGAACGTTTCGGTTTCGGTGACACCAGGGTTGCCGCCGTCGCCCGGCGCCTCATTCGGAAGATCCTCGTAGAGAGGCTTGCGGATGATGTATTTGTCGAACCTTCCCATTGTCAAGTCACGCTCCTTTCGATCCAACCGCGCTTATCCGGCAACGGCTGCGCACGCGCCAAGCGCTCCGGTTGGCGACGATAGCGGCGGCCGCTTCGGGCAGTCGAGGGACTTTCGCGGGAGGATGCTGCACTCATCGCGGATTGGCCGCGCCGCCCTCGCCCGGACACGTTTGGCGAGTCGTAGCATGGCCGAGGTACCAACA
>Ga0307372_10009763_pt1 | contig 13143 bp, 13 predicted proteins | sample OX1MG_FD_202533 | JGI IMG/M metagenome (GOLD analysis project Ga0307372, IMG submission 202533) | Soil microbial communities from Risofladan, Vaasa, Finland - OX-1 | ecosystem: Environmental > Terrestrial > Soil > Coastal area > Acid sulfate soil | place: Finland: Risofladan, Vaasa | collected...
GAGGGTGACGAGCACGACCTGCGGGACGCCGCCGTACACGCGTAGCTGCGAGAAGATCGACACCTGGGCGATCGCCGCGACGAAGAGCAGCGCCGCGGCCTTGAAGCCATCGGCGATGGTCACGGTTTCGCGCGCGGGTGCTTGGGGACGAGCGCGGCGACGGCGTCGATCGAGTCGAGGTTGGCGAGCGGCTGCACCTGCACGGTGAGGAAGCTCGCGATGTCGCTCGTCCCGACCGCGACGACGCGTCCGATCGGGATGCCGTACGGGTACTCGTCCGGATACCTGCGGTCGACGGTGCCGCGCGTGATGATCCAGTCGCCCTTGTTCACGACCTGATCCTTCGACACGCGGTCGAGGATGAGCGTGCCGCCCTGCCCGTGCCGGATGAGACCGCTCACGTGCGTCTTCAGGTCACGCGCCGGCACGGCACTGTCGGGATCGGTGAGGAGCGTCACGACGGAGGTCGTGTGGCCGAGCTGCGTCACCTTGCCGACGAGCCCGTCGGCGCTGACGACGGGTGTGTTCAGACGGATGCCCTGGTTCGACCCGGCGTCGATGACGATCTGCTGCGTGAACGATCCGGACGGGAACGAGATGACGGACGTGTTCACGGCGCGGAAGTCCTGTGGATAGGTCGGGCCTTCCTCGAACTGGAGCAGCTTCTTGAGGTCGTTGTTCTGCTGGACGGCCGAGGCGTTCAACAGCGCCTGCCCACGGTAGTCGCGCACCATCTGCTCGAGCTTCGCGTTGCGCGACTTCGCGCGCGCCAGGCTGTCGACGTAGTTGTAGGCGTCGCGGAACGGCCGTGCGACGCGCACCGCGGCGACCTGGAACGGCCGCAACGCGTCGGAGCCGTAGCTCTGGGCGTCGTGGAGGTATCCGGACGTCGGGGAGCGGAAGGAGATGGTCAGCAGCGCGAGCGCGACGATCACGAGCACCGCGAGCACGATGCGCCGGACCAGTGCACTACGCACCCGGGATGGACGCGGGCCGGGATTGGAGCGCTGGAGCGAGGAGCCCAGCACCGCCACGCGTGCGGAGCGGTTCGGAGGCGCCACCGCGCCCTAGGTTACAGCCGTGCCCGGCGCGACGAGGCCCATGTGGGCGACGCCGAGGTCCTAGTAGCGGCGGCCGTTGCGGCCGCGGGCGCGGGCACGGTTCGAGCGGTGGATAGCCTCGAACTCCTCGAGGCTGCGCCCCGAGCCGACCGCCACGCAGGTGAGCGGGCTCTCAGCCAGGTGCACCGGCATCTGGGTCTCGTGGCGCAGCCGCTCGTCGAGCCCGGTGAGGAGCGCACCGCCGCCGGCGAGGACGATGCCGCGATCCATGATGTCCGCGGCCAGCTCCGGCGGCGTTTTGTCCAGCGTCGACTTGATCGCCTCGATGATCTGCGTGACCGGCTCGTCGAGCGCGCGCCGGATCTCCTCCGAGGTGAGGATCACCGTCTTCGGCAGCCCGGTGAGCATGTCGCGTCCGCGCACCTCCGCCTGCAGCTCTTCCTTCTGGTCCCACGCAGAGCCGATCTCGAGCTTGATCTCCTCCGCCGTCTGCTGGCCGATGAGAAGCTTGTAGTCGCGCTTGATGTGATTGATGATCGCATCGTCCATCTCGTCGCCGCCGACGCGCAGCGACTGCGACACGACGATGCCGCCGAGCGAGATGACTGCGACCTCGGTGGTGCCTCCGCCGATGTCGACGATCATGTTCCCGGTCGGCTCGGCGACGGGAAGGCCGGCACCGATCGCAGCCGCCATCGGCTCTTCGATCAGATACGCCTGACGCGCGCCCGCGGAAAGCGTCGCCTCCTCGACGGCGCGCTTCTCGACGCCGGTCACACCGGACGGGACGCACACGACGACGCGCGGATGCGCGAACCGATGCTGATGCACCTTCTGGATGAAGTGCCGCAGCATCTGCTCGGTGACGTCGAAGTCGGCGATGACGCCGTCCTTCAGCGGCCGGATGGCCTGGATCGTGCCCGGCGTACGGCCGAGCATCCGCTTCGCCTCGACGCCGACCGCGTGCACCTCACCGGTGCGGGAGTCGATCGCCACCACGGACGGCTCGGAAAGGACGATCCCGCGCCCGCGCACGTAGACGAGCGTGTTCGCCGTGCCGAGGTCGACCGCCATGTCGCGGCCGCCGAATCCGGTCATCGAGGTGAAGAGTCCCATGGGCGTCCGAGTCTATCTACGCCTGCGAAATGGCATAAAGCCGTGCACCTTTCGTGACAGGTGACGACCTACCTTCACCGCATGAACACGGTGAACCTGATCGGCAACCTCGCCTCCGACGTCGAGCTCCGCGAGGTGGGCGAGGACAAGAAGGTGGCGAGCTTCCTGCTCGCGGTCGGCCGCGGCGCGCGGGATGCGGGCGCCGACTTCGTCGGCGTGTCGGTCTGGGACCGGCAGGCGGAGCTCTGCGCCGAGTACCTGAGCAAGGGCCGGCGGGTCGGCCTCGAGGGCTATCTGCGGAGCCGCGCCTGGGAGGAGGACGGCAAGCGGCGCCGTGTCGTCGAGGTCGTCGCGAAGCGCGTCGAGTTCCTCGGCGGCCCGCCGCGTGACGATGAGGCGCGTAGCGCGGAGGTGATTCCGTTCGAGGCGGCTGCCGCCTCCTAGAGACCTGCGAGGAACTCCTCGATCGCGCGCAGCACGGCTTCCGGACGTTCGCCAATCAGCAGGTGCCCGCAGTCGGCGATCGTGCGCAGCGGCGCGCGCAGTCGCCGTGCGTACTCGATGCCGTCCGCGAGCGGGACCCAGTTGTCGTTCGCACCCCACAGGCAGAGAACCGGACACGTCACACGGTGCAGATCGCGTCGCGGATCGGAGACGACGAGCGCCTTCCCTGCGGTAAGCGTGTCCGTGTGCCGTGTCGGCCCTGCGAGGAAGGCCTCCGCCATCTCGGGATCGAGGCCCGCCGGATCGGCGACACCCCACCATCCGAAGGCGAGGGTGCGGCCGGCGCGCGAGCGCGACACCGTCCGCCGCCGCCGGCCGAGCAGCTTGCCCGGCCGTGCGATGCCGATGAGCGTGACCGTGACCCGCCCGATCCGGCTGGCCGAGGTGATCCCGGCGGCCGCGGCGAGGACGACGCCCGTGACGGCCTCCGGCCGCAGCGCTGCCGCGCGGAGCGCCACGAGGCCGCCGAGCGAGTGACCGACCCATGGGGCCGGCAGAGCACCCTCCGCCTCCGCGACGGCCAGCACCGCCTCGGCGAAGGGGTCGAGCGAGTCCGCCCGCCCGAGCGGTCCGGAGCCGCCGTGGCCGGGCAACTCGGGCACGACCACCCGCCGCCCGGCGGCGAGGGCGGGCGCGATCAGCCGCCAGTTCGCGGCCCCTCCGCCGAGGCCGTGGACGAGGACGAGCGGAGGCCCGTCGCCGCCCACGAGGTAGCGGATCCGCGCCCCTTCGTAGTCCAGAATGCGCTCGTCGAATCCCTCGATATCTGGTTTGCCATCCGTCGGCATGGGGGCATATTCTGTGCTCAATGGATGTCTTTCTGGGACGGGCCGAGTGAAGCCCGTCACGTCGACAAGCAAGGGTCACGCAAAACCCGTCTGAGCGCTAGGCGCCGGCGGGTTTTTTCGTGCCCAGGGAAGGAGCAGGCCGAATGGCGAATCACCTCACGCCCGAAGAGCTGTCGGAAGAGTTGAAGATCGACCGGCAGGAGGTGATCAGGCTCTGCATGCAGGAAGGCGTGCCGATCTACCAGGGCAAGATCGACAAGCATCTCTTCCAGGCGCAACTCGAGGCGCTCGGAGCGTTCCCGAAGGCGAGCTAGGACACTTTTCGCGCAGGCGCTTTTCGGCGAGAGCCGCCCGACGGGGCGGCCTTCGTCTTTTCGGGCGCCTTTCCATCTCCGCGGCGCTGCTGCACGTCGACGACGCTCTGCCGTAGCGCCTCCATGAGGTCGATGACCGGTGCTTCGGGCGCAGGCTCCGGCCGCGTGATCTCCTGGCCGGCGAGCTTCGCGTCGAGCATCGCCTTCAGGTCGCGCCGGTACTCGTTCTCGAAGTCGGCTGCATCCCACTCACCGACGAGGCTCTCGATCACCTGGCCCGCCAGCGCGAGCTCGGCCTTCTTCACCTCGGTCGCCTCTACCGCCTCTTCGATCTCCGCCTTCGAGCGGACGTCGTCGGCGAAGAAGAGCGTCTCGAGCGCCAGCGAGTCGCCCTGCGGACGGATGAGGCAAAGGTTCTCCTTGCCCCACAGCACGAACTTCCCGACCGCTGCCATCCCCGACTCCTCCATCGCGCGCAGGAGGAGGACGTACGGACGCCGCTGCGCTTCCGAGGCCGCCGGCGCGAGGTAGTACGTCCGGTCGAAGTAGACGGGGTCGACGTCCTGGAGCTTGACGAAGCGGAGGATCTCGATCGACTGCGAGCGCTGGAGCGCAACGGCCTCGAGATCGGACTCCTCGACGATGACGAACTCGCCCTTGGCGACCTCCCAGCCCTTGACCAGCTCGTCCGCCTCGACGTCGCGCTCGTGGAACGGGCACCACCGCTTCTGCTTGATCGGCGTGCCGCATTCCCGGTGCAGCGTCCGGAAGGAGACGTCGTCCCGCTGGGTCGCCAGCGCGAGACCGATGGGGATGTTGACCAGCCCGAAGCTGATCGATCCGTTCCAGATCGTCCTCATGGGATCAACCGAATTCTAGTCAAGTGGCAGATCTCCTTTGGCTTACGATGAGGCCGTGCCGCCCGAAACTCGCACTGCGCCTGCCCTCTGGCGCTACGTGCAGGAGCAGCACCACTCGATGCCCGCGTACCTCGAGGAACATCCGGACGGCTGGCGCGATGTCTCCTGGGAGGAGGCCGGCCGCCGGGTCGACGCTCTGGCGCGGGGGCTCCTCGCCCGTGGAGTCCGCCGCGGGGACGCGGTCGCCGTCCTCGCCCGGACGCGCCTCGAGTGGATCCTCCTCGATTGGGCGATCATGTCCATCGGCGCCGTCGTCGTCGGGCTGTATCCGACGAACACGGCGAGCGAGTGCGGGTACATCCTCGGCCACTCCGAAGCGGTGCTCGCCTTCGTCGAGAACGACGAGCAGGCCGCCAAGCTGGCCCCGGTCTACGACGGGCCGGTCGTGCGCTTCGACGAGCTCGACGCGCTCGAAGCGAGCGCCGGAGGGGTCGAGCCGGAGCCGGTCGGCGAAGAGGATCTCGCGACGCTCATCTACACGTCCGGGACGACCGGCCCGCCGAAGGGCTGCATGCTCACCCACAAGAATCTCGTCACGGCGGCGATGGGCGTGCGAAACGAGCTCCAGGACGAGACCGACGTCGTCCTGCTGTTCCTGCCGATGGCGCACAGCTTCGCGCGCATCGTCCACCAGGGCGCCGCTTACCACGGCTCCACGCTCGTGCTCGTGTCCGACGTTGCTCGGCTGTCCGAAGCGCTCGCGCGCACGCGGCCGACCATCCTCCCTGCCGTCCCGCGTGTCTACGAGAAGATCCATGCGAACGTCGTCGGCGAGATCGAACGGTCGAGCCCGGTCAAGCGCGCGATCGGCCGCTGGGCGCTCCGCGTCGGCGCGACCAACAGGCCGGCGAGCGTGCCGGGACGGATCGCGGACGCGCTCGTGTTCAAGAAGATCCGCGACCGCCTCGGCGGACGCATCCGCATCGGCATCTCCGGCGCGGCGCCGCTCGGTATCGACGTCCTGGAGTTCTTCCGGTCGCTGAACATGCTCGTGATCGAGGGCTACGGGCTGACCGAGACGTCGAGCTCGCTGAGCGTCAACGACCCCGATGACTATCGCTTCGGCACCGTCGGCCGAGTCGTCGACGGCTCCGAGGTGAAGCTGGACGAGGACGGCGAGATCCTCGTGCGCAGCGACAGCGTCTTCAAGGGCTACTTCAAGGATCCCGAAGCCACTGCGGCCGCCTTCACCGAGGACGGCTTCTTTCGCACCGGCGACGTCGGCGAGATCGACGCCGACGGCTTCGTGAAGATCACCGATCGCAAGAAGGACATCATCATCACCGCGGGCGGCAAGAACATCGCGCCGCAGAATCTCGAGAACGCGCTCAAGGCGTCGCGCTTCATCTCGCAGGCGCTCGTGGTCGGCGACCGGCGCCCGTACGTGACCGCGCTCGTCACCCTCGACTCGGACGAGGTCAACGGATCGGGGCGCGACCCGGAGCTGCTCGTGCAGGAGGTCGTCGACAGCGTCAACCACGATCGCGTCCGCGTCGAACAGATCAAGCGGTTCACCATCCTGCCGCGGGACTTCTCGCAGGAAGCCGGCGAGCTCACGCCGACGCTGAAGCTCCGCCGCCGCGTCGTGCACGAGCATTTCGGCGACGAGATCGAAGCGCTCTACAGCTAGCCGGAGGTAATCCGGCGAGCGCCGTCGTACGTCGCGGCGTACCAGCCCTCCGAGAGGCTGTCGATCCGGACGACGTCACCGGTGTGCGGAGAGTGGATGAACTCGCCTCCGCCGATGTAGATCCCGACGTGGCCGAGCCCGTCGAAGAAGACGAGGTCGCCGGGCTGGAGGTCGCTGTACGCGACCGGCACGCCCATGCCCCACTGCGCGCCGGTGTAGTGCGGGAGCGACACGCCGACCTGCGCGTACACGTACATGACGAAGCCGGAGCAGTCGAAGCCGCTCGGGCTCGCGCCGCCCCAAACGTACGGCACACCGAGATATTGCATCGCGATCCCAACGACGCCCGAGTACTGCGTCGGCGGAGGCGCGAGCCCGGTACTGAGATCGAGCACGGGGGTCTGCCCCGGCGGCTGGTAGGTGGCCAGCCGCTGCTGCGCTTGCCGCTCGAGTGCGAGCTGCCGCGCGTGCTGCATCGCGACGAGATGCGCGATCTCGCCCTTGATCGAGTTGTACAGCCGTTGCTGACGGCCGAGCTGCGACGCGATTCGGGTCTTCGCGGCCGCGCGCTGGCGCACGAGCGCAGTCTGAGCGCGACGATCGTGCACGAGCGTGTGCTGGCGGACGGTCACCTCACGCTTGAACGAGACCACCTGGTGCACGACTGCGACATCCTGCGTCGACAGCGACTGGACGGACTCGATGCGGTTGACGAGATCGTCGATGCTCGTCGCGCCGAGGACCACTGCGAGCGCCGACTGGTTGTCGCGCGTCGTGTAGATCGAGACGAGCCGCTGCGACAGATCCTTCTGTGCGATGACGAGGTTCGAGCGCGCAACGTGCAGCCCGATGCGATTGATCGCAAGGCTGTGCTCGATCGCGTGGAGCTTGACGTTCGCGGAGTCGTAGCTGTTGCGTGCGCGCTCGAGGTTCGAGTCGAGCTGCTGGATCTGCAGCATCACCTGCTGCGCCTGCGCCTGCTTTGCGCTGATCGACGGGTCGGCGGTGGCCACACCGGCCGCGATGCACGCCGCGGCGAGGGCGAGGGCGAGGACCGGAGCCTGTCGCTTCAGTGTCTGGATGACGTTTCCCGACGTTCACCCGGCACGTCCGCACCGGGCCTCCCACACGTCACAAGGTCGGGACGCTACCAGGGCTTTCGGATGCTGGCAACCGGTAAAAGGCGCGAAAGTTGCCGCAAATTGCCACTAGCCCCACACCAGGATCCGGCAAAAGACCCTGCACAAACTGGACGAAATCACCGGATTCGTATGGTACGGTCCCGCCCTCGTGAGCGCCCGAAGGACACGATCCGCGGCGCTGCTCGCCGGCGTCTCCGCCGTGCTCGTCTTCGCCGCCGGCTCGCCTGCGGCCGCCGGCCCCGGGTCGCACGTGAGCAGCCTGCAGGCGCAGGAGAACACACTCGCAGGACGAGTCCACAGCGCGTCGCTCGATCTCTACGCGCTCGACTCGAATCTCGCTGTCGCGCAATCGAAGTTGACGAGCCTCCGTGCCGAGGCCTCGCGTCTTCGCCTCCAGCAGGTGCAACTCGCACAACAGATCACCGCGACACAACGCACGCTCACAATCTCGCAGCAGCATCTCGGCGAGAACCTTCGTCTGATGTACGAGCAAGGCGACACCGACCCCGTCGCCGTCATTCTCGGCGCAGAGTCGCTCGACGCCGCGGTGTCGACGCTCGACGGGCTGAAGCGCGTTACCGACCAGAGCAGCGGGTTCGTGGTCGCGTCTGCCCTGGCGAAACACCGACTGCAGATGCTGCGTGCAGCACTGTCAACGCATCGCGCACGCATCGCAAGCGCGGTCCGCGCTGCCGCCGGCACGACGAGAACGCTCGCATCGGCACGCGCCGACAGACTCTCCTTCATCTCCGGCCTGCGCGCGCAGCAGCAGTTGAAGGCTTCTCAGATTCAACAGCTCGAAGCGTCTGTGCAGCGCGCAGAGGCCAAGTCGACGACGCTGACCGCGGCGGTGGCCGCGAGCGGGCCGGTGCCCGCGGTCGTCGGTGATCCGAGCCCTGCTCCGGCGTCCGCCCAGAGCAGCGGCGGCCGCACGCTCGTCGTGTCCGCCACGGGCTATTCGCTTCCCGGCCACACCGCAACAGGGCTCCCCGTCGGTTGGGGCATCGTCGCCGTCGATCCCACGGTCATCCCGCTCGGCACGCGCATGACCGTCCCGGGCTACGGCGAGGCCGTAGCGGCCGACGTCGGCAGCGGCGTCCGCGGCGCAAGCATTGATCTCTGGTTCCCCACCGTCGCCCAGGCGTTCGCCTGGGGGCGGCGGACGGTCACCATCACCCTGCACTAGACTTGGCCGCGTAAGGGGGGTGTGAAGACCTGACAGAGCCGCTTTCGGCCAGCGATGAGCGGGGCCTCGAGACGCTTCGCGTCTTGATCGTCGACGACCATGACCTCTTCCGCACGGGCCTCCGCAACCTGCTCGAGGACCAGGGCGTCCAGGTCTCCGGCGAAGCCGCGTCGGGAACGGAGGCGGTCCGATCCGTCCGGGAGTTCGCTCCCGACGTCGTCGTCATGGATCTCAACATGCCCGGCATGGGCGGCGTCGAGGCGACGCGGCACATCGCGGCGATCGCTCCGCTCACGCGCGTCGTCGTGCTGACCATCTCCGACGAGGACGCCGACGTGCTGGACGCGATCCTCGCCGGCGCGTGCGGGTACCTGTTGAAGGACGCGTCGATCGACGAGTTGCTGGCCGGCATCCGCGCCGCGTCGCGCGGCGAGTCGCTGATCTCCCCCGGCATCGCCGCGAAGGTTCTGCAGCGTGTGCGCGCGACGAGCGCGCAGCCGGAGATCGCAGACGCGATCCGGTCCGAGCTGTCCGACCGCGAGATCGAGGTGCTGAAGCTGATCGCGAACGGCAAGGACAACGCCGTCATCGCCGCCGATCTGCACATCAGCCCGAAGACGGTGAAGAACCACATCTCCAACATCCTCATGAAGCTGCAGATCGACAACCGCATTCAGGCGGCGGTCTACGCCGTGCGGAGCGGGATTGTCTAGACGAGGCGCCGCTTGCCGGCGCCGACCTCAGGAGGCGCGGCTTCGCCGCATGTCCGTCTGCTCTGCCTACTCCAACGCTTGAGACTGGGCGACCGCTCTAAGACGCGTGCCGCAGCGCGCGCGTGCGCGCCTGCAACCGCCGCAGCAGCGTCCGCAAACGTCCGAGCTCGACATCAGCGCGCGTCAGCCGCCGGCCGAGCGCGACGATCTCCTCCGTGATGTGCTTCCCGACGGGCTCCTCCACCATCCGCGCCACCTCACCGATCCTGCGCTCGATGCGCGAGCGCTCGGCTTCGAGGGCGAGCGCCTCCGCGTAGCCGTCGGTCAGGGTCTCCTCCATGCTCTCGAGCGTCGGCGCAGCCGACCCGCTCGCAGGGGCTTCGAGCAGCTCTTCGATCCGCTGCAGCACGGCATCGTCGTTTCCGCCCACGCCCCTCGATTATCGAGGCCCTTTCTCCGGGCCGACAGGGCCTGCCGACCTATCTTCGCCGTCCGTACGACCCATCGCCCTTGACGACCCGCGTACCGACCCAAACAATGAAACGGCACGTGCTCGCCCGCGCCGTCGCCGCCCTTGGGGTCGTTTCCGCCGTCCTCGCCGCTCCGGGCGGCGCTGCGAACGGCTTGCTGCCGTCCCTCCTCTCCCGAGCGCTGAACGCGCCGTTCGTCGACTTCGCCACCTCAGGCGCCGTCGTGGTCGACCTCTCCACCGGCCGAGTCGTCTTCGCACACAACGCGACGCTGCCCCTCCGGCCTGCCTCGAACGAAAAGCTCGCGGTCACCTATGCGGCGCTGACCGCGCTCGGCCCCGCCTTCCGGATCGAGACGGACGTGCTCGGAGAAGGCGAGCAGGACCGATCGGCGTGGCACGGCAACCTCGTCCTCAAGGGCTACGGCGATCCGACGCTCTCGTCGCGGGACCTCGGGGCGCTCGCGCGTCAGGTGCGCGCGGACGGCATCACCACCGTCAGCGGCGAGGTGCTCGGCGACGAGACGTGGTTCGATGCGCACCGCACGGCGCCAGGCTGGAAGGCGGCCTTCTACATCAACGAGTCGCCGCCACTGTCGGCGCTCATCGTCGACCGCGGCGCCGTCGGACGATTCACGTCGCACAACCCGGCACTCTCGGCCGCGCAGACGTTCACGAAGCTCCTTCGCCGCGCGGGCGTGACAGTCGCCGGCGGCGCCACGCTCGGCGCCGCGGACGATGCCGGCGTCGAGCTCGCATCCGTCGACTCGCCGACGCTGGCCGCGATGGTCCACTGGATGGACAAGGTGAGCGACAACTTCACCGCGGAGATGCTCACGAAGGAGCTCGGCGCGGTGCAGGCCGGCGCAGGGACAACCGCGGCCGGCATCGGCGTCGTCCGCGCGCAGCTCGCGGCTGCCGGCATATCGCTCGACGGCGTGCGCATGGTCGACGGGTCGGGCCTTTCACTGCTCGACCGGATGACGGCGTCGACGCTCGTCGCGCTCCTCCGTCTGATGTGGAGCGATCCCTCGATGCATCAGGAGCTGCTCGCGTCGCTCCCCGTCGCCGGCCGGAGCGGAACATTGCACGACCGCATGCGCCACACCGTCGCCGTCGGCGTCGTGCGCGCGAAGACGGGGACGACGGACAACTCGACCGCCCTATCCGGCTTCGTCGGCGACAGCTATGTGTTCTCGGTCCTCGTCAACGGCGAACCGGTCTCCTGGACGGCGTCTCGCGACGCCGAAGACCGGTTCGCAGTCGCGCTAGCCGCGCAGCAGCTCCACTAGGTCGCCCTCCGAGAGAATCGCCACGCCGGCCTTCTCCGCCTTCGTGAGCTTCGACTTGCCCGGGTCCTCGCCGACGACCAGGCCGGTCGTCTTCGTGGAGACGGAGTCGGACACCTTCGCGCCGCGCGCTTCGAGCGCCGCCTCGGCCTCCTCGCGCGTGAAGCCCTCGAGCGTGCCGGTGACGACGTAGCGCTTGCCGGTGAGCGGCCCCTCGACCGGCCGCTCTTCCTCGCCCGCCTCGAAGCGCAGCCCCAGGTCGCGCAGGTCCTCGACCAGCCGGCGGTTGTCGTCGTCGCGGAACCACTCCGCGATCGCCTCCGCGCGCTCCGGGCCGATGCCCTCCGCCTCGACCAGCTCCTCCTGCGTCGCGTTCATCAACGCGTCCACGGTGCCGAAGTGGCGCGCGAGCGTCTGCCCCGTCACCCACCCGACGTCGGGGATGCTCAACCCGAAGAGGACGCGCGAGAACGGAATCGCCTTCGACGCTGCGATCGCGTCGATCGCATGGCCGGCGCTGATCTCCGCGTAGCCGTCGACCTCCATCAGCTCCTCCCGCGTCAACCTGTACAGCTCGGGGACGGAGCGCACGATGCCGAGATCCCACAGCCGGCGTACCGACTGCTCACCGACGCCGTCGATGTCGGCTGCCGCCATCACCCAGTTGATCAGCGCCTCGAGCCCGCGCGACGGGCAGGCCCGATTCGGGCAGCGGTGCATCGCCTCTCCCTCGGGCTTCACCACCTCGGTGCCGCACAGCGGGCAGTGCGTCGGCATGCGGAAACGCTTCGTTCCCTTCCGGTGCCCGCCTGCCGGACCGACGATCTGCGGGATGACGTCGCCCGCGCGCTGGACGATGACGTCGTCGCCCTCGCGGATCTCCTTGCGGTTGATGTCCTCCTCGTTGTGCAGCGTCGCGCGCGAGATGGTGACGCCGCCGACCTCGACCGGCTCGAGCACGGCCCACGGGTTGAGCGCGCCAGTCCGACCGACACGGATGAGGATCTTGTTCAGCCGCGTGACGGCGGTCATCGGTGCCCACTTGAATGCGCGCGCCCAGCGCGGGCGCTCGTGCAGCGAACCGAGGCGGGCCTGCTGGTCGAACGAGTCGACCTTGATGACGATGCCGTCGATCTCGTAGTCGAGCTCGGCACGTCGCAGCTCCCACGCACGCACGCGCTCTCCGATCTCCTCGATCGACTCCGCGCGTTCCGCGAGCGGATTCGTACGGAACCCGTGCGCGCGCAGCCACTGCAGCGTCTCCCAGTGTGTCGTCAACTCGTCGAGACCGTCGCGCCGCCCCGTCCCGTACACCCAGATCGAGAGCGGCCGCTGCGCCGTGATGGACGAGTCCTTCTGCCGGAGCGATCCCGCCGAGGCATTGCGCGGGTTCGGCGCGGTCGGCTTTCCTTCGGCGATGAGCCGCTCGTTGAAGTCTCGGAAGCCGGAGAGCGGCATGTACACCTCGCCGCGGACCTCGACGAGCGGTGGCGCGTCGCCTTGCATCTGCAGCGGGATGGCGCCGATCGTGCGCAGGTTGGGTGTGACGTCCTCGCCCTGCACGCCGTCTCCCCTGGTTGCGCCGCGCACGAAAGCCCCGTTCTCGTACACGAGGTTGATGGCGGAGCCGTCGATCTTCGGCTCCAGCACGTAGGCCACAGGCTCGTCGGTCCCGAGCCGCTTGCGCACGTCGTCGGCCCACTTGGCAATCGCCTCATCGGTGGTCACCTTCTCGAGCGACCCCATCGGCGACAGGTGCCGAACCTTCTGGAACTGCCCCGAGAGCGGGGCCCCGACGCGGTGCGTCGGCGAGTCGGGCGTGACGAGCTCGGGATGCTCCGCCTCGATCGCCGCCAGCTCGTCGAAGAGGACGTCGTAGGCGGCGTCCTCCATGATCGGGTCGTCCTCGACGTGGTAGGCGATGAGGGCGCGATTGAGGAGCTCGCGCAGCTCGGCAGCCCTCGCGGACGCCTCAGACCGCGGCAAGCAGCTCCTCCGCGGTGTCGACGAT
>Ga0307372_10009765_pt1 | contig 13141 bp, 13 predicted proteins | sample OX1MG_FD_202533 | JGI IMG/M metagenome (GOLD analysis project Ga0307372, IMG submission 202533) | Soil microbial communities from Risofladan, Vaasa, Finland - OX-1 | ecosystem: Environmental > Terrestrial > Soil > Coastal area > Acid sulfate soil | place: Finland: Risofladan, Vaasa | collected...
CTCGCAGTTCGTCCTGCCCCATTGGGGCGAGTCGTGAGGCCCTGCCGACCCTAGAGGATCTCAAGAACGCCTCGCCCGAGCGGCTGACGTGGATGAAAGCAGCACTCGAGCGCAAGGCAAAGACACGGGAGCGGCGATAGAGGCACACAAACGGGTGGAAACTATCGGCAGAATGTTGGTGAAAACATTCTTATGCTATTGATTATCGATCTCAAGGTTTAAACCACCGGCTTTAGCCGGTCAGCTTTAGCTGGTGGGTGTTGAGTATATTTGCTGAATTTGTCGGTTTTGCACCATGGCAAATTGCGGTGTTTCCGTATATATTGCAACGGGTTAGGTGCCATAGCCTGCTTTCTTGACATGGTGGGGGTCGTTGGTTCGAATCCAATCGCGCCTACCATTTCAATGACTTACGAGTGATTGAAATGGTGTGGGTGAAAAATGGGTGAAAGTGGGCGTATTCATCCCGGTAATTGTCCTGCGCTCAAACCTGCGCTGACACGCTTCGGAACGGTGCCGGCGTGGTCTTTGATGTACCCCTCCAGGGTCGATTCCTTGGCATGGCCGCTCAGCGCCATGATGTATTCTCGCGAATATCCGGCCTGTTCATACAGCCAACTGCCGAAGCTGCGCAGTTCGTGGAACGTGGGGCGTTCCGCTGGCTTCATGTCGGCATAAGCACCGACTCGATCCCGCAATTTACCGAACTCACGCGTCAGGTATCCAGGCGTGACGGCGAAGGGGTGCGCTTTCGACTTGCGTGCTTCCACCGTCATCCGGGCCGGGCGCCGATGGATTAGATACGGACACGGGATCGGGGATCGGATGCAGTCCTCTACCGCCTTGTACAGCGGTTCGCCCATTTCGATCTCGATGTAAACCGGGTGTTTGTAGTTCCGGGTCTTGTGCTGCAGGATCGTGATCGTCCCAGCGTTCAGATCGACCTTGTTGATGTGGCGATTGAGCAGCACAACATCTCCACGCCGCTGCAGGGAGTACAGTCCGATGCGCATTGAGCGGTTCATCCAGTCCGGCGCCGCATCGAGGATGGCTTTGTACCCCTCCCAGGTGTGACGCTGGCGTACTTTGTCGGCCTCCCCCTTTTCCAGCGTAACGGCCACGGGATTGACCTTGATGTATCCCTGGTGGCCGGCGAACTGAAACAAGTGCAGCAACAGGGCACGGTGCTTGACGTAAGCGTTGTCGGTGAGGCCGTTGAGAAATTCGGCCAGGTCGGCGGTATCGAAATCCTGCACCGTCTTGTCGGGCCACAGGCGTGCGTATTGCTCCAGCTTGTAGTCCTGCTCGGTCAACGTGCTGGTCGCAAGCTTCTTGCGCTTGGGATCATGGCGACGGAACTCGGCAACGAGTGTCGGCAGAACGGGATTGCGCGGCGTGGCAATACAGGTGCGTGGTGCGATCAGCCCTGCGATGCTGGTGCGCTGACTGGCGAAGTAGCCGTTGAGCGCTTCGGCCTTGGCGTAGGCATCTGCGCGGTCTTTGTTGGAGCCGATGACCTTGCGCGTACCGTCGGGAAACACATAGCGGAAGTACGTTACGCCACTGCGGGCGTTGAGTTGGACATTTTTTGGGCGATCTGCGAACCGCCCTGCCCTATTGCGTCCCATGGCTCTCACCGGATCTGTTTCCACTCACGTAGTACCTCATCGGCGCCGGAATTACCAGTGGGCGATTCGGGGCGAATCGGCTGCGCGTGCTCGTCGACGAAGATGAAATAACTTGATCCGACTTTCTCGCCCGCCCACTGACCCGATACGATGGCAGCCCTGATCGTCCGCACCGTCGGCGGACGCCCAATGAAGTTCATGCGGATAAACTCGCTGATCTTCATGCGGTAGAACCTGGGCGCGGGGACTAGCCTCATTTCCGCCCCTGTGCCTCCACCGCCAGCAGCAAGCCCGCGAGGAAGCCTGTGAGGGCCCCGCCCAACAGCAGGCCCGAGAAACGGTCGTGCAGCATGACGGCCACCTGGATGATTGCCGCACCCCAGCACAGGCCGGTCAGGAAGTAGAGGCGCCGGACCGGAAGTCCCCGCTTCACGAGGGGCGCCCGCTAACCGGCCACCAGCACACGCCGCTGCGCCCGGTCTGTTCATCGCGGCGGATGCCGGCGCGGAACACCAGGCCAGCGGATTCAATCTCCGGCAGGCGGCGGGCCAGTTGGTAACGGTCGAGTTCACCGAGACGGGAGAGTTCCAGCGAAGTGCGACCGGGATTGGTCACCACACAGCGCGCTGCGGCCTGCCGCTGGACGGCGGCACGGCCTGAGTCCAATATCTCGCGGGCGGCTTCGTGGCTAGTCACGGGGTCGGTGTTACGGGCTAAACGGGTCATGCCCTCGCCTCCCTGAACAGATCAGCCTGCTGCTGCCAGGCCGGGCGCGGCTGCACCACCGGCTGACCCTGCCCCGCCTCACGTGCCAGCCGCTCACACGCCACCGCGTAGTACGCGGGGTCGATCTCCACACCGATGTAGTGGATACCACGGCGCAGGCAGGCCACGCCCAGGCTGGCCGATCCCATGTAGGGATCGAGTACCGTCATCCCCGGCTGGATGTTGCATTGATCCAGCAGCCAGTCCATCAGCGCCACCGGTTTCTGGTTGGGGTGCAGCTTGCGGCCGCCGCACGACAGGTTTTCTTCACCGCGCCGGCACAGACCGATCCACAGGTGCGAGTACAGCCTTGGCACACCCGGCAGATTGCTCCACGCCATCTCACAGTCCGCCTGATCGTTGGGACGGGTGCCTTCGCGCTTGTCCCAGATGAGCCAGGCGCCAGAGGTCGGCAAGTGATCGGCATAGTAGTTGGCACCCCACAGCACCAGCGGACGCTTCCCTGCCTGGCCCAGCCACGGCTGCGGATCGAACGGCGCATCATCACCGGCAATGGGAGCGAAGTTTTCACCGCGCACATAACCCGTCCACGGATTGTGGGGATCCAGACGCCGGGTGTTGTGGTGCGAGCGGTAGTTGCAGCCATACGGCGGATCGGTGAGCAGGGCGTCGAAGCTCTGCTCCGGCAAATCCCGGCAGTCGCCGAGATAGAGCGTGACGTTTCCAATCTGTTGGGCAGTATCCATCGTCAAAACCTCAAGCAACACTGGTGAGCGACCCACAACAGGTAGGCCGCGTCCTGCTCGGTGGGGTAATTGGCGGGCGGGATCAGGCCCCAGCGCACTTCGGTCTGGCCGATGTAGATGGGGGAGCCGTAGATCGGGTGCGGGTAGATCGGGTCGATCCGGAACTCGGTCTTGAACCACACCGGCGACGGCGTGGACGAGCAAATGGCTTCGGGGCCGATGGTGGCCCACATCAAACCCAGCCGGAACTCGCGGGCCAGGTACTTCGACATCACCAGCGCATCGCTGCCCTGATCGGAGGACTGCGTGTTGGGGTTGCCGGAGAACGGGTAGACCGGCCCCCACGCCCCCGCGCACCAGAACAGCGGATCGAGCGGATACGACACCGACGCCGATACCGCGTCGGCCACGCAGGCCAGCTGCATGATGGGGTTGGCGAACAGCGCCGACTCCGGCGAAAAGATGTCGGCCCAGATATCGTCCTGCCAGGTCGGATCGACTTCGGTCAAGCCCGCCAGATCGAAGGTGCCCTCGTTGTTCAGGCACACACCGTCGAGGTAGCCAAATCCGAGGATCTTGAAGATCGGGTAGACATACCAATGCACCTGGGCACGGTTCTCGCCGTGATGGGTGCTCTGCGAGGAATTGCCGTTGACTGCCCCGAACTCCTGTTGGTAGCTGGACAGCACGTCGTCGCCGTCCAGCGTCAACAGCCGGCCGGGGTGATGCGTCACTTCCGCCACGAACGTCGGCACCCAATAGGTGATGCCGACACCGATCATCGGGATGCCGAAGAAGTGACTGGGACACTCGCACACGGTCGGCTCGTGGATCGTCGGCGGCTGGGATCCGCCGACCGACACGCCGGCGATGGAGATGGGAAAGAGATCCGACGCCCAGTTCGGATCCGCCAACGGATCAAACGTCCGCCCTTGGTCAGTGGCGTGACTGGATTCCTTGCCGCTTGCGCCGCCACTGGAAGCGACGCCAACATCACCACCCGCGCCCGGTGGAATGGTGGCACCGCCGGCATAGGCCACACTCGCTGCCATGCACGTCAGCAAGAGCAACAGCGCCAGACGCGATCTGTTCATGCCGCCGCCCTCAAGATCGACGGCAGGTGATACCAGCGCACCCCGCGGCCTTCGGCGATGGAGCGGGGGTTGTAGGCCACCGGTACGTCGTAGAGGTACAGTCGGCACCGCAGGGCTTCACGCACCAGCGTTGCCTCCAGCGTGTAACCCCCGGGGCGGACGGTGTGCAGGGTGCTGCGCAGCCAGGCGGCTTCCGCCAGATGCACGCCGGTCAGCACGTCAGCGGGTGGACGTCCGTGACGGCGCAGTAGCAGGCGCGCCATGACGTTGGCAAGTCGACTTTTCCAGCCCAGGCCGGCCTGTCGGCGGCCAGACACCAGCGTACAGGTGCTGGCCGCGTCCACCAGCGCCGGCAGTGCGCACAGGCCGTATTCCAGGTCCGCATCCCACAACAGCGCGAAGTGGCCAGTGACGGCGCTCAGGCCGCACCAGACGGCGTGGGCCTTGCCTTGTGACGGCTCGACCTCCACCGCCGTCAGGGTGCAGCCTGGCGGCCAGATCAGGGCCATCTCGCGGACGATCTGTGCGGACTCGTCCGTACAAGCGTCGAGCACGACTACCACCTGCAAGATCCGGTGCAGGCGCGTAGCCTGAATCATCAGATCCGACAGGAAGGTTTTGAGACGGTCCCCCTCGTTGCGGGCGGGGACGATCAGGCTGATAGAGTTGTCGTTCATAACTACTCTAGCAGCCCCGGAAGTTTTTTCCTCCGGGAGGGTGCTCAGTAGGCTTTGGACACGGTTATCCTGGCTGGATCACCGCCACGGCGTTACTCTGTGAACAAGTCGGAATGTCTCTTGGTACGTTCAAAGCGCACGGTGTCGCCGTCGAGTTTGTAGATCAGCAGCCGGCCCAGCTCGATGGTGGCATCGCGGAAACTGCGCCATCGCCCCTTGAGGGGACGGTCCAGGACGGTGGCCGGCAAGGGGGTTCCGTCAATCAGCAGGCTCGTCAATGCCTTGAGCTTGCCCATGCCCCCTGCCCTGCCTCTGAGCCATTTTCACGTCGCGTTTGAACGTACCTTCGTTGCCGGGGTGGCACATCAAATGCCGAGCTTCTAGAACAGGGCTTGTGCATGCGCGACGCGATGCAAGTCCTCGCCACTATCAATGTTGACCAGAGTCTCGGCCGTGAACTTGTTCGGCACGCGCATCGAAGCTGGCAACATCGCCATCGGCATGATCCGCAAACGCGCCGGGGGCTGCTCGATCAGAACTACTTCAAACTGAAAATCAGACAGACCGCAGTCCCAGAAACACCCCTCGCTCTGTTTCCGGCGCTGTGCTCCAATGCCGGATAATGACCTCAATCAACTGCAGAAGAACCCGTTTCGTTATTGAGGGGTTCTCGCATCGTGCGCTGCCACAGGACTAAGGTCTGATTCCGCAGTTCCGCCGGTTTTCTTTTTAACCGTCGCGACGAACGTGTAGATCACTGGGACCACATAGAGAGAGGTGAATGCACCGATGGTGAGGCCGGCCGCGATCACCAAGCCTATGTCGAAGCGGCTCACCGCGCCGGGACCGCTGGCCAACAGCAGTGGCACGACACCCAGCACCATGGCGAAGGTAGTCATGAGAATGGGCCGCAGCCGGATACTGGAAGCTTTCTCCACCGCCGCGCGCCGGTCGAGTCCGTCCTCCTCCTGAATCACGTTGGCGAACTGCACGATCAGGATGCTCTGCTTGGTGATCAGGCCGATTAAGGTGATCAACCCCACTTCCGTGTAAATGTTCAGTGTCGCTGTACCCAAAAACAGAAAGACCAACGCGCCAAATACCGACATCGGTACGGCGACGAGCACGATGAGGGGATCGCGAAAACTTTCAAACTGCCCAGCCAACAGCAGAAAAACGAGCAGGATGGACAGCCCAAAAGTGACGACGATCGTATTGCCTTGCTGGATGAATTGGCGGGACTGACTGGCGTAGTCGTGGTCGAAACCCGCCGGCAGGGTGCGAGCTGCCAGCCCTTTCAAATAACTGAGTGTCTGGCCGAGCGTGATGCCCCGTGCCATGGTGCCCTGGATGGTAACGGAGTTAAGTTGCTGGAATTGTGGCAGATACTCAGGTTCCACGGTGTGCTTGACGTCCACCACGGTCGTCAGTGGTACGAGTTTGCCGCTGCCGGTCCTGACGTAGTAACCACCGAGCGCGTGGACATTGGCGCGCTTGTCATCCGGCACTTGCGGAATGATCTCGTAACTATGGCCCGACATGTCGAAACGGCCGACATAGTTCTCACTCAGTAGGGGGCTCAAATCCTGACCGATGTCGCTCATGCTCAGCCCCAGGTTGGCTGCGACATCGCGGTTCACGTCCAGCACGATGTGCGGACTGTCGTAACGCAAATCCTTGGTGAGGAACGCAAACAGACCGCTTTTCATAGCCGTACCGATCAGCTGGCCGGCCACGGAGTTGATCTGTTGGTAGCCGTGGGTTGTGGTCAGCACGAACTGAATCGGCAGCCCGCCCGCAGATCCCGGTAGTACCGGCCGACCAAAAGCGACCGTCTGCAGACCGGTTATGCCATTCAATTTTTGCTGTACCAGCGGCATGATTTGCATCTGCGTACGCGAGCGCTGATCCCAGTCCGTCATGTTGTCGCCTGAAATCACGGCGTTGTGGCCGGCGCCGCCTGAAGGTGGCAGGCCCGTCACCTGCCACACGAGCGCAGTTTCTGAAAAACTGGCGAGAATCTTGCGTATCTGCTCGTTGTAAATATTCAGATATTCCACGGTAGCCGTCGCCGGGCCGATGCCCTGTACCAGGATCGAGCTCTGGTCCTCGGTGGGTGCGAGTTCGCTTTTGGAACCCAGGAACAGGAACGAGATACTGATCAATACGCAGGCCGCCGCCAGCAGCACCAACGAGCGGGATTTCAATGCTGTGTGGAGCGAGCGATCGTAGAAGGCGCGCAGCGATGAGAATCCTCGATCCAGCTGATGGGTCATGCCTTTGGATGGCGTGCGGCGCAGTATCTTCGAGCTCAGCATGGGCGTCAGGGTCAACGCCACAATCATGGAAACCACTACCGTGGCCACCAGCGTGAAAGCGAATTCCGTGAACAGGCTGCCGGTCAAACCGCCCATAAAGCCGATCGGTACGAACACTGCGACCAGCGTCGTGGACATGACGAGGATGGGACTTGCCAGTTCGCGTGCGCCCTTCAGCGCCGCCGCAACCGGTTGCATGCCCTCGTCGATGAGCCGCTGGATATTTTCCAGCACGATGATGGCGTCATCCACCACCAGGCCGATCGCCAGCACCACCGCAAGCAGGGTCAACAGGTTAATCGTGAAGCCGAGCGCCAGCATGATGGTGCCGGCACCCACGACGGATAGTGGAATCGCTACCGCTGGCAACAACAGCGACCGCAACGCGCCCAAGAACAGGAAGATGACGACCACTACCACCACGAGCGTGATGACAATGGTCATCAGCACTTCATGGATGGAAGCGTTGATGAACTTGCTGTCGTCCAGCGCGAAGGCGATGTGCATGCCCGGCGGCAGCGACGACTTGAGTCCATCGTACACCTTGTGCACGCCAGCGGCCATTTCCAGGTCGTTGGCGTCTGGCGCTGGCTGCACGCCGACGAATACCGCGGGGTTGCCATTGTAAAACACAGCTTCGTTGTAATTTTCGGCGCCGAGCGTCACTCTGGCCACGTCCTTGAGCCGGATCACGGTGTTGCCGACGTTCTTGACCACCAGATTCTTGAACTGCGCCACGCTATTGAGTGATGTGGTGGCAGTGATGGTCACCTGCTGCTGCGGATTGCGAGTGTTGCCAACCGCGGAAATAAAGCTATTGGCTTGCAGCGCTGCGGACACATCTGCTGGAGTGATGCCGCGTGCCGCCATGGTAGTGGGGTCGAGCCAGGCCCGTAACGCGAATGCGTTACCGCTGGGATCGGTCCCCGCCGGCACGATCTGCGCCTCGCCCACGCCTGGCACGCCTTGAATCTTCGGCTGCGCCACGCGCAGCACGTAATCGTTGATCTGCTGCTGATTCATGCCGTCGCCGGTAAACGACAGGTACATGAACGCTGTGGAGTCGCCCACGGTCTCATTGATGATCGGTTGCTGACTCTGGGCCGGCAACACGTTCTTGACCTGATTCACCTTGGACAGGATCTGCGCGACGGCGGCGTTCGGGTCGAAGTTGAGTCGCATATTCGCGGTGATAGTGGACGTGCCTTCGGCGCTGGTGGCGGTCATGTAATCGATGCCCGGCGCGCTGGCGATCGCCTGCTGCAGCGGAGCGGTGATAAACGCCCTGACTGTTTCCGGGCTGGCGCCGGGATATGCAGTGGTGACCGTGACGACCGTGCTGGTCACGGTCGGATATTCGCGCACCGTCATGCTCATCCACGCGCGCAGACCCAACAGCAAGATGATCAGACTAAGCGAGCTGGCGAGAACCGGCCGGCGGATGAAAATGTCGGTGAATTTCATGCCAGTGTCCGGCTTACGGCTTACGGCTTACGGCTGCGTGCTGTTGTCGATGGTCACCGTCGCACCGTCGTGCAGCTTGACTTGGCCCGCGGTCACGACCTTGTCGCCGACCTTCACACCTGAAGCGATGAGCGCCAGGCCACCGCGCTGATCCTGCACCTGCGCCACGCGTTCGTGGACGATCAACGTGTGCTTCGCGTCAGGCGTCACCACGTAGACGCTGTCGCCGAAGGTGTTGTAGGTGATGGCAGTCACCGGCACCACCACGCCCTTCAATGCCTCGCCGACCGTAAGCTTCACGTCGCCATACATGCCGGGGCGCAGCAGATTACTGGCATTGGCGAGCGTGGCCTGCAAGGCGATATTGCGCGTGGTCGGGTCCACTTGTGAGCTGATGGCGGTGACGCGGCCTGCAAATGTTTTGCCCGGATAGGCACTGACTGTAAACACCACTTCTTGGCCTACTGCGATCTCGCTCACGTTGCTCTGCGGCAGTGAGAAATCCAGCAACAGTGGATCGTAGCTCTGCAGGTTGACGATGGTGGTGCCGGGTGAGACATACTGGCCGAGACTCACTTCGCGGATGCCGAGCGCGCCGCTGAACGGCGCTGCAATGTCCAGTTTTCTCAGGGTGGCATAGTCGCCTTCCACCGCGGCCTTGGCCGCTCTGCTATTCGCCTCGGCTGTTTGCAGGTCCAGCTGACTGGCGGCGTGCGCCGCATAGAGTTTGCGGGCGCGCGTGAGAGTAGCCTCCGCCAGTTGTCGCTTGGCCTGGTCGGCGTGCAACAGCGCGAGCTGGTTGGAATCGTCCAGCCGCACCAATAATTCACCTTTATGCACGTGCGCACCGGAGCGGAACGCGATCTGGGTGACGTTGCCGGCGATCTGCGCCGTGATCTCGGTGCCGCTTACCGCTTCCAGGCTACCCACCACGTTGACTTCCGGACTCCAGGGTTCATCGCGCGCGACGGCAGTGGATACGGCAATGGGTGGAAAACTGTGATGAGACGCAGCCACTACCGCCCGATGGTTGGCATAAAACTTTCCACCAAAGATCGCGCCGAACACGACAATAATGATCAACACCACTATCAATTGCTTGCGCATCGTTAATCTCCACGCCAATGCACTATCCGCGCATGAACGTTATAGATTGCGTCCGTCGTCCTGCGCGGCGTTCGCTGCATCAGCGCACACCAGCTTGAGCCTTCGGGGTCTGAACAAATGTGTGCGTCCATTCGCCACCACCCAAAGCCACGTATAGCGCTGCGGTATCGGCGTAGCGCTGCGCTTCGGCCTGCACAAAGGCGATGCGTGCGTTCTGATATTGGATCTCGCTGGTGAGCAAGCTCAAGTAGTCCACTCCGCCCGTCCGGTATTGGGCCTGTGCCAATATCAAGGCTTGTCGTGCATCCTGCATCGCACGTGCTTCCGCGTCCAGGTAAGTGGAATCGTGCTGCAACGCGCGCAGCACGTCGGCTACATTGCGGAACGCGCCCAATACCGTACTTTGGTAACGGGCGAAAACCGCCCGATACGCGGCTTCAGTGGCGTGCTTTTGCGCCTCCAGAGTACCGCCTTCGAACAAGGGCATGGCGAGACTGGCGGCTACCTCCCACAGGCGACTCGCAGGATCGAATAGTGTGCGGGTCAGGTTGCTCTGACTGCCGAAGCTGCCTGTGAGTTGCAGAGCTGGGTACATGCGCGCGACCGCTTCACCGACCTGGGCGTTGGCAGCGCGCAGTTGTGCTTCCGCCGCCGTGATGTCTGGCCGTTGGTGCACCAACGTTGACGGCAAACTCACCGGCAGCACCGAGGGTAGGTGCAGATCGGAAAGCAAGACTCCTCCTGAGCCAGTTGTTTCGGCAGGAAACCTGCCCAGGTAGGTGGCGAGTAAATGCCGCGCTTCGTCGCGCGACTGTTCCAACTGAGGCAGTTTTGCTTCAGTGCTGGAGAGCTGACTTTCCTGGGTGAGTACGTCGGATTGTGACGTGGCGCCGAGCTGATACCGAATGCGGGTCAGATCGAGAATCTGCCTTTGATCACTGATACTTTCTTGTGTCACTGACACCGTGGCTTCAAGCGCAGCCAGATCTATCGCTGTATTCACCACATTGCCTTCAATGGTCAGGTGCGCAGCGCGCAGTTGGTCGCGGGCGACATCCACTTGAGCCTGCTCGCCGTACGTTACCAGCCGGTTTAGTCCGAACACATCTGGGGCGTAGCTGACGGACACCTGGCCGGTGTAAAGATCGAACAGCTGTTCACCCTCAGAACCGCCGTTGGCGGCACCGGTCGTGCGGGTACGTTCGGCGCCGAGCCCCAGCGAGACCTGCGGGTAGAACGCGCCTTTGACAGCTACCAGGTTGTATTGCGCTTGCTCCAGTGTCGCCCGGGCCGCAGCGAGATCGGGGTTATTCGACAGCGCTTGGATCACCATTCGATCCAGCGCGGGAGAACCAAAGCTCTTCCACCAGCGGGGCTCGACCGCAGCGCCGTATTCAAGTGTTTGTGCTCCGGCCACCGAACCAGTGGCGGAGCGTGCTGATGGAATCGTCGCAGCCACTGGCGTGGCCGTGTAGCGCTGAATATGTGGCGGCGCGGGTTTGTGATAAGCCGGCCCGACAGCGCAAGACGCAAGTGCGGCACACGCCCCGAGCGTGGCGAGCACGCCACAAATCATCTGTACCGGCAACGCTGTGCGGCTCCGGCGAACGAAGCAAATTGCCATTAATCCAATTTGGAGTAGTGAAGAGCCAGCCCTTGGACGGATCTTCACCAAGTGTACGAGGCAAGAAGAGGGACGACCCTCCGTAATTCCTCGTACAACGAGCGTTCTTGAAGTTTCCCGGACGTGTGCAAGCAAGTGCCTCATCCCGTCTTGGATTCTTCCCCAACGCAGGCCAAACGTCAACTCGACCACGGTGGAATCCCCGAGGTGGTGCGATCAGCTGCTCTTCTGGCCGACGTCTCCAGACTGTACCCGAACTCCTTTTGAAGTGATTGATTCGAGGCAAGCGTGAACAAGATGATGCCATAACGCGCTACGGGCCTCTTGCGAAGCGCTAGGCTTGCTTTTGACGAACTTTCCGTGTCTTTTGTCTGCGGAGACCGGTAAATTGCCGGCGGGAGCCGGCACGAGGGAACGAAACAGGCTCTTCGATGAACATAGTTGCGGCGCGCATTCATGGCGAGCAAACAAACGCAAAGTCTTATCTATGCACCTGTTGGTCGCATTACCCGTTTAATTGCCACGAGAGTCAGCGATATAGCAGCGGCATCTCCTACAAATACAACGCTCTCGCTCTCGCTGCCGCAACGGTCAGGGTCGTTGGGACACTCGTAAATCTTACACATTAGTGTAGTGTTGCGTCCTGCTTGGAGCTTAAGCGTCGATTGGCGCGAATGACTTTCTGCAGGATGTCGCGGGCGCTCTTGGTCCAGATGAAAGGCTTGGGTTGGCGATTATGGTGGGCGACGTAGTTGTCGATGGCGGTGATCCACTCAGGCACGCTGGTGAACACGCCGCGCCGGATTCTTTCGGTAGTGATGTCGCGAAAGAACCGCTCGACCCTGTTCAACCAGGAGGCCGAGGTCGGGGTGGAGTGCATCGTGAAACGGGGATGCTTGCCGAGCCAAGCCTGCACTTTGGGATGTTTGTGGGTGGCGTAGTTGTCGGCGATCAGATGCAACGTTTTTTGCTTGGGTGTCTCGCGCTCGATCTGGCGCAGGAACTTCAGCCACTCGATATGTCGGTGGCGGGGCTGACACTGAGCGATGACTTGCCCGTCCAGAACATTGAGTGCTGCGAATAGCGTGGTGGTGCCGTTGCGCTTGTCGTCGTGAGTCATCGTGGCGGCGCGGCCCTTCTTCAGTGGCAGCCCCGGTTGGGTGCGATCCAATGCCTGCACCTGACTCTTCTCTTCGCAACACAGCACCAGCGCATGCTCCGGTGGCGACCTACACAAGCCCACGATGTCTTCGAGCTTCTCCGCGAACTTCGGGGCGCGTGAGACCTTGAAACCCCGCACAAGAGGTGGCTTGAGACCGTTGGCCCGCCAGTGGCGCGAGACGCTGGCGGCACTGACGCCCAGCTTTGCCGCCATCGTGCGCGTGCACCAGTGCGTGGCCGCTTCCGGCGTGCTCTGCGTGGTCAGTTCTACCAGCTGAGTGACATCCACCTTGACCGGTGGCGCACCACGCGGCAAATCGCGATCAATGCCCGCCAGCCGCTGCTGGCGGTAGCGTCCGCGCCAGCGGGCTACTTGCACGCGGCCGATCCCCAACGTCACTGCGATATCCTTGTTCTGCTTCGTAAATGACAAATTTTGACTATTGTCAAGGTAATTCATCCGGACGACACCTAGTGTAGTGTCCACGAATTAGCTTGCCATTCGTTTCTTGCGTCGGCGAGCCCTTGGAGCGGTGCAGCCGGGCTTGATCTGCTCCAGGGTCTGGCGGCACTTGGCAAGCTTGGCTTGAATGGAT
>Ga0307372_10009766_pt1 | contig 13137 bp, 10 predicted proteins | sample OX1MG_FD_202533 | JGI IMG/M metagenome (GOLD analysis project Ga0307372, IMG submission 202533) | Soil microbial communities from Risofladan, Vaasa, Finland - OX-1 | ecosystem: Environmental > Terrestrial > Soil > Coastal area > Acid sulfate soil | place: Finland: Risofladan, Vaasa | collected...
CCGCGCCCAGGATGGGCCGGCAATTGCACGGTCGTTTCGCCTCCCCAGATGTGCACACCGGGTTTTGTATCCATCAGGAAATCAGCAATGTACTCGCCGCAGGCGGCGGCTTCGGGTACGGGCAGGGTCTCATGCAGATGCGCCTGCCAGCCGGACATTGGGGCAGCAGTCATAATCGCCTGCATGGCTTGACGATTGGTGGCCAATATGCGCGTGCTGACATTGCTTGCCTCAGTTTCCGGCAGCGAGGATTGCGGCAAGTCAGCGAACTGGGCCGGCAGTTCCGGCAGTGGCCGCGGCACTGCCGGCAACAGCAGGCCGGAACCGATGTGAGCCGGTACATCGCCCGGTACATCGGAAATCAGCAACAATTCCGCGTGACGACCAGCAAGGTCACGCAACAGCCGGCCGCCCTTGATTTGTGAAAACGCGGTGCGCACCCGGTTCACGGCATCAATGGGCAGCCCGCTCGCCAGCAACCAGCGGGTGAGTGAGCGCAGATTGGCGAGCGAGACGCCCTCTACCGGCACTTCCACCAGGCTTGAAGCCCCGCCGGAAATCAGGAACAGGAAATGCGCATCCGCGGGTGCGTTCGCCAAAAAAAGGCACAGAGCATTACCGGCCGCAAGGCTTTGCTCATCCGGCAAGGGATGACCGGCTTCCAGCGACACGATGCGCGGATCCCGATACACGGGCGTGTCCTGGTGCCCATGCCGGGTGATGACCAAACCAGCACGCAAACTGCCGCCCACTGCATCAATGGCTCCGGCCGCCATGGCGTCCGCCGCCTTGCCAATCGCCACCAAATACAAATTGTCAGGAAAGGCATGCTGCCGCAATGCCGCGTGCACACAACTGCGGCCGTTCACGGCCGCCAATCCCTGCTGGAATAGTTTCAACAGGAATTGTCGCGGCTGTAGGGGTGCGTCGGTGTTCAACAAGCGGATCAGGAAACGTTGTACATCTCGATGACTTGGCGGTCATCGCGCAGGCGATTCTGCTTGGCTTCGTCGGAACGCTCCTGAGCAAGCACTGCCAAGTAATCGCTGGTCACATCGCCGGTGATGTACTCGCCGGAAAATACCGAGGTATCGAAACGCTGGATCTTCGGATTGCCGCGACGTACCGCATCAATCAAATCATCCAGATTTTGGTATATCAGCTTGTCGGCGCCGATGAATTCCGCCACCTGCTCCTCGCTGCGATCGTGGGCAATGAGTTCCCGGGTCGTGGGCATGTCTATGCCGTACACATTAGGGAAACGCACCGGTGGTGCGGCGGATGCAAAATACACCTTGTGGGCGCCTGCATCCCGGGCCATCTGGATGATCTGCTGAGAGGTAGTTCCGCGCACGATGGAGTCATCCACCAGCAACACGTTCTTGCCGCTGAATTCCAGGTCAATGGCATTAAGCTTTTGATGTACCGAGTGGTTGCGCTGTTTCTGTCCCGGCATGATGAAGGTGCGGCCGATGTAGCGGTTCTTGATAAACCCCTCGCGGTATTTCACCCCCAGCATATTCGCAAGCTGCAGGGCACTGGTGCGACTGGTATCCGGGATCGGGATGACCACATCAATATCATGGCTCGACCAGTCGCGCTGGACTTTCTCCGCCAGCTTGTCGCCCATGCGCATCCGCGCTTTGTAAACGGAAATATCATCCATGATGGAATCTGGGCGTGCAAAATACACATACTCGAAGATACAGGGTGAATACAGCGGCTTTTCGGCACATTGTTGGGTGTGCAACCCTCCATGGTGATCAATGACCACGGCTTCGCCCGGCGCCACGTCGCGCACCAATTCAAATCCACATACATCGAGGGCGACACTTTCAGAGGCAATCATGTATTCGGTGCCGGCATCGGTGATGCGCCGTCCGAAGACCAGTGGGCGTATGCCGAAGGGATCGCGGAAACCCACGATGCCGTAGCCGGCAATCATGGCGACGTTGGCGTAACCGCCACGGCAGCGCCGGTGCACTGCGCTGACTGCTTTGAAGATGTCGCGTTCATCCACCTCCAGGCTGCCAGTGCGTTGCAATTCGTGTGCGAAGACATTCAGCAGGATCTCGGAATCGGATTCGGTGTTGAGGTGGCGCCGATCCTCGCGAAACAGCATGTCCTTGAGGGCGCGGGCATTGGTGAGATTGCCATTGTGACCGAGCCCGATGCCGTAAGGTGAGTTGGTGTAGAACGGTTGTGCTTCGGCCGAATTTGCGCAACCGGCCGTGGGATAACGCACGTGACCGATGCCGACACTGCCGCGCAGCCGCAACATATGCCATTGATGGAAAACATCGCGCACCAGGCCATTGCTCTTGCGCAGATAGAGGTGATCCTGATCGCAGGTCATGATACCGGCCGCATCCTGGCCGCGATGCTGCAGGACGGTCAGGGCGTCATATAGAATCTGATTGGCGTTACCGCGACCGACAATCCCGACAATCCCGCACATGTAAGCGCCTCGCTAGTTCACTTATGACTCGGGTCCATCAGCTTGCGTTCGCCGCGCATCATCTCGTCTGCGATTCGCGTCGGCAACACCGCGCGCATCCAGCCGGCCACTGACTCCGCATAGGGAATGAGCCGCGATTGATGCCACCAAGGCTGCTGCGGCAGCGTCGTAAATCCGGCTACGATCACCAGCACTGCCACAATCACCACACCACGTAGCAAACCAAAGATCAGCCCCAGCGCTCGGTCGGCGGCGCTGGCGCCGGTCTTTTCCATGATCTTGCCGATTAGGAAATTAATGGCTGCGCCGATAATCAGAATCACCACGAACAAGATCATGAAACCGATGACGACGCGCACCGACGGGTTGTGGATCACGGTGAAAACGTCACCCACCTGCCGGGCGAAGCGCAGTGCTACCCAGAAGCCGACGATCCAGGTGATCAGCGACACGCTCTCGCGCAAAAAGCCCCGCAGCAGGCTGATGAGGGTCGAAATGATGATGACGCCAAGGATGAGGTAATCAACCCAAATCATGCGCGCCCTGGCCGCTGTGGCGTGCCGCCTCGAATACGGGTCGTTATTTTAACAGACGCGGACCTCGCAAACCGTGTCCCGTTCAAACTCAGGAATCAGGAATTCGGCACCACTTCAGCCCGGCCGCCGAAAGCCCGCGCTACTTCAGAAACGATGTGTTCGGCGGCCGCGCGGTCGGTGTAAGGCCCGACGCGCACACGGTAATAAATACGGCCTCTTTTATGGAAGCGGCTGATATAAGCGTGATAACCGTGTTTGGCGAGCTTGCGTTCCACACTGCGCGCATTGGCTTGATTGCCGTAACTGCCGGCCTGCACCGCCCAGCCACCGGTTGCTGTCGCCATATGCGCAGCAGGCGCCGAGGTCGGCCGCACAGCAGGCTTGGCAAGCGGTGCAACTCCGGCTTTCGGGGCAGGCGAAGCCTGCGTGGCGCCCGTCAACGCCGCTTGGGTGACCGTTGCGGGCGGGGCCACACTGCTGGGACCCGCCGCTTGAGCCGGCACTGCCGGGTTGCCCAGATCCATGCGATAGGCGGGTGGTGCTGTGGTAGCGGCAGCCGGCGGCAGTGTCAGGGGTTTGGTCACCGTGGTGTTGGGGGCGGATCCGCCCCTCAGCACCCAGGGAATGATGAGGACTGCCAGGATTACCAGCACCACCGCGCCGATGAGGCGCTCCTTGAGCCCAATTTCCATTTCCCGACCTCCAGCGGCGCAACTGCGCCCTTAGATGCAATTGGTACCGGATTCCTGCCTGAGACGCAATATGGCACTCACCGTCTGGAAAGAACCGAACACCACGATGCGATCGCCCGCTACGCTTGCCGACTGGGCCGCTTGGAAGGCGTCAACCACCGTTGGGCATTCAGTCAGCTTGGCACCCGGTATCGCCACCTGAATCCGCCGGGCCAGGTCCGCGGCGCTCTGGCCGCGTAATCCGCTCGAACCGGCCGCAAACCAGCGGTCAACCCGGGAAGCCAGCGCGCGCACCACCTCTTCCGCCGCCTTATCGCGGAACATGCCCAGGACAGCCAGTGTCTTCCCCGGCACGGGATTGTCCGCCAGACTCTGCGCAAGCACTTGCGCGGCGGCCGGATTGTGGGCCACATCCAGTATGCACTCCACTTCGCCCGGCAAACGCTGGAAGCGCGCGTTAATCCACGCCGCTTGCAAACCCTCACGCAGCTCGGCTTCGCCCACCGGCAGCACGGAACGCAATGACTGCAACAGCGCCAGGACGCTGGAAGCGTTATCAAACTGGATGCGCCCCGGCAGCGCAGGCGCCGGCAGCTGCTTGATTTCCCTGGCACGGCTACGCCAGCACCAGGTATCACCGCTCATCTGCCAATCAAAATCCCGGCCTAGAACCTCCAGTTCAGCACCCAGTTGGCGCGCCGTTGCCAGCAAGCGCGGCGGCGGGTCCCGGTCCCCGCAAATGGCCGGCCGCTGGCTGCGATATATTCCGGCTTTCTCGTAACCGATGCTATCGCGGTCGTCACCCAGCCATTCCTGGTGATCGAGGCCGATGGAGACTACCAGCGCGCCGTCCGGATCCACAGCATTCACCGCATCCAGGCGTCCGCCCATACCCACTTCCAGCACCGCCACGTCAATCGTGTGGCCGCGGAAAATGTCGAAAGCGGCAAGCGTACCAAATTCGAAATACGTGAGGCTGACATCGCCGCGCACTGCATCCACATTTTCAAACGCGGCACACAATTCAAGATCCGTGGCTTCCACCCCATTGATGCAAATCCGTTCGTTGTAATGCAACAGATGAGGCGAAGTATAAGCACCGACCTTGAAACCCTGTGCACGCAGTATGGCATCCAGAAACGCCACACACGAGCCCTTGCCGTTGGTGCCGCCCACCGTCAAAACACGAAACGCAGGCTGTTCAAGTTGCATGCTTTTCAGAACTCGCCTGACTCGATCCAAACCCAGATCAATGGGGTTGGGGTGCAATTGTTCTTGCCAGTGCAACCAGGCTTGAAGTGTTGAAAAGCGCATGCTCAGAAGGATGAAACGGTTCTATGTATGTCTGCGAGCGAGGCGAGAGGATGTATGGAGTGAGATGAAAAATGTATAAGTTGTCAATTCCGCATTTGCGCCGCTTATACCTCAGCCCTCGCCTTCTTTGGGTGGGGGCTGGCGTGTGAGCATAGCGAGCAGCGAGGCGAGTTTGTCGCGCATTTCACGACGGTCCACGATCATGTCCACGGCCCCGTGTTCCAGCAGAAACTCGCTGCGCTGGAAACCTTCCGGCAGGGTTTCGCGTACCGTCTGCTCGATAACCCGCGGACCTGCAAACCCAATAAGCGCCTTGGGTTCGGCCACGTTCACATCCCCCAGCATCGCCAGCGAAGCGGACACGCCGCCGGTGGTGGGGTCGGTCATGACGGAAACAAAGGGTATGCCCCGGCGCGAGAGTTTTGCCAATGCGGCGCTGGTCTTGGCCATCTGCATGAGGGAAATGAGTGCTTCCTGCATGCGGGCACCGCCGCTGGCGGAGAAACACACCAGCGGCGCATTTTCCTCCATGGCCGCATCCACCGCACGCACGAAGCGTTCGCCCACCACCGAGCCCATGGAACCGCCCATGAACTTGAACTCGAAGGCGCAGACAATGATGCGCATGCCCTTGAGACGCCCCTTCATGGCCACCAGCGCATCCTTCTCAGCGGTAGCTTTCTGGGCCAGGAGCAGACGATCTTTATATTTCTTGCTATCGCGGAAACGCAGAATATCTACCGGTTCCAAGCCGGCGCCGATTTCCGCGCCGGAACCCGGATCCAGGAACGCCTCCAGCCGCTGGCGCGCCGTGAGCCGCATATGATGGCCGCACTTGGGACATACATACAGATTGCGCTCCAACTCGGCGCGATAGAGCACGGAATTGCACTCCTCGCACTTGCTCCATAGACCTTCTGGAATACCGCGCCGCACCGGACGGGATTCCTCGGTGTTGATGCGCGATGGAGCGATTTTCTTGAACCAGTTCATGGTTGACTGTATCCAGTGATAAATGGCCGTGCCCGGCCGTTATGCACGCGCGGCATCCATGGCTTGACGTAAGCCGTGTACGAATCCGCTCACCTGCGTCAGCATTTCCCGAGGTGCGCTTTGGTGTTCTCCGATGCGCTTGACAATAGCACTGCCCACCACGACTGCGTCCGCGAATTGCGCCAGCTTTGCCGCCGACTGCGCGTCGCGCACACCGAAGCCCACGCCCACCGGCAAATGGGTTGCGCGGCGAATAACCTGAAGCCGCTGCTGCACATCCTGTACATCCAGACTCGCGGCGCCGGTCACGCCCTTGAGCGCCACATAATAGACGAATCCCGAGGCGATTTCGCAGATGCGGTCGAGGCGTGCGCCACTGGTCGTAGGCGCCAATAGGAAAACCGGATCCACTCCCTGGGCCTTGAACAATCCTGCCAGCGGTTGCGCCTCTTCTGGCGGCATATCCACCGTGATGACGCCATCCACACCCGCATCAGCCGCGGCCCCGGCGAAGGCTTCGATGCCAAAGGCCTCCATGGGATTCAGATAACCCATGAGCACCAGGGGGGTATGCGAATCGGCCCTGCGAAATTCCTTGACCATTGCCAGCACTTTGCCGAGGGTGGTACCGGCGGCCAATGCGCGTTCGCAGGCCTGCTGGATCACGGGACCGTCTGCCGTGGGATCCGAAAACGGCACGCCCAATTCCAGCACATCGGCACCGGCCTTTGCCAGCGCATGCATCAGCGAGACGCTGACACTGCCATCCGGATCGCCGGCGGTAATGTAGGTTACCAGCGCACTCCGGCCGGCACGCTTAAGTTCCTTGAATACCGGGGCCAGCCGGCTCATAACGTGATGCCCTCGCGGGAAGCCACGGTCTGGATATCTTTATCGCCGCGGCCGGACAGGTTGACGATGATGAGATGGTCTTGGGGCATCGCGGGAGCCAGCTTGATGGCATAGGCCAGCGCATGACTGGATTCCAGGGCCGGCATGATGCCTTCGGTGCGGGTAAGCCGATGGAAAGCCTGCAGCGCTTCTTCATCCGTGACCGTGTCGTAATTTACCCGCCCGATCTCCTTAAGCCAGGCATGCTCCGGACCGACACCGGGATAATCGAGTCCGGCGGAGATGGAATGGGTCTCGAGAATCTGACCCGCCTCATCTTCCAAAAGATAAGTGCGATTGCCATGCAGCACTCCGGGCCGGCCGGCCGTGAGGGACGCCGCGTGCTTGCCCGTGTGCAGCCCTGCGCCGCCGGCCTCCACGCCGTACAACTTCACGTCATCATCCAGGAAAGCATGGAACAGGCCGATGGCGTTGGAGCCGCCGCCCACGCAGGCTATGAGTGAATCCGGTAACCGGCCTTCCGCAGCAAGCATCTGGCCACGGGCTTCTTCGCCGATGCAGGCGTGGAAATCACGCACCATCATCGGGTAAGGATGCGGGCCGGCAACGGTACCGATGACATAGAAGGTATCGTCCACATGTGCCACCCAGTCACGCATGGCTTCGTTGAGCGCATCCTTGAGGGTGCGCGAACCGGAAGTGACCGGAATCACGGTCGCGCCCAACAGCCGCATGCGGTAGACGTTGACGGCTTGGCGCTGAATGTCTTCGCTGCCCATGTACACCACACATTCGAAGCCGAATCGCGCCGCCACGGTGGCGGTGGCCACGCCATGCTGACCGGCGCCGGTTTCGGCGATGAGGCGCGTTTTGCCCATGCGCTTAGCCAACAGTGCCTGGCCGAGTGCATTGTTGATCTTGTGGGCGCCGGTGTGATTCAAATCCTCGCGCTTGAGATAAATGCGCGCACCCTTGAGTTGGGTGCTCAGACGTTCCGCGAAATACAAGGGCGACGGCCGACCAACAAAATCCCGCAGGTCGCGCCGCAGTTGCCCCTGGAAATCCATATCGCGACAGCAGCGTGCATAGGCCGCCTGCAGCTCCTCCACCGGACCCATCAGTGTTTCAGCCACAAAGCGTCCGCCATAGGGGCCGAAATGACCGTCGGTATCCGGCAGATGCCGTAATGATTCTGTGAACGCCCGGGGCTTTTCAAGCGGCTGCGACACGATTCACCTCACGTACAAATTCACCCATCTTCGCGGCATCCTTGATGCCCGGCGCGCTTTCCACGCCGCTGGAGACATCCACGCCATAGGGACGCACGCTGCGGATAGCGACCGCTACATTATCCGCGCGCAGGCCGCCGGCGAGAATCATCGGCGGGCCATGCAACTGCGGCACACCGGACCAGGCGAAAGTCATGCCGGTACCGCCTTTGTGACCGGCCGCGTGACTGTCCAGCAGCAGTGCCGCGGCATCGCCATAGCGGCGCACATAGTCCGCCAGATCCGCCTGACCGCCCATGGGCACCGCCTTGATATAGGGGCGCGCGAAACTGCGGCAGAATTCTGGCGATTCTTCTCCATGAAACTGCAAAAGGTCCACACGCACGTCATCCAGCACCCGCTGCACCTCTGCACGTGTCGAGTTCAAGAAAAGTCCAGTGACCGTGATGAACGCCGGCGCCGTATCCGCCAGAACCTTTGCCTTTTCAAGCGCCACGTAGCGGGAGCTTTGAGCGAAAAATACCAGCCCAACGGCATCCACTCCCAGATGCGCAGCGGTTTCTACATCTTGAGAACGCGTCATCCCGCAGATTTTTATGCGTATGCGCACTGCTATTTACCGGTTGAGAGCGGATCTGAGGTTAGCAGAAAGGCCGTCAAACAGCGCGCCTTGCGGCACGGGTATGTTGTAGGCCGCCGGGTACAGTACCGCCGTAAAGCACAAACCTTGTGGTGGCGCGGTGACACCGCCCAAACTGCGATCACGGCCCGCCAGCACTCGCTGCGCCCATTCTGTATCCTGTTTGCCGGCGCCGATGGCAAGCAGTACACCGACGATGTTGCGGACCATGTGGTGCAGAAACCCGTCGGCCACCACATCAATCAGCACTCCATCGCCGTCACGGCGCACGTCAAGCCGGTGCACGCTGCGCACCGGCGAACGGGCCTGACATTCCACCGCGCGGAACGCGGAAAAATCATGCTCTCCCAGCAGAAACTTCGCGGCTGTTCGCATGCGCTCTTCATCCAGCTGATGGCGGATCCATGTCATTTGCGATCGCATAATCGCCGGTCGTGTCAGCCGGTTGAGGATACTGTATCGGTAGTGACGCGCGCACGCCCGGTAGCGCGCATGAAATTCTTCCGGTACATCCTGGATCCAGTTCACCGCCACGTCCGCCGGCAGATTGGAATTAATCCCCAGCAACCAGCCACGCAGATGCCGCCGTACCGGGCTATCGAAATGTGTCACTTGGCCGGTAGCATGCACACCCGCATCCGTGCGCCCAGCGCAGACAACCTCCACGGGATGATCGGCGACCTTGGCGATGGCGGCTTCGAGACAGGCCTGCACGGTGCGCCCCGCATGCGATTGCCGCTGCCAACCCATGAACGCAGTGCCGTCGTATTCAAGGCTCAATGCCAAGCGCGCCATCAGACCCTACCAGGACGGGCACAGAAATGTAAAATTAAAAAAACATCTGTCTGCCTCATGGCGCGCAGCCGATGAAATTCTTCAGTGGAATTTTAGCCGCTGGCCAAAACAGCCCAGCTTTACGACCAGCCGGGCAACTGACTCAGGCGAGATGCTGCATCAGCTTCCTGGCTTCCTGCTGCTGCTGGCTGTCACCTTCCTCCAGTACTTCCTGCAGGATGTTCTTGGCGCCATCGGCATCACCCATATCAATATAGGCGCGGGCCAGGTCCAGTTTGGTGCCGATTTCATTGAGCCCGGTGGTTTCCTCGCCGGCCCCGGTGGTAGTCCCGGTTTGTGCACTGGGTACTTCGGCATCCGCCGCCAGCGACATTGACTGGCCCGTTCCGGCACCGCTGCGTGCACCGTCTTCCTGCGGCGGCACATTGGTATTGACGAAGTCCGACAATTCCTTGAGGGCCTTGTCGAATTCCACCTGGGAATCGGTGCCGAAATCAGCGGTCACGGTAGATTCGCCGGTCCTGCCGGCTTTTCTCCCCGAGCCTGACGTGGGCTGCATATCCATACCATCTGAATCGGAGGCCGCGGGAACGGTTTTCTTACTCTTGGGTGTGGGTTCGATATCCGGCAGTGAGAAATCCAAAGCATTGTCTGCGACGACCGCAGAGGGTGCAGCGGCCGGCATAGTCACCGGGCGCATGCCTTCAAATGCCCCTGCCAGAGGATCCAGATCTGTATGCACGGCGGTACCGGTACCGCCGCTGTCCAGTGGGATATCCACGCTGGCACCAGCGGAGCTGGCAGGGGTGCCATTACCCGAGAACAATGGCTCGTCAGCGGCCACCTGGCGACCCATGATGGCAATGTTTTCCCAATCCTTGTCAGGCAGTGCCCCCATTTCCTGGCGCAGGTTGCGGGCGGTTTCCACAAAGTTAGTCCGGTCACCGGCGGTGAAGTACACCTCCAGCAGCTTCATCTTGAGATCGCGCCGGTTCGGATCCTGACGCAACGCTTTTTTGAGAACGTCCGCCGCCTGATCGTAGAGGCCGTAGGCCATATGGAAATCCGCTTCCGCGATGAAATCGGATTCATCCAGCTTGAGGTTAGTGGTCGTCATGTGGGACGCAGTCGCGCCCATATCGGCTTCCCTGGCGGATCTACCCTGTGCAGCGTCGGAACCCTCGACTGAATCGACGTTGGTTACATCCTTCAAACCGGCTTTTTCTTCTTTCCCCCAGTCAACCGCGGCCGTCGGTGCTTTCCTAATTTTGCCGGGTTTACTGGCGATAGCGTCTGAGTCGCGCCGCTTCTTTATAAAGATGCCGGCGATGAGCACCAGGATGATGGCGATGATGGCAATAATCACATAAGGGTTGAACAGTGAATCCAACAAACTTCCAGACGAGGATGTGGATTCAAGCGGCGCATTTTTAGTTTTGGGCAGGGGTTTTATGACTGCCGGTTTCTCTGGAGTCAGGGGCGTGGTCTTGGTTACCGCCGTCTGCTTATTTTCCTTGCCGGCTTGACCTTGAACCGCAGCCAGGCTGTTGCTCGCGACCGCAATGGGCGCATTCGAGGCAGTGGATGCCGATCCGGCACCGGTTGAGTGGGTCTCGGCTGTGGTAGCGGCTGCATTAGCCCCGGTGGCCTCGCCGGTATTACCTTTGCCCGCACCCGGTACCTGATTCTCGGCGGCTTGTAATGCCGATGAAGGCGCCACCAGCTGCAAAGAGGGTTGTTGTGTCTCGCTGATCGGCTTATGCGTAGCGGCAAGTCCGCGGCTGGAGCGCCAAGAAGCAATCTGAGTGCGTACTTCAGAATTGGCTTCCGCCACCCTGACGTCCTGGATATCAGCCAGGCTGGGAATCCGCAACACATAACCCGCCTTCATCAGGTTGATGTTGTGCATGAAGACTTCGGGGTTGGCGCGGTAAATGGCAATCATCATCTGGTTAAGGGTCACGCCCTGGGGACGCATATCGAGTGCGATCTCGGATAGCGTTTCACCCCGGCGGATGGGACCGTAATTTCCGCCCAGGGAGGAATTTCCGGTGGATGCGGCTGGAGCCACCACCGGCGCAGCCGCAAGCGGCTGGGGAGCCGGTTTAGGCGCGATAGGTGCCGGAGTCGCTGCGGGTGCCGGGGTTGGTGTCGGGGCTGGAACTGCTGCCGTTCCCACCGGCGTAGATGCGGCAGGCTGGGTGGCAGCCGGAGCCGGAGCCGCCTGGGTTGTGGTTTCGAAATTCGGCGGGTTCAGAAACACCGTGTATTCACGGATGAGCTCACCATTATCCCAAGTGGCATCCGCAAGGAAATCCAGGAAGGGTTCGCGCAGTGGTTTGCTGCTGGTGATGTGCACACTGGCGGTGCCGTTTGGACCTTGTACTACCTGGAACTGCAGCTGGTTGAGCACCTCGGGCATTGGAATACCCGCTTGCTGGAACTGCGCGGCGCTCGCGACTTTAATGTGCAGACTATTGATCTCGTCAGAGGCCGCACCCACGATGGGAATGTCCGCATTCAAAGGTTGATTCAGCGTGGAGTTGAGCTTGATCTCGCCGAGGCCAAGTGCGTTAGCCGCCAACGGCAACACCGCGAGCGTGCAGGCCAGGACAAATGTAAGCTTCTTGCTCATGACCTCTTCCAACCTCCCCGTCCCCTTTCGCGCCCCTAAATCGAGACCCGGCTGGATAACGGCATGCCACTTACAGCTCAGAATGCTCTTTATAAAACTGGCCTAACTATAGCTTATAAATAGCTTTTCACCAACAACTCCGCCACCTGGATGCTATTGAGAGCCGCACCCTTGCGGATGTTGTCCGCCACCACCCATAAGTCCAACCCCCGCGGGTGAGACAGGTCCTCCCGGATACGGCCCACGAAAACCGCATCCTGGTGAGCGGCGTCGGTGACGGCCGTGGGATAACCCCCCGGCCGGCGCTCGTCCATTACCGCTACCCCCGGAGCCTGGCGCAGCAGTGCCCGGGCCTGGGCAGCGGTGAGCTTCTCCCGGGTCTCGATATGCAGCGCCTCGGAATGACCGTAGAAGACCGGCACCCTGACCGCAGTGGCATTCACCCGGATGGATTCGTCGCCCAGGATCTTGCGGGTCTCCCAGACGAGCTTCATTTCCTCGCGGGTATAGCCGTTGTCCTGAAACTCGTCTATGTGCGGCACTACGTTGAAGGCGATCTGCTTGGAGAATTTGCCGCCGTTGGCGAGCGGCTGGCCATTCAGCAGCAGCGTCGCCTGCCTTGCCAGTTCCTCGATGGCGCGGGCGCCGGCACCCGAGACCGATTGATAGGTGGCCACATTGATACGCTCAATGCCCACCGCGTCATAAATGGGTTTGAGCGCTACCAGCATCTGGATAGTGGAACAATTGGGGTTGGCGACAATACCGCGGTACGTGTATTGCGCCACGGCCTGAGGATTTACTTCCGGCACCACCAGCGGAATATCCGTCTCATAGCGGAATTGCGAAGTATTGTCTATCACCACGCAGCCGGTGGCAGCGGCCTTGGGTGCATATTCCGCCGATATCGCGGCGCCGGCCGAGAACAAAGCAATCCGCACTTTGGAAAAATCGAACTTTGCCAGATCCTCCACTTTCAAATGGGTATTATTG
>Ga0307372_10009767_pt1 | contig 13137 bp, 7 predicted proteins | sample OX1MG_FD_202533 | JGI IMG/M metagenome (GOLD analysis project Ga0307372, IMG submission 202533) | Soil microbial communities from Risofladan, Vaasa, Finland - OX-1 | ecosystem: Environmental > Terrestrial > Soil > Coastal area > Acid sulfate soil | place: Finland: Risofladan, Vaasa | collected...
CGGACGGTATTCTGAAGAAGCCGTTTGTTCCCCCGGAACCCCTCATTACGATGGTCAAGACCCTGCTCGATCGATCGATGAATGAACGCCTGGTTACGGTTTCTGCTTCCAAGGCGGTGGCCTCCCATCAAGAACGGGCCAGCCGAAGTGGAACCGCAATTGCCGAAGAGTCTTTGCCACAGATGCAGACTTTCGAGGATTCCCCCGCGCAAGATTTTCAGGTTCCCGCAGGCCGTGTTGATTTCGCAGAGGGCGAACATCCCGTCGCCTTTAGCCAGTTATTGAAGACTGCCGCCCCGGAAGACCCGGCGCCTGCGGCTGAAACCGTCGAGCCGGTTAACGACGACCAAATCCTGACCAGTGCGCGCGATGCCGCGCTGGGCGACCCGATTTTCTGGCGCAATGACGAATCCACACCAGAGCCGGAACCGGAAGCGCACCAATCGGAAAATGCTTCGGTCAGTCCCGCCGCGAGCGAACCGGCCCCAGTCGAGAAATCGTTGCCCCAACACGATGAAGGCATCCTGATACAGCCGGTCGAGCCGCTCGAACTCGTTCGAGAACAGCAGGAAGATACCTCCGAGAGCGTTGTGGAATCCGCGCCAATTCTGCTGGAACCTGCTGCCCAGGCAGATCTCAACGTCGATTCCAAACCACCTGAGGATCTTGCCGCGAACCCCCTCGAGTGGATGGCCACGGCCCCGCCGCAGCCCGCCGGGCAAGAAGAAGAACCAGAAAATAAAGCGGAGCAAATGCAGCCAGCTGCCGGGTGGGACACCCCCATTCCAGACGCCGGCGACGCCGCTCAAGGAATTGAATCGCCCGAACATTCGCAATCTCCAGAGGCTGCGCCGGTTTCATCTGCCGCTTCCGAAGAAATTTCCGGATCCGAAAAGGGCATAGCTCCTGCTGCGGACCCGCTTGCAGACACTGCTGCAGGCACTGCTGCCGTCCAACCGGACGCTCCCGCGGATGAAAAGGCGCCCGAACCTGTTAAGCCCGCCGAAACTCACACGGCGCCGTGGCCGGCCATATCCGCACAGCGCGCCGAGGATACAGTTCGATCAATTTCCAAAGAGGACTGGGCTGACCTGACGGAAACGATGCAGGCCGGCGGCGGCGAGGCCGTCTCGGAACAGCACTCGGTGCAATCCGCGGAAACGTCCACCGAACAGCACTCGTCACAAGCCGCGGAAATGACCGCCGAACACCCCGCGGCCGAATCGGAATCCTCCAAACAGGACTGGGCTGACCTGACGGAAACGATGCAGGCCGGCGTCGGCGAGGCCATCTCGGAACAGCACTCGGGACAATCCGACGAAACGTCCGCCGAACAGCACTCGTCACAAGCCGCAGCCGAATCGGAATCCACCGCTCTGGTTCCGGCGGCGAAAACGGAAAGTAACATTTCCACTCCAGAAGCACACTCGACTCCCGTGGTTCCGGACGCTGATCTGGTCGAAGCCGTGGTTCAGAGAATCCTGGAAAAAGTGCGTCCCCAGGTGGTGGATATCATCACCAAGGAATTTTTGCGGCCCATCGTTCACGTGCTTGTTCAACGGGAAATCGAAAAACAGTAAAAGATTCTATCCGCCTGGGTTCCTTCGATCTGATTTTGCGTTTCTGTGTTCGTCTTCCCGGCTATTGGTGTGCCTTCCCGCCTGCCCGCCGGGTATTTGACCGTCCGCATCAGCATCCGTATAGTAATTCTCTTGAACACAAGGCCGGAGAATATGCCGAGAGAGATTCCCAAGGCTTACGAGCCACAACAGATCGAACAGCGCTGGGCCAAACGATGGGCCGAGGAAAAACTGTTCCGCGCCGACGTGAACGCGCCGGGCCCCGTATTTTCCATTGTCATTCCCCCGCCCAACGTCACCGGGTCGCTGCACATCGGGCACATGCTGGACCACACCGAGATCGATATCCTGACCAGGTGGCGGCGCATGCAGGGCTACAACACGCTCTATTTGCCCGGAACCGACCATGCCGGAATTTCCACGCAGCGCGTCGTGGTGCGGCAACTGGCAGCCCAGGGAATCAACTACCGCGACCTGGGCCGCGAAGCGTTCGAGGCCAAGGTATGGGAATGGAAGAAGGAATCGGGCGGAACGATTACCAGCCAGATGCTGCAGCTGGGCGAAAGCTGCGACTGGACGCGCGAGCGTTTCACCCTTTCCCCCGAGCTTTCCCGCGCCGTGACCGAGGTTTTCGTTCGCCTCTACGAAGACGGCCTGATCTATCGCGGACACTACATCGTGAACTGGTGTCCGCAATGCCGCACCGCCATCAGCGACCTGGAAACCGTCCACGAAGAGCGACAGGGACATCTATGGCACATCCGCTACCCGATCGTGGGCACAAACGAACACGTGGTCGTCGCCACCACGCGTCCGGAAACTATGCTGGGCGATACGGCCGTGGCCGTCCACCCGAGCGACGTGCGCTATCAGCATCTCATCGGCAAAATGGTTCTGCTGCCGCTGGTAAACCGCGAAATTCCCATCGTCGATGACTTTGTCGTGGACCGCGAATTCGGCACCGGCGCTGTAAAAGTCACGCCCTCGCATGATCCGAACGACTTTGAGATTGGGCGCCGCCATAACCTGCCGGAAATCGACGTGATGACCGACGACGCGAAAATGAGCGCTGCGGCGGGGCCCTACGCGGGGCTCGACCGCTTTGAAGCGCGCAAGCGCGTGGTCGCCGATCTGGAAGCAGCCGGACTGCTCGAAAAAATTGCGGACCACACCCACGCCGTGGGAACGTGCGACCGCTGCGGCACGATCATCGAGCCGCGCGCCTCGACGCAGTGGTTCGTGAAAATGAAGCCGCTGGCCGAACCCGCCATCGCCGCCGTGGAACGCGGTGATGTGGAACTCCTGCCCGACAATCGTCGCGCAGAATATTTCGAGTGGATGCGCAACATCCGCGATTGGTGCATTTCTCGCCAGCTTTGGTGGGGACACCGGATTCCTGCGTGGCATTGCGGCGACTGCAAGAAAATCACCGTATCGCGCAAGACCCCGGCAAGCTGCGCAAAATGCGGATCAGTCAAGCTGACACAAGATCCCGACGTGCTCGAGACCTGGTTCAGCTCCGCGCTGTGGCCTTTCTCGACCATGGGCTGGCCCGACGATACGCCCGACTACCGAAAATACTATCCAACCACTCTGCTGGTTACGGCGTACGACATTTTATTCTTCTGGGTCGCGCGCATGATCATGATGGGCCTGAAATTTACCGGCCAAGTTCCTTTCCGTCAGGTTTGGATGCATTCGATCGTGCGAAACGCGGAAGGCCAGAAGATGTCGAAGTCCAAAGGCACGGGAATCGATCCCGTGGAATTCAATGAAAAGTTCGGGACCGACGCGATGCGCTTCACCCTGGCGAGCATGGCCGCTCCCGGAACCGACATCGTGCTTTCCGAAGAGCGCATCCTGAGCTACCGCGCCTTCGCCAATAAAATCTGGAACGCCGCGCGATTCGTGTTCATGAATCTGGACAAATACGAAACGGCGGGGGGCGAGACGCTGGAAGCCCTGGCCGCTCCGGAAGTGCGTTCCGCGGCGCCGCATGCGGTGAACGGGCAGGTCGCGCTTGTTGACCGCTGGATTTTCTCGCGCCTGGCGCGCGCCACGGCACAGGTGAACGACGCGCTGGAACATTTCCGTTTTCACGAAGCGGCGCACGTCGTCTACCACTTCTTCTGGGGCGATTTCTGCGACTGGTACATCGAATGGGTAAAGCCCGAACTGACTTCCGCCGACCGCCCGAAGGCGGCGGCCACCTGGAAAAACCTGTTCGCAGCGTTTGAGAGCGCGCTGCGGCTGCTCCATCCTTTCATGCCGTTTTTGACCGAGGAACTCTGGCACCAGTTGCCGCAGCCAGAGGGTGCGCGCTCGATTGCCCTGGATCGTTTTCCCGAGCCCCACGCCGAGCGCATCGACGCCGCGGCCGAGGAACAGATTGTCCTGGTGCAGGAGATCATTACGGCGGCACGCAACATTCGCGCCGAAATGAAGGCCGACCAGAAGGCCAAGCTTCCCGCGCAGATCGCGGCGGCGTCAACGCAGGTGCAATCCACCATCGAAGGCAGTCTCGATACAATTCTGCGCCTGGCAAATATCTCTTCCCTTTCCTTTGCGGCGCTCCCGTTCGATTCGACCAAAGGAAATATCCGGTCGACCAAGGATTTCGAGCTGTTCATCGCGTTCGAGGCGGGGCTGGATATTCCGGCGGAAGTGGCGCGGTTGCGCAAGGAACTGGAGCGGCTCGCAAAGGACATTGCCTCAAAGCAGCAGCGCCTGGAAGATCAGACGTTTCGCAGCCGCGCCCCCGAACACATCGTGCAGGGGCTGGAAACCACGCTCGCCGAGCGCCAGGCGGAGTTCGCAAAGTTGTCCGAACGGCTCGCGCAACTGGAAAAGAATTCCGGCGCCTCGGCCTAGCTTGCAGGTTTTTGGTAGCACTGGCTTCCGCCTGTGGGATTTTGATTTTTCACGCTCAAAAAGCACACAGGCTGAAGCCTGTGCTACTTGGGGCCGCGTTTCCCAAGCATACGAACCAAGCGCGGCGGGACAGAACTTGCGGGAAGTGCGGGATTTTACAGCGCCTGAGTTTTTCCCGGAACCGCCATGAAGCAACAAACTCTGAACGGCTCCACCGATCGCCGGATTGACGCGCTGCTGGCGCTGCTCGCCGACAACGCCATGATCGTCATCAGCGGGTCGAAGATCGCCCGCGAAATCGGCGTTTCGCGGTCCACCGTGTGGCGTTGGATCGAAAAACTGCGTTCGCTGGGCCTGCGCGTGAAGGGGCACCCGCGCAGCGGCTATCAGATCGAAAAAGTGCCCGACATTCTCGCGCCGAAACTTCTGCGCCGGAGGTTGCCGCCCGGCCCGTTCGGCAAGCGCATCCACCATTTCTTCAAGATTGATTCCACCAATTCCGTCGCCATGTTGCTGGGCGAGCAGGGCGAGCCCAACGGAACCGTCGTGATCGCCGAGGAACAGACGGCCGGGCGCGGGCGCGCCGGGCATACGTGGTATTCGGAAAAGACAAACGGCATCTACATGACCGTGCTCCTGCGGCCACCCATCGCGCCCCAGCAGGCTCCACTGATCACGCTGGTCGCAGGACTTGCGGTTCGCGAAGCCATCGTGGAGCAAACCGGGATGGTCCCCGACCTGCGCTGGCCGAATGACCTGCTGTTCGGGCGCAAAAAATTCTGCGGCATCCTGACGGAAATGAACGCCGAGCAGGACCAAATTCATTACGTAGCGGTGGGAATCGGAATCAACGTGAACCACGAGCGCGTTCCGGATGAACTTTCGGAAATCGCCACTTCCCTGCGCATCGAGACCCACAGGGCGCATTCGCGCGTGGAACTGGTCGCGCGGTTGCTGCGGCACATGGACTCCTACTACAATCGTTTCCTGGTGGAAGGGCCGGAGGCGATTGTGGCGCGGTTCAGCGAAGTTTCCAGCTACGCTCGCGGCAAGCGCGTGCGCATTACGACGGTCACGGACACTTATGTGGGCACGACCGAAGGCCTCGAGCCCGGCGGTCTGCTGCGCGTGAAACACGATGACGGGCGGATCCTGCCGGTGATAGCCGGCACCCTGACAGAGGCGGATTGATGCTGCTGGCGCTCGATGTGGGAAACACGAATACGGTGCTGGGCTTTTTCCGGGACGCCGAACTGGTGGCGCACTGGCGGCTCACCACCGCGCGCGATCAGACGGTGGATGAATACGGCATCCTCACGCGCGATCTGTTTACGTTGGCGGGGATCGATCCCACGGCGGTGCACAACGTCATCATCAGTTCGGTGGTGCCGCCGCTGAATTCCACTCTGGAGGAAATGTCCGAGCGGTATTTTCACGTGAAGGCGATGTTCATCGAACCGGGCATCAAGACGGGCATGCCGGTGCTCTACGACAGCCCCCAGGAAGTGGGCGCGGACCGGATCGTGAACAGCGTGGCCGCATTTTCCAAATATGGCGGGCCGTGCATCGTGGTGGATTTCGGAACGGCGATTAATTTTGACGTGGTATCCGAGCGCGGAGAATATCTGGGCGGGGTGCTGGCGCCCGGAATCGGAATTTCTGCGGAAGCCCTTTTTTCGCGGGCGGCGCGACTGTTTCGCGTGGAGATCAAGGACCCGGGAAAGATCATCGGCACGAATACAATGCAGTCGCTGCAGGCGGGGCTGTATTACGGCTATGCGGACATGGTGGATGGAATCGTCACGCGCCTCAAGAAAGTCATCGGCGAAAATGCGCGAGTCGTCGCCACCGGGGGGCAGGCACCGCTGATCGCCCGCGCCTCGCAGCACATCCAGATTGTGGACGAATTCCTTACGCTCGATGGCCTGCGCATCGTTTGGGAACGCAACCACGCGCCCCGTCGCGCGGCCGCTGACGCCCCGGAGAAGGCGCCCGATCCCATTCGTGTTCTGAAAACGCGAAAAACCAAATCTTGAATTCTTCCGAAGCGATGTCCGAATTCAACTACTTCAACTATTTCACCGAGATCGAGGAGTATTTCTGGAAAAAGCGCGGGGCGCATCTCCTGGTTTCGCCGCTCGACTGGGCCATTGTGGAGACCTGGCAGAAGGCGGGCATTCCCCTGTCCGCGGTGCTGAAAGGAATCGATCGGGCGTTTGAGAGTTACGCGCGCTCGCGCCGCGCAGCCGGAGGCCGACAACTGAAAAGCCTGGCCTACTGCGTGGACGCCGTGCTCGATGCCGCCGAGGAAGAAAAAGAAGCCGCGGCGGGCACGGGACCTACCGTTGCTTCGGCAAAACAGGCTACGGAAACTTTCTCGCGCAGCGAACTGCGGGCCTTCTTCGCCCGGAACGTTGAGCGGATCGCGGCGCAAGCCGCCGCGCTTCACGCGGCACAGCCCGACCTCGCCGCGCGTTTGGAAGAGACGCGCGCGCGCATCGCTGAACTGGCAACGCTGATCGATGCCCCCGGCGCGCTCGATCTGGAAGATCTCGAACGGCGTCTCACCGTGATGGAAGAAAAACTCACCGCAGCGCTCACCGCCGGCGCCCCCGATGATTTTCTGGTCGAAGTGCGCCGCGAGATGGACCGCCAGCTTGCGCCCTACCGCAGAAAAATGACCGGAGCACAGCTGGGACAACTCGAACGCCAATATCTGCAGAAACGCGTCTGGGAGAGATATAATCTACCTCGCCTGAGCCTGTTCTACCTGACCTAAGGATCCCGGCCAAAATCGTACCTACCGCAACGGAAAGCGACTACACATGGAAGTAAGAATCGAAAAGCTCGTGTACGGCGGCGACGGCCTGGCGCATCATGATGGCCAGACGGTGTTCGTGCCCCTGGTACTTCCCGGAGAACTGGTTCGAATCGAATCGGCCACGCGCAAGAAAAAATTCGTTCGCGGACGCCTGGAACAGGTCCTGGAAGCCTCGCCGGAACGCATTGCGGCTCCCTGCCCGCACTTTGGGCGCTGCGGCGGCTGCCAGTACCAGCACATTCCCTACGAAGCTCAGGTGCGCTATAAAACGGAAATTCTGCGCGAAACGCTCGGGCGCACCGGACGCATCCAGTGGACCGGGCCAATCGAGGCGCATGCTTCTCCACCGTTCGGCTACCGGAACCGCGCGCAATGGAAATTGCGCCCCAGGAAAGATGGCGCGGCCGATTTGCCCGGCATCGGATATTTCGAAGCAGGTTCCACTCGCCTTTGCCCGGTAGACGAATGCGCCATTCTCTCGCCGCGCCTTGCGGAAACCTTCGCGCAATTGCGCGCCCTGGTGGCCAGCAGCGGGATCTTGTCGGCCATCGATGAGATCGAAGCGTTCGCGGATTCCGCGAACGAAAAAGTTCTGCTGAATCTTTCCGCCGACCGTCTTACTGATTCCGCGGAATCGATTGCCGCGGCCCTGCGCCGGGCCGTGCCGAATGCCGAGTCCATTCTGATCCAGGATCGCCACGCCGACACCTTCGGCTTGTTCGGGCCGGGTTTTCTCACATATTCGGCGGGAGGCGCGGAGTTCCGCGTCGGCCACCTTTCATTTTTTCAGGTGAACCGATATATGGTCGATACGCTGGTCGATGCCGTGCTGGGCGACAGCCGCGGGCGGCTGGCTCTGGACCTGTTCGCGGGCGTCGGCCTGTTCGCCGTGCCGCTGACTTCGCGATTCGATCGGGTGATCGGCGTGGAAGCGAATCTTGCGGCCGCCAAGGACCTGGAAGTCAATCTGCAAGCGAGCGGCGGAAAATCTCCCACCCCCCGTCACGCGACGGCTGAAGCCTTTCTGATGCACTGGCATGAGACGCCCGACCTGGTGGTTCTGGACCCGCCCCGCGCGGGACTTGATCCCGACCTGCTGACACAAATCAAGAAACTCAATCCGTGGCGCATCAATTACGTTTCCTGCGATCCGGCAACGCTGGCGCGCGACCTCGCCGGACTGGTGGGCTCCGGGGAAGCCCCCGGGCCGTACGAGATACGGGATATTAATTTATTTGACATTTTCCCACAAACCTATCATATGGAGGTGTTGGTGCGGCTGAAACGACGCACATGAAGCTTCCCTTACTCTGCCCCATCGCGTGTTTTGCGGGAGGAATACTCCTCTCCAGCGCGCTCACAGGCAGGTTCTCCCCGCATGCAGGATTATTTCTTGCGGCAAGCGCGTGCCTTCTGGTCGCGGCCTACATTTTACTTCGCAGGGAATGGATTCTCACCGCTTTCGTATTCGGTGCGATGGTCTGGATGTCTTTAGGATTCGCGGCATCGAACCTCGCACGCGCGTCCGTCTCGCCTCAGCTTGCCGGCACCCTGATCGAAACCGGAAAAATAGATTCCAGCGTGGCCCTGCGCTGGCGAGGCCGTTTGCGCAGTGACCCTCTGCAATTGCCTTGGGGAATCCGCTATGTCATCAATCTCGACGCCGTCGAATCTTCCGCCGGCATCACGCCCGTAACGGGCGGCATGCGCCTGACCTTGTACAACGACACGGTGAAACCCGCCCAGCCGCCCGCGCTGCGCGCCGGAGATCGCGTCGAAGCTCTGGCGCGCGCGATTCCCATCCGCAATTTCAACGATCCCGGCAGCTTCGACAATCGCAGCTACCTCGCCTTGCAGGACATCGAGTTGCAAGCCACGCTGCGCAACGCCCAACTGCTCACCATTCTCGGCCACCCGCGCTTAACGATTGCGAACCGGCTCGCGCGCGCACGCGGGCATTTTCTGAACTCGATTGACGACCTGCTGGCGTCCCGGCCCGACCAGGCCGCTCTGGCCCGCGCCATGCTGCTGGGAGACCGCAGCTTCGTCCAGCACGACAGTGTTGTCGACTTCCAAAAGACCGGCGTCTACCACGTTCTGGTCCTTGCCGGGCTGCACATCGGCGCCCTGGCCGCTTTTTTCCTCTGGGCAGGCCGCCGCATGCGGCTGAAACTATTTCCCAGGATATTTCTGACGCTGATTGCGCTGGCGGCCTATGCCGGGATCGTGCAGGATCGCCCGCCAATCCTGCGGGCGGTATTAATGGCGGCGATCTATCTTTCGGCGCAATTGCTGTATCGCCGCATGGACCTGCTCAACGTCGCGGCGCTTTCCGCTCTGGTGATTCTGGCCGCGCGACCCGCGGAAATTAACGATGCCAGTTTTCTGCTGACCTATACGGCCATCGCCACGCTTGGCGCGCTGGCCGTTCCGTGGCTGCTGCGGACAACTGAGCCTTACCGCCGCAGCCTGGGTCATCTCCACGACGTGACCCGCGACATTTCGCATGAACCGCGCATGATTCAATTCCGAATCGAAATGCGGGCCGCCTCACAATGGTTCTCCGCGCGGCTTCCGAGAATGCTTGCGTCACTGGGCGGCAATTTGCTCGTCGTGCCCTTCCGAACCGCTCTCTATGTCTGGGACTTTGTGGTTCTTTCCGCCATCCTGCAATTCGGCATGCTTGCGCCGATGGCCTATTATTTTCACCGCGTGACGCTGGTCGGCCCGCTTGCCAATGTTCCCGCGGTTTTACTGACCAGCCTGGCCGTTCCCATCGGATTTTTCATGCTCGCGGCCTCGCTGGTGTCTCACGGACTGGCCGCGTTCCTGGCGAAGATATTGGGTTTGCTTCTCGGAATGCTGGATGCGTCCGTACACTGGTTTGCGGGGTGGCGCGGGGCCAGTTACCGCATTCCGGTGCCGCCGCTGGCCGTTATCGCGATGTTTGCGGCGGCCGCGCTTGTGCTTTCTTTCGCCATCCGGTCGCGCAAGAGCGGCTGGTGGCGCTGGGGCGCCGGGACTGCCCTGCTCACTGCGGCAGTCGTCATCGCCACGTATCCTTTTGCGCCGCGCCTGTCGGGCAAGAACCTGGAACTTACGGTGCTGGACGTGGGACAGGGAGACAGTCTGTTCGTTTCCTTTCCGGGCGGGAAGACGATGCTGGTCGACGGTGGCGGCGAACTCGGAAATTTTCATTCCGGCGGAATGCACTCCGGCATCGATATCGGGGAGGACGTTGTCTCGCCGTATCTGTGGACGCGAGGGCTCAAGCGCATTGACGTCGTCGCCCTCACCCACGCGCATCAGGACCACCTCGGCGGCCTGCCCGCGGTTCTCGAAAATTTCCGCGTCGGGGAACTCTGGGTCGGGCGGGACATCGCAAGCGAGCCCTATCGTCATCTTCTGGCCGTCGCTCGCGAACGCGGCGTGCCCGTGCGCCACATCAAGCAGGGCTATACGTTCACGCGCGAAAATGTGGCCGGAAGCATTTTGTGGCCGGACAACCTGCGCCCGGGCCTGGTGGCCAAAAATGACGATTCAATCGTGATGCGACTCACCGACGGCTCTCAAGCCCTGCTGCTGGCCGGAGACATTGAAAAACCTTCCGAGCGCGCCATCCTCGCCGAAGGTCAGGACGTGAGCGCCACTTTTCTGAAGGTGGCGCATCATGGAAGCAAAACATCCACGACCGACGCGTTTCTAAAAGCCGCACACCCGGCATACGCGACCATTTCCGTGGGGAGGAACAATATTTTCGGCCATCCCTCTCCCGAAGTGGTCGACCGGCTGTGCGCGGCGGGTGTTCGCGTATTTCGCACCGACCAGGACGGCGCCGTCACGGCATTCACGAATGGCCGCAGCATGACCGTCAGCACTTTCCTCAGGCACTCCCCGCCTCCGCACTAGACGCGTTACGATCATGCCGCGGATCGGGCTTCGCAGGAAAACGGCGATTTCTCAGGCAATTTCCACGGGCTTTTTCCCGGCATTTATCCGGCCTGAACCTGGAAGGAAAAACGAATATTTTGGAGGAGTCATTCTGTCCTCCGGGGGCCGGGTATGTTACTCTCTATAATTCGCGTCACTGCTATCACACACCACCGAGGGGCATAGACATGAAGCCATCGTATAACGGCAGGGCCATTCCGTCCGAAGGACAAGCGATCCAGTACGCAGACGGCAAATTCGCTATTCCTGACAATCCGATTATTCCGTACATCGAAGGCGATGGCACGGGGCGGGACATCTGGAAAGCGTCGGTGCGCGTATTTGACGCTGCCGTCAAGCTGGCCTATGGCGGCAAGCGCAAGATCGCCTGGTTTGAAGTGTACGCCGGCGAAAAGGCGTTCAACGAATTCAAGCAATGGCTGCCGACCGACACGGTCGATGCCGTCCGCGATTTCCGCATCTCCATCAAGGGGCCGCTGACGACTCCGGTGGGCGGAGGCATTCGCTCGCTCAACGTCGCCTTGCGCCAGCTCCTCGATCTCTATGCCTGCGTGCGCCCGGTGCGCTACTTCAAGGGCGTGGACTCCCCGGTGAAGCATCCCGAGCGGTTGAACATGGTCATCTATCGTGAAAATACCGAGGACGTCTACATCGGGATCGAATGGAAATCGGGCACGCCCGAAGTCAAGAAGCTGATCGAATTTCTGAACAAGGAGATGCTGGGCGGAGGGCCGAAGCAGATTCGCCTGGACTCGGGAATCGCAATCAAACCGATTTCTCCGTTCGGCACGAAACGACTGATGCGCCGCGCGATTGAATACGCCCTGGCCAACAAGAAACGCATCGTCACGATCATGCACAAGGGCAACATCCAGAAGTTCACCGAAGGGTCCTTCCGCGACTGGGGCTATGAGCTTGCCGTGGACGAATTCCGCAACGAAATCGTCACCGAACGCGAAAGCTGGATCCTCGACAATCGGGACCGCAACCCCGACCTCACCGTCGAACAGAATGCAGCGCTGGTCGAGCCGGGACTCGAGCAGGCCACAGAAGCCTTCCGGCAATCGATGTATGCAGAGGTCAAATCCGTCCTCGATAAAATCTATGCCACGCACGGGCAAGGCAAGTGGAAACAGAAACTGATGATCAACGACCGCATCGCCGATTCCATTTTCCAGCAGGTGATTACGCGGGCCGATGAATACCAGGTCCTGGCCACGCCCAACCTGAACGGCGATTACATTTCCGACGCCTGCGCCGCGCAGGTCGGAGGCCTGGGCATGGCTCCCGGCGCCAACATTGGCGACGGTTACGGCTGCTTCGAAGCCACGCACGGCACCGCACCCAAGTACGCGGACAAAGACGTCATCAATCCGAGTTCCGTAATGCTTTCCGGAGTGATGATGTTTGACTATATGGGCTGGCCGGAAGCGGGAAAGCTGATCACAGCGGGAATCGAGCGCACCATCGGACAGAAACGCGTCACCTACGACCTGGAACGCCTGATGCAGGGCGCAACAAAACTGAAAACATCGGAATTTGCCACCGCCATCATTGAGAATATGGAAGCGCTCGCGGCGGGCAAGTAAGGGCCGGAAAAAAATCAGGCCGGCGGCAGCGGCGGGCGCCCTGCCGTAATTCAATTCATCTTGAATCCAACAGGAGAATGCACTCATGCGGAAGAAAGTGACAGTGGTCGGCAGTGGATTTGTGGGATCGACAACGGCGCAACGCATTGTCGACCTGGAATTAGCTGATGTCGTTCTGACGGACATTCTGGACGGCCCTCCGGCCGGCAAGGCCCTGGACATGGTGGAGTCCACACCCATCACGGGATCGGACGCGCACGTCACCGGCGTTTCCACCGCTTCCGGCGATTACAAGGAGACGGCAAACAGCGACGTGGTGGTGATC